>Ga0272448_1000957_pt1 | contig 41026 bp, 33 predicted proteins | sample YNPCB0191_FD_202220 | JGI IMG/M metagenome (GOLD analysis project Ga0272448, IMG submission 202220) | Hot spring sediment microbial communities from Yellowstone National Park, WY, United States - YNP-CB-019-1 | ecosystem: Environmental > Aquatic > Thermal springs > Hot (42-90C) > Sediment...
GCTTTTCAAACGTGGGCAGCCGCAAGAACCAGAGACAATTGGCGAGAAATGTGGCGCTTGAAGAAGCTCGGGATCCAATGGCAGCTGAAGAACGTCCAAAAAATCGGAAAGGAGATCGAACTCACAGGTCCGGTCATCATTCAGAATGCTGGGACGATTGAAATCGGAGATCAGGTAGTATTCGATTCCAAATGGTACAAACCTATCTACATTCAACTGTCGCGTCCCAACGCCAAACTGATCATCGAAAATAATGCTAGCATCAATTACGGGGTCGAGATTAGTCTGATGAAAGAAGTGTTCGTTGGGGCGTATTCTTTGATTGGTATTGATTCTCTTATATATGACACGGATTGGCATAGTCTGGACGGACTAGACCGCGATGTGCCTGTTGCGCCCACACGCATTGGGCGAGGAGTGTGGCTGGGTGCAAGGGTTACCGTGCTAAAAGGAGTTACCATCGGCGACAATACCGTCGTGGCGTCAAATTCAGTGGTAACACACGACTTGCCTAACAACGTTTTGGCGGCGGGCAACCCGGCGCGTGTGATTCGTTCGATTGATCGGCGTCGCTATGATCCTTCCACGATGCAACCACCTTTGGAGTCTTGACCCGCGCGTGAATCATCCCATCCCATCCCCGAGCGTTCCAAGAATCAGCGTTATCATCCCCGCGTACAATCAGGCGCGTTATGTCTCTCAATCCATTGAGAGTGTCTTGAAGCAGACCTTTCCTGAGTTTGAGTTGATTGTGGTGGATGATGGCTCTACCGATGAAACACCTCAAATCATCGCTAGCATTCAAGATCCCCGGATGCGCGTAATTAGGCAACCGAATGCCGGGCTATCTGCTGCACGCAACACTGGTCTGCGTGCTAGTTCTGCGCCACTGGTTACTTTTCTGGATGCGGATGACTATTTCCTTTTGGATAAACTTGAGGTCTTGGCAACATTCTTGGCAGAACACCCGGACATTGGATTAGTGGCAGGACAAGCCAAGTATATTGATCACACCGGTAATACGATCTCTAGCCCGCCGCCAACCAGGACTCGCCTAGGGTTACCGGAGTTATTATTCGAGAACCCAATTTGTGTCAGTGGCATTTTGCTTCGGCGGGTATGGTTGGAGCGCGTGGGTGTCTTTGATGAAACTCTACGTGCCTGTGAGGATTGGGATTTGTGGTTGCGGCTGTTAGCGGCAGGGTGTCAGATGGCTTGGGTAGAGCATTACGTGGTGGCTTATCGGGTTCACCCGGGTCAAATGACGAGCCAAGCCGGCCGGATGCGCAAGGCGATCTTTACAACGTTGGATAAATTCTTTAGCCAGCAAGTGGCTGAGAATTGGATGAATAAGAAAAGTGCGGTATATGCTCTAGCGCTGGTTCATGCTGCTGCCTACGCCTATCTAGCCAATGAGTTCGATCAAGCGAAACGCGATCTCGCTGAATCTATGCGGTCCGATCCAACCTTGATGGACAATCACTACCAAAGACTTGTTCAAGCATTGATGGCTTGGGCATACGATCCGCGCGCAATCGAACCTCATCTCTTTCTTCGTCGAATCGTTACAAATCTGCCTCCCAAGCACCGTGATTTAGGTGTACAACTTCGCCGGGCAATGGCGGATGCATTACTGGTTCCCTTTTTTAAGAATTCTCGTGAAACTTGGCGCGCACAAAGAAGAAATCTGCTCAAAGCGATTCTGTACAAGCCCGACTGGTTGCTTAATCGTGGAGTTCTGCGCATGCTCGCAAGTGCATGGCTAGGAATCTGACCTCGTTCTGGAGATCATCAATGCGAATTTGCATGGTTGGTTACAATATGAATGAATTTGGCGGCTTGGAAGAGTTCGCCGTGGCGCTCGCTGTATCACTAAAGCAGCGCGGACATCAAGTTAGCTTTCTCTCGGCGGCGTGGGGTCCGCCAGATAATCAATACATTCGAAGGTTGCGCGAAGGGAATGTCCCCTTTGTGCAGATACCCAAATGGCTGTGGCTACCGACATCTCACTGGCACACCAAGGAAAAGATTCGCGCGGTTACTTTATGGCTGTTGACCCCGCTCATCGTTTTGCTAGCCGGCGTGGTTTTTCTAGTCAAGCGACGCTCGTGGTCGCAATCATTTACCAGTGCGCGCAATTGGTTGCAGGGACAATTAATGCGCCACATCATTGGTCCCGATCGCTACAAACCATTGACGCGATTGTTATTGAACTGGTGGCGGTTGCGCTGGCGACCTGACGTCCTTCACATTCACGGATACACAAGCAACCTACTTTTTGTCATTGATTGGGCGTATGAGAAAGGGATTCCGGTAGTATACGAGGAACAGCAAACTCCCGATCCCCAATTCGATTGGTGGCGTGGTTTTGAAAAGAGCATCAACAAGGCAACGATTGTGGTAGCCGTTTCTGAAAAGAGTGCCGAGGGTTTGCGAACCGTGTGTGGTGTTACTCGTCCCATCGTTGTAGAGGGTCCGCTGATTCCTGACCCCATAGCAGCCGGGTGGCACAAGGATACCACACCGTCTCAAGGCGATAAGCCGATCGTCGTTACCTCGCTGGCTCGCCTTTATGTAACCAAAGGGCTCCCGTATCTTCTGGAAGCGATCGCTCAAGTTAGAAAGATTCATCCAACGACCCAGTTCCACGTGTATGGCGATGGACCACTCCGTGACGAGTTGCTGGCATACGCCCGCCAGCTGGGCTTGGATGGAACACAGATTTTTGTTGGTGCGTTTACCCAGCGCGAGGAATTATCTCGCATTATGGCACAGACAGACATCTTTGTAATGTCTTCGATTCTTGAAGGGCAGCCGCTCAGTCTGGTCGAGGCAATGTCGTATGGATGCCCTATTGTCGCGACAACGGTGGGCGGAATTCCGGAATTGATCCAAGATGGAATTAATGGGTTGCTGTGTGCCCCGGGCAACTCGAATTGTTTGGCACAAAAGATTTGTGCACTCATCGAAGACCCCGAGCTAAGGATGAAACTGGGACGCGAAGCACGTCAATCGTACGAAAAGGGACCTTTTCAGCCCGCATCCGTCTGTAACCGTTTCATCTCTATCTATCAAGATGCGCTTCAAAGGGATCGTCTTCAGGCAGAACCTCAATATGCCTTGGGAAACTAAGAACTCGATTCCCTTGTCCATGAAACTGGTTTCAGAATCCCTCACGGGTTTGGAGAACGCGAGAAACAATATAGGAACTATCGCCCCAGAGATCAACTACAAGATTGCGTATTGTCTGCCGGTCTTTCGTCCCCCTGGCACATCTGATACTTCGATTCTGCTACAGATGTTGATTATGGAGAAACTGAAAGCAAGGGGACATTCGCTTTCTCTCATTGCGCCCAAGGATTTACCAGATGTCATTTGTGCTAAGGAATGGGATGATTCAAAGCTAGCCAACCGAACGTGGTCCAAATCAATGGGCTTTACTCTCGCGAGTAAAACCGCTTGGCGTCTGCAACGATGGTTGGGAATTCCTTATCTCAACGTTTTTTCCAACCTCTCTTTGTACGATGCCTGTTTGCAGTGCCTGCCAAGCCACGACCTTGTCCAAGAGCGCATTGGGCTCTACAAGCACGGTGTAGCAATGGCGTGCCGGCGGCTTGGCTTGCCCTATATCGTTTTCTTCGATTCCGATGAAATTCTGGAGCACGATCTGTTTGGTACACCGCTGAAAGGAATCCTACGCTGGCGAGCCGTGCAAGCCATTCGATATAACCTCGCGACTGCTGCACGTATTCTGTGTGTGTCTAAATCAGCCCAAGCCCATTTGGCGAAGGTATGGCAAGTTGCCCCAGACAAGACAGTGGTCTTTTCCAATGCGGTGGATGTCAACCACTTTCGACCTCGACCGGAACTTGGCAAAGAGGTCCGGGCACGTTGGGGATTTGCAGATCATCCCCTCATCATCTTCGTAGGCAGTTTTTTCCCTTATCAGGATGTCAAAGGGTTATTGGATGCCTACGCGCGAGTCTTGGTCAAGCATCCTCAGGTGCGCTTGCTTTTGGTGGGAGAGGGTGAGCAGTATGCCGAGACGGTACAGTATGCAAACGATCTAGGGCTGGCGAACGTGGTCAAGTTTACCGGTTTTCTGCCTCATTCAGAGATCCCGGCGATTATGAGTGCCGCCGATATCGCTGTAGCCCCTTACACCAAAATCGAGGACGAGAAATTCTTGGGTTCATCAATGAAGTTAGTAGAATATATGGCGGCGGGTGTACCAGTAATTGCCTCTGATAACGGGCAGATTCGTGAAGTTATTCAAGACGGAGTCAATGGATTTTTGGTGCCCGCCGGCGATATCCATGCGCTTGGGGATACCTTGCTCAAGTTGATTGAGCATCCGCATTTGCGCCAATCGGTGGGACAGCAAGCGCGGCAGACTGCTCTCCACGAATATTCGTGGGAAGTATATATTTCACGGCTAGAAAAGTTGTATGCGTCTGTGCTCGAGGAACGTTCTCAACAACGATCCAGATAAAGACCCGGTGAGGATTTCGTGACGCATCCCATTGTCAGTATCATGATGCCGGCTTACAATGCCGAAAAATATATTGGGCAGGCAATTGAAAGCGTCTTGGCGCAAACATTCCAGGATTGGGAATTACTCATCGTTAATGATGGCTCCACAGACCGCACACCGGAAATTATCTCGCGTTACCCAGATGCGCGGATTAGAACTTTTTATCAAGCCAATGGTGGTGAGGCATCGGCACGTAATACCGCGTTGGCGCATGCACAGGGAGAATATCTTGCCTTTCTGGATGCCGACGATCTCTACCTTCCAGAACATCTTCAAGTTACTGTTGCCTTTTTGCGCGCACATCCAGGATGGGATGGGATTTACACCGATGGCTGGTACATCAACGAGACTGGCGAACGATTAAAACCCTTATCGAGCCGTCGGCGAGGACCGTTCGAAGGAGACATTTTTGAAGAGATGGTACGGGCATCGGATGTTTTTGGCGCGCCGGTCTGCGTGGTTTTAAGGCGTGATATTATAGCGCGTCATGGTTTCCTGTTCGATCCAGAGATCGTCATCGGACCAGATTGGGATTTCTTTGTTCGCTATGCGGAGGTTGCCAAGTTTGGTTACGTGAACCAACCCACCTGTCTGTATCGCATTCATCAAACCAACATTTCCATCCAAACTGATCGGCAAAATCGGTTGCTCCATCTAGCGAGGTGTCGCGAAAAGGCGATCAAACTCAACCGTTTCAAAGAATGTTCTCTGTCGACACGGGTATTTGTTTTCTATGACTTGTTGGTCAATTTACTCACCGGGTTTCCGGCGCGTCAATCCGACATTACCCGATGGCCCGAATTTCTTGCGTTGCCAACTAGAGAGCAAGCACGATTGCTTCGTCTAATGGCGCGTGAGGCGTTGATTAGAGACCAAAAAGATTCCCGGCTTGGTGAATGGTTGCGACAATCATTGACGCTGAATTCGGCAGACGTGAATAGCGTTGTACTGAACATCGCGTATTCGCTCGCGCCTCAATTATGTCGGGCGTTAATCAAATTCAAATCGTTATCGCAACGGCGGGCGAGAGAAAATTCACCCTTTGGAAATCTAACTCAAGCGGGATAGCTTGTTTCTGGTCATGGTATTATGCGTATATTGATGTTGAGCCGTGAGGATGTTCACACTGTTCCGGGTGGCGATACCGTTCAGATGCTCCAAACGAAGCGTGAACTCGAGAAACTAGGCGTCGAGGTGCAGCTGGATGCGATCAGTCAGCGCCCGGCTCTTGACGAGTATGACCTTGTCCACATTTTCAACTGGGAACTGCTCGAACCTTTTTTCAGCACTTGGGGAGAGGACCTGACCTGTAGGTTGCCTATAGTTCTATCGACCATATTTTGGTTTCATACCGGACAATGGTACGATGACGCGATCGTTAATAGGCGGGTCTGGAAAATCGCACAGACGGCGTTGGGAACAACTGGCGCACGATTGTTTTATGAAAGATGGCAACAAGCAAAATTCCGATGGGGCAAACGGGGGCGAAATCTCCGTCGGTTGCTTGCAGTGCCGACTCAATTACTACCCAACTCCTGCATGGAGATACAACATCTGGAAAAAGTATTGGGACTTGGATGCATAAGGAGAAAATCTACTGTCGTTCCAAACGGAATAACCAAAGAGCTGTTCGATCCTCTTCCGCCGCCGAATCAAGATTTCTGGAAAGAATACCGGCTGGAACATTTTGTGCTTGAGGTGGCGCGCATCCAAGCAGCAAAGAATCAACTGGGATTGATTGATGCGCTTGCGGATACTTCTATTCCAATTGTTTTCATTGGTCAACCTTCGCCCTACGAAAAAGAGTACGTCACTCGCTGTTATGCGCAAGCGCGCAAAAGAGGCAATGTATATTTTATCAGCCCGAAGACTAGCCAAGAGCTGGCAGGGATCTATGCGCTTGCGGCAGTTCACGTTTTGCCCAGTTGGCGCGAGACGCCCGGCTTGGCTAGTCTAGAGGCAGCCGCCGCTGGATGCCGCGTAGTGTCCACTGTCAATGGGAGTACGCGAGAATACTTTGGCGATGATGCCTGGTATTGTGATCCCAGAAACCCCGCTTCGATCCGGAAAGCAGTATTGGCGGCACTTGACTCGCCGCGTCCAGAGAGATTGCGTAGGCGCGTTCTGGAACAGTTCACCTGGGAAGCCGCGGCAAGATCAACACTGGACGCGTATCGTAAAGCCGTCCGTTGAGTTCGTTTTCCTATGGCGAAAGGAGATAGGGTTTGTGCACCGCCAGCTGGTGCGGCTATCGGAATTTCCAGAAAGTGACTTTTGAACATGAAGCAAACTGTCAAGTGGGCTGCTCAGAAAGTAGGACTTTACGAATTTGCGCACCAACTCTGGCTCAAGCGACCGGATTGGCAAAGTCTGTGTTTGAATTTTGGGTATCGGATCTGCAAAGCACCTGACGGGCTGCCCATTCCCGATGCGCACTTGATTGACGCCGTCATCCTATCGAAGGAAATCGCGTGGTTCCTCCACAGCGGGCGGATGACGGCGGACAGTATCCGCTACGCCTTGCTCAGGAACGGCTACGCGGTTGAGAATTTTGAGGCGATACTCGATTTTGGCTGTGGATGCGGGCGCGTGCTCCGGCATTGGGGCGAATTGCCCAATGGGCATCGGCTATATGGCACGGATATGAACCCGGAGCTAATCGCTTGGGACCAAAAGCACCTAAACAAGATCGCCAAGTTTGCGGTGAATCGTCTCGAGCCGCCCTTGGACTATCCAGACGAATCGTTCGATTTTGTTTACGCAGTTTCGGTTTTCACGCACCTCACGGAAGGACTTGAATTTGCCTGGATAGACGAATTACGGCGAGTCCTCAAGCCGGGTGGACTACTGATGATCACCGTCCATGGAGAGAGCCGCCTTTATCAATTGTCACCAGCAGAGCAAGAAGCATTTCGCTTGGGCTCTTTGGTCATTAAGAATTCTGAAACTCCCGGTTCGAATAGTTGTGGCGCTTATCATCCGGAAGCCTATGTTCGCAATAACTTGGCTAGAAATCTCGCTGTCATTGATTTCATCCCGCGCGGTGTTCGAGATGCAGATCAAGACATCTATCTGCTTCAAAAGCATCTCTTGAGCTTAAACTAGCGCAGCAACACCCTGGCACTCCCTGGCACTTGCGTTCCCGCCAGGGCAAGTGTGCGTTTCCGCCAGGGCAAGTGTGAAAAAGTTGCACGCTTCGCACAACCCGACGGGGAAATCTCGACAAATGTCGCTTGAAACCGTGTGTTCACCACGCGTTTCCCTGGCACCGCCCCCAACCTCCATGGCTGGAGGGTGGAGGTTGGGGGCACCGCCCGCGCACCCCGCGAACGGCGCGGGGCAGGTGGCAGGTGCCATGTTGATGCACGACTAGGAGACAATGGGTGTACAGACAATTCGTGGCATTGAGCGGACTCGCCATGCTGCTGATCCTGGTTAACCATTCGTCCACGTTTGTGACCACCATTCCACCGATGCTCGGCAACAGTGCTGTCGGAGGATGGCAACAAGACATCTTGGATATACTACAGGTTTTCGGCATTCTGGCGGTGCCGATCTATCTGGTCATTTCCGGGGCTTTTCTTGTCTATGCCTTCCAGGGCATCTCGAAAGAAAAAAGCGCAGGCGTCCTTTTCAAATTCATTTGGTCTAGCTTAGAGCGAATTCTCTGGCCCTACCTCATCTGGTCTATCATTTTCTATCTTGTGGTTTACTTTTTTTACGACATAAGATTTACCTGGCTGGGATACGTCAAAGAATTGTTGGTGGGTTATCCCTACAACTTTGTGCCTCTTTTGATCTTCTACTATCTAATATCACCGGTTGTGATCTGGGCTGGCAAGCGGTTCCCTCGGCTCATGCTGGCATCCATCCTTCTGTATCAAATGTTTCTATCGAGTCTGTTGGTCCCAGGATTGTGGGGGGTCGTTTTTCCCAACTGGGTCAGCATCTTGCGTCCTCCTATTATTGGGGGAACAATGGCGCCGTGGGGAATCTTCTTTCCGATTGGTGTGATCTACGGTTTAGACAAGTCGAGCGTTGTTCCGTGGGCGCTCAAGTATAAACGCGTCCTCATCGGTATTTTCTTGTTATCATTAGCATTATCCATTTTAGACAAACTCTCGGTCATCCATGCTCCGCAAGCAAGCTATATTTGCCCGTTGGCATTCGTTTGCCTGCTTCCTGTGATCGACCGCAATTCAATTCCCATGGTAAAGAGCTTGGAGCAAATCGGTAAGCGTTCGTATGGATTCTATTTAACCCAGATTGTCATACTCGACCTTGTCTTGTACCTGGTACACGTCCTAGTTCCAGGGATGTTTTCATATCCGGTTATTCTAGCCATCCTGTGTTTCCTATTGGTACTGTGGGCGCCCTGGGGACTAATGACCCAAATGGCAAAACCTCCTGCCAATCGGATTTATGCCTATTTGTTTGGATAGTTGCAACATTGTCTGTGAAGAAATGATAAAAATCCTATCGGTTTTCGGCACGCGTCCGGAAGCCATAAAGATGGCTCCGGTAATTCGGGAGTTGGAGCGACATCCCGAGCAAATCCAAAGCCGGGTGTGTGTTACCGCGCAGCATCGGCAGATGCTCGACCAGGTCTTGGCGTTGTTCGGGATTGTGCCGGATTTTGATTTGAACGTCATGCAGGAAAGCCAGTCGCCCACGCAAGTCGCGGCGGCGGTGCTGGCAAAACTGGAGCCTATTCTTCAAGCCGAACGCCCGGACTGGGTGCTGATTCAGGGTGACACGACGACGGTGGCAGTTGCTGCTTTGGGGGCTTTTTACGCCGGCGCCAAGGTGGGGCATGTCGAGGCAGGTCTGCGCACTTTCGACAAATACCAACCTTTTCCGGAAGAGATCAATCGCCGGGTCGCGAGCGTGATAGCCGATGCGCATTTCGCCCCCACGGAACGCGCCCGGGAGAATCTGCTGCGGGAGGGCATACCCAGCGCTGCGATCCACGTGACCGGCAATCCTGTGATCGATGCGCTTCACTTTGTGGCGGATTTGCCGTACGATCCCGCGACCGGCCCGTTGAAGGATGTGCCCTGGGATAAACGCGTGCTTCTCGTTACGGCGCACCGCCGCGAGAATTTCGGCGAAGGGTTGGAACAGATCTGTCTAGCGTTACGCGACATTGCGATCGATTTTGCCGGCGATGTCCACATCGTTTACCCGGTGCACCTCAATCCGAACGTGCAGGAACCAGCCTATCGCATCTTGAAAAATGTGCCGGGTGTGATGTTGACCGAACCCCTGGAATACTTGCCACTCGTCCATTTGATGAAACGCGCGACGTTGATATTGACCGATTCGGGAGGCATCCAAGAAGAAGCCCCCGGACTGGGCAAGCCGGTACTCGTGCTGCGGCAAGTGACCGAACGCCCGGAGGCAGTCCAAGCCGGGACGGTTCGTCTGGTTGGAACCAACCGAACGCAGATCGTGGAATGGACACGGCGCCTGCTGGACGAGCGCGCCGAGTACGACAAGATGGCGCGCGCCGTCAACCCTTACGGGGATGGACGCGCGGCTGAACGCATTGTGGCGGCTGTTTTGGATATTGGGGTGCATGAACGCAAGGACGATTTGCATCCCGGGGCGAGTTATGCCAAATTACCCATTGAGGCAGAGGGACAGCGATGACTAGAATCTTAGTGACGGGCGGGGCAGGTTTCATCGGTTCTCACTTGGTTGATGCGCTGGTGCTCCGAGGACACCCCGTTCGAGTGCTCGACGCGCTCGTTTCCCAGGTGCATGGGGCAACCGCCGCGTGGCCCGCTTGGTTGGCACCTGAAGTTGAAAAGCTACGCGGTGACGTGACGAATATCTCGGTCTGGGAAGAGGCGTTAAAGGAGATCGATGTCGTCTATCATTTAGCCGCCGAGGTCGGTGTCGGGCAATCGATGTACGAGATTACTCGTTACATGAATGCCAACACGATGGGGACCGCCAATCTATTGCAGCTGTTGGTCCGCGGAGACTATCGGATCCAAAAACTGATCGTAGCTTCTTCGATGTCGATCTATGGAGAAGGCGCATATCGAAATGACGCGGGAGAGACCGTCTATCCGCCATACCGCCCGCTTTCCCAACTGGCGAAAAGAAAATGGGAAATATTCAGCGACCATTCGGAGAAACCTCTCGCGCCCATTCCTACCGCTGAAGACAAACCGCTTTATCCGACATCCATCTATGCCATCTCCAAGCGCGATCAAGAAGAGATGTGTCTCTCGGTGGGACGCGCGTACAGGATTCCGACGATTGCGCTGCGCTTTTTCAACGTCTACGGTCCGCGCCAGGCGCTATCGAATCCGTATACCGGCGTGGCGGCGATCTTCAGCGGGCGATTGTTGAACGGCAATCCTCCAATGATCTTCGAAGACGGCTTGCAAAGCCGTGATTTTGTCCACGTGAAAGACATCGTCCAAGGATTGCTCCTTTGCATGGAGCGCGACGAAGCCAACTATGAAGCCATCAACATTGGCACGGGGCGCCAGGTCACGATCCTGGACGTCGCCAATGCGCTGATCCGCGAATTGAAGGTGAACGTGAAACCTCAAATCGTCAATCAATTCCGGGAAGGGGACATTCGTCATTGCTTTGCCGACATCACCAAAGCCAGGCAACTGCTGGGTTACCAACCGACGGTGCGCTTTGAAGACGGAATTGGCGACCTGGTTGAATGGGTGCGCCGGCAAATTGCCGAGGACAAAGTTGAAACCGCAGCGGCGGAACTAGCCGCACGCGGCTTGACTCGCTAGAGAAGCGCGCAGATGTCAGAGCCCTTCGTCGTAACCGTTATTCTGAATACTAATCGCCGAGAAGATACGCTGGCCTGTCTGGCGTCCCTGGAACGAGGAACGTACAACAACCACAAAGTGATCGTGCTGGACAATAATTCCAGCGATGGATCCGTGGAAGCGATTCGTTCGTCATTTCCTGCGGCTCAAATCATCAAGTTGCAAAAGAATCTCGGTTATGCCGGCAATAATAATGTGGGGATCGCAGCGGCTCTGGCGCTGGGTGCCGAATGGGTTTTCGTGTTGAACGAAGATACTATGCTTGCTCCCGATTGTCTATCCCAGTTGGTACAAGTAGGCAACTCCGATCCCCATATCGGTATCGTTGGGCCAATGGTCTATCACTACAATGAATCTACAGTGATTCAATCGGCCGGCGGCAAACTGGGACGTGATTGGCAGGCATGGCATCTGGGTCAGAATGAACCGGATCGGGGTCAATTCCCGTTGCCGCATCGGGTAGATTGGATTTCCGGTTGTGCGATCTTGGTGCGCCGGCAAGCGATCGAACAGATTGGTATGCTCGATGAGCGATTTTTCTACTACTGGGAAGAGACCGAATGGTGTTTGCGCGCCCGGAAATTTGGATGGCGCATTCTGCATGTCCCCCAAGCTAAACTTTGGCACAAAGGGGTGCAACGTGATTATCAACCCAATCCTGGGGTAACCTATTACGCCACCCGCAATCGTTTCTTGATGTTGGCAAAGCATCGAGCTCCGCTACGTGCTTGGCTCGTGTCCTGGGGACAAACGTTGCGGACGCTGGCAAGTTGGAGCATCAAGCCGCAATGGCGGTCCAAGCGCGCTCACCGTGACGCGATGTGGCAAGGCACTTTGGATTTTCTGCGCCGGCGATGGGGCGTGCGTCCGACGTAGACTCTACGATGCGTTTGGTAAAGCCTGTTCCTCAATGCGATTTCAGTTGTGATGGGCAATGAGAATCCTGGTTCTCTCCACCTGGTTTCCTTATCCGCTTAGCCAGGGTAGTAAAATCCGAGCGTATTACCTGATCAAGAGTTTGGCGCAGAAGCACGAGGTCGCTCTTCTCGCTTTCGAAGACACGGCATTGGAAGCCGGCTGGATCGCTCATCTGGAGCAGATTTGCCGGGAGGTTGAGGTGGTCCGCCACAATCCCTTTACTCGTTCTCGGAGCAAGACCTTATTGGGCTGGCTTTCAACAAAACCGAGTGTGGCTCTAACGTCGTATTCGCCGGAAATGGCAGCGCGCGTTCGGCGTCTCGCCGCGGATTGGAAACCGCAGCGCGTACTCGCGTTCACATTCGTCGCGGCGCCTTATGCGCTTCAAGCGCGCCCTGTGCCCAAAATCGTGGATATCGATAATCTGATGTCGCCGATGTTGCACCAAACCTATCGCGAGGCTCAAAACCCGGTGGGACGGCTCAGGGCTTGGCTGGCTCACCGCAAATTCCAGGGCTATGAGAAATGGCTCTATCGACAATTCGATCTTGGGCTGGTCGTCTCGGATCACGACCGCCAAACCGCGATCGATCTCATTGGAATGCAACCGAACCAGGTCGGAATCGTCCCCAATGGTGTCGATACATCATTCCACCAACCGCTTGCGATCGAGCCCAAAGCGGGCACACTTGTTTTCAACGGTGCCATCACTTATACTGCCAACTATGATGCCGTAGATTACTTTCTGCGCGAAATCTTCCCGGCGATTCGTGCCCAGGTACCAGAAGCGCATTTGACAATCACCGGCGCAACCGGGGGTGCATCTATCTCTGCGTTATCCGCGAATGGTCATGTTACCTTCAGCGGTTATCTGGCGGACATTCGCCCCACCGTTGCCGGCAGTTGGGTCTGCGTGGTACCCTTGCGCATAGGAGGAGGCACGCGCCTCAAGATTCTGCAAGCCATGGCGCTTGGCACACCGGTGGTGAGCACATCCAAAGGAGCCGAAGGGCTGGATGTTGAAGACGGAAACCATCTGCTCATTGGCGATACACCAGATGAATTTGCCGCGCAGACCGTTCGCGTACTGCGTGATGCGGGACTCAGAAAGTCGCTGGCTACCCGAGCGGCGCGGCTAGTGAAGGAGCGCTACGATTGGGCAGACATCGGCAGGCGCTTTTGCGAGTTGATGGAAAGCATATGACGGGGACACAGGAGCGTCTCCGGCTCGTTCAGCGCAGACTTCCCGCTGGACTTAAACGCTTCGCCCGGCTAGTCTGGGTCAATTATCAAGGCGCGCAATTGTTCGCGATCAATCTGGTAGGGCATATCCCGTCGCATCCCTTCCGCCGCTTTATGTACCGTCACGTGTTTGGCGTTCGCATTGGACAGGGAAGCATCTTGCATTGGCAGACTCGATTTTTCCATCCGAGCGGCGTGCGGATCGGCGATTACTGCAACATCGGGAACAATGCATTCCTGGATGGGCGCGGTTCTTTGACCATTGGAAACCGCGTGGCCACCGGCGCCGAGGTCATGATCTACACTTTGCAACATGACATAGACAGTCCGACCTTTGACACGACGGGTGGACCGGTTATTATCGAAGACTATGTTTACATTGGACCACGCGCGATCATCTTGCCCAACGTGCGAATCGGGACGGGTGCCGTCGTGGCAGCTGGCGCTGTCGTTGCGAAAGACGTACCGGCTTTTGCGATCGTGGGCGGTGTGCCAGCACAATTTATCAGGGAGCGGACTCGCAATTTGAACTATCGTCCCGACTTTGCTATGCCATTTCAGTAGATGATGGTCTGGGCGGGATCGAATGGGACGGTAGGCGCGGCGAACGCAGGAACCCGCCACTGGTCAAGTCGGCGCATATGTGAGAAAATTGAATTGGCAATGTCACAATCCGGCATTGCACGACTAGATGGGGACTAAAGGTCAAACGATTCGGGAGGAGAATGATGCTGAGGAAGCAAAATCTCGTCAAAGGTATTCTCTTTGGATTACTCGCGCTGACCAGTTTTACAACGTCAACGCCGCCAGCGCTGGCAATGCCCGGCGATTCACTCCGTGGGGAGGAAAGAATTTCGGCTCGTCCAGCCCTGGGCTGGCTCTCGGGGTGGGGGTACCGCCGTACAGTGACGATTACCAACAGCGGAAGCACACTGACGAACTATCAGGTGCGCATCGCGTTGGACAGCACATTCAGTTGGAGTAACGCCAAAAGCGACGGAAGCGACATACGCGTCACCGCTGCCGACGGCACGACGCCGCTGCCCTTCTGGATCGAGAATTGGAATCCAACAACTTCCGCGAACATCTGGGTCAAGGTACCGTCGATTCCGAATGGAACGACTTATATTCTTCTCTACTATGGCAATTCCAACGCGACTTCTGCCAGCAATGGAACCAACACGTTTATTTTGTTCGACAATGGTTGGTCAACGAATCTCAATCCGGTTCATTCTGCCACCCAGTCTTGGTGGGAGAACAGTGTTACTTTTCCGATGGTTTTTAGGGATACATCTATCTCCCCCGAATACCATATGTTGTTCGACGGTCATGGACAAGATAATGGAACAAGTACTACTGATGAAAAAGGCTATGCCTACTCTTCAGATCTTGTTAATTGGACCGAGTATGATAGTGGTTCCTCCCACCCGCCGACGCCTAACCCGATTATGGGACCAGCATCGTATCCCGGTAGCGACTACTATGCTTGGGGCGACACAATCAAGGTGGGCTCTACTTACCATATGTTTACTGTAAAGGGGCCATCCACAACTCAAAAAGCTGTCCACGCTCAATCTACGGATCTGACCAACTGGACTAGTACCACAGGCATCACCACAACTTTCGACACGTTGACTATTAATAACGACCCTGATGGGATCGGCACCGGTGTTGCGATCCTGAAGGAGGCAGATGGCATAACGCCTGTCGTGGTGAATGGTAGTTACTGGATGGTCTATTTTCATGGTGGCAACACAGCCGCGATGTATTTGGCGTACGCGAACACTTCCGATTTGCTGACCTGGACAACCGCCAATGGTGGGGCCCCAATTCTGAATGCAAGTTCTGCTACATGGCATGCAGAGGGGGTCTGGACGCCATCTTTTGTGCGCGTGAACAATAAATATTACCTGTACTATCAAGGAATTCAGAGCGGTGTTGGATGGCAGCTCGGCTTCATGAGTGCGGACGCCTTCAGTGGCGGGAACCCGGTCAGCCCGGATGCAGCCACTTGGAGCGATTCCTCCAGTAATCCTGTGGTCACCAAGACCCACGGTTGGGATCAACAAGGCTGCCAAGACCCGATCTTGAGGTACTTCAATGGCACGTACTATCTCTTTTATACGGGGACAGGGACAGATGGCTATTGGAGGAATGGTTTCGCCACTTCGAGTAGCCCGGAAGGGCCGTGGACACAAGCATGCCCTAGTGATGGCTGTGGTCCGAACTGGACTAAAAACGGAAGCCCCACGGTATCAAACGGTATTATGAGTTTGGCGAGCGGCCAATGGCTTGTGTCTCCCAATACTTATTCTCCTAGTCCCACCAACGTCGTTCTCGGGTTTCGCGCCAATTTTCAACAAGGTGTGAATGCCAAGTGGGTCGGTTTCGTAGCACATGCCAGTGGACAACCACCATTTCTTGTGGTCGAATCAAGTGGATCAAGTTTGATATTGGCTGCCGATACTGGTTCTGGTCCATCCACCCAGCCCCTGAACAGCAGTTACTTTGGCAGTTTCAATGTCTATGAAATTGCTTGGCTTGGCTCGGCGGCTAGAGTGTATATGAATCATTCAGCCATAGCCGACGCTACCCTCTCGTCAGGTGTTTCAGCTAATGCCGTGCCTATCCAGCTTGCAAACTACAACGACGGATCAGCCAATTTGAATGTTGATTGGGTATACCTGAGACAGTTTAGTGATCAAGAGCCAACCGTCGCGCTTGGCAGCGAGGCGCCTACGGTGGTCACGCTTAGTTCGTTCGATGCTGTGGCTCAGCCGGAGATGATTCAGATTCGCTGGAAAACCGCGACCGAACTGGGCAACTTTGGGTTCAATCTCTACCGTGGCGAGGACTTGGGTTCGCGAACCCGCCTGAACGAGACGCTCATCCCCGCCAAGTCATTCGGAGTGGTGGGTGCTGATTACGAGTTCGACGATATGTCCGCGGTGAGCGGAAAGACGTATCAATATTGGCTTGAGAGCCTGGGCACCGATGGTACCCAACTCTATGGGCCGGTGACTGTTGTAGACAGTCCCTGATCCGCGGTTGCGCGATCAGAGACAAGATCGAGAGAAGCGCTCGGACGAGTTTGAACATTAGTCTGACTGGCTAGTAGTGCATCAACATGACACCTGCCACCTGCCCCGCGTCATTCGCGGGGTGCGCGGGAACGCACACTTGCCCTGGCGGGAACGCAAGTGCCAGGGAGTGCCAGGGTGTTGCTTTGCTAGTCCCAAGGCGATGATTCTAATTGCAGCCAACGCGGTCGTTGGCACACCCGTGACGGGTCCGCGTCGGCTGATCGTTCCGAGTCCTTTGAGCCGAGGATGCCAGTGGCGAATTGAGGTTGCATGACAAATCACGTGTTATCGAATAGATTGCGAGCCAGCCGGCTTGACGTCGACCGACTGCCCTGGTGGCGGATAGCGATCATCCTGGGTGTTCTTTTCCTCAGCGCCTATCTAGCCAGGCAACCATCCTTGACTTACTTGGCTGCCATTGTGGGTATCAGCGCTTTCTTGATTCTCCTGCGACTGCCACAGTTGGGATTGATAAGTCTGGTTGCCGGTCTGTTCATACCTTTTTCGATCGGCACCGGCTCACAAACTCCCATCAATACAACGTTAATGCTTATACCAGCGCTGCTGGTGATATGGTTGGCAGAGATGATCCGGCAGCGCAAGTTCCAGCTGGCTCCGTCGCCCACAACGCTCCCACTGCTGGCTTTAGCCGCGTCCGCCACTCTTTCGCTCCTCGCCGGCAGTATGCCCTGGAATCTTTTCGCCAGCACAGCCCCCATCGCGGCACAGGCAGGCGGCTGGGCAGTCTTTGCATTTTCCGTGGGAACTTTTTTTCTCATGGCAAACCTGGTGGATGACCAGCGCTGGCTTCAGATCATGACTGTGTTCTTTCTTGCCATCGGCGGTCTCTACATGGCAGGGCGCATGGGAGTTCCACCTCTCACTGCATTGTCAGCCCTGATGACCGACATGCGTTCCGACGGTAGCATATTCTGGGTTTGGCTGATGGCGCTCGCAGCGGGTCAGTTGCTCTTCAATCGGAAACTGAGCCCAATAACGCGGGTCCTGTTGGCTTTGCTCATAGCGGCTACCTTTTACATTGGCTTTTTCCGGGCGCGCGATTGGGCGTCGGGTTGGTTTCCGCCGTTGGTTGCCGTGGGGACCATCCTATGTCTGCGATCCTGGCGCGCGACTCTGTTAGTCGCTGTGGTTGGCGTCTTTCTGGCGTTGCTCATTTCTCCCCATTCTGTGATCGGGCTGCTCCAGCAAGAGACCAGCGCCGAATCCTATAGTCTGTTGACACGCGACGTAGCAAGGGACATCCTGCTAGAGCAAGTCTTTCCACTGAGTCCTATCTTTGGGCTGGGTCCGGCGAACTACTATTGGTATACGCCGCTCTATTCCATTCTGGGCTGGTATGTCAAATTCAATTCTCACAATAACTATGTAGATATCCTCATGCAAACTGGCATCGTCGGGCTAGTCTGCTTCTTTTGGGTCGTAGGGACGATAGCATTATTGGGATGGCGTCTGCGAAAACGCTTCGCCGGTGATTTCGCGCAGGGGTACGTCTATGCCGGTTTAGGCGGGCTTGCCGGGTCATTGGTGGCTGCCTGGTTGGGCGATTGGCTGTTGCCATTTGTGTACAACATCGGTCTGAACGGGTTTCGTGCCAGTATCCTGGCTTGGTTATTTCTCGGCGGCTTGGTCGCCTTGGACAGATTGTCCGTCGAGAAAGCGTCTGCAATCGGCGCACCCGATTTGGATTCCATTCCAGAAATGCAGGATCGATAATGGACCTCTCCATCATTATCATCAATTGGAACACACGCGACCTGCTGGCTCAGTGCTTGGAATCGGTGTACGCGAATCCGCCAAACAGCGAGCTTGAAGTCATCGTCGTCGACAATCATTCCAGCGATGCTAGCGCGGCGATGGTGCGTACCTCTTTCCCCCAAGTGCGCTTGTTCGAGAACGCCGAGAACGTTGGATTTGTACGCGCCAATAATCAGGCACTTTTGAAATGCCGGGGACGGTACGTGATGCTTCTCAACAGCGACACCATCGTCAAGCCAGACGCCCTGACGAGGATGGTCAGCTTTCTCGATGAACATCCGGAAGCCGGCATCGTGGGTGCGTCCGTGCTGAATCCGGACGGCACGCCGCAGCGATGTTTTGGAAGCTTTCCGACGATTCTGAGTGAGTCCGCTTATGCGTGGGGGCTGGATTCGTCGCCGCTATGCTCCAAATGGCTTGTCCCAGCACCACTGCATTCCGATGAATGTCGTCAGACGGATTGGGTGCTGGGTGCCGCGCTCATGGTTCGCCGCGCCGCGCTGGACCGCGTCGGTTATTTGGACGAAGAGTACTTTATGTACTCGGAAGAAATCGATTTGTGTCATCGCGTCAAGAAAGATGGCTGGACGAATTATGTCCTGGCTGCCGCGCCCATCATCCATTTGGGTGGGCAGAGCGCACAACAAATTCCCGCGCCAATGAAAGCAGAATTGTTCCGGAGCAAGGTGAAATACTTTCGGAAGCATCGCGGTCGATTGGCGGCGGCGTTCATGCACTCTGTCTTTGCGTTAAGCATCCTGGCGCGCCGCGCGGCATATCGCTTGCGCGGTCGGAAGCAAACGGTCGGGCTCTGGACAGATGTATGGTCATATTTTGTCCGCAAAGAGTCGCACCATGATTTGGCGCTCGCGCAGCCGGGAACAGTCTCGGACTGAGTCGGCATTTACTCGCTTCGAGCCGAACCGCAAACGGGAGTCGGTTCTCCTCTGCCATGCTGCGTCTTTTGTTTCTCACTCAAGTCGTTCCCTATCCACCCGATTCAGGTCCCAAGATCAAGACCTATCACGTCCTGCGCTATCTCGCCGGACAGGGGCACCAGATTACTCTGGCATCATTCATTCGCGATCACGAAAAGCCGTTCCTCCATCACTTGCGGGATTATTGCCAAGAGATTTTTGTGGCGCCGATACATCGTTCAAGGATCGCAGATGGAATGGCTTATTTCGAAGGCTTGCGCGCCGGGCTGCCCTTTCTGATCACCCGCGACGCCCAGCCCGAAATGCAGCACCTCATTGATCGATTGGCGGCGCGGCAACAGTTCGATATCGTCCACGCCGATCAAGTGACGATGGCGCAGTACGCGCTGCGATTTCGCCGGCTCTGCGACGCTAGCGCCGGATCATCGCCGGCTATTGTGTTCGACGCGCACAATGCGGTATATGAGATTGTCGAGCGCGCGCGGCAGACAGCACTTCCATTGCTCCAGCCGGTCCTGGCTCTCGAAGCCAATCGCCTCAAGCGGTACGAAGGGAACCTGATCGATCAATTCGATCACACCCTGGCGGTGAGCGAGATCGACAAAACGGCTTTGCAGAGCGCAGCAGTTGAAAAGGCAAAAGATACATCAAGAAAAAATCTCGCTTCCAAAATATCGGTTATTCCGATTGCGGTGGATTGTGCGGACTTGGCGATCAGAAAGCAAAAAGAGCGCACGAATGATATCCTTGCCGTCAGCACACTCTACTATCCGCCGAATGCCGACGGCATCCGCTGGTTTATGAACCAGGTCTTTCCGATGGTGAGACGCAGGATCCCCGCGGCGACGCTCACCGTGGTCGGCGCTCGCCCGCCGAAGGACATTATCGAATTTGGCGCGCGAAACGCCGAGTGCGTTCAAGTGACTGGCTATGTTCCTGACTTGCAAGAGTATTTCGAGCGCGCGGCAGTGATGGTGGTGCCGGTGCGAGCGGGCAGCGGGATGCGAGTGCGAATCTTGGAAGCCCTGGCGCGCGGCATCCCAGTGGTTACAACCACGACCGGTGTGGAAGGAATCGACGCGGTCGATGGCAAGCACTTGCTCGTGGCGGACGAACCGGCGCGGTTTGCCGACGCCGTCGCACGATTGCTTGGTGATTCCAATCTTCGCATGTCGTTGTCTGAGAGCGGTCGTCGATTGGTGGAGGAACGCTATGATTGGCGCGTCGTTCTCCCGAAACTGGAAGCAGTCTACACATTATTGAGATCAGGATGAATGTTCAATCATAAACGGGGAACCTATTCCCCACTCATCGCTTTAATCGTTGCCTCTGTCCTGATCCGTGTCGGGATGGCTCTTTGGTTAGGCAATCAGGTGGAGCCGGTGTCAGGCGCCGCCGACCAAGTTTCTTATGACACCCTCGCCCAAAGCATCCTGGCAGGCAAAGGCTTTAGTTTTCCTACCAATTGGTATCCATTTACTCTTGCGAATGAGCCAACGGCGCACTGGTCGTACCTGTACACACTCTATCTCGCAGGCGTGTACGCAGTTACGGGACACGATCCACTTGCCGCGCGCCTAATTCAGGCACTGTTGTCAGGATTGACCATTTGGTTCGTCTATCGCATCGGGTCGCGCTTGTTCGGGGCATGGGTCGGTTTGGCTGCAGCGGCATTGACTGGCGTGTACGCGTACCTCGTTTTCTTCAACGCGGCACTGATGACGCAGACGTTTTACATCATCGCCGTTCTGGCTGTTATCGATCTGTCCCTCGCGCTCGCCGAGAATCCAACCCGGCAGAACTGGGTTTTGTTGGGCGTTGCGATGGGTATCGGCGCACTGTTACGGCAGACCCTACTCATCTTTGCGCCACTTGTATTTGCCTGGATAATTCTGACCAGGCATTGGCGGTTACGGTGGCGAGATGTGCTCATCTCACTTGGGGTGGTCGGTTTGTTCATCCTCCCCTGGACGATCTACAACTATTTCACTTTCCATGATTTTCTCCTTTTGAACTCGAATGGCGGTTATTGGTTCTACTCGTCCAATCATCCTCTGCAGGGCACCCATTTCGATCAAAATTTTGCCGCGCCGCTGCCAGCCGAGTTGCGGGGACTGTCCGAGCCCGCGATCGATCGCGCACTATATCGCGAGGGATTGGGCTTTATTCTCGCTGATCCCACACGATTCCTACTGCTCTCGCTGAGCCGCGTCAAAGACTATTTTTGGGTCAGCCCGTCCGAACAATCATCATTGATCAGCAATCTCGCGCGCCTGTTCTCGTTTGCACTCTATCTGCCCTTTATGATCTACGGGCTTGTCCTGTCAAGGCGCCAGTGGCGTTTGTGTGTTCCACTCTATCTCTATGTGGCGTTCGACACGACGCTGTGTCTGGCAACTTGGGCTGCCCCGCGTTATCGTCTCCCAAGCGATACCGTTATGATGGTGTTTGCCGGACTCGCGGTAGTGAGTTTGGCAGCGCGTTGGGGATGGATTCCCCGGGCAGCCCTTGCGCGGCGCGCCGTTTGATGATGTATTGCCGGGTGGGCAATTTGACTCTTATTGAGTGTGAGATGCCGCAGTTATTCATTCACCGCACAGCATAATCGATGCACATTCTGTTTGTGGTTCCGTATGCGCCCAACCTCATCCGCACCCGACCATATAATCTTATTCGCAGTCTGCACCGGCGCGGACACGCGATCACCGTCCTAACGCTGTGGGAGAGCGCACAAGAACGCGAGTCATTGCGCCGCCTCGAAGAAGACGGAATGAGGGTTGTCTGCGCACCGTTGACGAAGACGCGATCCGTATGGAATGCTCTCAGGGCTTTGCCGACCCGGATCCCGTTGCAAGCGGTCTACTGCTGGCAGCCGGCACTGCTTCACCTGTTCGATTCGCACCTTTCAAAGGAACCCTTCGATATTGTTCACGTCGAACACTTGCGCGGCGCGCGCTACGGATTATGGCTGAAAGCTTATCGACTGGGATCAAACCCGCGGGTGGGATTCATCTGGGATAGCGTAGACTGCATCTCTTATCTCTTTGAACAAGCCGCGCGCAGCAGCCGCAGTCTCTTCGGAAAACTGGTCACGCCGCTCGAGTTGAGCCGCACACGCCGGTACGAGGGGTGGTTGGTAAGACAATTCGACCAGGTCCTGGTCACGTCACACTTGGACAAGAGCGCGCTGGAGCGATTGGCTGATGACACCGCCCCCGCGGGAATCGCGTCGGCGCACTCTGATGCCATCGCCGTCCTGCCCAATGGTGTTGATTTGGATTTTTTCAGTCCGACGGAGCAGGGCCGAGAACAAGACACGGTAGTCTTCAGCGGCAAGATGAGCTATCACGCTAACATCACCGCTGTCTTGTTTCTGATCAATGAAATTATGCCTTTGGTCTGGGCAAAACGACCCGGCGCGCGCGTGTGGATCGTCGGTAAAGATCCGCCGGCGGCAGTACGTCAACTCGCTGTTCGAAATCCACAACGCGTCGTGGTGACCGGTACCGTCGCCGACATTCGTCCCTATTTGGCGCGCGCCGCGGTGGCGGCTTGTGCGGTACGATATGGCGCGGGCATCCAGAATAAGGTTCTAGAAGCCATGGCGATGGCAACACCCGTTGTCGCGACTCGCCAAGCCGTCTCGGCGTTGCAGGTGCGGGACGGCGAGCACGTGCTAATCGGCGACGACGCTGAGACTTTGGCGCAGATGATCCTATCGGTGCTGGGAGATCTGCCCTTACAGCAACGACTCGGCTGGTCCGGACGCCAATATGCAGAAAGATACCATGACTGGAACTCTATCACCGCACGTCTGGAAACGCTTTACCAATCGGCTGTTTGAGGTTTTTGTTTCGTGACGACAGAGAATACTCAGCTGGAGGTTCTGGGGGAGGAACATATGCCCGGCATTGATTATGCCCTGACGCGAAGACGGGCTGTTGGCTTGATCTCGCAACACGCCCAGCGACAATTGTTCGTCCTCGCGTTGCTAATCGCAGACATACTGTCGCTCGGTGCGGCATTTGCGGTTGCTTATTGGTTGAGATTCATCCTGGATTTGGCGATTGCAGAGGGAGACCCTGCGTTTAGTTTCTACCAACGCACGGTGCTCTTGTTTTTCATTCCTCTCTGGATCATCGCTTTTTATCTCGGCAAATTGTACAATTCCAACTATCTTTTTGTGGGCACACAGGAGTATGGGCGGATTGCCCAGGTGACCACGATACTGATGATGTTCGTGGTCGGGCTGGCGTACTTTGTAGAATCTTTCATCATTTCGCGCGGCTGGATAGTGTTCGCGTGGGCAACCGCAACGGTTTTTGTGATCGGCACACGTTTTGCGATGCGACGGATTGCCTACGCGCTGCGCCGCCGGGGTTTGATGCAAACCGCGACGCTGGTCGTGGGTGCAGATGCCGAAGGTCGGGCGATCGCCAATCAGTTGAGAGCAACGCCGACCTGTGGTGCCGATATAGTCGGGTTCGTAGACGATCAGGTTCCGCCGGGCGCAGAAATCGACGGATTGCCCGTTTTAGGGAATGTCTCTGCGATCAATGAAATCGTAGGGCGACTGGGCGTCGAGGAACTCTTGCTCTCAATGTCGGCATTATCACGACCGCAAATCGTCCAGATTTATGAGATGTATGCCCACAGCGAAGCGGTTACCTTGCGCTTCTCGCCGGGACTGTTGGACCTGTTTGCCACGGGGGCATTTGTTAGAGAATGGGGCACTGTGCCGCTCGTTAGTATTAATAAAGTGCGGCTCGGTGACTTTGAAGCCCTAGTCAAGCGGTTACTTGATCTGGGGGTGGCAATTGTCTTGCTGATCTTGTTGTCACCCCTTATGGTGGTCATTGCCCTGCTCATCGTCCTGGATTCTCCCGGGCCGATCTTTCATCGTCGCTATGTGCTCGGGCAGGGGGGTCATTTGTTCGATGCGCTCAAATTCCGCACGATGTACGTCAACGGCAATGACATCTTGGAGGCTTATCCGGAATTGCGCGAAGAGCTCAAAGCCAATCAGAAACTCAAAGACGATCCGCGCGTCACGCCGGTGGGGCGGTTTCTGCGGAAATACAGTTTGGACGAACTGCCCCAGTTGTTGAATGTCCTGGTAGGGCAGATGAGTCTAGTGGGTCCGCGGATGATCACGCGTCCCGAACAGGAAAAGTATGGCAAAATGCGGCTGAACTTGCTGACGGTCAAGCCCGGCCTCACCGGTCTGTGGCAGATCAGCGGGCGAAGCGATCTATCCTACGAAGACCGGGTTCGCATGGATATGTATTATATCCGCAACTACAGCATTTGGCTTGACCTGATGATCATTCTAAGAACCATCCCCGCCGTCCTGCGCGGACGGGGAGCTTATTGAAGATCGAGTCCGGGGCATTGTCAACGTGCCCGTGGCACGCCCTCGTTCTGCCGTGAAACTGATCGGCGGGATGACGGGGCTGTGCATCCAAGCCTGGACGGCGAGTCGGAATAATAATCGGTTGACAGCGAGGACAAGCATGGAATTGCGTCATTACATCTCTATTGTGTGGAAGTGGATGTGGCTGATCGTGTTGGCGACCGGCATAGCGGCAGTCACTAGTTTCGTTTGGAATTCGCGGCTGCCGAAGATATATCAGGCATCCACGGTGCTGCTGGTCGGGCAGAGTTTGGAGAATCCCAATCCTAACTCGGGCGACCTCGCTACCAGCCAGCAACTTGCCCTGACCTACATTCAAATTGCCAGAACACAACCGGTGCTGCAGGGAGTTATCGATGCCCTGCAACTCAAGATGTCGGCGGATCAGTTGGGCTATAATGTCAATGCCAGCATCATCTATGGGACACAACTCATCCAACTCAGCGTGCTAGACACCGATCCACGCCGCGCCCAACTCATCGCCGATGAGTACGCCAAGCAATTGATCTCTCAAGCCCCTTCGTCGAGAGATCCGGAGGAAGCAGCGCGCAATCAGTTCGGTCAAGAACAGGTCAAGGAAATTCAACAGAAGATCCAGGACGCACAGAAGAAAATAGCGGATCTCCAGAAATCCATCACGGTTACGTCGAGCGCGAGCGAAATTGCAGACAAGCAACAGCAAATAACAGCGCTGCAGGGTCAAATCAATCAATGGCAAGTCACCTACGCGACCTTGCTAGGCACCCTCGCGCCGCGAGCGTCGAATTATCTGTCGGTCGTCGAGCCCGCCAAGCTCCCAACTTCGCCGATCGCTCCGAACGTGCCGCTGGGAGTTCTTTTGGCTTCTGCCATCGGGATGGCGCTTGCACTGGCAGGCGCATTTCTCATCGAATATTTAGACGACACGATAAAATCGCCGGATGATGTGTCGCAATCTTTAGGTCTCTCGAACCTGGGCGCCATCGCGAACATATGGGGCGAGGAGCCTGAGGCGAGACTGATCACCGCCAAATATCCGCGCGCTTCCCACTCGGAAGCGTATCGCGCCCTGCGGACGAACATCGAAGCGATGAATCTGGACAAGCCGATGAAAACGCTCCTGGTGACCAGCCCCAATCCGAAGGAAGGCAAGAGCGTCACTGCGGCAAACCTCGCGGTCGTAATCGGCCTGGCGGGTGTCCGCGTGCTTTTGGTCGACGCGGACATGCGGCGTCCGCAACAGCACAAGCTTTTCCGGCTTTCTAACGAGTTCGGTCTCGTCAACGCTTTGTTGCACCCAGATGCAGCGCTGGATTCCTTTTTGCAGCCCACCGAAACAGAAAACCTATGGGTGCTCACCGCCGGTCCCATTCCGCCCAATCCAGCTGAATTGCTCGGCTCAAAGCGGATGAGAGATTTGATTGATCGGTTCAAGGACAAGTTCGACCTGATCGTGTTCGACACTCCCCCGGTTCTTCCGCGGGTCGATGCCGTCGTCATAGCGCGATATATGGATGGAGTCCTCCTAGTTGTTGATGCGGGGCACACCCGGCGCACCTCGGCGGTTCGCGCGAAAGAGGCGCTGCTACACAGTGGTGCACGTATTCTAGGGGTATCACTCAACCGCATCGCTCACAGCAGCTATTACTACTACTATTACTATTCTGACCAGGATAAAGGCAAACCTTCGTTCTTCGCGGGCACAGCACTAGGACGAGTTTTGCGGGGCACCGCGCGACGAACCAGAATTTCCAAAGATACACCATTACAAGCCAGAGGGGGCTCTTCGAATGACAGCAGACTTGACTAGTATGATTTCCAAGATCGCGAGGAGAGTGCGCGGACTGGTTATCCATCGCGACCCCGGGGCATTCATCGCGCTGCCGGCGTATCCTTTCCAAGTCGTTGCCAGGATTTTAGGTGTTACCATTCTGGCGATGCTTGGCTCCGCTTTGGTGTCTTGCGCCGGACCGAGCCAGAATCAACCGTCACCTACCTATGTGACATCCATTCCAAGCCCTTTGCCTTCTGCTACCAATTCTCCTACGCGTGTGCCTACACCAACCCGCACTATGACTCCCACGCCGATTCCGACTTTGGAACCCCTTGCTGTGCCTACTCCGCCACCTGGCGCACAACTCTTCACTTTCACTTCCGATCCGAATCAAACCAGTTGGTTCGGCAGCAAAGAGGGTCGGTCTCCGCTGGGAGATCATAAACTGCTGAGTGGGATATCGGGGGGACAGGTTTTCGTCAGCGTGGTACAGTTTGACTTGCAGAGTCTGGCTCCCAACTCGCAAGTCTTGTTTGCCGCGCTGGAGATCACCGGACGTGATGCGTCTAATTTAGGCACAACGGGTGAATGGTCGGTTGACCTGATAGACTCGGGGATAATGAAAGGTGGAGACATCGGCTTTGACACGGTAGCCAAGCCCGCGCCACTGGCGAACCTTGCTCATTTTGAGGCACGAACCATCGCCGCTGGTCTGACCAAGCGCATCATTTTTTCTTCAGCGCAATTGCCTCTGATCCAACAACAACTCGAAACCGGCGGCGTCACCGTTCGGCTCAGTGGGCCCTCGGCTGGCGGCGATAATATTTTCGTCTGGGAGACCGGTCCCGGTCGTGGAGAACCGACCCTGTACCTCCTCGCAGTTCCAGCGCCGTTTGTAGTCATCACAAACACGCCTACCCCCGGCGATGTATTCGCGGCGGCGACGCTGGTGGCAGCACAAACGCGCCAAGCGCGCGATTTCGGCACACCTACCCCCATGCCACGCTCATTCGTCACAGCCACTCCCAGTCAGGGAAGCGCCGGATATATCGTTATCACGAGCGTACCAACTCCGGTCAACCCGCCAGCGCGCACTGCAACAGCCCTGTATGCGACTGCCGTAGCCGCGACGACCGGCACATTCACCCCAATTCCAGCCAACTGGGTTACTCGAACGCCATTACCACTGCTGATCCCGCTGGAACAGCTCACGCCGGTTCCAACTCCAACACCCACGATCGCCCAACCCAGCGTAATTGAACTGGCTCGGCGGTCGATTCCTCCAGGTCTCTATAACAAAATCGCATTTCTCGAAGGACCTCGCGGAAACCCTCGAATCTGGGTGATGGATCCCGATGGTACCCATGTGGCGCTGCTCACAGATGACCAGGTATTTGCCATTGCTAAAGCACGCGATGCAATCTCTCCCGATGGTACGAAATATGTGTATCAGGCAAGTGATCTCAACGGGCAAATGCAACTCTGGAGCCAGGACTTGAATTTTCCACTGGCACTGCCAATCCGACTAACCTTCGTGAAAAGCGGAATACTCTTCGGACAGGCGTGGTCTCCTGACGGGAAAAAAGTCGCCTACGTGAGTGATGTTACCGGACGCCAAGAGATATATGTGTACGACTGGGATACCAAAAAATCAGTGCAGCTGACCTATAGCACCGGCTATGCCGATGATGGTACGGGCTGGTGGTGGAGCCAGTTTCCATCATGGTCCCCAGATGGGAAACAGATCGTCTATTCAAGCGACCGTGGTCACGATGCCACATTCTCTGAGATTTGGGTGATGGATGCAAATGGCGCAAATGCACACAAACTAGGGAACGGAGTCTGGGATGCTTACAACCCGGTTTGGATCAAGTGGACACAATAAGGTCATGGCAGAGCGCTCGAGCCCCGGTATGCCAAGCCAACCCGCACGCGTCGAAAACTTCATGGCAGCATGCCGGTACGGCTCGGGATTCTTGAGCTGATGCGCTGATCGTTTGCGCGACGTAGTGCAGCAACACCCTGGCACTTCCTGGCACTCCCTGGCACTTGCGGTCCCGCCAGGGCAAGTGTGAAAAAGTTGCACGCTTCGCGCAGCCCCACGCGGAAACATCGACCCATGGCGCTTGAAACCGCGTATTCACTACGCACTTCCCTGGCACCGCCCCCAACCTCCATGGCGGGAGAGTGGAGGTTGGGAGCACCGCCCGCGCACCCCGCGAACGGCGCGGGGCAGGTGGCAGATGTCATGTTGATGCACTAGTAGAGACCCCTTGATGCAAGGATTTGTGCGATGAGCGCGAATCTCACCAAGGGGTCTCGTGTCTGGTGGGAGCAGACGCTTGCCATTGATTACCACAGTCCTATTGAGAAAGATCCGACGAACCAATATACTTGGAGTGCGTCTCACCAGTACTTGGATGCGGCTGAGCCGCTTGAACACCATTCATCCCTCTTGCCACAGCGACCTTCCGCCACGCCGGTTTTTTGTCCCGCGAAAGTAAAACGATGAAAATCCCAAAGTCAACTCGGCAAATCTTGATCCGGTCGGGGCTTGTATTCGCGTTTTTGGCGATTGCAACAAACGCCTCTCCCCGGGCAGCAGTTGCCGCCGCCCCCACAATTACCTCCATTACCGACAACCGGAATCAGTATCCTGGCGGTCAGATCCCCCGATTCGAAAAACTGGAACTCACCTTCCAAGTCTCCACCGTGGCGACGAACCCGAATTTTCCGTATGACGCACATCCACCATCCGGGATTGCGGCGGCAGTGGGAATCTCGGTCGATGGTGAATTCTCGCGCGACAACTGGCAGACTGTCGTTACGCAGCCTGCCTTCTATTATCAAGATTATGATTACCAAATCAAAAACGGACGAGAGTGGATGTACCCCCAAGGGTACGAGTGGAAACTTCGCTTTGCTCCACCTGAGGTAGGGACTTGGCAGTACCGTATCAAAGCCACAGATGCATCCGGAACAACGCTCTCAGCTCCGCAATCATTCACTGTGACAGCGTCAAGCAATCATGGTTTTGTGCGCGTGAGCCCTGACCCGCGCTACTTTGAGTTCTCGGACGGAACCTATTTCCCCGGTCTCGGCTATAACATGAACTATAACCTGCTTGACTGGGTAAACCCAGTACTCGGCAACCAAACCAATTTCCAAACGATGTCGCAGAACGGTATTCAATTGGTAAGGTTCTGGCTCTCGCAATGGTCGATCTGGGGATCCGCCTGGAATCCGTGGTACGGCATTCGCAATGACTATGACGGGTATCTCCCCCGAACCGGTCTAGAACTGTGGCCCGGTGAAACGCCGTCCGCTGCCATGATATTGTCGTATGATAGCGGAAATAGCAACTATTACGATGCGTGCCGGTTCATCGGCGGGTATCAGGCTCAACCGGCGGTCAAACAAAACACTACCTACCATATCAAGATCCGCTATTCGGCGGTCGATATTACCGGTCCGCGTAATTCGTCCTACCCTGGATACGGCTTGGTCGCAAAGGTTCAGAATCCAAACGACGGGAATTGGCACACGCAATGCTACGAACCCGGTGATCCGCAAAACGGCGTGCGGGTCACGGGTTACGGACAAAACACATCCGGATGGTCCACCCTGGAAGGGCAATGGAATTCCGGAACGAATGATTTTTTACCCATGTTTTATCTCGCGGCGGAGAATGTCAACCCCGGCGCATGGATTCAAATCGACACGGTCGAGATCACCGATCCGAATGGCATCAATATCGTCACCAGACCCTCGATGGAATACCAGACTTACTTTATGCAGCGAAACTCATTCGCGTTCGATAAGGTGGTGGACCTGGCGCACCAATACGGAATCTACTTGAGACCCGTCATCATGGAAAAGAACGAGCAAATTGAGAACGAGATCGGGTTCGATGGAAATATCGCGTCGTCGAGCAACGACAACTTTTACGGCGATTATGGGAACATGACTGCCGTACGGTGGTGGCAGAAAGCATGGTGGCGATATTTGCAAGCGCGCTGGGGGTACTCGACTAATATTCACTCGTGGGAATTGTTAAACGAGGGAGACCCATTTAACTCGCGGCACTATGCACTGGCGGAGGAACTGGGAAAGTACATGCACCAGTTTGCAGATAGCCATTTGGTATCCACTTCCGCCTGGCATTCATTTCCACGCGATGAATTCTGGGCGAACCCTCTATATCCGGATGTTGACTTTGCCGATGTCCACCAATACATTCCGCTGGATACCGATCCCACGCACTTTTACGACACGGCGCGGGCAACCTATGACGTGAGTATGGCGCTGGGAGCCAGACAGAGCAACGGTGCCGGGAAGCCGGTGATCCGTGGCGAGACAGGCTTGACGGACAGCGGCACCGAGCCGGGGACGAGTAACTTGCTCGCCGATCAAACCGCCGTGTGGCTTCACAACCTGATTTGGGGCGGAATCAATTCCGGTGGATTGATCGAATCTTATTGGTATTCCAATTACGAACCCATCGGGCACATCTACACCAATGCATTTGATCACCGAAGCGAGTACGGAAACTATTATCGTTTCATCAAAGAGATACCGCTCAACAATGGCAATTATCAGGATGCCGCCGCATCGGTCACTAACAGCAACCTTCGTGCCTGGGGTCAAAAAGATCTAGTCAACGGATACGCCCACCTTTGGCTCGCCAATCAGAGTCATACCTGGAAGAATGTCGCCGGTGGGGTAAACATCCCGCCGGTTTCCGGCACCGTGACCATCGCCGGTTTCAAACCGAACTCGCGCTGGACGGTACAATGGTGGGATACCTATTCGGGGACGATCGAAAACATCCAAACTATCATGTCGGATGCGAACGGGGCGCTTGTCCTTCCAATCCAGAATCTGATCGCAGATGTCGCTGTCAAGATACTGCCCGCCTCGTCTATCGATGCGAGCCGAACTTTTCTTCCGTTCGTGATCAAAATCCCTTGACAGCACAGGGTGATTGAGCACCGTTTGGACTGATGTCAGTCAGTGTCCAATTTTCAAAGATCGAGCCACCGTCCCGAAAGCGGTGGCTCTTCAGTTTACAGGACTTTTTCCACGCCATCTTCTTGAACTCGAGTCCGTAGCACCACAGACCGAGGTGCTTTCAGCTCAATACGGATTATCACTCCGCCATTGAGTTTTCCTTTGAGCGCCAATCAAATAGCACCGCCGTCGACGCGCGTGCGCGTCAAACATCAAGTGCGTTGACCTTCGATATGAAACCTGCTGCCGACAAACTTCGCGCGTCCCCTCTTCGACATGGTGCGCAGGAATCGCTCAAGGACAAGAGCATCGATTATCTACACTCGGTCCAGTAAACTCGCTCCGTTCCAATATTCTCCCAGTAACTGTAACACGATTTGCCGGCAACGTCCTTGACGGAACTGGTCAGCTTGTATTGGATCGGAACAGAATTGCCATTGATCACGCGCGCCAACCAAGCCCCTTCCGATTGCCAATGTCCACCTGCCCACACCAGGCGACCGGTCGCGGCTTGAAAGGTTCCTTGTCCGATCGGCTGATCCAATAGACCAGGCGCGTACACCTCCATGGTCACACCATCCAGCGGTTTCGCCTCCAAGAACACATCCATATGGACGCCGCCGCTACCGACGATGTACCAGACGCGCTCGCCGGCGCCGAGCGTACGCCACGCATCCGCAGGAGTCAGCGGATTCGCCGGGTCGTCGCCGACGCGCGCCGCGGGGTGCGCGGGCGACGCGACTGCCGGGACCGGAGGGCGAACATTGCGCAAGACCGGCCCCATCACGCGGGTCGGAATCGGCGAAGGGGCAGGGGTGTAGGTCGGTGGAAATGCTGGGCGCGGCGATATGATCGCCGGTTGGCGCGCAACTGCAGTCGGTCGCCCCAGGAGATCGATCACTTGCGGCAGAGGGGGACCGAACGCAAAAAACGCAAGCACCCCATACACGATGAGGTTCCCAAGGACCAGCTTGGTGAGGACGTCTTTCTGATTCGGCGTCATGCTCGCAGAGAAGCGCCCGCCGCCGGCGCGCATGCGCGCCAAACGCCAGGGCGCGAAACTTGATGGGCTCGATGCGATGCCATAACCGTCCCGAGCGCAATTATCTGCCCGGGACTGGACTTGACAATTATACCTCGAAACATACCAAAATCAAAACATGCCCAGCGCACCGCTGCATCGGTTCATTGGCTCATTGCCGTTTTCAATTTGTCATTTGCCCAGTTTCAAGGTATAATAGCCTCCGCTATCTTACAGACCACCGAGGAGTTATTGTGAAGCGTGTATATCAACCGAAACGACTGAAGAGAAAGCGCACGCATGGCTTTCGCAAACGAATGCAGACCAAGGGCGGGCGCAAAGTGCTAGCCGCGCGCCGCGCGCGCGGACGCAAGCGCCTCGCCGCATCGCCCACGCGCTCGAATCTCAAACAGAAATAAAAGAATGAAGGCGGAAGCAACTGGGCTGCTCGCGTTTTCATCCTTCATTCTTCCGCCTTTATGAATCGCGCGTACAGTCTCCGCCGCAACGACTTTCAGCGCGTGTGGGACAGCGGCAAATCGTGGTCGCATCCGCTGCTCATTTTGCGAGTCGCTGCGAACGGCAAACCATCGAACCGTTTTGGATTCGTCGCCGGGAAGAAGATCGGCAAGGCGGTTCAGCGCAATCGCACCAAACGCTGGATGCGCGAAGCCATCCGCCATCGCCTTGCCGCGATCAACCCGGGGTGGGATATGATCCTGATTTCGCGGGCGGGCGCGGAACAAGCCGGGTTCAAAGACATCGATGCAGCGGTAGAAAGCATCCTGAAACGCGCGAAATTAATACGCGACTCGTGATAACGTAACTCGCCGACAAACCGTACTATGAAATACCTGGCGCTCGTTCCGATCAAACTCTATCAGCGATTGCTCTCGCCCCTCTTGCCATCCAGCTGCCGGTTCGTCCCCTCCTGTTCGCAATATGGGTATGAGGCGATCGCACACTTTGGACTCGTGAAAGGCGGCTGGCTCGCGGCGCGCCGCATCGCGCGCTGTCATCCGCTCAACCCCGGTGGATACGATCCTGTCCCGTACGACTAATCGTTGGAGGCCATTCATTTTGTCTATTTTTCATCGTGCGCGGCTGGCGTTGGCGTTCGTTGCTCTCTTCGCCGCCGCGTTTGTCTTGGCGGGATGCGGCGCAGCACCATCGACCGGCTGGTCCGGTCCGCGCGTGGTAGATCAGGTCATCTATTTTGGTAGTGAAGTGGGCAGAGTCTATGCGGTCAACGCGACCAATGGCTCTCTCAAATGGCAATTCCCAAAAGACAACCCGTTGTCTCCCCCATCGCTGTACTCGACGCCCTTCGTCGCCGACAACGTCGTTTATTTCGGCGCATTCGATAAAAAGTTTTACGCGCTCGACGCAGCGACGGGCGCACTCAAGTGGGTCTTCGACGCGACCGAGGCAGTCGTTTCCAGCCCGGTCGTGAGCGACGGCATCGTCTACTTTGGCGGAGACGATAAAAAAGTGTACGCGCTGGACGCCGCGACCGGCACCAAGAAATGGGACTTGGCGACCGGCGGTCAGGTCTGGGCGGACATGACGATCGACCATGGCGTGCTGTACGCCGCGTCGCTCGATCACAAACTATACGCGCTGGACGCCGCGACCGGCACCCAGAAATGGGAATTCGACGCGGGCGGAATGATCGCGGCCAAACCCGCCGTCGCCGGCGACATCGTCTACGTCGCGGGGCTGAGCAATGTCTATGCTATCGACGCGGCAAGCGGCAAGCCGAAATGGGACAAGCCCTTTGCGGCGAGCGGCTGGGTCTGGTCGAACCCCACAGTGGCAAATGGCGTTTTATATTTCGGCACACTGGATACCGGCGATGTGTACGCGCTGGACGCCGCGACCGGCAGCCCGAAATGGAGTACGCCCTTCAGAGCCGGCGGCCCGGTGCGTTCGGCGATTGTGATTGACGGCGGGACGGCGTACTTTGGCGCGGAAGACAACAAAGTGTACGCTATCGACGCAGCGACAGGCACCGGCAAATGGACGTTCGCTACCGGCGGTCGGATCGACGCTTCGCCCGCGGTTGACGGCGGCACGGTCTACGTCGCTTCGTTCGATCGCATGTTTTACGCTTTGAACGCTACGGATGGAAAGGTGAAATGGCAGTTGGACGTGACCAGCGGCAAATTGGTCACGCCGACGCCTCCGGCCAAGTAAGAATTCGCGTTGTCATTTCGATTGTAGCGGGAAATCTGTCTCCCATACGGAGAGGTCTCACTCGGTTCGGCATGACAATACGGCACGCCAGGCAGGTTGGGAGTTATTCAATGCTTGATTTTCTCGCCCCCATTTGGAATACGTTCATCTTCAACCCGATGGTGAACGTCCTCCTGTTCATCTATACACTGGTCGGCAATTTTGGAATTGCGATCATCTTGTTCACGCTGCTCGTCCGCGCCATCACGCTGCCCTTTTACGGTCAGCAGCAAAAAGCGATGAAGAAACAGCAGGCGCTGATGGCAAGCAAAGAGTGGCAGGAGATGCAGAAAAAGTACGCCAAGGACAAGGAGAAACTTTCGCAGGAGCAGATGCGGCTGTACCGCGAAGCCGGCGTCAACCCGCTGGGCGGCTGTCTCCCGGCGCTGATCCCGTGGCCCATCATGATCGGGCTGTATCAATCCATCATCATGGTGATGGGCGCGCAGCCGGAGCAGCTGATGGAACTGTCCAAGCACCTGTACAATTTGCCGCCGCTCCTCACCGCGGTCCCCGTGCAGAGTTTCTTTCTCGGCTTGAACCTGGCGGCAAACCCAAGCGGCATCGGCTATATCGTGCCAGTGTTGGTTCTGGCGAGCACGTGGGTGCAGCAAAAAATGATGACGATGCCGAACGCCGATCCGCAAGCGGCGCAGATGAACCAATCGATGCAACTGATGATGCCTCTCTTCATCGGCTACATTTCGCTTTCGTTCCCGATTGGCTTGTCGCTGTACTGGATCGTCTTCAACGTAGTCGGCATCATCCAGCAATATTTTGTCAGCGGCTGGGGCAGTCTGGCAACGAGCTTGCCGTTCCTGAACATGGCTCCGGCGACCGCTGGCGCGGATAAAGGAAAGAAGAATGTCGGAAAAAAGTCTTGAAGTCTCCGGCAAATCAGTCGACGAAGCCGTCGATAAAGGACTCGCGGAACTCGGGCTCACGCGAGACGCCGTTGACATCGAAATACTCAGCGAAGGTTCGTCTGGGCAGCGCGGTCTGGGCGGCGGGGAGGCGCATGTCCGGCTGACGGCGCACGCCGCGCCCAATGGGGCACCGGCAAAGCCGGCTGTCAACGGGAACGCGAATGCGACGGCGAAAGAAATTCTGGAGACGCTCTTGCGCGGCATGGGCTTGCGCGCGCGCGTTGAGGTACTGCCGGACGATAGCGCGGAAGACAGCCACGCGTTCATCCTCAACATCGTCGGCGACGATCTCGGCGTCCTGATCGGTCGCCGCGGCGAAACGCTGCACGACCTCGAATACCTCACGCGGCTTCTCGTCGCACACAAAACCAACTCGACGCCCCGGCTGGTCGTGGATGTCGAAGGGTATCGCACGCGCCGCGAGCGTTCGCTGCGCGAACTGGCGAAGCGGATGGCAGAACGCGTACAATCGAACCGGCAGCCCATCACGCTGGAAGCGATGCCGCCGAACGAGCGCCGCATCGTACACCTCGCACTGCGCGATCATCCCACCGTCAAAACGCAAAGCATCGGCGAGGGCGATCACCGCCGCGTGATGATTATTCCAAAATGACCGGTCGTTAGGTGGTTAGGTAGTTCGGTCGTTGGGGTGGTGCGTCCTGACAACCCAATCGCCTGACCATCCAACTACCCAACCACCCAGCATGATTGATTTCCTCGTCATTGGTCATGTGGTCCGAGATGTGGTGCCGGATGGATACACCGTAGGCGGGACGACGACGTACAGCTCCATCACCGCGCGCAATCTGGGGCGCAGGCCGGGCATTGTCACCCGCCTCGCCCCTGATTTTGTTGTGCCCGATGTCCTGCACAATATCGCGGTCGCGCGCGTCCCGTCCAACCACACGACGACGTTTCACAACATCTATCACGACGGACACCGCCAGCAGTTTTTGCTTTCGGTCGCCGAAGCCCTGCAGCCGGACGATATTCCCGCCGAGTGGCGCGCCGCGCCGATCGTGCATCTGGGACCGCTCGCGCGCGAAATCGATTCCCGTTTTGCGAAACTATTCCCCGGCGCGCTCGTCGGCGTGACACCGCAGGGCTGGCTCCGCCAATGGGATGAAACCAAGCGCGTGCGGATGCGTCCCTGGGAAGAAGCGCCCGAAATCCTGCCGCATGTTGACGTGCTGGTTTTGAGCGAAGAAGACCTCGCTCCGCGCGGCAACGCGCTGTTTGACGAGTACGCGCGACTGACGCGTATCGCGGTGATGACACAGGGCGCGCGCGGCTGCGTCGTCTTCACCCAAGGGCAGCAGCGGCAGATCCCCGGCTTTCCGGCGCGTGAAATCGATCCCACCGGCGCAGGCGACGTGTTCGCCGCCGCGTTCTTGATCCGGCTGCAAGAAACCGGCGACCCGTTCGAGTCCGCGCGCTTTGCGAACGCGACCGCGTCCTTCTGCGTCGAGGCGCCCGGTGTAACGGGGATTCCCACGCGCAAGCAAGTAGAAGAGAGACTTGCTTCCTGATGACGTTTTGCAATTCAGAAAAACGTAAAGACATCCATGCCCATCATTTACGCTTTTGCCAACCAGAAAGGCGGCGTCGGCAAAACGACGACCGCGATCAACCTCGCCGCGAACCTCGCGGTGCGCGAGCAGCGCGTGCTCGTCGTCGATATCGATCCGCAGGCGAACGCGACCTCGTCTCTCGGCGTGGACAAACACGCGCCGGTTTATTCGATTTATCACGCGCTCGTCGACGGAGTCCCCATCGATCAGGTGGTCATGCTCACCAAACGCCTGCACCTCGACCTCGTCCCTTCATCGCCGGCGCTCGCCGGCGCGGAGGTGGAACTGGTCGATGAAGAGCAGCGCGAGTACCGGCTGGCCAAGGCGCTCGAACCCTTGGCGAAGCGCTACGACTATATCTTCATCGATTCACCTCCCTCGCTCGGGCTCCTCACCGTGAACGCACTCGTCGCCGCAGACGCAGTCATCATTCCAATCCAATGCGAGTACCTCGCGCTCGAAGGCTTGTCGCAACTGTTGAACACGATTCAACTCGTGCAACAAGGTTTGAACCCGCGTCTGCGCATCGCCGGCATGGCGATGACGATGTACGATTCGCGCACGCATCTCGCGCTCCAGGTCGTGGAAGAAGTCGCGAAGCATTTCCCGGAACTGATCTTCCATGCCATCATTCCGCGCAGCGTGCGCATCGCCGAAGCACCGAGTTTCGGTGAACCGCTCGTTTCGTTCGATCCCAAATCGCGCGGCGCGCAGGCGTACGAGGAACTAACGAAAGAATTGCTCGCGCGTGAAATGACAAGCAGGGCGGAAGACGGAAGACGGAAGACGGAACATCCTCAACCATCACCGGCTGTCCGTCCGCCATCCGGGAGTTAGACATGGCTCCACCCAAACATGGTCTCGGTCGCGGGCTGGGCGCGCTGATCCCGCCAGGCACCGCCGCTGCGCTCGCACAGGGCGTGCGCGAAGTTCTCGTCGCGGCGATCATGCCGAACCCACGTCAGCCGCGTCACAAGATCGACCCGGACGCGCTACGCGGCTTGGCGGACTCGATCAAAGAACACGGCTTGATTCAGCCGCTCATCGTCACGCCCGCGCCCGACTCGACGGAACTCGCGCCGCGCTATCAACTCATCGCCGGCGAACGGCGCTGGAGCGCGGCGAAACTCGCCGGCTTGGAACGCGTGCCGGTGATCGTCCGCGGTGCAACGCCGCAAGAGATGCTTGAACTCGCGCTGGTCGAGAACATCCAGCGCGCGGATCTGAATCCGCTGGAAGAAGCCGCGGCGTACCGCTCGCTGATGGACGATTTCGGCTTGACCCAGGAACAGGTCGCGGAGAAAGTCGGCAAGAACCGCACAACCGTCGCGAACGCGCTGCGATTGCTGAAACTTCCGCCCGACATCCAAGCCGCGCTCGCGGACGAATCGATCAGCGAGGGGCACGCGCGCGCGATCCTCACCGTCGCGGACGAGCAAAAGCAAAAGGCGCTCTTGCGCGCGGTGATCGACAGCGGCTTATCGGTGCGGCAGACGGAAGAAGCCGCGCGCCGCGCGAACGAAGAACCCAAGCCGAAAGCGTCGACCTCGCCGGCGCGCCATCCGCCGCGCGCGGCGCGCGAAGAACGCGAGATGCCCGCCGCGACGCGCGCGCTCGAAGATGATTTTCGCCAAGTCTTGGGCACCAAAGTGCAGGTCTCGCGCTCGCGCCGCGGCGGCAAAATCGTGGTATACTTTTATTCGGAAGAAGAGCTGGAAGCAATCTACGAGAAGGTGGTGGGAAAACGATAGAACGCACCTGTGCCGCTTGCAACGCGTGGTGAATAGCGTATAATGGAAAGCAGAACTGCAAAGGAGCCGGGAAGGACTTTCTCTGCTCCTTTCGATTTCCCGGAGAGAACTCATGCCCTCCCTTCTCCACAAAATTACCGAACAGACCACAGTCATCGACTTGCAATTTCAAGGACGCCCACATGTCATCGCGTCCTATCTTTTTTACGATGGCAACGAAGCCGCATTGATCGAGACGGGACCAACGACGACGGTCGACACGCTAGTCGAAGGGGTGCAAGCCGCCGGTGTTCCGCTCGAAGCGTTGCGGCAGTTAATCGTCACGCACATCCACCTCGATCACGCGGGCGCGGCGGGCGGGTTGGTCAGACGCTTTCCCTGGCTGCGCGTCTACGTCCACCCGGTCGGCGCGCCGCATCTTGCGGACCCGTCCAAGCTACTCGCCAGCGCGAAGCGACTGTACGGCGACCAGTTGGATTCGTTGTGGGGACCGGTCGTGCCGATCCCGTCGGAGAAAATCATCGTCGTAGAAGACAACGATCAAATCAAAATCCCCGGCACAAACCTGAACGCGTTCGACACGCCCGGTCACGCGCGCCATCACCACGCGTATCTCGATCTGCATAGCGGCTTGCTGTTCACCGGCGACATCGCCGGCGTGCGGATGCCGGGCGTGCGCTATGTCCGTCCGCCGACGCCGCCGCCGGAACTCGACATCGAAGCGTGGCGCGCGAGCATCGCGCGGCTGCGCGCGGTGAACGCGTCCGGCTTGTGTCTGACCCACTTTGGTTTGTTCCGCGGCAATCTCGATTGGCACTGGGACGACTTGGAGCGCCGTCTCGTCGATTGGGGAGACATCGTGCGCGGAGAGATCGAGCAGAAGAGCAGTGACGACGCGATCCTGGAACGGATGAAAACGCAAATCGCGACGGAGATGCAATCGCGCCACATCGATGCGAGCGCGTACGATGTGGCGGTGAGTTACGATTCCATCGTCGCGGGGTACATTCGATACTGGAAGAAAAAGCTGGAACGCGCCCAGTAACATCGGCAATCTCAATTAAGACATATGTTCTATTTGGGTGTGCGGCGATTCTCACGTCGCACATTCTGTTTGCATCACTCGGCGTTATGCGTATAATAACCGCGACGCGATCATCTTCGGGGAAATGAAATGGCTGCTCCAATTTTTCCATTCACCGCAATCGTTAATCAAGACAAAATGAAACGCGCGCTCGTGCTGAACGCGATCAATCCATTGATCGGCGGTGTGTTGATTCGCGGCGAACGCGGGACTGCGAAATCGACCGCCGTGCGCGCGCTCGCGGCGCTGCTGCCGGAGATCAACGTCGTCGCGGACTGCCCGTTCTCCTGCAACCCGTACGAGAAGGATCGCTTGTGCGATAACTGCCGCGCGCGCGTCGGCAAAGGCGAAGAGCTGCCAGTCGCGCGACGCAAAGTGCGCCTGGTCGATCTGCCGGTCAGCGCGACCGAAGACCGCGTCGTCGGCACGCTCGACATCGAGCAAGCCATCAAGAAAGGCGAAAAGAAATTTGAGCCGGGCGTCCTCGCCGCCGCGAACCGCGGTATCCTCTACGTCGACGAAGTCAACCTGCTCGACGATCACGTCGTCGACCTCCTGCTCGACAGTGCGGCGATGGGCGTGAATGTCGTCGAGCGCGAGGGCATTTCGTTCCAACATCCCGCGCAATTTGTCCTGGTCGGCACGATGAATCCGGAGGAAGGCGAATTGCGCCCGCAACTGCTCGACCGCTTTGGATTGTCCGTCGAGATCCGCGGTATCGCGGACGCGGAAGCGCGTGTCGAAATCATCGAACGCCGGCTCGCGTTCGAACAGGACCCGGTTGGATTCTGCCAGGAATGGGCGACCGCCGAAGCGAAACTGTCATCTGAAATCGAAGCCGCGCGGCACGCGCTGCATTCCGTGACCCATCAACAAGCCGATCTGTACGCCATCGCCGAACTGTCCGCCGGGCTGGAAGTCGATGGACACCGCGCCGACCTCGTCATCCTCAAAGGCGCGCG
>Ga0272448_1000958_pt1 | contig 40942 bp, 31 predicted proteins | sample YNPCB0191_FD_202220 | JGI IMG/M metagenome (GOLD analysis project Ga0272448, IMG submission 202220) | Hot spring sediment microbial communities from Yellowstone National Park, WY, United States - YNP-CB-019-1 | ecosystem: Environmental > Aquatic > Thermal springs > Hot (42-90C) > Sediment...
ACGGCCTGGATGACCTCGTCGCTCAGGTCGGCCGGGTGCGAGGTGAGGAAGCGCAGGCGCAGTAGCCCTGGGATGTCATGAACCTGGCGCAGGAGGGTGGCCAGGGTCGGGCGAGCTTCGTGGGACGGGCTTTCTGGCCCGTCGTTGGGTTGGACAGGCTGGAAAGCCTGTCCCACGGGTGGCAGGTCGCGGCCGTAGGCGTCGATGTTCTGGCCCAGGAGCGCGATCTCGCGCACGCCGCTCTGCACCAGGGCCTGGGCCTCGGCCACAATCTCCTCGGGCCGGCGGCTGCGGCCGGGGCCGCGGCGCAGGCGCACCAGGCAGTAGGTGCAGTGCCGATCGCAGCCCATCATCGCCGTCACCTCGGCGGAGACGGCCACCAATTCCCTCTCCCCCGCTGGGGAGAGGGCTAGAGCCGGCCCTGTGCAGCGCGAAGGGGTGAGGGGGGCATCTGCATCGTGGCGAGCGTTCCGGTCCACGGGAAGCGCCTCGCCGGCATAGGCAACGGGCCGCTCCTGTGGCTGATCCCCCTCTCTCCTCCCCTCTCCCCAAAGGGGAGAGGGGGATGGCTGCGGGGAGGGGTGTTCACCCCTCACCCTACCCTCTCCCCAAAGGGGAGAGGGGATAGTGGTGCGAACCCACGCCACCAGCCCCTCCACGTCGGAAGGGCGGACGAAGAGGTCCACGTGGGGGAAGCGGGCCTGCAGCGCAGCGATGTCGCCCACCAGGCAGCCCATGAGGACGATGGCAGTGCCGGGCCGGCGCGCTTTGAGCGAGCGCAGCGAGCTCAGGCGGCCGACGACCTTATCCTCGGCGCTCTGGCGCACCACGCACGAGTTCAGAATGACCAGGTCGGCATCCTCGGCGCGCTCGACGGGCCGGTAGCCGAGCGCCTCGAGGGCCGTGCCCGCGCGGCGCGCATCGGCGCGGTTCATCTGGCAGCCGATGGTCCAGATGTAATACGTGAGGCGTGATGTGTGATGCGTGACGGGTGTTGCGTGTTGCGTGTTGCGTGCAGCCACATCCGGTTCGATTCTCGTGCTCACAATCGATTCCTTCAATAACCATCCCGTTTGTAGTCGGCGCTTTGGCGCTTCGGACATCTGGCTATATGGCCAAGGCGCGATGGCGCTGAAGCGCCTACTACGAACCGCTCTGCTTCTGTCGGCTCGCCTCCAGCGCCCGCTTCAGGTAGCGGCCGGTGTACGACTCGGGCACGCCAGCGACCTGCTCGGGCGTGCCCTCGGCCACGATGCGGCCGCCGGCCTCGCCCCCCTCGGGGCCGAGATCGATGACCCAGTCGGCGGTTTTGATGACGTCGAGGTTATGCTCGATGATGACCACCGTGTTGCCCGCGTCGACCAGGCGCCCCAGAACCTGCAGCAGCCGCTCGACGTCGGCCATGTGCAGGCCGACGGTGGGCTCGTCGAGGATGTAGAGGGTGCGCCCGGTGGCCCGCCGCGATAGCTCGCGCGACAGCTTGATGCGCTGCGCCTCGCCGCCCGAGAGGGTCGTTGCCGGTTGGCCGAGGCGGATGTAGCCCAGGCCGACGTCGTAGAGCGTCTCCAGCTTGGTGCGCAGGGCCGGGATATTGCCAAAGAACTCCATGGCCTCCTGCACCGTCATATCCAGCACTTCGGCGATGTTCTTGCCCCGGTAGAGGATCTCCAGCGCCTCGCGGTTGTAGCGCTTGCCGTGGCAGACCTCGCAGGGCACATAGACGTCGGGCAGGAACTGCATCTCGATCTTGATGATGCCGTCGCCCTGGCAGGCCTCGCAGCGGCCGCCCTTGACGTTGAAGGAGAAGCGGCCCGGCTTGTAGCCGCGCAGCCGCGCCTCGGGGACGCTGGCGAAGAGCTCGCGAATGGGCCCGAACAACCCGGTGTAGGTGGCCGGGTTGGAGCGCGGCGTGCGCCCGATAGGCGACTGGTCGATGTCGATCACCTTGTCGATGTGCTCGATGCCCAGCATCTCGCGGTGGGCGCCCGGCCGCTCTTTGCTGTGGTAGAGCTCCTGAGCCAGCCGCTTGTAGATGATCTCCATCAGCAGGCTCGACTTGCCCGACCCCGACACGCCCGTGATGCAGACCAGCTTGCCCAGCGGGATGCCCACGTCGATCTGCTTCAGGTTGTGTTCGCTGGCCCCGCGCACCACGAGGGCGCCGTGGGTGCCGTTGCGGCGCACTGCAGGCACCGGAATGCGCCGCTCGCCGCGCAGGAACTGCCCGGTGATCGAATCGGGCGAGCTCTCGATAGCGGCCAAAGGACCGGCGGCCACCACATAGCCTCCGTTCTCACCGGCGCCAGGGCCCAGGTCCACCACATAGTCGGCCTCGCGGATGGTCTCCTCGTCGTGCTCCACCACCAGGACGGTATTGCCCAGGTCGCGCAGGCGCTTGAGGGTGTCGATGAGGCGATGGTTGTCGCGCTGGTGCAGGCCGATGGAGGGCTCGTCGAGGATGTAGAGCACGCCCATGAGCTGCGAGCCGATCTGGGTGGCCAGGCGGATGCGCTGCGCCTCGCCGCCCGAGAGGGTAGCGGCCGCCCGGTCGAGGGTGAGATACTCGAGGCCCACATCCACGAGAAAGCCCAGGCGCGCGTTCAGCTCCTTGAGGATCTGGTAGGCCACCGTCCGGTCGCGCTCCGAGAGCTGGGCGGGCAGGGCATGGAAGAACTCGCGGGCTTGGCGCACCGGCAGCGCCGCCACCTGCACGATGTTGCGGTCGGCCACGGTTACGGCCAGGCTCTCGGGGCGCAGGCGCGTGCCGCCGCAGACCTCGCAGGTGCGCGGCGTCATGTAGCGCTCGATCTCCTCGCGGATATAGTCCGAGGAGGTCTCCTTGTAGCGGCGCTCGAGGTTGGGGATCACGCCCTCGAAGGTCGTCTGGTAGCTCGTCTGGCGCCCACGTTGGTTGGTGTAGGCCAGGGTCAGGACCTCGTCGCCCGAGCCGTACAGCAGCACGCGCAGTTGCTCGGGGCTGAGCTCCGATACGGGCACATCCAGCGAGAATCCATAGTGCCGGGCCACGCTCTGGAGCATCTGGGTGTAGAAGGTGTCGCTGGTCGAAGCCCGGCTCCAGGGCTGGATGGCGCCCTCGGCGAGGGTCAGGTCTTTGGCCGGGATGATGAGGTCCGGGTCGAGCACCATGCGCACGCCCAGGCCCCCGCAGGCCGGGCAGGCGCCGTGGGGGCTGTTGAACGAGAAGGTGCGCGGCTCGATCTCGGCGAGCGAGATTCCGCAATGCACGCAGGCCAGATGCTCGGAGAAGAGCAGGTCCTCTCCGTTTTCCGGCGCGATCAGCGCCACGCCGCCGCCCATCTTGAGCGCCGTCTCCAGCGAATCGGCCAGGCGTGCCGGGTCGAGCCCCTGCTCACCGTGGCGCACCACCAGGCGGTCGATCACCGCCTCGATGGTATGCATCTTGTAGCGGTCGAGGAGGATCTCCTCGGAGACGTCGCGCACCTCGCCGTTGACGCGCGCGCGCACAAAGCCGGCGCGGCGGATGTCCTCAAAGACCTTGCGGTGCTCGCCCTTACGGTCCTTGATCAGCGGCGCCAGCACCATAAAGCGCGTCCCCTCCGGGAGGGCCAGTACGGCGTCGACCATCTGCTGGACGGTCTGCCGGGTGATCGGCCGCCCGCACTGGGGGCAGTGGGGCACGCCGACGCGCGCCCAGAGCAGGCGCATATAGTCATAGATTTCGGTCACCGTGCCGACCGTCGAGCGCGGGTTGCGGCTCGACGAGCGCTGGTCGATCGAGATCGCGGGCGACAGGCCATCGATGTGGTCGACGTCAGGCTTGTCCATCTGGCCCAGGAACTGGCGGGCATAGGCCGAGAGCGATTCGACGTAGCGCCGCTGGCCTTCGGCGTAGATCGTGTCGAAGGCGAGCGACGACTTGCCCGAGCCCGATAGCCCGGTGATCACGATCAGCCGGTCGCGCGGCAGCTCCAGATCGATGTTCTTCAGGTTATGTTGCCGGGCACCGCGGATGACGATCTTGTCCTGTGGCATGCACCATCCCCCGTAAATCGGGAATTCTGCGCCGCCCGGCAGCCTCCGGGCGACCGGTTATTTTACCACAGGCGGAAGGGTTGAGCAACAGCCACGCTTCTTGTTCTTGCAGTTGACGCCCTCGCCCGACGACCGTATACTCTTGCCTGAAATGGAGGGCGAGAGATGACGCAGGCGATTTGCTGCTGCAACCGCGAGGGGTTGGTGCTGGCGAGCGACAGCTTGATGCTGCGCGAGTTGGATGGGGGCCGCGTGGAGCGGCTGACTGTGCGCACGCTGTTCGCCCTGGGGCCGCGGGCAGTGGTGCTCACCGCGGGGGCGCCGGTAGGGGCCGAGATGGTGGCGCAACTGGCGCAGTGGCTGCAGCCGCGCCGGCTGGAGGACTTTGAAGACCTCCTGGCGCTGAGCCGCGATTTTCTGGCCGAGAGCTACGCCCGGCACCTGCGGACCGGCCATGGCCGGCATGGGGCTGCCTCGGAGAATCGCCACCTCTATTTCATTCTGGCCGGCTATGAGGGCCGCCAGCCTATGCCCTTCGCAGCGGTGCTGCTGGAGAGCGAGGCCGGGGAGCTGCCGTTCAAGGAGACTCGGCTCGGGCGAGTTTTCACGCTGCCCCGGCGCATGGTACAGGAGGGGCATATCACCCGGCAGATTGCCGAGGGCGTCGGGCTGCGCGAGTTGGCCACGAGCTGCCGGCTGGCGCTGGAACACGCCGCCGAGCGCAACCCCGAGGCGATCGGCGGGCCGTTCCACGTGGCGATGATCACCCAGCGCGGGGTGGAGTTCTTGGAAGGGAACTGAAGGGACTGCAGGAACTGTGGGAACTGGGGGAGGTGCAGGGCCATCCCCATCCGTTCCTCCAGTTCTCCCAGCCCCTCAGTTCCTTTGTTCCATCTCTGCCACGAGCTCGCGCAGCAGCGCCTCTTCCTCCTCGGGCGAGCTGACGATGCCGTCGAGGCGGGCGTCGCGCAGGGCGTCGAGGATGTGGCGGTAGTGAGGGCCCGGCTTGAGCCCCAGGGCGCGCAGGCGCCGGCCATCGATGGCCGGCCGCACCAGGCGGAGCTGGCACTGGTAGCGCAGAATCTGGTCGCGCGCCAGGGCGTCGTCGGCCGCCACCCACACGGCAAAGAGGGCACCCTCGGGGAAGGGGCGCAATAGGGCCGCCAGCGCGGAGCCGCTCAGGTCCTGGCTGAGCTGGGGCAGCAGGTGGTACAGGGCGCGCGCCGCCTCGAGGAGCTCGGCCTCGTTGCGGGGCATGATCAGCCGGTCGGCGAGCCCTGCGAGGGCCTCTTTGTCGAGGCGCATGGTCAGGATGGCCAGGGCCAGCATTTCGCAGGGCACATGCCCCGCGGCCACGCCCGGCCAGGCCGCCCCCACCAACGTTTCGCCGGCAGCGCGGCGACGGCTCCAGCCGTTGCACGAGTGGCGCAGTGCCTGTAGCTTGGTGGCCGCCCAACCGTCGGCCTGAAGCGCCGGGCTGAGGCGCTGCAGGATGCCCAGGCTGTGCAGGCGCGCCCAGGCCCGCTCGGGCGCAGGCTCGCGCAGGATGGCGAGCAGCTCGTGGCGCAGGCGGTCGCCGCTCACCCGGTCGAGCAGGTCCAGCGCACCACGCAGGAGCTCCTCGGTCCGTGCCTCGATCCTGAACCCCAGCCGCTGCTCGAAGCGCACCGCCCGGAGCATGCGTGTGGGGTCCTCCACGAAGCTGAGACTGTGCAGCACCCGTACTAGCTTCTCGAGCAGGTCGCGTTCGCCCCCATAGTAATCCAGCAGCTCGCCGTAGCGTGCCCGGTCGAGGCAGATGGCCATGGTGTTGATCGTAAAGTCGCGCCGGTAGAGGTCCTGCTTGATCGAGCTGCGCTCCACCTGTGGGAGGGCCGTGGGGTGGGCGTAGAACTCGGTGCGCGCGGTCACAAAGTCGAGCGAGGCCGGTTGCCCGCTGGGCCGGTCCTCGGGCAGGATGAGCTTGGCCGTGCCGAAACGGCCGTGGCTGCGCACCTGGCCTCCCAACTGTTCGGCCAGCTGCCTGGCGAGGGCGATGGCATCGCCTTCGACCACCAGGTCCAGGTCGAGGGTGGGGTGGCCCAGCAAGAGGTCGCGCACAAAGCCCCCCACCACGTAGAGCGAGTAGCCCAGGTCGTTCGCCTGGTCGCGGGCGGCCAGCAGGAGCTCGATGAGCGGGCCGGGGAGCGTCTGTCCCAGGAGGTCGGCGATCTGGGCCTGGCGTGAGGGCCTTGGGGGTGCGCTCCAGAGCTTGATCAGGTCGGTGCGGGTGACGATGCCCAGCACCCGCCCGTCCTGGACCACCGGCACCTGGCCGAGGCTGTGCTCCATCATGATGCGCTGCACTTCGCCGATGGAGTCATGGGGGCTCACGCTGACCGCTCCGGCGCGCATATAGGCGCGCACCGGCGCCGAGCCGAGGTTGTGGTGCAGCGCGCGGTCGATCTCGCTGCGCGTGAGCACGCCGACCAGGCGCCCTCCCTCGACCACGGGGAACCCTTCGTGGCCGTAGCGGCGCATGCGTGCGTTGGCCTCGGCGATGGTCAGGTTGGGCGAGAGGGTGTGCACGCCGTACGACATGACCTGCGCCACCGTCACCGCCGGCTGCACATGGATGCGCAGCAGGTCCGCCAGTTGATCGCGCACGCTGTCGAGAGAGGAGTCGGGGATGACCGCCGCCGCAGCTTTGGCGTGCCCGCCCCCTCGCATCTGGCGCAGGATGGCGCCGACGTCGATGGCGTCGGTAGTGCTGCGCGCGATGACCTGCACGTGCTCCTGGTACTCTGCCAGAAGGAAGCAGGCGTCGGGGTCGAAGAGGTCCACCAGCTTGTGGACCAGAGCCGCCAACTCCTCGACATAGTGCTCGAGGTGAACGCTGGCGACGATGATCGTGCGCTCCTGTACGCGCATGAACTCGGCCTCGTTGACCAGAAAGCTGTAGAGCGCCTGTTGCTCATGGGTCAGAGGCGTGCGCAGAAAGCGCTCGACGATGGTGAGGCTGGCGCCGTGCTCGAGGAGCCACGCCGCTGCTTCCAGGTCGCGCGGGGTGGTGCTCTGGTAGATGAGGGAGCCAGTGTCTTCGTAGATGCCCAGGAGGAGCAGGCTGGCCTCGACCGTCGTGAGCGGCACATCGGCCACGCGCAGGCGCTCGACGAGCAGGGTGGTGGTGGCGCCCAAGGGCTCGCCCTCGAAGGCGGCGTTCTCGGGCAGGTGGGCCGAGCGTGGATGGTGGTCGATGATGAGGAGTGAGGTCTCGGCATCCATGCCGCGCACCGGGCTGACGCTCTGCGTATCGACCACGATGGCCAGGGCCAGCCTCTCCTTGCCGAGGGCGCGGGCCTCCACAAAGGGGAGCGCGTCGGCGTACAGGCTGAGGAACTCGCGCACGTTGCGGTTCAGGCGCGTGGGCACAACCGGCGTGGCCTGGGGATAGAGCTTGTGCGCCGCCAGCTCGCTTGCCAGGGCATCGAAATCGGTGTTGTCGTGAGTCAGGATGACGGCAGGGCTCAGGCTACCGTCGGTCGCCATATGCATCCTCGCATCCGCCGTTCCGGCGCAGTGGGCCGCACGGGCCGCTGCGAGAAGGCGCCCATCGCCATCCGATGGGACCGGAGCAGGCGACGGTTCACCCTCGCAACGTTCGCCATGAGGCTGAATGCCTGCGTTTCGGCCGGTAGTTGACCGATGTAAACGTTCATATTATACCACAGATACAGGCACTTGGGTAGGCCAAGTCTGTTACGTTTTCTGCCCCTCGGACGTCTTATGAGTGGGGGGCAAAGCCATGGCCATGGAGTGGTGTGTGACTCTTGCGGAGAGGCTCAAGCGCGGCGACACGGGTGCCTTCGCCGCCATCTTTGACCAGTACCACCTGCGCATCTGCCGCTACCTGGATTCGCTGGTGGCTGACGGCGACCTGGCGGAGGACCTGGCGCAGCAGACCTTCGTCAAGGCCTACAAAGCGCTGACCGAGGGCAGTGTGCCAGAGAACCTCGGCGCCTGGCTGTACACCATCGCCACGCGCACGGCGCTCTCGGCGCTGCGCCGGCGCAGGCTGATCGCCTGGCTGCCCCTGGGCCTGGGCGAGGCCGCCCAACGGGGCCTGCCCGGTGAGCAGGAGGCGCGCCTGGGCGAGCGGGAGGTGCTGGCCCAGGCGCTGGCACGGCTCTCCAAGACCGATGCCGCTTGCCTCTTGCTGCGTTTCCAGCAGGGCCTCTCGTACGAAGAACTGGCCCAGGTGCTGGGGACGTCAACCGCAGCGGCCAGGATGCGCCTCTCGCGCGCCCGAGCGGCCTTCCGCGAAGCCTACCTCCAACTGGAGCGGGAGGTGAGCCGATGAACTGCCGGCAAGCCCGTGACCTGTTGCCACTCTATGCCGACGGCGACCTGGACGGTGCCAGACAGGCGGCGGTGGCCGAGCACCTGCGGCAATGCCCCCGTTGCCGCAAGCGGCTGGAGCTGGATATCAGGCTGGCCGCCGAATTGGCGGCCTACGGCCCGGAAGCTGCCGGGCACGTTGGCCTCAGGAGCAAGGTAATGACCCAAGTCGATCAAGAGCGGCGCCGGCAGCCCATTCGGCGCATGGCGCTGAGGCTCGGCAATGCGGCCGTGGGGCTCGTGGTATCGGCGGTAGCCGTGGCGCTGCTGGTGGGGATTGCCCTCACCGTGCGGCCCCTGGCCGAGCGCGCGTGGCGCGGGCAGCCTGTGGCCGGCCCCCCCTCGCCGGAGGAGGCCCCCGCGGCGCCCGAGTTCGGGGCCGCGCGAGACCTCTTCGATCTGCCCCCGGCTGCAGGCGCCAACTATGGCATCTCGCCAAGGCGCGGCTGGTTGGCCTACATGGCACCGGAGGAGACCCTCGACGGCCAGACGCTGCCGCGACGGCTCGCTGCCCGCCACCTGGAGACCGGGCAGACGGTGAACCTGCTGGAAGATCCGCCGGCCGAGGCGCAGGTCGTGGGCTGGACGGGCGACCTGGTGCCCCCCCACCAGAGTGCGATCATCCTGCTGGGTGTTGGCAACCAGCAGAAGGGGGGCCTGCTGATCCGGGACCTCTCGGCCCAGGCGCCCACGATCATCGAGCTGCCGCAAGGCACGGAGCAGGGCTTCGAGGAGGCGGCCATCTCGCCCGACGGGCGGCACGTCGCCTTCACCGTCGCCCATGAGACGCCTCAGGCGCCCGTGCCTAAGATCGGCATCGACGTCGTCGACCTCGACGGCTCGGGCCGCCGCCAAATCGTCGCCCCCGACTACTTTGTCGGCCATCTGGCCTGGTCGCCCGATGGCACGCAGATCGTCTACTTCAAGGGCAAGGGCGGCACGCCTCCTGAGGATGGCGACGCCTATGTGGTCAGCGTGGCGGGGGGCGAGCCTCGCCTGCTCTTCCCACGGCTGCGGCTTGCGGCCTGGTCGCCAAGTGGCACCCAGGCGCTCTGGCTGAGCGAGCCGGCCGACGCCCAGGGCAGGGCCGACCTCTACCTGAGCGCCTGGCCTCCATCGGGCCAGCCGCGGCTCGTGGCGAAGGGCGCCGACATGGCCGGGGCAGCCTGGGCCGGCTCCGATGGCTGGATCGTCTACGGCAGGGGCGGCGCGCTCTACCTGGCGTCGGCCGGCGGCTCGGCTCGCGTGCGCCTGACGCCGGAGGGCGAGGTGGCCGGCGCGCCGGCGTGGGTGCCGGGCAAGGGCCTGGTCTACCGGGCGGAGCGCGGCGGCCGCGCCGTCCTGCGGCTGCTACCGGTGGCGGGTGCGCAGGCTCCTTCTCCTAGTGCCACAGTGGAAGAACTCACAGCCACGGCCACCTGGCAGGGCGCCACCGGCTCGCTGGCCGGGCGCATCCTCTTCACCAACCGGGGTTCGGCGCCCCTTACGTTGCAGGGCGTGCCGCAGGTGGCGATCCAAGACGTGGCCGGGGCCACCCTGGAGGTGCAGGCGGAGCCGATGCCAGGGAGCGGGGCCGTCCTGCCGGTGACGCTACTGCCCGGCGGCCGGGCAGAGGTGCCCTTCGTGTGGCGCAACTACTGCGGCCCGAAACTGGCAGGGCCGCTCAGCCTGCGGGTGACCCTGCCCGGCGGGCAGCAGGTCATTGCGCCGGTGCTCGACCCAACGGGCGCGCCGCTGGGCGATACGCCGCGCTGCGATGAGGCCAACGCGCCCTCATCGCTGGCCGTGGGCGCGTTCGAGGTGGAGGTGCATCCCACCCCTGCACCCCCGTCCACTGCGGATGCGGGCGCCTTCCGGGGCTTGCGCATGGTCGATGCGCAGGTCGGCTGGGCGCTGGCAGAGCACGCCATCCTGCGCACCCTGGATGGCGGCGCCACCTGGTCGGATGTGACCCCGAACATCACAAGGCCGGCGGGCGACGGCGGCACGTACTGGGCCGGGCAACTCTTTGTCGACCGCGACCATGCCTGGGTGCTGGTGGCCCGCGGCCAAGAGCTCACCCTGCTGCGCACCGCCGACGCCGGCCGCACCTGGCAGGCCGGCGTGCTACCGGTGGCGGGCATGGGGGCGCTCTTCACGTCGCTCGATGCGCAGCGCGGCTGGGCGCTGGTGGGCCAAGGCGTGGCCGCGGGCAGCGAGGGGGTGGCGTTGCTGGGCAGCGAGGACGGCGGCGCCACGTGGACGGTACTGTCGATCAGCGACCCGCAGAGCCCGCAGCCGGGGCAGGTGCCCTTCGTCGGCAACAAGCGGGGCATCGGCTTTGCGGATGCCGCCAACGGCTGGCTGAGCGTGTACGAGCCGGTCGACGGCCAAGTCGTGCTCTATGCCACGCACGACGGCGGCCGCACCTGGGCCGAGCAGGCCCTCGCGCTCCCCGCAGGCTACGAGAATGCTCAGGCGTCGCCCGAGGCGCCGGTGTTCTTCAGCGCCCAGGACGGCGTACTCGCGGTGGGCCTTTTCCGCCACGAGCCGGCCAGGGCTTTCTACGTCACGCACGATGGGGGTGCCACCTGGACCCCTACGACGGCCATCATCGCAGCTGAGGGCGGGGCCGTCCGCACAGCCCTCTTGAACGCCGACGAGGGCTGGGCGCTGGTGCAGCCCGTGCCGGGCACCACCGACGGGGTGGAACTGCGCCACACCGCCGATGGCGGCCGGACCTGGACAACCCTTACCTCCGACCCGGCGCTGGCCAGTGTGCTGGAACTCCAATTCGTGGACCGCGACCGCGCCTGGGCGCTGTGCATGGAGGGGGAGAGCACGTACCTGCTGAAGACGGCGGATGGCGGAAGGACGTGGGCGAGGGTGCCGTAGGACGTGAAAGGCAAAGCGTGAGACGTAAGGCGTGACCGAGCGAGCTGCGTGTTCCGTTGGCCGCCCGCTGATGCACGGTTCACGCGATACGCAGCACGGAGTATGGAGGCCGAGCGCCATACACCGCCAGCCTTTGCCGACTACCGGCTCGTCACCGCCGAGGCAGCCCTGCGCGATCGCCAGGCGGCCCTCGACGCGCTGCGCATGGGCTACCAGAACGCCCCCGGCCTGCCGCTGGCCGAGGCCTTCTGAAGCGCGTGGCAGCCCCAGGGTGACGTGGGTGCGGGCTGCGCTGCGGCCACCGCCTACGCCGCTGCCCACCCGGAAGTGCTCGAAGCCTTCGACCAGTACGGCAACCCTAGTACACGGTCGAGGGGCTCTGTTTGTAGGCCGAGCCGGAGCCGCTCAAGTCCCGGGCACTCGCCCGGGACTCCTGCCAGTCAGGGCTTTTTCAAAGTCCGGCTTATGCCACCCTGAGCGCGCCACGACTTGCTCACCGGGGGCCAACCGCCTCGCGCGAAGGGTCCATCGAGCTTGGTAGGACGCTTCGCGGTCATCGAATCGCCCCGTTGGACGGTTCGCAGAACCCGCTCAGCGTGACACGCGGCGACTTGGAAAAAGCCCTGCCTGCCAGTACGGCGCTTTTGGCCCGCGCAGGGATTGCCTGTAGAATGTAGCTGATTGCTGACGCCTGATCGCTCGAAGGAGGCTGCCATGATCGCCGAGTCACTGGCTGAGGCCGTGCGCGGGGCGCTGGTGGATGGGGCGTTGCCCTGCGCCGAGGCGTTCCGCATTGCGAAAGAGTTGAAAGTGGCGCCCGCTGAGGTGGGCCGCGCCGCCGACGGGTTGGGCGTCAAGGTGTCGCGCTGCCAGCTCGGGCTCTTCGGCTATGGGCCCAAGGCCGAGGGGAAGCACCGCATCGTGCAGCCGCTGGCGGAGGTGCCGCCGGAGCTGGCGGCGGAGGTCCAGGCCCGCCTGGTGGAAGGTCGCCTGCCCTGCGTGGCTGCCTGGGCAGTGGCCGAGCGGATGGGCCGCACGCGCCTGCAAGTCAGCGGTGCGGCCGAGGCCTTGGGCGTGCGCATCTCGCGCTGCCAGTTGGGGTGCTTCTGAGTGCGCCAGGGCTAACACAGCCGTGTGCCGGGTCAACGAAGTTGCTGCGATCAGGGGCAGCAGCCGGGTCTTCAGCTCCGCTCGCCCCCGGCCCAGCCCCTGGGTGGGGGGTTTGGTGGGTTGGCTGGCGCCGGCCGCCCGCGGGCGGCCGGCGCCAGCCAACCCACCAAACCCCCCAAACGGTTCCGCACCGGGCGGGGTGCGGAGCGTGTAGCCCGGTCCGTGGCCCGGCAGCAGCCGAAGTTTCTGAACAGGAGGCGGCCCGGGGGGCGCTGCACCTGTCGTTGCGAGGAGGCGGCCTCCGGGCCGCCGATGAAGCAATCTCCAACGTGCTGGTTGGGGCTTGCTTCACTCCGTTGCGCTTCGCTGCACTCCGCTCGCAATGACAGCGGGGGGACGGTTGGCTGCACTGCGCTCGCAACGACATGGGTGCGACTTCCGTTGACACTCTCCCTACCATGCCCTATAATGGCTGCCACATGGCAAACGCGGCGGTAAGGAGAGGGAGACGGATGCACGTACTGATCACCGGCGGAGCAGGCTTTCTGGGCGCGGCGCTGGCCAATCGCCTTGTCAGTCAGGGGCACCACGTGCGCGTGCTCGATGACTTGAGCGCCGGCGATCGGGACCGGCTGGACCGCCGGGTGGCGTTCACCCGTGGCGACACCCGCGACGTCCCCAAGCTGTGGTCCCTCCTGCGGGGGGTGGATTGCGTCTACCACCTGGCAGCGCGCGTGTCGGTGCCGGAATCGGTGCTCTACCCGGTGGAGTACAACGCGGTGAATGTGGGCGGCACGGTGGCGCTGATGACCGCCGTGCGCGATGCCCAGGTGAGGCGGGTCGTCTTCACCTCCTCGGGCGCTGCCTATGGTGAGCAGGAAGCCCAACCGGTGCCCGAGACCTCGCCGCTGCGCCCGCAGACCCCCTATGCCGTGAGCAAGATGGCGGCCGAGCAGTACATCCTCGCCATCGGCGCCCTGTGGGGCATCGAGACGTGCATCCTGCGCATCTTTAACGCCTACGGCCCCGGCCAGCCCCTGCCTCCGGCCCATGCCCCGGTCATCCCGCAACTCCTGAAGCAAGCTCTGGGCGGTGGCTCGCTGGTCATCTACGGCTCGGGGGCACAGACGCGTGATTTCGTGTACGTGTCCGATGTGGTGGATGCGCTGCAGGCGGCGGCTACTGCCGAGGGCGTGAACCGCATGGTGATGAACATTGGCTCGGGGGTGGAGGTCAGCATCAACGAGCTGGTGGAGCGCATCGAGCAGGTCAGCGGCCGGTCGCTGCACATCCTCCACTCCAGCGCCGAGAGCGGCGGCGTATCGCGCCTGGTGGCCGACATCCGCCTGGCGCGCGAAAAGCTTGGCTTCCGGCCGCGGGTGACGCTCGAAGAGGGCCTGCGCCGCGTGCTGATGGAAGACCCCCAGTTCATGCGCTGAAAGTGCATAGCGGTCAGCAGTCAGCCTCGCCCGCAGTGCTTTCCGCGCGTTCCGCGTTTCCGTGATCCGCCTCGCCCTCGACCTCACTCGCCTCGGCAGGCAGGGTCGCCTCGCCAAGTGTGGGGGTGCGGGCAAAGATGAGGTAGCCGGTGTGGGCGACGATGCGGTCCACCGGGCGCAGGCGGCCGGGCACCGGCTTGTAGGGGCGCATGATCAGCTCCTCGACCTCTACAGCGCCAAAGCCGGCGCGCTGCAGGCCGGTGAGGGTGTCGATCACCTGGTTGGCGGTGGGCACCAGCGTGCCAAAGAACCCCCCAGGCTTGACCGCCCGGCTGACCTGCTCCAGGAACTGCCACGGCTCGCGCACGTCGAGGAAGCAAGCGTCGAGGTCGGTCTCGTCGAACCCCTGGGCGATGTCGCGCAGCTTGAACTCCACGTAGGGCAAGAGGCCCACCCGGTCCACATTCTTGCGGGCCAGGTTGAGCATGTCCTCGCGCATCTCGTAGGAGTAGACGCGCCCATCGGGGCAGACGGCGTGGGCCAGGGCGGTGGTCAACGCGCCCGAGCCCGAGCCGGCCTCGGCCACGCGCTTGCCGTTGCCCACGTTGAGCTTGAGGAGCGCGTAGCCGATCTCCTTGGGGTACATGATCTGCGTGGTGCGGCGCACGTTCATCAGCAGGTCGTGGAGCGACGGCTCCAGCGCCAGGAAGGGCAGACCCAGATGGGTGTACACCGTGCGTCCCAGGGGCTCGCCGATCAGCGAGTCGTGGCGGATGATCCCCCGGTGAGTGTGCAGCGCCTGTTCGGCCTGCAGCCGGATCATGAACTTTTTCCCATCGGGGCCGATCAAGAGCACCAGATCGCCCTCTTGCGCATTCGCCATCTTTACTCCTCCTTCAGGAGCCGAGAGCGGTGGCCGGCGCTGCGACTCCCCCACCGACGGGAGCGGGGGCCCCTCCACCCGCGCTGCTGGCCGCGGCGCGGGCATGGTTGGCCGGCGCGTTATTATAGCCGTTGAAAGGGGAGAGGTAAAGCGTGAGCCGGGATGGATCCCAGAATCGTCGGTGAATCTGCTGGCCACCGTCGTCGCGAGGGTCATGCTGAGCATCCCAGGGCTCGCGCAGCCCTGTGGCAGGTGAAGAGACTTGCGACCAGGGGTGGCAGCCGGGTGTCGAGCTTCCCCCGCTCTCGGCCCAGCCCCCAAAACGGTTTCGCACCGGGTAGCGCGGAGCGTGTAGCCCGGTCCCTTCTCCGGCGAAGGCCGAAGTCTCTTCCTTGCGCAGGCCCGGAGCTGAAAGTGACTGTGCTCATGAGCGGCGTGTTGCATGACGCTCCGGGCTGAGGATGGCGCCGCTTGGCACAGGGTTCCGGGAACCCTGGGATACTCAGAAGGACAAGCCGGTCTGGCGCCGTGCCGAAGGGCTGCACCCCCTCCGACGGCCCGAGTTTACGCCGACGATTCTGGGATATACCCGTGAGCCGGCCTGCGGCGTTTTACGTTTGGCCTTGTACTCGCTATAATAGTCCTTTCATGAGGAGGGGCTGCCTATGTTGAAGACGCACCAGTGTGGCGAGCTGCGAGCCCGTGATGCGGGGCAGGCCGTGACCCTGGCTGGCTGGGTGCACCGGCGGCGCGACCACGGTGGGCTCTTGTTCTTTGACCTGCGCGACCGCTCGGGGATCGTGCAGGTGGTCTGCGATGACAATATGCCGGCCGAGGCCCGGGAAGAGGCGAATGGCCTGCGCCCCGAGTACGTGGTGCAGGTGACGGGCACCGTCGAACGCCGGCCGGCTGGCCTGGAGAACTCGGACCTGCTCACCGGCGAAGTCGAGGTCCGGGCGCAGGGCCTGACGATTCTGAACACTGCGCGCACCCCGGTCTTCTACATCAATGAAGAGGAAGAGATCGACGAGGCGCTGCGCCTGCGCTACCGCTACCTCGACCTGCGCCGGCCGCGCATGCAGAGGAACATCATCCTGCGTCACCAGGCGGTGCGCTTCATCCGCGACTATCTGAGCGAGCGGGGCTTTATCGAAATCGAGACGCCCGTGCTCATCCGCTCGACCCCGGAGGGCGCGCGTGACTATGTGGTGCCCAGCCGGCTGCACCCTGGCTGCTTCTATGCCCTGCCCCAATCGCCCCAGCAGCTCAAGCAACTCCTGATGGTGGCGGGGTTCGAGCGCTACTTCCAGATCGCCCGCTGCTTCCGCGACGAGGACCAGCGCGCCGACCGGCAGCCCGAGTTCACCCAGCTCGATTTGGAGATGTCGTTCGTCGACCGTGAGGACGTGCTGCAGCTCACCGAGGGGCTCTTCACGTCACTGGTGCCAACAGTGTCGGACAAGAAGGTGCTGTATACGCCCTTCCCGCGCCTCAGCTACGCCGAGGCGATGGCCCGTTATGGCTCCGACAAGCCCGACCTGCGCTTTGGGCTGGAGATCGTGGACCTCACCCCCCAAGCCGCGGCAACCGGCTTTCAGGTCTTTCGCGAGGTGGCCGGTGCGGGGGGCGTGGTGCGCGGGCTGAGGGCGCCGGGCTGCGCGGGCTACAGCCGCAAGCAGATGCAGGAGCTGACCGACCTGGCCGTGAGGAACGGCGCCAAAGGGCTGGTGTGGGTTGCGCGTGGCGTGGACGAGGTGCGCTCGCCCATCGCCAAGTTCCTCAGCGAGGGGGAGATGCAGTCGCTCATGGCCGCGCTAAGCCTCCAGCCGGGCGACCTGGGGCTGATCGTGGCCGGCGAGGCCGCCATTGCGAGCGCAGCTTTGGGAAGCCTGCGGAGTGAGCTGGGCGCCCGCCTGAGCCTGGCCGATGACCGGGTGCTCGCCTTCGCCTGGGTGCTCGACTTTCCGCTCCTGGAGTGGAACGAGGAGGAGGGCCGCTACCAGGCGGTGCACCACCCCTTCACGGCGCCGCTCGACGAGGACCTGCCCTACCTGGAGACCGACCCCGGCCGCGTGCGGGCCAAGGCGTACGATGTGGTGGCCAACGGCTACGAGGTCGGCGGGGGCTCCATCCGTATCCACCGGCGCGACGTGCAGGAGCGCATGTTCCGCGCCATCGGCATGAGCGATGACGAGGCACGGAGCCAGTTCGGCCACCTGCTGGAAGCCTTTGAGTTCGGTGCCCCGCCCCACGGTGGCATCGCGCCGGGCATCGACCGCCTGGTGATGTTGCTGGCCGGTGAGCCGAACATCCGCGAGGTCATCGCCTTCCCCAAGACGCAGCGCGCCGCCGACCTGATGCTGGGCGCGCCGGCCCCCATCGCGGAGCGGCAGTTGCGCGAACTCGCCATAGAATCCCGGCCTACAGCGGCCGGGATAGAATCCCGGCCTACAACCTCCCGCCCGGCGCAGCCGTAGGCCGGGATTCTATCCCGGCTTTCCGGAGCGGGCAGCAGCGGCCGGGATGGAATCCCGGCCTACATCTGGCTATATCTGGCGCACAAGGCGGGGCCGGGGGGATGGGCGCGGCGCCATGGCGCCCGGCATGTTCATCCGCGGTTCTGCCCGCCGCGCGGGCGTTGGCGGCCATTGTGAAAGGGAAGACTATGCCCATATCCGCCTACCACCAGCGCCGCCCCGAGCTGGCGATTGCCCAGCCGGCGGAGCTCCTCGAGATCATCCAGGGGCAGGAGCACCTGACGCTCGCCCTCTGCCGCGACCATGAGCCCTACCTGGTGACCGTGAACTATGCCTACGACACGGCCGAGCGCTGCTTCTACTTCCACTGTGCGGGCGAGGGCAAGAAGATCGACTACCTCAAGGCCAACCCCATCGTCTGGGGGCAGGTGCTGGAAGACGGCGGCTACCTCGCCGGCCGCTGTGACCATGCCTACCGCACGGTGCAGTTCCGCGGCCGCGCCGAGTTCGTGGAGGGCCTGGAGGAGAAGCGCCGCGCCCTGGCGCTGATGATCGAGCGCCTGGAGCCTGACCCCGAGCCGGTGAAGGCGCGGTTGCTGGCCGAGGGGCGGGTGAAGAAGGTCACCATCGTGCGCGTGCGCGTGCTGGAGATGACGGGCAAGCACGGCAACTCGTAGGGGCGGTTCGCGAACCGCCCCTACGCCGGGGACGCAGAGAGCGCGGAGAGGCAGAGGCCCGCAGAGGGGCCAGGAGATGCCTCCCTCGCGTTCCCTCTGCGCCTGCCGCAGCCCGGTTGCGGATGGCCACCCCTGTCTCACCCGAACGGTTTGCCTCCACTCTTCCCCGCAGCGGCAGCGCGCGGCACGATGCCGCCCGCTACCTGGCTAGGACGCGCTTGAGCTCGTCGGGCTTGTTGGTGGTGATGGCGTCGATGCCCTGGCCGGCGAGGCGCTCCATATCGGCGGGGGCGTCGACCGTCCAGGTGCCGATCTTGAGCCCTCTGGCGTGCGCAGCCTTGATCAATGCCTCGGTCACCCCGCCGGCAGCCGGCAGGTAATAGTCGGCGCCGGTGCTCTGAACGATCTCATCCACGATCTCCTCGGGCGACTTGGCCGAGTGGCCGAGCATCCACGAGGCATCGGTGAGGGCGCCGGTCTTGATGGCCGGGTCGATCTTCTTGACGTCGACCAGGGTCGGGAAGTCGAAGGAGATGATGAGGACCTGGTCGGCCATGCCGCGCGACTTGACGGCGTCGATCACCTTCTGCTCGATGCCCGGGTAGCGGCCGGGGAACTTGGTGACCTTGATCTCGATCTGCACCCCCGCCTTGCCCTTCACCGCATCCAACACCTCTCCCAGCGTCGGAATGGGCTCCACAGCCGGCCAGGTGCCGCTGAACTTGGCTGCCGCGTTGAGCTTTTTGAGGTCGGCGAGGGGCAGCTCGCTGATGAGCCCTCTGCCGTTGGTGGTGCGGGTGAGGTCGGGGTCGTGCATGACGACCAGCTCGCCATCCTGGGAGAGGTGGACGTCGCACTCGACCATGTCGACGCCGAGTTGCACGGCATTCTTGAAGGCGCCCAGGGTGTTCTCGGGCGCCAGGGCCGCGCCGCCGCGGTGGGCGACGACGAGGGGGGTGGCCGTGGTGGGGGTGGCGGTGGGCGCGGCCGCCGGGGCCACGGTGGGCGCCGGGGTAGCAGCCGGGCCTGGGCCGGCGCAGCCGGCGAGGGCGAGCGCCATGACGATGGCGAGCGGCAGGCGACGCACAATCCGGGTCGTGGGCATACGTATCTCCTTTACAGGCGTGACTACGGGCGCGGCGCGTGTGGTGGCCGGCAGAGACCGCCAACTTGCCGGTTCGGCGATTACAAAACCCTGTGGGGGCGGTTCCCGAACCGCCCCATCCCCCACAGGCCGCCCACCTGCGGACTGCGCTGGCCACGGTCGTCACACGCGGGGGTTGGCGCCGGGCCCGGGGCGTGGGGGCGGTTCCCGAACCGCCCCTACCGTGCCAGATGCGATGTTGGCTGCCCCCATCCCCCACAGACCGCCGACCTGCGGGCCGTGCCGGCCACGGTCGCCGCATGCGGGGGTTGGCGCCGGGCCCGGGGCGTGGGGGCGGTTCCCGGGCCTACGCTGTCCGACAAAGAGTTGTGGTTAGGAGCGCAACGAGGCTTGCAGCACGCTGTCATTCTGAGCGACCTCCGGCCAGTGGCCCAGCGCTTGTGACTCGAGGCTGGAACTCGCAGGCCACTGGCCGGAGGTCGCGAAGAATCCTTCCGGGCCATGGTGAGTCTTTCTGTGTGGGAAGGATTCCCGTTCGCTGCCCCTTCACTCCGCTCAGGGCGTGGCTCAGGGCATGCTTCGTCGCTCCGCTCCTCAGAATGACAGGCGTCGCCGGGGTGCCAGCCATAACTCTTCCCCGGACAGCATTGGTTCCCGAACTGCCCCTACAGGGCGGGTCGACGGGCACCCACCTGAGGGAGGGCGCCCGCGAAAGAGGCGTGGCGGCCCGCTCAGGCAGGCCGCCACGCTGCGTCAAGGGTGTGAGAGGCTTGGGAACTGCCTCTACTTGACGGTGTCGTTGTAGTCCTGGATCGACTGGGTGACCGACTTGGCGGCTTCGTCGAGGGCCTGCTTGGCGGTGGGAATCTTGCCGGTGACGTAGGCTTCGACAGCCTTCTCCACCGTCTGCCGGGCCTCGGGGAAGACGCCGATCAGGCCGCCGGCGGTGACGTTATTCTTGGGCGCCATGTGCAGTTGGTCGATGGCCACCTGGAACTGCGGGTACTTGGTGCGCCAGGCCACATCGTCGGGATGGTTGTAGCCCTTGGCGTTCACCGGGTAGTAGCCGGTATTGATGTGCCAGAAGGCCTGCTGGTCGGCCGAGACCATGAACTTGACGAACTTCCAGGCCGCTTCCTGCTCTTCCTTGGGCCGGGCGTTGAGGATCCACAGTGAGGCGCCGCCGATGATGGTGCCCGACTTCTTATAATCCTCTTCGTTGCGGCGCGGCAGGAAGCCCACGCCCACCTCGAACTTGCCCTGGGCGGCGTCGATGCGGTCGCGCAGGGCGGCGGTGGAGTCGAGGGTCATGGCGATGGTGCCGGCGTCGAAGGCCTTCTTGGTGTCGGTGGTGGAGCGGCCGAGGTTCTGCGAGATACCCTCATCGATCATGCTCTTCCACCACTCCAGCAGCGCCACCGCATTGGGGCTGTTGAAGGTGGCCTCGGTAGCGCGGGCCTTGCGGCCGTTCTCGTTGTTGCAGTAATAGTCACCCGACACTGCCAGCCACTGCTCCACGAACCAGCCGTAGAAGGCGAAGGAGTTGCCGTACTGGATCGTCTTGCCCGAGGCGTCCTTCTTGGTCAGCTTGCGCGAGTATTCGGTCACTTCCTGCCAGGTGCGCGGCGGTTTCTCCGGGTCGAGGTTGGCTTCCTTGAACATGTTCTTGTTGTAGTAGAGGACCGGGTTCGAGCTGTTGAAGGGCATCGACTGCAGCTTGCCATCCACGGTGTAGTAGTTCAGGATGTTGGGCTCGATGTCCGAGATGTCGAACTTTTCCTTGTCGATGAAATCCTGCATCGGGGTGATGACCTTGAGGTCGGTCAGCAGGCGGGTGCCGAGGTCGTAGATCTGCACCACGGCCGGAACGTTCTTCGACTGCAAGCCGGCCTTGAGCTTGTTGATCTCGTCATCGTAGGTGCCCTGGAAGGTGGCGGTGACGAAGACCTCGTTCTGCGACTCGTTGAACTTTTTCACCATGGCCTGCACGGCCTCGCCGGTCTTGCCGCTCATGGCGAACCAAAAATCGATCTTGACCGGCTGGCCACTGGTCGACGGGGCCTTGGTGGCCTCGGGCGCCTTGGTGGCTTCGGGGGCCTTGGTGGCCTGGGCCGGGGCCGTAGTCGGCTGAGGCGCTGCCGTGGGCTGGGCGGCAGGAGCGCAGCCCGGCAGCATGCCCGCCAGGAGCGCCAACACGACGACGATGAGGAAAGCGCGTTTCATGGCTCTTCTCCACCTTTCTTCATTGAACAAGCGACACACCGTTGCGAAGGTTCAGCCTGATGCGGTTTGTGCCCTCGCCCTCACCTCCTTCGGGCTCGCAAGGAGCCGTTTCGTCTTGGCGCCTTCAGAGGCCTCAGCCCTTGAGCGCTCCCGCGGTAAGGCCGCGGATGAGCTGGCGGTTGGCGATCACGAACAGGATCAGGGTCGGGATCATCACGATGACCACTCCAGCCAGCACCACCGCCCACATCTCGCGTTCAGCGTCGCGCAACATGGTGATACCGATCTGCACCGTGCGCATCTCGACCTTGTTGGTGATCAGGAGCGGCCACAGGTACTGGTTGTAGGTCTGCAGGAAGCTGTACACGGCCAGGGTGCCCAGCGCCGGGCGGGCCAGGGGCACGGCAATGGTCAGCAGGTAGCGCAGGTTGCTGCAGCCATCGATGACTGCGGCGTCGTAGAGGTCCCGCGGCAGGCTCATGAACGACTGGCGGATCAGGAAGGTGGCAAAGGCCGACGCCATGAAGGGAGCGATCAGGCCCAGGTACGTGTCATCCCACTTGATGCCCTGGATGAAGAGATAGTTGGGGATGATGGTCGATTCCCAGGGGATCATCATGGTCGAGAGGAAGACCAGAAAGACGAACTGCTTGCCCTTGAAGGGCAGGAAGGCGAAGGCAAAAGCGGCCAGCGAGGCCAGGACGAGTTGCGCCACCATCACCCCGCTCGACTGGATAAAGCTGTTCATGACAAAGCGCAAGAGGGGCGCCTGGCGCAGGGCATCGGCATAGTTCTGCCAGTAAAGCTCGACTGGGAACAGCGTGGGAGGGTAGGTGTCGACTTTGTTCGGGCTCAGGAAGGATGTGACCACGCCATTGTAGAGCGGGAACACCATCACGATGGCGGCCGCAGTCAGAATGGCGTACAGGAGGACCTTTCCGACCACCTTGCGAGTCTGTGCTGGCCTGCTCATGCGTAGTATACCCTCTTCTCGATGACGCCAAACTGGATGATGGTGAGGACGAGCATGATCGCAAACAGGATCAGGGCCTGGGCCGAGGCAAAGCCGTACTGGCCGTTGAAGTAAAAGCTGCGGTAGATCTCGTGCACCACCACCTGTGTAGCGTCGACGGGGCCGCCCTTGGTGAGGACGTTGACCTCGGTAAAGGTCTGGAAGGCGTTCAGGGTGGTCACGACCAGCAGGAAGAAGAGGCTGGGCGTGATGAGGGGGAAGGTGATATGCCGCCAACTGGCCCAGAACCCTGCGCCGTCGATCTTGGCCGCTTCGAACAGCTCCTCGGAGATACCCTGCATGCCCGCCAGGAGCACGACGGTGGCAAAACCGGCCTGCAGCCAGATGCGGGGCACCGACACGGCAAAGAGCGCCCACTGCGGGTCGATGAGCCAGCCCACACGGGGCAGGTGCGCGAGGTCCAGCAGGTAGTTGAAGGCGCCGACGACGGGGTGGTAGAGGAACTGGAAAAGGAGCGCTGCCGTGGCGCCAGAGATGGCCAGGGTGAGGGCGAAGGCGATGCGGTAGACGGCGATGCCCTTCAGCCGCAGGTTGCCCAGCGTGGCCAGCAAGAGCGACACCAGCAGTACGCCCGGCACTGTGTACAGCACAAAGCGTACCGTAACGGCCAGGCTGTTGAGGTATTCAGAGGATTGCACCAGCCGCTGGTAGTACCTGGCGCCTACGAAGCGGGTCATCTGCCCGATCGAGTTGGTGGCGTAGGTGCTCAGGACAACGGAGCGGACCAGGGGGTAGAAGACAAAGACCGCAAAAACGAGGAGCGAGGGCGCCAGGTAGGGCAGAGCGGCCATCCATTGGGCGATGTCGCGGCGCCGCTCCCGTGCGCGTTGGCTGAGAGGGCGGGCTGCTTGCCTGCCTGCCGTGCTTGTGGCTGACGCTGCCATTGATGATCTCCCTCCGGTTCTCGCGAGCGGGCACCTGACCCCGGCCACCGGGGCACACCGGCTGCGTGGCTCATGGTCTCCACAGGGGCGCCGGGCAGCCGAGGGGTGTGGCGTAGAGTGTGACAATGAGGGCTTGGGCGGATGGTACGCGCCTAGCGTAACATAAACCCTCTTGGCTGTCAAAGAGGCAAGTCCCGGGTCAGGGCCTTTTCGGAATCGCACCTCGTCGCGCTGAGCGGCTCAGTGGGCGCCCCAGCGTGGCGAGCCGCGCGCAATGGAGCCCATGCCCGGAGCCTGTGCTCATGAGTGGCGTGTTGGCTGACGCCCCGGGCTGAGAACGGCGCCACTTGCCTGCAGACGCGCGGGCCACTATACTCTAGCATAGTCTGCCGCTCTGCGCAGTGCCTTTTGGGCCGTTTTGCGGCCAAGAGTGGGTCAGAAAGAGGACAGCCCAGGTCGTGTCTACTGAGGAGACTTTCAGCCGCCACTTGCGCCACGCCCTGAACCACCTGTACGAGCCCGACGTTCTGCGCTCCAGCCCTCTGGGGCCACTGCTCCTCCCGCCCGAGCAGGCACAGCAGCCCATGGCGCTCAGCCGCGCGCTGACCGAGGCTATCGAGGCGCTCAAGCCCGGCCCGGGCACGCCGCCCGGAGCGCCGGCGTGGCGCATGTATGAGCTGCTGCTCTACCGCTATGTGCATTGCGCCACCCAGGCCGACCTGGCCCAGCAACTGGCCATCAGCGTCCGCCAGCTCCGGCGCGAGCAGGCGCAGGCCTTGGCGCTTCTGGCCGAGCACCTGATGCGGCGCCGCGGCCTGACCCAGGCCGACCTGGCAGCTCTGGCTGAGGGGGCACCCACGGCCGCTGAGGCGGCTGAGGAGATGGGCGCCCTGCGGCGCGAGTACCACTGGCTGCAGGAAAGCGCTCCTGAAGAGCTGGCGGACCTGGCCCGCGAGTTGGAGGTGGTGCGGGGCGTGGCGGGGCCTCTCCTGGCGCACTACCGCGTGCGCCTGGAGGTGACCGGGGAGCAGCCGCGCTCGCCGGTGGCGATGCCGTCGGTGGCCCTGCGGCAGGCGCTGCTCTCGCTGCTCACGGCGGCGGTGCATCGGGCTGCGCCGGGCGTGGTGGTGTTGCGTCTGGCCCAGCGTGGCGCCAGGCTGGCGCTGGAGCTCTATGCCCGCCGGGATGCAGGCGCTGCTGGCACGCCCTCCGAGGAGGACGCGGCCAGCCTGCGCGACGCGGGGGCGTTGCTGCGGCTCTCCGGCGGCGACCTGACCGTGAGGAACCTGGCGCAGGGGCCGGCCATGGAGGCAGCGCTGCCGCTGGTGGAGGTGGTGCCGGTGCTGGTGGTCGATGACAACCGCGATGCGCTGCAGCTTTTGGAGCGCTACGCCGCCGGCACACGGTACCGGGTGGTGCCCTGCCACAACCCGGTCCAGGCGCTGGAGCTAGCCGAGCGCGATCGCCCTGCCCTGGTCGTGGTCGACGTGATGATGGCCGGCCTGGATGGCTGGCAGTTCCTGCAACGTCTGCGCCAGGGGCCTTCCGCTGGCTGCCGGGTGATTGTCTGCACGGTGCTGGCCCAGCGCGAGATGGCCATGGCCCTGGGCGCCGATGACTTTGTGCGCAAGCCGATCAGCCGGCAGGCGTTTCTCGAAGCCCTCGATCGTCAGTGGGCGGCGCTGGCGCCAGGGCCTGAGCCAGGGCGCGAATGGCATCGAGCAGGTCCCGGCTCGACAGGCCGGCAGGGCGGCTGAGGGTGAGGACGTCGCTCGTGGCCGGCTCGACGGTGGGATCCTGGGCCGAGATGGTGATCACCGGCGTGGCAGCAAGGGGAGGTTCGTGGCGCATCTCGGCCAACACCTGGTAGCCATCGACGCCGGGCATGACCAGGTCGAGGAGCAGGAGGTCTGGCCGGCGCGTGCGCAGGATCTCCAGGGCACGCTGTCCATCGGAGGCGCGCATCAGGCGGTAGCTGCGCCCGTTGGAGGTCAGCATGCGGGTGAAGAGCTGCAGCGCTTCGGGCTGGTCGTCGACCACCAGGATGGAGCGCACGGGCCCGGGCACGGCATCGACGGCCTCCAGGAGGGCTTCGCGGGTGACGGGCTTGATCAGGCATTTGCGCACGCCCATCTGCTGCACCGCCGAGGGCAGGCCCGGCGCCCGGCAGGTGATGACCGGGATGTTGTAGGGCAGGGCGCCCAGCGCTTCGGGCCGCAGGCCCTCCTCAGTGAGGCCTACCTGGTTGATCACCAGCGCCCGCGCGGGCGACTCCCTCAGGCTGGCCTGAGCTTCTTGCAGGTCCTTGACCACAGAGATTTCGAAATCCTGTAGGCGACGCAGGGCGAGAGGGGGCAGGCTGGCCTCAGGGTCCACGAATACCAGGCGTGGCGGCACCTCCTGCACATCGGCCCGCCGCGGCCGCAGGCGTGCCTGATAGGGCCAGTAGGGGTTGAACCACTGCTTGGGGCCGGTCTCTGGCGGCCCTGATTGCTGGAGGGGCAGGCTGAAGTGGAAGGTAGTGCCCACCCCGAGCTGGCTCTCGACCCACATGCTGCCGTGGTGCAGCTCGACCAGCCTCTTGCTGATGCTCAAGCCCAGCCCCGTGCCTCCCTGCCGCTCCTGGTAGGGCCGCTCCAACTGCCGGAAGGGCTCGAAGAGCAGGGGCAGGTCCTCCTTGGCGATGCCGGGGCCGGTGTCGCTCACACTCACGACCAGATCGTTCCCCTGGGCTGCGGCGGTGACCTGTACGCCTCCCCGCTCGGTGAACCGCCCGGCGTTGGAGAGCAGGTTGAGCAGCACCTGCCGGATGCGCGTGGGGTCGCAGAGCACAGGGGGCAGGCCCTCGGCGACGCTGGCCTGCAGGTAGATACCTTTGGAGTCGAAAAGGGCGCGCACCGCCTGCATCGATTCCTCGACGAGGGAGCGCATCGAACAGGGCTGGGGCGAAAGGGTGATGTACTCCGACTCGGCCTTGCTCAGGTCCAGCACGTCGTTGATGAGCTTGGAGAGGTGCTCGGCGTTGCGCTGGATGGCGGCGACGTCGGCCAGGAGCTCGCGCGGCAGGTCCTGGCGGTAGGTCTGGGGCGCCTGAGTGATCAGCTCGCTGAAGCCGATGATCATATTGAGGGGCGTGCGCAGCTCGTGGCTGACGTTGGCCACAAAGGCCTCTTTGGCCCTGCGGGCCTCCTCGGCGATGCGCTGGTTGATGCTGACCAACTCGTTGAGGCGGGCCATCTGGCGGTTGGCAGCCTGCAGGTCCTCGGCCACCTGGTGCAGCTCCACCTGGCGGTCGCGGGCCTGCTCGAGGAGGCGCTGGGCCTGCTGGTAGCTGGCCCACGACCAGGCCATGACCGTCTGCAGGGGGCGGAGGGCGGCCCAGGCCAGCCCCACCGTGCCCCAGATCACTGCCAGCGCCGTCCATGTGGCGGGGTCGCCCGGCGCTCCCCCGCCCAGGCCCACCAGGAGCGCCGAGAGTGCCGCGGCGCAGGCCAGGCCCGACCGGGTGCCCAGGAAGGCCACCGCCACGGCAGCCGGCAAGGCGAGCAGGGGCGCAGCGTGGGCGACGGGGTACCAGTGGGCCAGGCAGAGGATGGCGGCGCTCAATCCGCCTACCAAGAGGAGGACCGCTGCGGGGTAGGCCCTGGCAACCAACCGCCAACTGGCCCAAGCGACCGCCAGCAAGAGCGCCGCCAGGAGCTTTTCCCGGTCGAGGTCCGTCACCTCCGGCGGCGTATGCACCATTGCCAGGCTGGCCACGACGGCCAGCGCCACCGAGATCAGGGGCAGGGCCTCGGCCTGCAGGCCGCGCAGGTCGCGCTCCAGGTGGTCGCCCGAGTGCTCAAGGGGAAGGCTTGTATCCATTGGGGGCCGCTCCGATCCAGAGAAAAGCGCACCACGGCGACATAGTAGTGCAGGCGGGGTGGGCTGTCAAAGGACGGGTGGCAAGGCAGAGCGCCTGGCCAGAGCCTGGCCTCTTGGAGGCCCCTTCCCTGCGTACTATAATGCACATCCGTTGGTCCCTGGCAAAGCCTTTTCGGCAGCACGGTAAGGAGCGAGCGATGAGAGCAATGCTGGTGCATGGGCCGCGCGACGTCCGTTTGGGCGAGATGCCCAGGCCAGAGCCCGGGCCCGGCGAAGTGCTGGTCCGGGTCAAGGCCGTGGGCATCTGCGGGTCGGATGTGCACAACTATCTGTATGGCGAGATCGGTGGGGTCACCATCCAACAGCCGCTGGTGCTGGGGCACGAGTCGGCGGGGGTGATCGAGGCGCTGGGCCCCGGGGTGACGGGGCTGCAGGTGGGCACACGGGTGGCGGTGGATCCGAGCATCTCTTGCGGGCGCTGCGAGTTCTGCCTCGAGGGTGACCCCCACGTGTGCCTGCAGAACCGCTTCTTCGGCGTCTACCCCACCCATGGCGCCTTCCGCGAGTACCTGGCCCATCGGGCCGACCTGGTCTTCCCGCTGCCGGAGGGGATGAGCTTTGACGAAGGAGCTCTGCTTGAACCCATGGGCATCGCCAGCTATGTCACGGGCCTGGCAGGCATCCGCCTGGGCGACCGGGTAGCGGTGCTCGGCGCTGGGCCCATCGGGCTCCTGAGCATCCGCCTGGCGCGCCTGGCCGGCGCGGGCGAGGTCATCGCCAGCGACCTGGTGGTGGAGCGGCTGGGGGCGGCCCGGCGCATGGGCGCCGACATGGCCTGGAACGCTGCGAGCGAGGATGTGGTGGCCCGCATCATGGACCACACGCGCCGCCGCGGTGTGGATGTGGTGATCGAGGCGGCGGGCGCGCCCGAGACGGTGGAACAGGCCATGGAAATCGCCAAGCCGGGCGGCACGGTGGTGATCGTCGGCATCCCGGCGGAAGATCGCATGACCTTCCGGCCCTCGGTGCCGCGCCGCAAGGGGCTCACCGTCAAGTTCGACCGGCGCATGAAGCACACTTACCCGCGCTGCATCGGCCTCGTCGAGGCGGGCCGGGTGGACCTGAGGCCGCTCGCCACCCACCACTTTCCCCTCGAGCGCCTGCAGGATGCGTTCGACCTCGTCATCGCACGAAAGGATGGCGTGCTGAAGGCGATCATCGAGGTGTGATGCGTTTCACGTTTCACCCCACCCCATACGCCCCCAGCCTCTCCAACACGGCGACGACGACCGGGGCGATGAGGATGGCCGGCAAAAAGTTGGCCACGCGGATGCGTTTGATCTCCAGGAGCAGGAGGCCGATGGCCATGATCAAGACGCCCCCGGTGGCGGTCATCTCGGCGATCATGGCCGGGCTGAGCGCCTGCTGCACCTGGCCTGCGAGCAGGCTGATGGCGCCCTGGTAGGTGGCGACGGTCAGCACCGAGAAGACGACGCCGATGCCCAGCGATGAGGAGAAGGCCAGCGCCGCAAAGCCGTCGAGGAGCGACTTGATGGCCAGCAGCCGGTAATCGCCGGTCAGGCCGTCCTGCAGCGCGCCGAGCACTGCCATAGGCCCCACACAGAAGACCAGGCTGGCCGTGACAAAGCCCTGCACAAAGGCGGCGGTCTTGCGTTCGCCGCTGCGCTGCACGCGCGCCTCGAGCCAGGCGCCCAGCCCTTGCAGGCGGTCCTCCAGGCGCCACCACTCGCCGAGGATGCCGCCGACGAGGATGGAGCCCATGACGATGAGGATGTTCTTGGTCTGCAGCGTCAGTTGCAGGCCGATGGCCAGGGTCACCAGGCCCAGGCCGTGCAGCACGGTCTCGCGCACCCGCTCGGGGAGGCGATTGCCCAGGGTTGTGCCCAGGAGGCCGCCTACGAGCACGGTGATGACGTTGAGTAGGGTCCCGGTCACTTGTCGCCGCCCCTAATGTTGGTTGGCGATGGCCTCGTAGGTGGTCATCAGGGTGTTGAAATGCTCGCGCTCGGCGGCCATCAGGTAGCGGTAGAGGTCCAGCGCTGTGGCCTCGGTGGCCTGGAGCGCGCCCTGGCGGTAGAGTTCGTAGCTCTCGCTCTCCTTTTCGAGGGCGAACCAGAGCGCTTCCAGCTCGGTGGCGCGGGGGCCCAGGGCCTTGGCTCGCGCTGCGCCCTGTGGGAAGAGGGGCTGGGAGGGGTCGCAGGCAGGGCCCTGCAGCCGCTCCTCGGTGGCCCAGCAGCCGCAGGCGCGCAGGCTGTCGATCTGGCGCCGGATGATGCGCTGGTGGTCGGCCTCCTGGTCGGCCAGCTCGGCGAACATGCGGCGGCCGGCTTGGTCGGCGGTGGTGACGGCCGCCTGGCGGTAGAATGCCTCGCCATCGATCTCCAGGCAGAGTGCCTGCTCGAGGAGGGCGAGGGCTGCGCCGGGTGTGGCTTGGGGCATGGGGAACCTCCTGTCTCGAAGGACGAGAGCGGTGGGCCTCGTAGGGCTGCCGAAAGGCGAGCCGAGAAAGCAAACAGGGGTGGTCCGATGGGCCACCCCTGTGACGATGCCGCAAGCTGCAACCCGCCCGATACGGTGCGGGGCGCAGCGAAACAGACGCCAGCCTCTGCCCGCCCGGCTTCGCCTGCGATGGGAGGGCCGGGCCACAACAGGGCTGCCGCAGGGTCAGCGGACCCGCTGGGTGCGCGCCCGGCAACGTGCGCGCGCTGCAGTGCCGGCGCGGCTTACGCGGTGGACCGTCAGAGTGCTCTTACCAGCGGTCGTCGCGCCGCCCACGGCCCCGGCTGCCACCGCCATTGTAGCGGCTTCCGCCGCTGCCCGAGTGGCGCGACCGGTCGCCGCCGCCCATCGGGTGCTGCGCGGCGTAGCAATCTGAGCAGTAGACGGGGCGGTCGGACCGGGGCTGGAAGGGCACCTCGGTGGGCTTGCCGCACTGGGCGCACACTGCCGGGTACATCTCGCGCTCGCGGGAGCCGCCTTCGCCACGGCTGACCTTGCGCGCTGCACGGCAGTTAGGGCAGCGAGAGGGCTCGCTGAAGCCCTTCTGCGCGTAGAACTCTTGCTCACCGGCGGTGAACACGAATTCCTCGCCGCAGTCGCGGCACTTGATGGTTTTGTCTTGCACTGTCCATGTCTCCTGAAAAATGTGTTTGCTTGCCCGCTCCGTCATGAGCGCTTTCACGATCAGGAGACATGAGTGTGCACCCGCACGGCTTCACGGTTCCCATCGCGCTTCGCTTTTGCGGAATGGTACAGCAATCCTATTATACACCCAATGGGCGCGGCGCGCAATGCGCGTGCGATGCATCAAGAAGCAAGTCCTTCTGCGAGTCCGCTTTGCAGGCCGCGACTCGGGAGAGGCCCCGCCACGCATTGCGCCCGGCTGTTGCCCGGCCCGCGGCTCCGCTCTGGGGGCGCGCGGCCTCGCACGCATGGCGTCAGGCCGGGACGGCCTCGATGGCGGCGCGCACCTCGGCCGGATCCTGGACGGGCGGCGAGGTATAGGCGCCACGCCGGGCATAGAGGGCCGGGGTGGGCGCAGCGCCGAGGCCGAGCTGCTGCAAGCGGCCGGGCGCCAGGTTGGGGTCGATGCTCTCGACGATGCGGTTGGCGTCGTAGATGCTCAGCGCCACCATGCGCAGCTTGTGGCTCAGCTCTGCCGCAGGGTTGCCCACGACGACGAGGTGCAGCGGGGGCCGCACCAGGCGAAACACCGCCAGGCCGTAGGGCGCCGCATGGTGGCGGTAGGCCTTGTAGAAGGGTGCCAGCGCTTCGAGGGTGGCCATGGCCGTTTCCTGCTGCTCGTCGCTCGCGGTGAGGCGGCTGAGCTCGAGCGCCAGCTCGGCGGCCAGCGAGTTCTCCTCCACCAGCTTCAGGCGCTCCTGCAGCCGGCCGAGGGCAGCCGGGTCGTAGGGGATGTCGTAGAACCCGCCGACGTCGGGGTCGAGCAAGCGCGCGTTCATGATGCCGAGCAGTTGCTCGGCGCGCGCCAGGTAATCGCCGTGGCCCAGATAGCTCTGGGCGGCCAGGAGGGCGCGGCCCATCCAGGCCTGGTCCGAAAGCAGGCCCGGCAAGTGGGGCGAGCCGTCGTAGTAGTGCGCCATCCCCGCCTCGGGGATGAAGCTCCGGCCCCAGATGGCCTCCAGCGCCTCGAGCGCCAGGTCGGCATAGTAGGGCTTGTCGAGGGCTGCAGCGGCCTCGAAGAGGGCGCAGACCATCATGGCGTTCCAATCGGTGAAGAGCGTGGGGTCGACGCGGGGCAGGTGTCGGAAGCGTCGCGCCTCGGGGCGCATCTGGTAATAGTCTTCGTCGGCATCGGCCGAGCCGGCAAAGGCGCCGCTCTCATCGTCGCGCAGGTTGGCCTCGACGTAGGCCAGGATGCCCCGTGCGGTCTGCCAGAAGAGGGGCTCGCCGAAGAGCTCTGCGCCATGCAGGTAGGTGGAGAGCAGGCGGGCGTTCGAGTTGAGCAACTTCTCGAAGTGTGGCTCGCTCCAGCTCGCGGTAGTGGCATAGCGGAAAAAGCCGCCATCGACGTGGTCGTAGATGGCGCCCTCGGCCATCGCTTGCAGGGTGGAGCGGGCTATGGCGAGGAGCGACTCATCCTGCCTGGCTTGCCCTGCTGCCATGGCCAGCTCGATGGCGTCGGGCATGGGGAATTTGGGCGCTGTGCCAAAACCGCCGTGCTCGGCATCGTAAGCGTGGCGGACGGCATCGACGACCGTGTCCACCGTATCCGGCGTCACGTCGCCGCGCAGGCGATGGCGCAGTTCGCTGATGCGGCCACGGCGCGAGCGGCGCCGCTCCAGGCGCTTCTCCATCTCGTCGCGGCGGTCGCGGTAGAAGCTCATCACCTCATCGAGCACCGAGAGGAACTCTTCCTGGGGCATGAAGGTCTCGCCCGCCAACAGGTCGCCCTGAGGGGTAAGGAAGGCCGTGGTCGGCCAGCCGCCCAGGTTGTAGCGGTTGTTGATGTCGGGCCGGCGGTCGGCATCGACGCGGACGGGCACCACCTCGGTGCTGGCCCGGCGCAGGACCACCGGGTCGCGGTACGTGCTCTCATCCATCACGTGGCACCAGTGACACCAGGTGGCGCCGATGGAGAGCAGGATCGGCCGGTCACTCTCGCGCGCCTGGCGGAAGGCATCGACCGTCCACGGGCGCCAGGGGATCTCGATCAGGACCTGGTCTTCTTGCACGTCAAACATCCTCAGCCTCTCTGTGCAGGTGCGCCTCCTCAAAGATCTCGACCATGAACCGGCGCACCTCATAGTCGAGCCCTTCCGTGGTCAGGAACGCTTCCGTCGCCCCGTTGGTAATCTGCACACGCACCGACACCTGGCCGCGCGGCCCGGCAAAATCCCGGCGGTCCGGCTGGCGGGCCTGGACCTCAAGGCCGAGGCCTTGGGGCCCGAAGAAGAGCTCTGCCATATGCAGGACCTGCTCGGGGCTGAAGCGGGTCGATGTGCCATAGTTCATTCGGCTGCCTCCGTTGCCGGGGCGGCGGTCTAGCGATAGACGACGATGCGCCGGAAGCCCTCGGCGTAGCGCCGGGGTGCGTTGGGCGCAGCCTGCCGCGGGTCGACGTTCTCGCGGATGCGCTTTTCCAGGGCCGCCGGGTCACTGATCTGGGTGGCATGGCAGCGCAGTGCGGCGATCTTGAGGTCAATAAAGTCGGTCGTATCCACCCAGGTGTCGGGCTCGTTGGTCACGCAGAGGTAGGCTTCGCTCACCCGGTGTGGTTCGAGCCCCTCGGCGAGCTGCTCGGGATAGTACAGGCGCGAGCCTGCGGCCGGGAAGAGGGCATCGAGCGCCACATCGCCGACCACGCGATGGTCGGCATGGTTGGGGTACAGGCCACGGCTGAAACGCGTGGTTGGATCGGGCGTCACCACCACCTGCGGCTTGTAGCGGCGCACCTGGCGCACGATGTCGCCGCGCAGCCTGAGCGAAGGCTCCAGTTCGCCATCCCGGTAGTCGAGGAACACCACCCGCGCCACGCCCAACACGCGGGCTGCCGCCTGTTGCTCGCCCTCGCGGATGCCGGCCAGGCGTTCGGGCGTCATGGTTGGGTCGGCGCTCCCCTTGTCACCGCGTGTGCAAATCAGGTAGGTCACCTCTACGCCCTCATGGGCCCAGCGGGCGATGGTGCCGCCGCAGAAGAACTCGGGGTCATCGGGGTGGGCCACGATGACCATGGCTTTCTGGAACGAGTTGGGCACGATGTCTTCTCCTTTGTGCCGATGGTCTGGCCCCCTGCCGCGGCCTCGGGCGCCCGCGGGCCCTGCCGGGTCGCCGGGAAGGGGGCAGCAAGTCCTGTGCCAGTGAAGGGTGGCTGAGGGCCTATCCGAAGAGCCGGGCAGTCCAGGGCCTTGTGCCCGTTCCCCGGGCCACAGCGCCGGACGCGCCATCAAGGCGCCCACAAGGGGCTATCCTACGGTCTTTTGGGGTAGGCTCCAGGGACCTGAGTCTACGCGAGAAGGGCCAGGCGTCAACTGGCCCGCGAGTTGCTGAGGCCGAGAGGTTGCACCGGGGCGCCGGTTCTGGGCGCCCCGTGGGCCGGTGCCCCGGTGGGTGCGCGGTGAGGGCCTGGGCTCTGGGCCCACCGCGAGGAGGTCCGTCTTGGCAGAGGCGTCTGCTCCTGGCGAACCCGAGCCGCCCTGGCGGCGTACAAACCTGCAGGTGCTCACCCTCCGTGGTCTGCTGATCGGGCTGCGCTGGAACGTCATTGCCGTGGTCCTGCAGCCTTTTGTGCTCTCGCTGGGGGCCTCCGTCGAGTTCCTGGGCTTTCTGGAGGCGGTCGGCGGCTACCGCGGCATTGTGCCGACGGTGATGCAGCCTGCTGGGGGCTGGCTGGCCGACCGGGCGGGGCGCAAGGCGGTGGCGCTGGCGGCCAATGTGGTGTCGGTGGGCGGCCTGGTGTTGCTGACCCTGGCAGGCGGGGCCCGCAGTGTGGCCTTGCTTCTGCCGGCGATCGTGCTGTTTGGCCTGAGCGGCGTGGGGCGGCCTGCCGGCGATGCGCTGGTGGGAGAATCGGCGCGTGGCCGCAGCGTGGGCTATGCTTTCGGCCAGGTGACCTTTGCCTGGGCGGTGGCCGGGGTGCTGGCGTCGCTCGGCAGTGGTCTCCTGGCCGAGCGGGTCAGCTATACCCTGGTCTTCGCCCTGACGACGGGCCTGGAGGTGATCGGTGTGCTCCTCCTGGCCTTCTGGGTGGGGGAGACCCTGGCCGAGCGCCGGCCGATGCGCCTGGGGCGAGGCGAGCTGCGGCGCCTGACGATGGGCCTTCTGGTGCCCCCCGCGAATCTGAGATGGCTCTATGTGGCGGTGGTGATCGACACCTTCGCCTACGGCCTTGCCTCTGAATTGATCTACGGCTTTTTGGCGAACCGCTTCGGCTTCACTCCCTTCCAGTTTGGGGTCATGAACACGGCGTTCTCTCTGGGCTGGGCGGTGATGCAGTTGCCGGCCGGCCGCTGGGTCGACCGGGGCTGGGCGCGGGAGATGCTCATCCTTTCGGAGCTGCTGAGCGCCGTCGCCATTGGCGTGTGGCTCGTGACCTCAAGTTTCCCCGTCTTTGTGGCCTCGATGGCGGTGTTGGGGTTGGTGTCGGCCCTATGGACCCCGGCGCTGATGGCGTGGGTCTATCGCCGCGTGCCGGCCGGGCGCCGGGCTGAGGAGCTCGGCCGGCTCAGCGCCATCCCGGGGCTCTTTGGCTTCCCTGCGCCCTATCTGGGCGGTCTGCTCTACGATCGTGTGGGCTTTGTGGTGCCCGTTGTATTGAACCTGACGGGCGCCCTGGTGGCTGCGGCGGTGCTGGCGCTGGCCGTCAGGCCCGCGGCCGGCGACCGGGCCTGAGCCGGCAGGAGCCGCAACTGCCGGGCGCGCCGGGAGTTATTGTCTGTGCGAAGACCAGCACCATTTGGCGCCAGCAGCGGTTCGGGCTATGCTCAGAGCGTAGGCCAGGTTTCTCAACCCGGCACACTGTTCAGAGACTTCGGTCGCCGGAGCAGAGACCGGGCTACACGCTCCGCCCGCCCCCACCCAGGGGTTGGGCCGGAGGCGGGCGGAGCCTACCAGCCGGCTGCCACCCCTGTCCGCAGCAAGTTTCTTGACCTGCCATAGGGCTGCGCCAGCCCTGGAATGCTCGCAAGGAGGGAAGGATGGGCGAGTTCAGGAGCGACCACAGTATGTATTTTGAGGAGATGCCGGAGGGGCTGGAGATGGTGAGCCCCGCTCGCACGGTGACCGAGGCCGATGTGGTGCAGTTTGCCGGCCTTTCGGGCGACTACAACCCCCTGCATACCGACGCCGAGTATGCTCGGGGCACCCGCTTTGGCCAGCGCATCGCCCACGGGCTGCTGGGGCTCTCCATCGCCTCGGGCCTTGCCAACCGCCTGGGGTTCATCGAAAGCACCGCGATCGCGTTCATGGGCCTGGAGTGGAAGTTCAAGGCGCCCATTCTGATCGGCGACACCATCGCCATGACCGCCCGGGTGGTGCGTAAGCGCGCCATCCCACGCCTGGGGGGCGGCGTGGTCGTCCTGGCCGTGGCGGTGAAGAACCAGCGCGGCGAGACGACGCAGGAAGGGGAGTGGAGCGTCCTGGTCAAGAGCCGGCCCGAGTAGGCGCGGATTCCCTGCACGCTGTGCTAGATGAACGAATCGTCATCTAGAGGTGGCTGACGTTCATCTTTCCTTAATCTCTGGTAACTATAATGTTACCAGAGCCTGTATATTCGGGCGCCCTTTCTGTTCATAACCGGAAAGAGGGGACCGGGGCCTGCCTGAGGAGTGGAGGAGCATAACGTCGATGCCGGCCAGAATCCTCGTGGTGGATGACGAAGTCGACCTGGCGAACATGCTGGAGAGCGGGCTGAAGCGAGCGGGCTACGATGTGCTGGTGGCCTACGATGGCAACGAAGCCCTGCGGCTGACGGCGGAGAAGGTGCCCGACCTGGCGGTATTGGATATCGTCATGCCGGGCATGGATGGGCTGCAGCTCTGCAAGGCGCTGCGGGGGCGGCTGGGGGCCTCGCTGCCGATCATTTTCCTCACTGCGCGCGACCAGCTCACGGATGTGGTCGTGGGCCTCGATCTGGGGGCCGATGATTATGTGACCAAGCCCTTCGCCTTTCCGGAGCTGGAAGCGCGTATCCGCGGTGTGCTGCGGCGTTGCGCCTACCAGCAGCAGGCCAGCGAGCCCGGCCTGCGTCCTCTGGTGGTCAAGAATTGGACGCTGGACCCGCGCACCTTTGAGCTGAACATGGGGGGGCAGCCGGTACGCCTGACGCCGGTGGAGACCGACCTGATGGTCTACTTTATGCACCACCATGGCCAGGCCTTCTCGGCCCGCCAACTCCTCTCTGATGTGTGGGGCTACAAGCCCGGCACCGGCGGCGCAGCCCTGGTGCGGGTGACCATCCGCAACCTTCGTCAGAAGATCGAGGGCAACGCCATGCAGCCCAAGTACCTGCGCACCCTGCGCCGCCGGGGCTACATGCTGAGCGTTGACTGAACATAGAGCACGTGCAGCAGGCCAGAGGCCCGCTCGTCCCCAGCGGCCGGCGACGGCAGGCTGGAAAGCCTGCCCCACGGGCATGTGGGAGTGGGCCTCCTGGCCTGTCTCATCCCCCACGGATCGCCAACGGGCAGGCTGGAAAGCCTGCCCCACGGGCATGTGGGAGTGGGCCTCTGGCCTGCTCATCCCCCACGGATCGCCAACGGGCGGGCTGGAAAGCCCGCCCCACGGGCATGTGGGAGTGGGCCTCTGGCCTGTCTATTCCCCGCTGGCCGGCGACGGCGGGCTGGAAAGCCTGCCCCACATGCGCATTGTTTGCATTTTGTAGCCAAGTGTGCTAGAATCGCCCTGCCTCCCGTGCGCTCTGCAGATGCATGGAAATGGAGGGTGGGGCAGGATGGCACCGATCCGCAAGCTCCCTCGCCGGCTCGAGGCAACTGCCTGGTGGCGCTGGCTCCTCCTCGCTCTGGCTCTGGCCCTGACCGGTTGTGGGCGCAACCCCGGCGAGGTGGTCGTCTACACCTCGCGCGACCAGCTCTATGCCGAGCCGGTCCTCAAGGCCTTTGAGCGAGAGACCGGCATCCGCGTCCAGGCGGTCTATGACACGGGCGCTACCAAGACCGTGGGCCTGACCAACCGCCTGCTGGCCGAGAAGGACCATCCCCAGGCGGATGTGTTCTGGAACTCGGAGGTGGCGCGGACGATCGTCCTCAAGCGCGCCGGCGTCCTGGCGCCCTACTCTTCTCCTCAGGCGAAGGACATCCCACAGGCCTACAAGGACCCCCAAGGTTATTGGACCGGCTTTGGTGCCCGGGCGCGCGTGATCCTCTACAACACTGCCATGGTCTCTTAGGCCGAGGCGCCTCACTCGCTCTTCGACCTCACGCAGCCGCGCTGGAGGGGCAAGGTGGCCTTGGGCACGCCGGTGCTTGGCACCATGGCGACCCACCATACGGCCCTCTTCCTGCGCCTGGGCGACGAGCAGGCGCGCGCGTTCTTCCAGGCCCTGGCGGCGAACGATGTGCGCATCGTGGTGGGCAACACGGCGGTGCGCGATGCGGTGAGCTCCGGCGAGGTGCCCGTCGGCATCATCGACACCTCCGACGCTCAGGAGGCCATCGCCGACGGTGCGCCGGTGGCGATCATTTACCCCGACCAGGACGGCCTGGGCACCCTGGTCATCCCCAACAGCGTCGCCCTCATCGCCGGGGCTCCCCACCCCGAGAACGGCCGCCGCTTCATCGACTATCTGCTCAGGCCCGAGACGGAGAAAAGCCTGGCCTGGTCGCGCTCGGCGCAGATGCCGCTGCACCCCGGCGTGGAAGTGCCCGGGCACGTGCGGCGCGCCGATCAGATCAGGACCTTCGAAGTGGATTTCGAGGCCGTTGCCGACCGCATGGATGAGGTCAGCACCTATCTCAACGAGCTCTTTGTGCGCTAGGGCCGGTCTGCCGGCCCGGGCCATGCGCGTGGCGGAGGTGGCCGGCGCTTGAGCGCCCTGGGCTCGATCGGCGGTGGCCGGCCAACCGGGTGTGCGGGTGGTCTGGCCTGGATGCTTGCGGAGGGAGGCGGGATGCGGGCAAGCCCCAGAGCCGGTGACCGCACCAACAGGCGGTTGCGGGTGCGCTGGCCGCACTGGGCAGTGGGGGCGGCGGCTGTGGGCCTGGCCGTGCCGGTGTGGCTGCCCCTGGGCGTGATGCTGTGGGAGGCGTTCGCCGCGGGTGCGCGGCTGCCCGCCCTGGATGCGCGCTTCTGGGCGCTCTCGGGGCGCAGCCTGGCGGTGGCCAGTGGCACCGCTGGGCTGGCCACCCTGATCGGTGCGCCGGTGGGCTACCTGCTGGTCCGGGTGGAGCTGCCGGGCCGCGCCGGAGTGCGCGCGCTGCAGGTGGGGCCCCTCCTCGTGCCGCCCTACGTGGCTGCCATTGGCTGGCTGCACCTCTTGGGCCGCAACGGGGCAATCAACCGGGCGCTGATGGGGCTTCTGGGCCTGAGCACACCTCCACTCAACCCCTACTCGGTTGGCGGCGCCGTGTGGGTGCTTGGGATGGCGGCCTGCCCCGTGGTGGCGCTGCCCTTTGCAGCGGCGCTGGAGCGCGCCAACCCCGAGTTGGAGGACGAGGCACGGCTCCACGGCGGGCCGTGGAGGGTTCTGTGGCACGTTACGCTGCCCCTGGCCCTCCCCGCGCTCATCTCGGGGGTGCTCCTGGCCTGGCTCGTGGCGCTGAGCGAGTTCGCCGTGCCCTCCTTCTTTGGAGTGAACGTCTACACCGTCGAAGTCTTTACCCGCTTCGGCGCCTTCTATGACCACCGCGCCGGCACCATGGCAGCGGTGCCCCTCCTCGTTCTGGGCCTGGCGGCTTTTTGGATGCAGCGTGTGCTCAACGAGCGACGCTCGGTGGCCGCGGTGGAGGCGCCGCTCTCGCTCGTGCCGCGCCGCTACTCCGGACGTTGGCGTTGGGGGGCGCTTGCCCTCTGCCTGCTGCCGGCGCTCCTGGGGGCGCTGCTGCCGTTGGCTGCGCTGGCCAGCCGGGCGCCCGCCCCGGCCGATTATGCTTTCGCCTGGCAGGCAGCGAACGGTGAGGTGGCGAACAGCCTGCTCTTTGCATTCCTGGCAGCCGCCCTGGCCGTTGCTGCGGCGCTGCCCATTGCCTGGCTGGTGGTGCGCGCGCCGGCACGGGGGTTGGGCAGGGCGGCGGAGGGCCTGGCCCTGGCGCCGCTCGCCGTGCCGGGGCTGGTGTTGGGCATCGGTATGATCCGCCTGTGGAACCGCGGCCTGCCCTGGCAGTGGGTATACCGTAGCCCGGCTATCGTGGTGCTGGGCGAGGTGGCGCGCGCCCTGCCTTTTGCCAGCGTGGCTCTGGCTGCAGCGTGGCGCGGCTTGCCGCCGGCGCTCGAAGATGCAGCCCGGCTCTCGGGCGCTGCGCCCCTGGAGGTTGGCCGCCGCCTGCTCCTGCCGCTGCTGCGCCCCGGGGCCGTGGCAGCCTGGGCGCTGGCCTTTGTGGCCGCGGTGAGCGAACTGCAGACCACCCTGCTCGTGTATCCGCCGGGTGCGGCCACGCTGCCCGTGCGCATCTTTACCCTGCAGCACGATGGCACCGTCGAGAACGTGGCTGCGCTCTGCCTGATCCAGGTGGCCGCGACGGCGCTCCCCGCTGCCGCCGTCTGGGCGCTGGCGGGCCGAAGGGAGCGGGAGGACGAACTGTGAAGCACGCGCTGCTAGCCTCACTCCTCCTCATCCTCCTCGCCGCCTGCGCGCCGGCAGCGCCCGGCTACCCGCGGGTGACCGCGCTCGACCTCTCGGGCGCGCGTACCTTCGACCCTGCGGAGGGAGAGCGGGGCGTCATCCGCTACGTTCTCTCTGCGCCCGCTCTCGTGCGGGTGCGCATTGTCGATGGGGATACGCCGGGCATCCTCCTGCGCACCCTCGTCGACTGGGAGCCGCGGCCCGCCGGCGCTTGCAGCGAGGTGTGGGACGGGCGCGATGCCCATGGCGACCCCGTCGACCTGCGCCGCGTGTCGGTGCTCGTGCGGGCCGAGCCGCAGCGCGAGGCCTTGAGCGCCGGCGAACGCCAGGCCCTGGCGGCCGAGCGCTACCCCGAGGAGAAACACTTTCTGCACCCCGCCGAGCTGTGTAGGGACCTCACGGTGCACCTGGAGCAACCGGTGGGAGGGGCTGTGGTCGCAGGTGAGATGGCGGTGCAGGCCGCCCTCTCGGGCAACCCCGGCATGCCCGACGGCGAGTACCACGTGGTGGTGTACCTCGATGGGCGCGACGCCTGGGACGGGCGAGTGCAGGAGCCCCGGTTCTCTCGAGCCTTTGATACGTCCAACGTGCCCAACGGCGAGCACCTGCTGGCGGTGACCTTCAATGACTTGCACGACCATGCCGGCAGCGATTGGGCGTGGATCACCGTGCAGAACCCATAAGCCACCCGGCATCCCTCGGAGTGGAGGGAGCGGGCCTGGGCAGGAGGCCTTGTTGTGGCCTGCCCGCGGTTGCGAGCGAGGATCGGGCAGGCGGGAAAGCCGTAGGAGAGGTGGAGCATGGCGCGGCGAGGTTTGCTTCGTTGGGTCTCTTCCGTCGTCGTCGTATCGCTCATCTTCCAGAGTGTGGGCCTGCCGCTCGCCACAAGGCGCGCGGTGGAGGTGGCGATCCAGCAACTGGAGGGCTCCGAGAGCCTGAGCCGTGAGGCAGCGGGGGTCCTCGATGCTCTGTATGCAGTGGACCAGGCCCTTGTGCCCACGGTGCAGGCAGCGCCCCCATTGCACGACCCTGGTGATACCGACGCAGAGAGCGGCAGTGAGGACAAGAGCGACCGCTGCAAGGATGGGGAAGATTGCGGGTCGCAGGTCCAGTACGACAACCGCGCTCTCACCCTGAGCGAGACGCTGGGTGCGGCGGGCCTGCCCATCATTGCCACCTACAACAGCCGCTACGAGATGGCGCC
>Ga0272448_1000959_pt1 | contig 40927 bp, 46 predicted proteins | sample YNPCB0191_FD_202220 | JGI IMG/M metagenome (GOLD analysis project Ga0272448, IMG submission 202220) | Hot spring sediment microbial communities from Yellowstone National Park, WY, United States - YNP-CB-019-1 | ecosystem: Environmental > Aquatic > Thermal springs > Hot (42-90C) > Sediment...
GTGTCTCAACCCTTATTTGTAAAGCATTAATCATGACTTAATCAATCCTTTCAACTCATTAACTAATGCTTCCTTCATATACCTCAAACCAACAATCCCCTGGTTACCATGTACCATCCCTGTAACACCACACACACACACTCCGCGCCGGATACTCCTCTGCGAGACTTGACTATTTTCCGGGCTTATCTGCGGCGATGATTAACTGCTCTGGCAGTCCGCTCAGATTCGGTATCTCCCAGTGCTGACGGGCATCGCCGACCTCTTCCATCCCGGAAACCTGAAATCCAGCCTGGGTAAGAAAATAAAAATGGTCCGAAACAGTCCAGCGGTATTCATAGCGGCTGAATCTGCCTATGGCAGGTGCCGAAGGCACTGCCTTGCCCGGTGTGGTTATGTCTTCTTCGTCAGCTTCTTCCGCCCGAGGCTGGAACCGCTCAAAATATGAACGGGCAACCCGGGGCTGACCCGGCGTCTGCTTCCAGATGCGCCGGAACGGATGGTATTCATTGATGACGAACCTGCCACCCGGTAAAAGCAGGTTATAAACCTCGGCATAGAACCGACCCAGGTCTTCGAGCAGCGCGGTAATCTGACCAGCATAGGCAAGTTCGCACCAGGTTTTGCCGAGTGGCGTTAGGTTGGTCAGTTCTGCCTCTCTGAATTCCAGTTCCACCCCGACAATCTGGGTTCGCACTAAAAGGACATCCAGTTCACTGTTGGCTGGGTCAATCACCGTAACCTTTGCTCCCATTGCTGCCAGCGCCAACGGCACCATGCCGTCGCCACTGCCCAGAACCGCAACCCGTTTCCCTGCTACCGCCCCTAAAAACTCCATCTCCGCCTTGTTCAGCGCCAGCGAGGGCATAACCACCACCCGGCGCCAGATATCATTGTCATCGGGTGAACGCTCCCAAGTTGGGGCAACTGGAATGTAGTCTCGTTGGCTCATAAATTTAGCGTCGGTACCCAATCAGGAGTTCTTTTTCGGTTCCGGACTGACGCTGAACCACCCCGACCTCCGGTGCCAACCACTCCACCCATTGGGTTGAAACGGTCTCAGGTTTGACCACCGTCTCGGTAAATTCCAGCCGATAACACTCATAAAATGTTCCTGCCGGCACCTGGACCGAGTCAATCCCGGCTACCCGGACATCAAGGCTATGGACAAATTGAACCGTGTCCGGTCCCCAAGTCAAAATGGTATCAAAATGGTCCTGAAATCTGTCCCCTAAGATGAAAGGCAGTCGGTAAAGAAGTCCAAAACGGAACTCCACTGTATCCTCGCCACCGGGTCTGGAAATGGCACTCACGACCAGTTTCCGGATCTCACTCGGGCTGGCAAGATAATATTCGGGTGCAAAATTCCGGTAAACCCGGATACAATTTTTATCGGCAATTGTTGCTGGCAGGGTATCAACCTCAACATAAACGGTGTCCATATCCAAAAGATAACGCCATTTTCCGCCCGGGAAAAGGGGAAAGTAGTTTGCTCCCGACCGGTAAAGTAACATATCTGAGCAAGCAAGACCGAGAACAACCGCGCAGAGAAAGGTTCTAAAACGCATAGGCAACCTCAGCCCGAATCGCCGGAAAGTATATCAACGCCAGCCTGCTCAAACTAGCCCCCTCGAAAAAGATAATGTTATCAACTCCCGCACTCACCCGGCTTTTGCCTTCATGCTGATTAAACATCACGCCTATATGCCAGTTGGGCGCATACCCCTTTTCTTTACCACTACCTAATGTCCGGCTGATAAAACCAAAACCGGGACCGGTAGTTAAGTTAATTCCCCAAACCGGGCGAGAAAAAAATTCATAATTATAAGCCAAAGATAAATCTTGAATTACCAGTTCATAGGGGCTGGACCCTTTCCCGGGGAAGTTTAAGTAAGAGTAGCTCAGTTCTGCACGGTGTCTGCCCACAGAATAGCCAGCCTGGACACCGATAACGGTGCTCGAGCGGGATGTGCGGCTGATGCCATCTGTCGGGAATGCGATTCCTACCCTGCCGCCGATATCAAATCCCGAAAAGAGCACCGCGGATATAACTATTATCTGAATCACGAGAAGAATTTTAGAGCCGTAAGGATAATTGTCAAGAAATTGCCAGCATTCGCTCCAGCGACCGCCTGGCCCTCTCCGCCACATCGTGACTAATAACAATTTCCGGCACCTGCCCTGAGAGCGCCGCACGCACCTTTTCGAGGGTGGTTAACTTCATATTCCGGCATATGGCGGTGCGGCGCAGGGGAAAGCAGCGCTTGCCTGAATATTCTTTATTTATGCGATTACACATTCCCTGCTCAGTCGCCAGCACCAGTTCATCATACTCTTGCGCCAGCCTCAGCATGCCGCTGGTTGAGGCAACCCGATCACTGGCATCAATCACTTCCAGTGAGCATTCCGGATGGGCAACGATGACCGCATTCGGATGCTCTTTTCTTGCCTGCCGGATATCTTCAATTGTGAACAAAGAATGGACATAGCAGAAACCATCCCAGGAAATAATCTGATAACCGGTCTCCCGTGCCACCCAGCGGCCGAGATTTTTATCCGGAACAAACAGGATTGTCTTATCCTGGGGCAGAGAACGGATGACCTTGAGCGCATTGGCTGAGGTGCAGCAGATATCAGCCTCTGCCTTAACTGCGGCGGTGGTATTGACATAGGCAACAACCAGCTCACCGCCCAGTTCCACTCTCTTTTGGCGCAGCGCCTGGGCTGTAATCATATCTGCCATCGGACAGCCGGCCGCTGGTTCTGCCAGAATCACCTTTGTCCGAGGGTTGAGGAGTTTGGCAGTTTCAGCCATAAATCTGACCCCGCAGAAGACAATTAGGTCGGTTCTGACACTCTGGGCCTGACGGGAAAGTTCCAAGGAATCACCAATAAAATCGGCGACCTCATAAATCTCCGGATTTTGATAGTTGTGGGCAAGGATTATCGCCCGCTTGCTCCGTTTCAGTGCCCTTATCTCCTCAATCAGCCCGGTATCCATCCCTTTGGTAGCCCTCCTTAGTATCCTCACCGGTTCTCGTTCGCCGCGGGTGCTGAAGTCCGAGTGGACGGCCTCTTGGGTTGGACCAGAACCGGTTTTCCTCAAGGATGTGGATGACCTCAATCCCCTGTTGGGCAAGTTCATTGGTGATAACCAGGCGGTGGCAGTGATCGGGTTGATAACAGGAGCAAACCAGACAGCATACACGGGTCGGCACCTTGCCGGCAATGATTTTCAACCCCCGCTTAAACGCCTCGCTCCCGCGCCAGTCCTTTATATCATTTCGTTCGGCCGGTGGCTGCAGTTCATTGCCCAGATAGACATAGTTGATTTTCTGGGTAGAACACAACTGTTCCAGCGCCGAGCGGCTGTAAGCCGGTGTCGGGGGTGGTTTGGGACGTATATCAAAAAGCACCTGAATTCCGAACTTGGTCAGCAGCCGGCTGAACTCATACACTGGCCGGTGACCAATCCCTAAGGTGTAAATTCTCACGCTCTTTTCTTTTAGCAGGTTACATGGAATATTGCCGCTTTTGGTTCCGGCAATTGATTATATATTAAAATCGCCTCGGGTGTGGGTGCAACCTGAAACTCAATTGAGTTCTTTTTAAGGTAATCCTCAGCCTCGGCTGCGACCTGAGCGATACCATCCTGTCCACTGCCAATCACCAGCCTTGCCCTGGTGCCGGCGAGTACCCGTTTAACCTCATTTAAACTGATGGTGTGGCTGTCACCGGGTCTGCCCTGGAACCGGGTTTCAATCCGCTGGTCTGGGTAGATGACAATATCAGATTGAAACCGGGAACGCTCGGTTTCAATCCAGCCGAAGCCGGTCGCCTTTAGTTTCACAACTGATGTTAAAAATTCTTTTGCTCTTGTCAAGTCGCAGCACCCTCACCCTCCCGACTGTTTGGCGCTGCCGCCTGCCGCAGGCAGATTAGTGTGATCGGACCAAACTCGTCTTTCTGTTCAACCCGGACCTCACCCAGCCTGACCAGTTCCAAAAGTGCCAGAAAGGTGACAATCAGTTCGATCAGGCTGGCGCCGGTCACCGCCTCCTCAAAACTTACCCTATCCTTTTGCCTCAAGAGCAGCCGTAAGTGTTCAATTTTATCCTCAATTTTAATCTCCTGGGGCGTAATGGTTACCGCTGGTGCTGGTGCCATCCGGGCCAGCAGCCGGCTAAATGCTCTCATCAGTTGGGTTAAATCCTCTCCTTCAGCCAGCCGGACTGACGGCTGAATCCCGGGCCGGGGAAAACGCAGCCGCTGGTCTTGTTCCCTTTGTGCCAGAATGCGCGCTGCCTGCTGGAACTGGCGGAAGGAATCAAGAATTTGCTCCAGTGAAATCTGGGGTGTGGACAGTTCCTCTTCAGGCTGGTGGGGCAGTAAAGCCCGAACCTTCAGCCGCATCAGAACCGCCGCCATCACAAGGAAATCAACTGCGTTATCAAGGTTGAGGCCATGATGGGTGCGGATGAAGGCAAGGTAGTCATCGGTCAAACGGGCGATCGGGACATCAAGGACATCAAGTTCATTTTTGCGCACCAGGTAAAGAAGAAGTTCAACCGGACCTTCAAAGAAATCTAGCCGGACAATTGTATCTTCACTCATTGTCTATCGGTTACATCCGGACCAGTTCATAACCTCTGACCCCCAAGCCAATTTCTTCGCCCCGACTTAAAAGAATCTCGGGGTTAAGGTGGGGATAGAGTTCTCCGAGTTGTTGGCGGGCGTGGTCAAAGGCCGCCTGGTCGCAGGCAACTGGGTCAAAAGAGGCAAAAAGCCCGATGTCTTTCATTATCGGCTGCTCAGTGCCTGGGTAACAGTCGCAGTTGGGGGTGATGTTAATGGCAAGATTAAAATGAATCGCCTCTCGGCCCTTCAGCACCGCCTGACAGTAGTCAGCCATCTTTAACTGCACCGACTCCGATGCCTCATCCCATTTCAGTTTAATTGCCCCGTACGGACAGACCGCAACACAACCGCCGCAGCCGGTGCAGGATTTGCCAATCCGGGCAACGAACTGGACAAAATTTATCGCCTGGTGCGGGCAGTAGTCAACGCAGGTTCCGCAACTGGCACATTTCTCCTCATCAACATAGGGCTTGGCAGAGGAGTGCATCGCCAGTTTGCCTGCCTTTGCCGCCAGCCCCATCGCCAGATTTTTAATCACCCCGCCGAACCCGGCAACAAAATGGCCCTTGAAATGGGCAAGGTTGATGATGTAGTTGATGAAGCGCAAGCCTTGGGCAATGAACGCCCTAGGCACCAGAGAAGATGCAGTCTCAACCACATAAAACTTCTCCCCGAACTCACCGTCCAGAATCTCAATCGGCGCCAGCACCCGGTCAATGGTAAAGCCGTGCTCCCGCGCCAGTTTCAGATGCTCAGTTGCCTTCTGGCGCCTGCCCCGGTAAAGCGAGGTGGTTTCAATCACCACCGGTTGGAGGTCGTGATGCACCGCGGCAATTGCCGCGGTGCGAACAAACTCCGGGTCAAGGTGGTTTTCATTCCCGGCTTCGCCGAAGTGAACCTTTATGCCCACCTTTTTCCTCGGCTTGGTCCGGGTAAAAAAGCCCGAATGTTCAAGGAGATTGCCAATCCCCTCCCGCACCCTAAAAGCCGGTACAAACCAGACCTTGGGCCGGCTCAATTCCAGACCCCCGGGACCTTTGCTTTACAGAACCGGCACCTGCCGGCAACAATATTATTTTCCAGAACCGAAAACCCCTGCCTGCGGATGAGCAGTTTCCCGCAGTTCGAACAATAGGTGTTTTCATCCTTATGGCCCGGGACATTACCAATATAGACAAACTTCAGTCCGCACTGACGGGCGATTCTAATCGCTCCCTCCAGTGTCGGAAGCGGGGTGGCAGGTGAGTTCAAAAGCCGGTAATCAGGATGGAAACGGGTAAAATGAACGGGGATTGTATCCCCCAAGTTCTCCTTTATCCAGAGGCACATTTTCCGAATCGTGGTCGTGTCATCATTATAACCGGGCACAACCAGATTTACCAGTTCCAGATGGCACCCGCTCTCGGCAACCGTTTTTGCTGCCTCAAGCACCGGTTCAAGTGTGGAGGAGCAGACCTCTTGATAAAACTCCGGGGTAAAACCCTTGAGGTCAATCTTGATTGCATCCATCACCTGACACAGTTCCTTTAGCGGCTGGGGGTTGATATACCCGCCTGAAACCATTGCGGTTTTGATTTTTTTTGCCCGTGCCAGTCGGGCGATATCGAACATATACTCGTAAAAAACCACCGGCTCGGTATAGGTGAAGCAGATAATCGGCAGTTTCAGTTTCTCAGTTAGGGCAACAATCTCTGCTGGGGAAAGATTCTCGCTGGGCACCTCCTCAGGACTGGCCTGGGAAATCTCCCAGTTCTGACAGTACTTGCAGCGCTGATTACAACCAACTGTCGCCAGGGTCAGCCTCTGTTTTCCTGGTAGAAAGTGAAAGAAAGGTGCCTTTTCAATCGGCTCCCGGTTGATTGAACACGGCCGTCCGTAAGTCAAAGAATAAAGCACTCCGTTTCTATTCTCCCGCACCCGACAGAAGCCCCTTTTTCCGGGTCCAATCATGCACCGCCGCGGGCAGAGTTCACACTGCACCACCTTATTCCCCAATTTCTTATACCAGCGTGCCTCGTGCCGAGCGGCCTCTTTCATCTGTCCGGTGCTGAGCAGGGTCAAAAGTGCCAGTCCGATCAGTTCTAAAAACCGCTTCATTCTAACGGGCAAACAAACCCGCCACCAGCCCAACAAGCAGGCCCAGGCCGAAGATGCCAGTTACTGTTCCGCCCACAAGCCACTTTGCCCGGCAGGCGCTCTTTTCCATTACCGTCTGGTCAATCTCCACCTTGGTTTCAAACCCGGGCAGAAGTTCCACCTGGGTGCTTGCGGCAGAAATCCGTGCCAGGCTCCAGAGTGCGGCAAGTTTTGTGCCGATACCGGCCGTGCGCAGCCTTTGGTAAAGAAATTCCAGACTGTCATTTGGTACCACCGTTACCCAGTACCGGCCCGGTTCAAACTGAAACCGCTCAATCGGTGTTCGGCCAATGCTCTTACCCTCAACAAATATGGCAAAACCGGCCGGTTTCGAACTGACCGTAAGGAAGCCGGGGCTGACATCTGCCTGAGCCAGCACCAACAACAGCCCAGTTAATACATTCATCATAACCAAGAGTAGCGCAAAACTTAAATCAAGTCAATGGCGCACGGTCAATCCGGACCCAATTCATCTGTTGCCATCGGGCTCAATTTGGGTTACAATTATCTATGCGCAATCTATTCCCCTCGGGTCAGGACCCGGTAAAACCGCCTGAGCAGGAAGACATTGCCTCCGGTCGTTCAAAAAAACTCTGGGGTGATGCCCTTGCCGCCTTTTACCGTGATGATGACGAAGACGCCCTTGACTTATTTCTTGAGGTTTTAGCCACCAATCCGGCTCATCTCCACTGCTCTTATCTTGCCGCACTCTGCGCCTGTAACCTCAACGATGAGGAGACACTTGAGGAGGTCTGTGCCGCGGTGCGCAGAAAAAACTCACGCCATCCCTATGCAATTGGCTGTGAGGCGGTGCGCGCACTCTACTACGCCAACTATGAGCGGTCTGAACACCTCTTCCTGAGTGCCCTGCGCTCGCTGCCTGATGATATCGACCTCCATCTGGGTCTGGGCATTCTCTATGATCAGATGGGAAGGGAGGAGAGAAGCGCCGAGGTCTATCGCCGGGTTCTTGACCTCGCACCTGACAATATCCGGGCGCGCATTTCCCTGGGCATCAGTTATGCGCTGAGCGGTGAATACCTCAACGCCTTTGCTGAATACCAGTATGCCAAGCGGCTTGACCCGAATGTGGAAAATCCCCATCAGCATCTGGGCCGGGACTTTTATGCTGAAGGTCTGATTGAAGAGGCGGCGGAGGAGTTTGCCCGGGCAATTGCCGAAGAACCGGACCAGCCGGCTGCCTACTTCTATTTGCTGGACTGTTACAAACGGCTGAGCCAGTTCGATGAGGCGCTGGATATCTATGAGACGATTAAGGCCCGTTTTCAGCGCCAGCCGGAATTGGTCAGCCGGTTCTATGAGCAGTTCCGGCTGTTTGGCGAGGCAATCCCCATCCTTGAAAAACTGCTCCAGGAGACCCCGGGCGACCTTGAACTTATTGTGCGCCTGAGTCAGGCCTATCAGGAGACCGGCAAGATTGAACAGGCGCTTACCCTCTTAAAAAGGGCGGTTAAGACCCTGCCCGATTCCGCACCGCTCTGGTCGGACCTGGCCCGGCTTTATTATCAGCACCAGAACTATCAGCAGGCGATTGCCGCAGCCCAGCGGGCGGTGAGTCTCAATCGCTATGACCAGGAGGCCTATGGCATTCTTGCCGATGCGCTCCTGTTCTTGGGCAGATTTGACGAGGCGCAAGCCGCAGCCAAGGAGATGGAACTTGCCCGTGACGAAGCCTGGCAGCGCTACCAGCAGCGGTTCGCCGGCGATTACCCTGATGAGGACCGAAGAACCAGTTAGGAGAGGAGAAAACTCAGCCATTGAATTTCTTAATTTTGACGAATAGAGGAAATGAGACCTAAAGGTTTACCCTACAAATCTTTCAGTATAATACCCGGTAATAATCTCAGATTCAGCCATTTCTTAGCCTGAAATTGCCTGGCCGAACTGAAACTCCAACCGGCTAAGGAAAAGGGTGATAAAAGGATGATGCAAACTCAAGGTAAAAGAAACTAAAAAAAGGAAAAAGCAAAGGCAAAGGAAAATAAGCGGTCATAGAACTCTAAGAAGAGCCTGAGCCGGGATATATGCCAGAAACTATTAGTGATCCAAGAAATGGCTTTAACCGGTAAGAAAACAAACTGCGACTATTACCACGACTCAAGCTGTTGAAATTATAGCCTTGAATGTGGTAAAAGAAACAACCTGGAAAATAACCTTGGGGATAACTTAGGGGATAGGGTCTGAAACTATGAAAAAAATTTAACCTAAACCGCTGTTTTTCAATAACATAACTGCTGAAAAACCCTCATAAAATTTCTACCTAAAAGTAGACTTTTATGTATACACTTGATTTAAAACCCCTGTTTTGCCCTTTTTGCGATAATTTACCCTTTTTGTCATATAATTAACTGAAAGAGCAGGGGTTAAAATGGAAATGACCAGTGACGCTGGTAAATTGACAAGGCTGGGTAAAGAAAGATTGAGAGGGAATCAGAGTCCGGAAATTGGTAGTTTTGAATTTAGGTATTAGGATTTAGTGTTTTTAACTGAATATGTCGGGCAGACCCCTCAGGCTTGCTTGATAATCTTGGCAATGCCACTGTGCCGATAGATAGGGAGAGGCCGAAGGGCTATTTTGCCCGTTAAAAGGGGTGTTCGCAACTGTAATTTCCCAACTGTCCAAGGGTGTTGTTGACATCGGCAGGGATTTGGGTATTCTAAATTAAAAAAGGATAATGAAAGATGGCACTAACCAAAGAGAAGAAACAAAAACTGGTAAGCACCTTTCAGTTGCATGAGCGGGATACCGGTTCGCCGGAGGTGCAGATTGCGATTCTGACCGAGAGAATCAATCTCTTAACCGAGCATCTGAAGGTGCACAAGAAGGATAAGCACTCGCGACGCGGGTTGATTAAGTTGGTGAATGAGCGGCGCCGGCATCTGCAGTATCTGGCAAAGCATCATCAGGAGCGATACGAGAAGATTGTAGCTCAACTCGGGCTGCGAGGTTAAACGATGCACCGCGTCGAGTCCGAGGTCTGCGGCCGGACCCTGTCTTTGGAGTTCGGCCGAGTTGCCCGTCAGGCTGACGGCGGCGTGCTTGCCCGTTATGGTGATTCGGTGGTGCTGGCAAGTGCGGTTTATCAGAAGGAGCCAATGGAGGGGTTTCAGGATTTCTTTCCATTAGTGGTTGACTATCGGGAACTTGCCTATGCCGCCGGTAAGATTCCAGGCGGATTTTTTAAAAGGGAGGGTAAGCCAAGGGATAAGGAGACTTTGACCTGCCGCCTGATTGACCGGCCAATCCGGCCGCTGTTTCCAGCCAATTTCCGCAATGAGACCCAGATTATTGCCTATCTGCTTTCCACCGATATGGAGAATGAAAGCGAGTTTTTGAGCCTGATTGCGGCATCGGCTGCCCTGACCGTTTCCGAAATCCCGTTTTTGGGTCCGATTGGCGCGTGCCGGGTGGGCAAGATTCAGGGTCAGTTGGTCTGTAACCCGCCGATGAGCCAGTTGGATGATGCGGAGATGTCAATGATTTTTGTCGGCAGGGAAGGGGACCTGATTATGACCATTGCCGGTCAGGCAAAGGAGGTTGCAATTGCCGATATTGACCGGGCATGCGAACTGGCGCTGCCGATAATCAGACAGACCATTGAGTTGCAGAAGGAGCTACAGGCGGCGGTGGGCAAGAAGAAGATTGCGGTGGCTGAGCCATTGGTGCCGCCTGAGTTGGAGCAGGAAGTAAGGAACCGGGTTCAGGAGGAGGTAATTAAGATTAATGATATTAGTGACCGGGGGCAGCGGGCAGTTGCCCGTGCGGAAATGGTCCGGAAAGTGGTTAGTGAGTTAGCAGAGCGGTTCCCAGATGCGGAGGCGGCGGTTGCTTTTGTGGTTGAGGAGGTCATTGGTGAGGATGTCCGGCACCGGGTGCTGGAGCGGGGTGAGCGGCTGGACAAGAGGAAGATGGATGAGTTGCGGCAGATTGAATGTGCGGTTGGGGTTCTACCCAGGGCGCACGGTTCGGCGCTGTTTACCCGGGGTCAGACCCAGTCATTAGCGACGACAACCTTAGGGACCAAATCGGATGAGCAGGTGATTGATGATGTTGAACTGGCAATGGAGGAGAAGAAGTCTTTTATGCTTCATTATAATTTTCCACCCTTCTCGGTTGGCGAGGTGCGGATGCTGCGCGGACCCGGGCGCCGGGAGATTGGACACGGCGATTTGGCCGAGCGGGCGCTGGCTGCGGTTGTGCCGAAGGAGGAGAATTTCCCTTATACAATAAGGATTGTATCTGATATTTTAGAGTCCAACGGCAGTTCTTCAATGGCTTCGGTCTGCTCGGGTTCACTCTCAATGATGGATGCGGGTGTGCCGGTCAAGGCACAGGTGGCGGGTATCGCAATGGGGCTGGTTAAGGAGGGTGAGCGGTATCAGATTCTCACCGACATTATCGGCGACGAGGACCATTACGGGGATATGGATTTCAAGGTCGCCGGCACCAGGGAGGGCATAACCGCAATTCAACTTGACCTGAAACTGCCGGGGATCCCTTATTCAATCCTGCATGAGGCGATGGAAAGGGCAACCGCTGCCCGGCTGAAGGTGCTGGAGGTTATGGATCAGGTTTTAGACCGACCGCGGCCGGAGATTTCCAAGTTCGCTCCGAGGATTGTATCACTTGTAATTCCCAAGGATAAGATTGGCACAGTGATCGGACCCGGCGGCAAGACGATTCGCAAGATTATTGAACAGACCGGCACGACGATTGACATTGAGGATGATGGCACCGTGACCATTGCGGCAACCAATCCGGTTGGTCTTGAGAAGGCAAAGCAGTGGGTGGAGTCGCTGGTGGCTGAGGTTGAGGTGGGCAAGATTTATCAAGGCACCGTTACCCGGATTATGAACTTCGGCGCCTTCGTGGAGATTCTGCCCGGCAAGGAGGGTATGATTCACATATCACAGTTGGGCCCGGAGCGTTACCGGCAGGTGACCGATGCGGTCAAGGTTGGAGATAAGGTCTGGGTCAAGGTGGTGGAGATTGATGAGCAGGGCAGGATAAACCTTTCCCGACGCAAGGCGATGGAGGAGCGGGGCGAAATCCCGCTTACCAGTGATTCCGGCCGGGCAGACCGGCGTGCCCCTGTCCGAAGCGGGCTGCCCAGCCGGGGCGGACAACGCCGGAGCCGCCGTTAGCGCGCTGATGAGTGTCCTGTGAAGCGGACCGATGGCGGCTGACTATTTTCAGGCTGAGGGGATTGAAGCCACCCGGAAAGCGGGTGGCTTGTTTGTTATTTCTGAGCATTTGCCCTATCTGCGTTCGGTGGCACTGGGCTTTGCCTACCGGGTGGGCAGCAGAGATGACCCATCAGGAAAGGAGGGCTGCGCGCATCTGATTGAGCATATGGTGTTCAAGGGCACGCAGACGCTGGATGCCAGAAGCATCAATATCTATGCCGAGGCGCATGGTGCCGAACTGAACGGCTGGACCGATAAGGAGGGGACCTGCTTTTACTGCCGTTTTCCTTCGGACCAGACCGGGCCGATGATCAGACTGATGCGGAAGATTCTAACCGCACCGGCTTTTGCCGAAAGGGAACTGCAAAAAGAAAGGCAGGTGGTTGCTGAGGAGATACGGATGAACGAGGAGGACCCGGAGGCGTCGGCGGTTAATTTACTTTTGAAGGCGGTATATGGTGAGGAACCCTTAGGCAAGCCGGTGGTGGGAACGATCGATTCAATTGCGCAGGTCACCAGCCGGGATTTGCTCAAATTTTATCAAACACAGTATGCGCGAGCCGGTTCAGTGGTGGTGGCGGTTGGTGATATTGAACACCGGCAACTGGTGGCGATGCTTGATAACCTCGACCAGCAGACAGGTCAGGACCTGAACCGGCCGAGGTCAAGGATGATGCCGGTCCGGACACTGAGCCAGACAAGAAGGGATATTTCTCAGGTTTATGTGTGTCTTGCCCGACCGGCATTTGCCTATAATGACCCAAGGCGCTATGCCCTTTCGGTGCTTAATACCGGGCTGGGTGGAGGGGTATCTTCAAGGTTGTTTCAGCGCTTGCGTGAGGACGAGGGTTTGGTATATTCAATTGGCAGTTTTTTGGAACTGTATGAGGATTCAGGGCTGGTGGGAATATACTTCGTCGCTGAACAGGGCAAACTGGCGCGCTGTATTGCGGTATTGAAAGAGGAGCTAGCGCGGCTCAGGCAGGAGAAGATGAATACCGAGGAGTTTGAGCGGGCAAGAAATATGACCAAGAGTGCGGTGCTGTTAGGAATGGAGAGTTCAACCAGCCGGATGATAAGGCTGGCACGGGGTTATCTTTTATTAGGCAGGGTGATTGGGATTGATGAGGTGGTTAATGCCTATAATGCGGTCAGCGCTGATGAGGTGGCGCAACTGGTTGATGAACTGTTAGGTGAAGACCGTTTTTATGCCGGGGTAGTTGGACCCCTGCCCGAAAAGGAAATCAGCGAGATAATGGGATGAGAAAGGAGCGGGTGATGACGGATGTTACCGATAGGCTGACGGTCAGGTTGTCGGAGCGGGCCCGTTTGATGCCGGCTTCACCAATTCGACGGCTTGTGCCCTATGCAGAAAGGGCAAAGGCGCGGGGCGTCAAGGTCTATCATTTGAATATCGGGCAGCCGGATATTGAGACGCCCGCAGAGATAATCAAAGGGTATAAGAAGATTGATATTAAGGTGTTGGAATATGGCCATTCTGCCGGACTGAAGAGTTATATTCAGAGCCTGGTCAAATATTATCACAAGGCGGGGATTGCGGTTGAGCCGGAGGAAATTTTGGTAACCACCGGTGGCAGCGAGGCGATATCCTTTGCGCTCCATGCCCTGTGTGACCCGGGTGATGAGGTGATTGTGCCCGAACCGTTTTACACAAACTATTTCGGGTTTGCCATTATGGCGGGCGTGAGGCTGGTGCCAATTACCACCAGGCCAGAAAACGGGTTTGCCCTGCCGGATAAAGCGGAGTTTGTCCGGCTGATAACACCGAGAACCCGGGCGGTACTTTTCTCCAATCCCAGTAATCCGACCGGTGCGGTTTACACTCAAGATGAATTAAAGATGCTTGGAGAACTGGCAAGAGAGCACAACCTGTTCTTGATTAGTGATGAGGTCTACCGGGAGTTTGTCTACGACGGGGCTGTGCCGTTAAGTGTGCTTAATTTGAAGGGGGTGGAAGACCGGGTGGTGATGGTTGATTCCATCTCCAAGCGTTACAGTGCCTGTGGAGCAAGAATCGGGTGCCTCGTGAGCAGAAATAAGGAGTTTATGAGCACGGTGCTGAAGTTTGGACAGGCACGGCTCTGCCCACCAACCATTGACCAACTGGCTGCCCAGGAGGCGGAGCAAATTCCGCCATCATATTTTGAACAGGTGCGCGCAGAGTACCGCCGGCGCCGGGATGTGCTCTGTGCCGAGTTAAACAAACTCCCCGGTGTGAGGTTTCTGCCACCCAAGGGTGCATTCTACCTGATTGCGGGTCTGCCGGTTGATGATGCCGAGGAGTTCGCCATTTTTATGCTCAATGATTTCTGTCTTAATAATGAGACGGTGATGCTGGCACCGGGCAGCGGGTTTTATGCTACACCGGGGATGGGTAAAAACGAGGTGCGGATTGCCTATGTCCTGAAATGTGAGGAACTGGTCCGGGCGGTTGCGGTCCTTGGTGCCGGGCTCAAGGCTTTTTCCCAGCGATGACCAGAGTTCCGATTTCTTAGTTTTGACAATGCGGATCTGCATGGTGTCGGACAACTACTACCCGTATATCGGTGGTATTGCCGAGCATATCCACCATCTGGCCGTGGAGTTGCGACGCCGGGGTCATATTGTGAAAATTCTGACCACCAAGGTTGGAGGCAGGACCCTTGCCTGCCTGGACCGGGTGCCGGATGAAGATTTTGTCTTCCGTGTAGGCAAGGGGCTGGTGATTCGCTCCAACAAATCGTTTGCGCGGGTGCCGGTAGCATTGAGACCCGGGGCACGGGTGAAGAGGTTCTTTGAGCAGGAGAAATTTGACGTGATTCATTTGCATGGTTCCCTGGCTCCGACCCTACCATTGGTGGCACTGCGGGTCTCCAGGGCGATTAATGTCTTCACCTTTCACGCCAGTCATGACAGAAGCATTGGTTATGCGCTCTGCCGTTCCCTGCTGGTGAAGTACTTCCGGGCAATTCATGGCTTGATTGCGGTTTCTACAGCGGCGCGTGATTCCACCGCCAAATATTTTCCGGGTGAATACCGGATAATCCCGAACGGTGTGGATGTGGATTTTTTCCGTCCGGAGGTTGAGCCGATTCCGGAACTGAACAACGGCCGGCCCAAAATCCTCTTTCTTGGCAGGTTTGAACCACGCAAGGGTCTGAAATACCTATTGATGGCGCTGCCTGAAATTGTCCGGGAGGTTCCGGATGTGCAACTGGTGGTGGTGGGCACTGGTCTTTTTGGTTATGCCTATAAGGGCTATCTGGACAGGGAGGTGGAAAGCCATGTTTATTGGGCCGGGCTGGTGCCGGCTGAGGAGAGACCGAGGTACTATCGCAGTTGTGATGTCTTCTGCTCACCGGCAATCGGTTACGAGAGTTTCGGGATTGTTCTGCTTGAGGCGATGGCAACGGGCAGGCCGGTTGTTGCCTCAGACATCACCGGCTATCGGACGGTTCTGACCCCGGGCCAAGAGGGTTTTTTAGTTCCCCCCCGCGCGCCGCAGGCACTGGCACAGGCAATTGTCAAGATTCTCAAACAACCAGAACTGGGCAAAAGGATGGGTGAGGCGGGCCGGCAGCGGGCGCTGGAGTTTTCCTGGGCAAGTGTGGCGCGGAAGGTGGAGGATTTTTATCAGGAACTGCTTGCCCGCTATCCGGTACCGAGGGTTCATCAAAAACGCAGGTGATGCCAAAGTTAGATTTCAAGCGGTCTGAGCCGGAATTTTCCGGTGAGGCGGTGCTGACCCCAAAGAACCGAAGCCAGTTGCTGCCGGTGCTGCGCATCCCGGAGTTTGTTGTCTTTTCGGTCTCCCAGGCCTTCTCACTGTTCGGCGACAAACTGGACTATATGGCGCTTTTAGCGATGATTGCCTATTTCACTGCCAAATTTGGCTGGGACAGCGCCCGGGCAATTTCCTATCTTTCGGTGGTTGTGGCGCTGCCGGTGGTTCTGTTTGGACCGCTTGCCGGTGTGCTGGTTGACCGATGGGACCGGCGCAAGGTGATGATTACCTGCGACTCCTTTCGCACCCTCCTGGTGCTCTTAATCCCATTCCTTGCCCTCCTGACCGGTCAGTTCCTGATTGTCTATTTCCTTGCCTTTTTAGTTTTCCTTTTCGGTCTTTTCTTCAACACCGCCCGAATGGCAATAATTCCCAACCTGGTTGGACCGGACAAGGTCTTGGGTGCCAACTCGTTTCTGAACATCATCGGCAGGCTGGCAACTTTCGCCGGCATGGTTTTGGGTGGTTTGATTGTGGACTGGTCGGGCTGGCAGCGCCTCGGGATTAAGCCGGTATGGAGTGCCGGGTTTTACATTGATTCTTTTACCTATTTTGTCTCAGTAATTGCACTGGTTTTCATCTTTAAGAGACTGGCTAACAGCCGGGGAAAAACGGCTGCGGGCCGGGCAGATGCCAGCCTGTTTATCAAGGAGCAGTCCAGGATGATTCAAAGTATCAAGGAACTCTGGCTGGTGGTGAAGGGTGAGCCGGCGGTTCTGTTTGTCTACTGCTCAATCCTACTGATGGTGATCTTAGGCGCGGCAGTGGTTGTTTTGTATGTACCGATAATTCAATCGCGCCGGGAACTGGGCGGTGTCGGCTTGGGCACAAAAGGGGTCGGTTATGTGGCGGCAATCGGTTCGGTTGGGCTACTTTTTTCCTCTCTGCTTTATGGTGCACTGGGCCACCGGCTGAAGAAGCACCGGGTGATGCTATTCTGTTTTCTGATTATGGGGCTGGTCTGCGCAGGTCTGGCAGCGTCAAAGAGTTTTGCACCGGTTGCCCCGTTAATCTTCATCGCCGGTCTGGCGCTTTCGCCAGTCTATATCGGGATGGATACGCTCCTCCATGAGGCGGTGAAAGAGGAGGTGCGGGGAAGGATCTTCTCAACCCGGGACTGGCTCCTGCATATGTTCTTTGCCCTTTCGGCACTGATAATCGGCCAGCTAACCAACTTCTTTTCAGCCCGGCGCCTTTTATTCGGGTTCGGGCTGTTGGTGGCGCTGTTCTGCGTTGCCGGCTTTATTCTGACCCGACGGCGCCAGATTGGTTGAAGATGGATACTCAAAAAGGAGGAAAAAGTTATGTTTGACCCGAGAGTTAAAAAACTGGCACAGGTGCTGATCCGCTACTCCCTGAATCTAAAAAGGAATGAATGGCTGGTAATAATCGGACCTGCTAATGCGGAGGAACTGATTAAGGCGGCGCTGGTTGAGGCCCTAAATGTCGGCGCCAATGTCACCCTGCGCCCGAGCATACCTGATGTCAGTTATCTCTTTTACCGTTATGCCCGGGACCGGCAGTTGCGGTTTATCAACCCGGTCGAAAAACTTGAGATAGAAAAGGCAGATGCCATGCTATTTATCTGGAGCGGCTGGAACACAAAGGAGTTTACAAACATCAATCCGAAACGGCTGGCAATAGTCCGGCAGGCAAGGAGGTCGCTTTTTGAAACGATGCTCAATCGGGAGGCGGCAGGCACATTCCGCTGGGTCGGGACGCTGTATCCAACGCCATCTTCAGCCCAGGATGCGGAGATGTCGCTGATTGAATATCAGGATTTTGTCTATGCGGCCGGTATGCTGAATAAAAAGGTGCCCATCAGGGAGTGGCAAAAGGTCTCAAGACGCCAAAGGCTGCTGGTTCAGAAACTCACTCGGCTGAGTGAAATTAGAATCGTGGGCGAGGATACGGATATCACCTTCGGGGTCAAGGGCAGAAAATGGGTCAACTGCGACGGCAGAGTTAATTTCCCCGATGGCGAGGTCTTCACCAGCCCGGAGGAGGACAAAACCGAGGGTATAATCCGCTATCACTTTCCGGCGGTTTACCTGGGCAAGGAGGTTTTAAATGTCCGGCTGGTATTCAAAAAGGGCCGGGTGGTTGAGGCAAAGGCGGATAAGGGTGAGGATTTACTTCGGGCAATGCTAAAGACTGACGATGGGGCAAAACGGGTGGGGGAACTTTCCTTCGGGACAAACTACTCCATCCAGCGTTTCACGAAGAATACCCTTTTTGACGAAAAGATCGGCGGGACGATGCATGTGGCAATCGGGGCGGCGCTGCCGGAAACGGGGGGCAAGAACAAATCGGCAATTCACTGGGATATGGTCTGTGATACGAGAAAGGGGTTTACTGTTTATGGTGATGGCAAGTTGATAATGAAAAACGGGAGGTTTCTGATATGAAATACCAGAGGCAACTTGACGAAATCAGAGAACTGCTTTCCGCCAGCCAGCGCAGCGAGGATGCCCAGGCACGGGTGGTGATGAGCCTGAAGAAAAACTTTCCGGGTTACAACTGGGTGGGCATCTTCCGTCTGGAAGGGTCAAACCTGATACTCGGTCCCTTTCAGGGTAAGGCGCCCAAGGGGTTTGAACGGATACCGGTGGGCAGGGGTGTTTGTGGCACTGTGGCAATCACGATGCGCACCGAGATTGTGCCGGATGTGAATGCGGATGCCCGCTACCTGGTCTGCTTTGACGAAACCCGTTCCGAACTGGTGGTGCCGATAATCAAACAGGACCGACTCTGGGGCGAGATTACGGTGGATGCGAGCGAACCGGACGCCTTTACCCGGGATGATGTGGAACTCATTGAGGAGGTGGCAAAACTCCTTGCAGAACGGGTTTAACAAGCCAGCAGTTTTGATTTCACCTTTAATCTGAGCCCCCGTGGCTTCAATTCCCGGATAAATTGAGCACTGGTGATTGCCCTTTCACCCGGTAGCACCCCCTTTTCCTTAATCTGCCCCCGGCCGAGCATCAGACTGACAATGGCGGCGGAGAATCCGGTTGTCCGCATCATTGCGGTCAAACCAGTTTGGCTGTCAGCATAATCAATCAGTTGATACCGGATTAGTTTTTGCCTGCCGTCCTTTTTTCCCCGCAGGTCAATCCGGAGGAGAACGACATCATCGGTTTCAATACCCAGCACCCTTTCCAGTGCGCAAGCCAGTTTTAGGCGCGGCACTTTCTGCCAAGCACCGACTGCCCTTTTCATTATCAGTTGAAACATCAGCCGGTGACCACGGTAGCGAATGGTTTTATAGTCAAGTTCCTTTACCCTGCTTCGAAAGGTCTCGGGCAGGGTTGAAGAACCGCCTGAGGTATGAAATGCCTCCAGCCGGCCAAAGGGTTTTGGGAAAATAACATCTTCCGGTTCGGTCAGAGGCTCAACCTTCTCCACTCTGCCCTGGCGCAGCACCAGGCAGGGCTCGGCATACTCATTCAGCAATCCCTGGGCAGAGAAGACCAGCCGATAAAAGAGCGGCGGTCTGGGTCTGGTCGGGAGCCCGCCGACACGAATGCGCACACTTTCGTTCTCATCCAGACGGCTGATGCCATCTGCGGTCAGAATGTTCGTCATTCCCGGAGCCAGCCCGCAATCCGGGATGACCGTGATTTTTGTTCTCCTCGCCTCACGGTTTAATCTCAGTTGTTTTCGCACCACCGAATTATTCCCGCCCAAGTCACAGAAAGAACAGTTGGCACGGATTGCCATTTTCGTCAGTTTCAGGTTGTAATTATAGGGCACACAACTGACCGCCACATTGCAGGCTTGCAGTAACCGAACCAGGTTCCGGTCGGTAACATCTGCTTGGACAGTCTTGACCTTCGGACTCCTCAGCCATCGTTTCAGTTGATTCAAAGCGGTTCGGTTAATATCAACGACAAAAACCTGTTCAACATCCGGCTGGCGGATGAGGTCATAAGCCACTGCTCGGGACATCAAACCGGCACCGAAAATTACCACCTTCACTTTACCTTCCTTTCCTTCATCACCAGTGTGATTCATCAAGCCCGGAGCCATCCAGGCCCGGATTTTCACACCTCCCTACCGTTCCATTTTGGGTTCGGGCGGGTTCTTCATCTCCTCATACCTTCTTCTGCCTTCAGCGGTGCGGAAGTTTATGCCCTGCGCCTTGCCTTCACGCTCCAGTTGCTCCATACAGCCGGACAAGAACTCATCATCCAGCATCCTGCCGGCAAGTGGGCCGGTCTTGGGCTGTTCAACCGGCATCATCCGTCTTGTTGCCTCAGCCGAAACATCCTGTCGCTCACCAGTAACAAGCCAGTAAACCTTTGCTCCTGCAAGTCCACCAATCACGAACCTATTGCCAGTAACATCCTCGGCTACATACACGACCTCTTTTGTGCCCACACCGGTCAACTGGATGTGCGGGTTTCTATTGAGCGCGGAGAAGTAGTCCGGCAGTTTCACCTCTGCTCTGCCATTGGCATCAAAGACAACTGAACCGCGATAGATGTTAAGCATCTCAGGACCTTCAATGAAGTAGTGGTTGAGAATCTTATTGTAAGGGTCAAGCGGATGGTCAATGGTGAACGAGCCTGATGCCTTGGAAAGCGCGCCACAACGCAACTGGTTTGATGCGGTCGCGGTCTGACCGTTGAATGCCGCAGAGTTTGAATAACCTGATGGCACAACCGAATGGCTGCCGACAGCGAAAATAGTGTTTCCTGCAGCGGTATCTGCATACCCGCCGCCAACCGTGGCAGCGTAGCCCGAGGCGGTGTTGGAACCCCCGCCGCCAACCGTGCAGTATCCATAATTCTGGCCGTTTGTGCCGGTTGTGCAGGCAACACCAAGGTTAGTATGGGTATAGCGATAAAGAACCATAAAGCCTATTATACGCTCCGCCACGAGCGATGCCCAATTGCCGGACGGTGTAAAGCACCGAGTCCGGCGTGCCTCTTACCCAGGCATTGTCACCAGCACCGACTTCATCATTTGCCGGTGCCCAGGTCGTTCCGTTCCACTTCAAAACCTCCCCGGCACTGCACCATTCTGGTCCAGGGTTTGCGCCTTTTCTGAAAGAAAACTATAAGCAGACGAAACAATCCTTAACCTTGGTGTCAACTCTGGCCCTGTTCCAACCTGCAGACTGAACCACATCACCCCGTTATCCGGAACTGCGTTAATTGGCGTAACCGCACCCAGCAGTGCTGAAAACAAGCCGTTTCTTACCGTTACCGTCTGTGCCTCATTCCAGAATGGAGTGCCACCGGTCTCATCCGGATAAAGCCGGAAGGTCAACTGATAGTTGCCATCCGGTACCGGCTTGCCCAAACTGTCGGTTAACCTGCCCTGATAGGAGAGCATCCTCGGGATTGTTATCGCATCGGTGGCAGCAGTGATATTGTTAGTGATGGCTGTAACGGTAGCACCCTGATTTGGTGCAACCACCGCATCATCTATTGCCCAGGTCAAGCCTGCAAGGGCAACAATAGTTACGAACACCAACAACTTTTTCATATACTCCTCCTCAGTTTATCCTTTTAATCCTGCTGTCTGAGCAGGCTTGAATTCAGACAGGACAATAATTTAAGCCTGCACAATTTTAATGTCAAGATTTACCTTCGGGCATTGCGAACAGAGTTAGAAGACGGCCCTGAACCAAGTCGAATCTGCATCCGGAAAGCAGACCTAAAGGTCTGCCCTACATCTTTACCTCTACCTCAACCTTTACCTCAACCTGTCCTGATGTGGTTCTGCACAGGGCTGCAATATTAAAATTTAACCTATAGGTTAACAAATTTAAGCGGGCAAAATTGGTCTATTTTATTGATATTCAATGGATTATGTGAAATTTTGCCCAATTTGAGACCCCATCCCCGGGGTTATCCCCCAGGTTATTTTCTATTTTATCCTGGTTGTTACTTCCCGGGTGATTTTCGGGTTTGCCCTCAGGCTTGCTGCCGGTTTAACCTTCGGGGTTACCATTGCTGTTGCCATTGGGGTAAATTCGGACATCAGATTAGGTTTTACCCTGTTTATGACCCCTTAGTTTGCCATCCCGGTTACCTGAGGTGTAACTATGGTAATAACAGCCGGGGTTAAACCGGTTTTCACCGGTTGGGTAATTCCGGATTAGAACCCAGTCCCTGGCCTGTCCATTTGGAAGTCATTTTCTTTTGGGTTTCTATCTGGTTCTGACCGTCATTGGCGGCTCTTTGCCGGGTTGATTTCAGGTTGGATTCTGGGTTCAGGTTATCTTGGGACTAAATTTCAGGTGATTGTTGGAATGGCTCAATATGGACAACAACAGTTGTTACATCCGGGTTTGAGCGTCGGATTTCCTTTTCCACCTGGTTAGCGATTTCGTGTCCTGCCCGGACCGAAATTTCCGGGTCAACCTGAATATGAACATCCATCTCAATTCGGTTACCGGCACCGGAGTGGCGGGCACGGAAGGCATGGAAACTTCTCACACCGGGAATCTGCGTGATTGCCTGATGGAGTTGGGCAACCACTTCTGGTCCGGGTGCCCGGTCGGTTAGTTTCTTTAGCGACTGGCGGATGATGCGGATACCGATATAGATGAGGAATGAGGCGAGGAGGACAGCGGTGAGATGGTCAAGGAATGCCCAGCGTTCGCCACCAAGCAGGGCGCCAGCAATGCCGAGAGCCGCGGCAATTGAGGTGAAGGCGTCAGAGCGGTGATGCCAGGCGTTGGCAATTAGCGCCGTGTTGTGAAAGCGTCTGCCTACCGCCCGCGTCCACCAGTAAAGCAGTTCTTTGAGGATTATTGAGGCAAGCGCCATATAAAATGGCAGCCAGTTGCGCAGGCCAGCGTGGTGCTGGCTCAGGGTAATGATTGCCTGGCCGGCAACAAACAGGGCCGCGCCGATGAGCAGGATGCCGACAAACAGGGCGGTAATCGTTTCGTAGCGGGAGTGGCCATAATGATGGTCTTCATCAGGTGGCTGTTTCGCAGCCGAGATTCCCCAGAGAACCGGAATATCCGAGGCAAGGTCAGAGAGGCTGTGCAAGCCATCGGCAATTATTGCACTTGAGGTGGAGATTATGCCCGCACCCACCTTACCGAGAACCAGCAGGATGTTTATTATCATTCCTGCAAGCGTAACCTGGCGTTCAAGGGTAAGTTGACCGGCAGGGGCTGTCTGTCTGTTCATTGGTGTCTGATGGAAAAGGTTACCGGCAGCAGGTGCTGAGTCAAGGGTTGCTTTTTGCCATAGGGGTGGTTAATATTATTATTGTGGAAAAGGACCGGATGGCAATTTCAGGTTTGAACCGCACCCTGAAACGGTTGCGGTGGCGGGTTGTTTTCTGGAACCTGTTCGGGCTGGCCCTTTTTGCGCTTGGGCTTTGGGCGTTGGCGGTTTTTGCTGTTGCCATTTTCTTTTTTTCCGGCTGGTTGCTATTGGTTTTAACCGTGCCCGTGGCGGTGCTGGCGTTTCTCTGGCTGAAGGGGTCAGGGTTGAGGCCAGTTGCCTATCGGGTTGAGCGGGTTTTTCCGGTGCTGCAGGGCCGGCTTGTTGCCGCGCTGGAACTGAGCGGTTATCAGCCCGGGGCTGAGGGTTATTCGCTTGAGTTGCGGGATGCGGCGGTGAGGCAGGTTGAGGAGTTGCTTGCGCCGTTGCCGCTGAGCCGGGTACTACCGAGGAAAAGGGTGGTTTGGTGCGGGGTTTTTGCTGTGATGGGTATCGGGCTCGTCTCGGGTTATCTTGGTGCCGGAAGGGAACGGGCACGGATCGGTTTGATAAACGGTTTTTCACCAAGGCGGGTGCAAATTGAGGTGGTGGTTTTCCCGAAGGATACCGCGGTTCTGCCTAACTCCGAGGTTGTGCTGGGCTGCCGGGTCAAGCCCGAGCGGGTCTTCAGGTCGGTGCGGCTGGAAATAAAAAAGGGGTTCAACGGCTCAAAGGGACAGGTTTTCAGGCTCGGATTGAAAGGGGACAGTTGCCATTTTAACTTAGGTGTGAGGCAGGGGTTCAGTTACCGGTTCCGGGTTTTAAACCGGGGTTCGGACTGGTTTAAGGTGGGCGTGATTGAGCCTTTGACTTTGAAGCGGCTCGCCTTTGTCTGCCATCCGCCCGAATATTCGGGTCTGCCCGAGTTGCGTGTGAGTGGAACCGGTCTGGCGGTGCTGAAGGGGACACGGGTTGATTTTGAGGCGGAGGCGAGCGGTCAGATTGAGCAGGCGCTGGTGATTGTCGGTGCCGAGACGGTGGCTGCGAGGGTTGACTCCCAAAATCCAAGCCGGTTTTTGGGCAGTTTTGTCGTGCTCAGGGACGGTTTGGGAACCGTGGAACTGGCGGGTGCGGGTGGCCGCTTTGTCGGTGCCCGTTTTGAGGTCCGGGCGCTTGAGGATGAGCCGCCGTTTGTGAAGGTATTTGTGCCGGGCAGGGATGTTGACCTGCCGATGAGTATGCAGGTGCCGCTGGGCATTAACAGCATTGATGATTATGGCCTGGATGAACTGTGGTTGCACTTCGGGCAGGAGAGCATCAGCAATGCGGTCAGGCTGAAGCGGCTGGCAGGCAGGCGGGAGGATACCACCTTTTATCTGTGGGACCTTTCCGGGTCCGGGCTGGTGCCGGGTGCGACGATGCGCTATTATGTCCGGGTCAGCGATAATGACCGCCTCTTTGGTCCGAAGAGCACGCGCAGCGAGATTTACTCAGTGCGGTTTCCGACCATGCCGGAGATTTATTCGCAGGCGTTAGAGAAAACCCAGACCACCAGGGATGAACTTGAGCCGCTGCAGGCTGAGCAGGCAAGGCTCGGCGCGGAACTTTCCCGGCTGGCAGAGGAGTTGAAGAAAAACCGGGAACTGTCCTGGGAGGAGCGGAAGCGGCTGGAAGAGGTGCTCGGCGAGCAGTCGGCACTGTTAAAACAGGTGGAGGATTTGAAGCAGGATGTGGCTCGGGCAACTGCCGAGATTCTTGAGGGGATGGGCTGGGACCAGGAGACGCTGGAGCGGCTGGGCCAATTACAGGAACTGCTTTCCCAGCTCTTGCCCAGGGATTTGCAGGAGCGGTTGCAGGAACTGGGCAGGAAACTGGCGGAGCGGTCAGGGGACCTGCGGCCGGCGCTGGAAAAAATCAGGGCGGAGCAGGAAAAACTGCGGGCCGGGATTGAGCGGGCGCTGGAGCTTTTGCAGCGGATAATGGAGGAGGTCCAACTTGAGGCGCTGGCAAAGGAGGCGGCAGAACTGAGGCGGCAGCAGGAGCGGGTAACCGAGCAGTTGCACCAGGAAAGCGGCGAGGAACTGGTAAGCCAGCAGGAGGCGATAAACTCAGATTTTGACAGTTTAAGACAGGGAATGGCAAAACTGGCCCAGGAGGCATCAGAGCCGGCAATCGGCGAATCGCTCAGGGCAATGGAGCGGGAAATCAGCAGCCAGCAGATGGGCGAGATGCTTGAGGGTTTAAAGCAACAACTGGCACAGGGGGACCGGCAGATGGCGATGGTCAGAAGCGGAGAGATGGCTGAGTCGTTCAAGCAACTGGCGGAGCGGCTGGAGAAACTGAGTTCGGGGTTGAAGAAGGGGCGTGCGCAGGAGGTTTTGAAGCGTATGCTTGCGAGTGCGGATGAGTTGCTATTGGTTTCGCAAAGGCAGGAGGAACTGGAGGAGCATCTGCGCCAAGGGGCAGTGCCAGCAGCGGTTGCTGCGGAACAGATGGCACTGCTTGAGGCAACCAAAATAACCGCGGAGAGCCTTGCCAGTCTGGGTGCCCGGACAATGGCGGTGCCGCCGACATTAGGCGAGGAGCTTGCCCGGGGGCTCAATTTTATGAGCGAGGCGGTGACCCTGGGTTCAGAGCGACGGGGCGCGAATATGGGCGAGCTGATGCAGGCGGCGCGGGCCAGTCTGAACCGGGCGGTGGAGATGGTTTTTGATGTTGCGGGCAGGATGCAAGAGGGCGGAGGTCTGTCCGGCGGTCTGAACAACCTGCTTGAACAACTGGCCCGGATGAGCGCGGAGCAGATGGCGATAAATGCCGGAACAACAGGCCTGCCAATTCCGGTGCCGGCGGGCGGTCTTTCCGCAAAGCAGATTGAGCAACTGATGAAACTCCTTTCCCGGCAGCAGGCCTTGCGGGAACAACTGGAGAAACTGTTGGAGTCAATGGGCGGGGAAAGGCCGGGCTTGACCGGCAGGCTTGAGCAGTTGGTTGAGGAGATGAAGGGGGTGGAAAGGGCGCTGTCCGAACTGCAGATTGACCGCCAACTGATTAAGCGGCAGGAGGGGATTCTCTCCCATTTGCTTGATGCCGAGCGCAGTTTGAGGCAGCAGGGTTTCAGGGAGGAGCGAGAGAGCGAGACGGCAAAGGAATACCGGCTGGAGGTCCCGGCAGGTCTGCCCGAGGATTTTGGGGAAAGAAACCGGCGTTTGCGGGAGGAGTTAATGCGGGCACTGAAACAGGGTTATCCATCAGATTACGAGCGGCTGGTCCGGTCCTACTTTGAACGGCTGCTGGAGGAAAGATGAGCAGATTCATCGGGAATTGGGTACTGGTTATTACTCTGAGTATTCTCGGTTCGGCGGTCTGGGCACAGGATAGTTATCAGGGTCAGGTCCTGGAGCAGGCCGGTCAGTTTGAGCCAGCATTTCAGGCATACCGCACAGGTCTGATTGAGAACCCGAGCAACCGGCAGGCGCTTGCCGGTTTTATCAGGATGTGCCGGCAATTGGGCCGCTACGATTCGCTCCTTGCGGTGCTGCGCCGGCTGGAGAGTAAGAGCCGGGCGAGTGCCGACCTGAATTTGGGGATGATTGAAGGGTTGCTGAAGACAAAGCAGCGGCAGGAGGCGCTGAAACGGGCACAGCGTCTGATGCAGAATTCGCCGGAACGGGTGCTGGAACTGGTTGAGGTCTTAAGAATAGGCGGAGAACTGGCAACCGCCGCCGCCTACCTGAAGGCGGCATTGGAGTCATCCGATTTCAGGGTTGATTATGCCCTGCGACTGGTGGAAATATATGAACAATCCGGCCGCGGGGCTCAGGCAGCAGGCATAATTGCTGAGATTGTCAATAAAGACTCAAGACAGTTAGCCCATTTGATTGACCGACTTACCGCCTTAGGGCGTGAGTCCGATGCCAGTCGGGTGGTGGTTGAGTTGGGGAAAATCAGGGAAAGGAAATTGCGGGCAAGGGCGCAGGCAGCAGTCTGGCTCGGTGCCGGGGAGGAACTGACCGCAGTCCGGATTCTGAAGACTGTTTATAATGAGCAGGAACTTTACCTTTTTGCCCGGGAATGCGAGGAGAGCCAGGCATTGCTGGCGGCATTGATGATCTACAATGAGCAGGGTGCATTAGCCGACGCGGCAAGGGTTCTCCGGCAGTTGGGCAGGGTGACGGAGGCGCTCAGGACTCTTGCCCGCGACACGACCTTAGCCGGAAAACTGGAATTTGCCGAGATTGCCGCAAGCGAGCAGAGAGATTTTAAACAGGCAGCCGCGGCCTATCAACAGGTTCTGCGCAACCGACCCAACGATGCCGTTGCCCTTTATGGTCTGGCAAAAGCACTGGTCGGCTTGCGGCAACTGGACAGCGCCCAGAAGGTTCTCATAAGAATTGCCCAGCCGGATGACCAAACCCTTCTGCTTCAGGCGCAGGTCTGGTTCTATCTGGGAGAATTTGACTCGGTGCAGAATACGGTCAGGGAACTTGCCCACCGGTTTCCGAAAAGCATCCTGGTCAACGATGGCTTAGAACTGGGGCTCTTGACTTTTGGCGGCGAACGGACGAAAAAATTGGCGGCGGTGATGCTTGATTACCAGGCTGGTAATGACGCCGAGGGGATAAAGAGGGCGAGCGGTCTGACTCAGGAGCAGGACCTGGTGGCACAGGCGGCTTTTTTGCTTCTGGCACGGTTCCATTACCGGCAGGGGAAGTATCAGGAGGCGTTAATGGTGCTTGATACATTCTTATCCCGGTTTCCGAAAGGGGAACTTGGCCCAAAGGCAAGGCTGTTCCAGGCGGAGATATACCGGCAGGGGCTGAAGGACGAAGCCCGTTCTCGGCTGGTGCTGGAACGGCTGATTGATGAGTTTCCCGGTTCTGCCTATGTGCCCATCGCCCGCAACCTAATTCAGAAGTCAGATAAATTCCAGCCTAATGGAGTGCGTTAACTTAAATTTCGGAGATAGGGTGGGAGGCGGTCTTCATCCCGGCATTTTTTTATTTAACTTGAGTTGGTATGATGTTTATATATGGTAGAATAGTAACATAGAAATGGAGGTGAAATGAAAAGATATAATCGGTTAGTGCCGGTTTTATGTGCAGCCTTTGTTTTTGCCTGTGGTAGACCACATAACCGAGTTGAAGTCCAGCGGGCAAATCCGGGTGTGCAAAGGGAAACAGATAATGGCCTGCTCGGCTTACCCAAGATGCTTGAGTATCCAAATGCGGTGGTGCTCGACCAATCCGGAGAAAGCACCGAGAGCGCTATCAACCGGTTTTTTGTTTTCCGGACCGGCGATTCACTGACAGCGGTGAAGCGGTTTTATGAAGAGGCGGCAAGTAATTTATGGGATGAATTTGGCGTCAGCGGTTCCAGTTCAGACCGTGTGGTGGTGCAGTCGTTTAGAAGCGAGGAGGAGGATGAGGGTCTGTTTTGTATTCTCGTGAAGGAGGGGATAGGCACGCTGGGAACGCTGATTTACTGGCAGCGGCACAAACCCCAGGCTGAACTGTGAGATATCGCCGATTCTTTGAGCCGGTGATGAGAAAGATACCCTTTTTATTTCTTATTGGTTTAGCAGCGGCGGAGTTCATTCCCGCGGTGCGGCTGGACCAGGAAAATAGAAAATTTTTTGCCTGTTATCATGCTGATATTGCGCTTGGGCCACGAACTGGCGAACCCGCCTGATTTATGTGGCATTTGATGATGATTCGGTGCCATTTAGGATTCAGCGCAGCGATATTGCCTTTCAGCGTTTTACAGACGGAGGCATAGTAATCAATGCATCACGATGGCAAGAACCTATTTTGTTTTTGGGGACAGCTGGGGTGAGCAGGTGCTGGTAACTAAACTGGACACAATCTACAGTTCATATACCAACGGTGCCAAACTAACGATCGACCCTAATGGAACGGTTCATACCGCTTTAATGATTGCCGAAAGACCAACCGCAATCTAAAATATCTATTATACCTATTCAACCGATTGTGGTCTTAACTGGTCAGAACGGGAGGCTGTCAGTCTGCTTCCTGAAGTTCAGCAGTGGGACAAGAGTATTGCGGTGGATGAGGATGGTTTTGTCTATATCGTCTGGCAGGATATGCGTTCCGGCAAGGCTGAAATCTGGTTTGCCACTAATCGGTTGACCGGAATAACTGAGCCCGAAGAGCCGGGGCAGACCATCGGTATCTGGTGCAATCCGGTCATATCTAAAAATAGAGTCGCGATTCATATTGTCGGTATCGACCATTGGTCTTGGTTAGCGATATTCAACAAAGCGGGCCGGCAGGTGCGAACCTTAACCGATGGGAAAAGAGATAGTGGATGGATATTTTGCGGTCTGGGATGGCAGGGATGACCAGAACCAGGAGGTGCCTGCGGGTGTTTATTGCATTATGGTGAAAGCCGGTAACCGGTGTTTTACCGCGAAAATAATCCGGGCAAAATAAGGTGGATTTAAAGCCTTGCCCTCAGTTTCTGGTTCAGTTCCTCAGGTTCGTAGATGACCTCAATGCCGGCAGATTGAAATGCCTTTATCTTTTCAATTGCCGTGCCGGAGCCGGAAGAGATGATGGCACCAGCATGTCCCATCCTTTTGTCCGGTGGTGCGGTCTGTCCGGCAATGAAGCCAAACACCGGTTTGGTGACATACTGCCTGACATACTGGGCTGCATTTTCTTCATCACTGCCGCCAATCTCACCGACCAGAACAATCGCCCTGGTCTCGGGGTCATCCTGAAACATCTTCAGGCAGTCAATGAAGTTGGTGCCGATGACTGGGTCACCACCGATGCCAATCACAGTTGTCTGGCCGAATTCATTGGTGTTTGCCGCAATCTCATAGGTGAGGGTGCCGGAGCGGGAGACAACGCCAACACAACCCCTTTTAAAAGCGGTGGCAGGCATTATGCCCACCTTTGCCTTTCCTGGTGAGATAATACCCGGGCAGTTCGGACCAACAATCCTAACCCCGTGGCTCCGGGCGACGACAATCGCCCGCACCGCATCAAGGGTTGGGACACCCTCGGTTACGCAGACGACGAGTTGAACCCGTGCCAGAATCGCCTCAAGGAGTGCATCATAGGCAAATCCAGCCGGAACAAAGATGATTGAGGTATCGGCACCGGTTGCCTGGACCGCCTCTGCCACCGAGTTATAAACCGGCACACCTTCAATTTCCTGTCCGCCTTTGCCCGGTGTTACACCGGCAACAACCTTGGTGCCGTAATTGCGCATCATCCGGGTGTGAAATGTGCCATCCCTCCCGGTTATGCCTTGAACGATCACCCGGGTGTTTTCGTCAATCAGGATGCTCATCTTGCCTCCCGGGCCTTTGCCACGGCCATTTTTACCGCTTGGGACATTGTGTCTGCCCAGAGAATCGGAGTGGTGGCAAGGATTTCCTTGGCCTGGTCGGCATTGGTGCCAACCAGACGCACGACCAGTGGTGTCTTGATGTCTGCCTGCTGACGGGCAAGAATAATCCCCTGGGCGATGTCATCGCAGCGGGTGATGCCGCCGAAGATGTTAACCAAAATTGCCCGGACATTGGGGTCAGATAGAATGATCCGGAGTGCTAGTGCCATTTTGTCCGGTGATGAGGAGCCGCCGACATCAAGAAAGTTTGCCGGTTCACCGCCGAACCTTTTGATCAAGTCCATTGTTGCCATTGCCAGGCCCGCACCGTTGACCACGCAGCCTACATTGCCCGAAAGTTTAATATAGGACAAACCCGCCTTTTTTGCTTCAATTTCGATTGGTTCTTCGCTATTCAAGTCCCGCAGCGCCTCATTTTCCGGGTGGCGGAAAAGGGCGTTGTCATCAAAGTTGACCTTGGCGTCTAAAGCCAGCAGGTTGCCGTCAGCATTTAAAACCAGCGGATTAATTTCCACCAGCGAGCAGTCCCGTTCAATAAACAGGCGGTAGAGTTTCTGGGCAATGGCAGTGAACTGCTGGGCAAGTTTTGCCTCTTGGCAGAGCCTCATGCCGATATTTCTTGCCTGAAAAGGGACCAGACCAAGGAGCGGGTCAATTGTGCACCTATGAATTTTTTCCGGGCTGGTGCGGGCAACCTCTTCAATTTCCACACCGCCGGCGGCTGAGGCGATGAGCACCGGCTGGCGGGCACCGCGGTCAATGGTGATGCCGACATAGAACTCGGATTTGATATCGACACATTCGGATACCAGAACCTTTTCCACCTTCAGCCCTTTGATATTCATTCCGAGAATCTCTGCGGCAACCGGTTGAACATCCTCAATCCTTGCTACCCTTTTTATCCCGCCGGCTTTACCCCGACCACCAACCAGGACCTGAGCCTTGATCACCACCGGCAGTCCCAGTTCCTGGGCGATTGTCTTTGCCGCAAACTGGGTTTGTGCCACCGCCTCGCGGGGAACTGGTATTCCGGCTTGAGCAAACAACTGTTTTGCCTGATATTCGTGAATTTTCATAACGGCTGAAATCTAACCAAATCAGAGCCCAAGTCAACGATGTTCAATTCGCCAAGCTCCTTAATTGGTTCTTAGAACTTGCCACCCGTAACCTGTAACTGAAACCTGTCATTTTAGCCGGAACAGGGCGATTGCCATTTTTTCATCCTGCCACACAATTAAGACCAGGGGCCGATGGGTTTGAACCCAGATCAATAGATGGGGAAAGTGCAACCTGACCGAGTAGAATAGTCGAAGTTGCTCCTCAGAGCGGTTGAAGAGGTTGACAAAATAGACCAGGCCACCCTGATTGCGGCAGCCGGTAATGGCATCTTCAATCTGGGTCTCAACCGCTCGCGGGTCAATATTATTTTCGAGAATCAAATCCGGCAGGCAGATAAGATTGCGCTCAGGCAGGAAAAGGGTCAGATACCCAAACTCCGGTTCCCAGGCACCAAAAATCAGGTTTTTGTTTTCAATCCCTGACGGCTGGGCAACAATCCGGGAGATTTCTGCGGCTGCCTGCCATCGGGGATTGAAACCAGTAAGACTGAAAAGATGTCTGATGTTGATTAAAACTACAGGGGTAAGGAGAAAGAACAGAAAAGCCAGAGGGACAAATCTCGTTTGTAGGAAAGGGTTAACCCGCTGGTTAATAACTGGTTTAGGCCAAGGTAGTGCCTTCGGCACCAGCCATAGGGAGATTAGTCTTGCTTCGGAGAGCATCAGCCACAGCCCGATATTGGAATAAACCCAGATCTTGAGATGATATGGGTCCCAGAGGAGCGAAGTAAAGAGGGCACCAAGAAACACCAGCAGCCCGAGCGGGATTTCGTCTCTTCGCCGGAAAAGGCGCAGATTAAACAATAGACAGCAGAGGCCAAGAGCCATTGCTGATAAAGCAATTATGACTGCAGGAATCAGTCTGGCACCACCAGATGTCACCACCGCTCTCAGACCGGAAAAATCTTGGGGCAGGAGCGGTAAGATACTATTGGCAAAGCCGATAAAAACACTGATCAGGTTAGCAGGTTTAAATCCACCGAATGTCCCCTGCTCAGGCAGAAGGATCAAGGTGTTGAGCAGTTGGGGAAAACTGTTGTAGCCGGCGCAAAAAAGCAGCCCGAGATAGCAGCCAGATACTGTGGTCAATGAGGTGATGAAAAGGGTGAAAGCGTTTTTGATTTGGTGTCGGATGATGAACCCGATCACAACGGTGAGGGCAATTACAATTGACGCCAGATAACAGGCGGCGCTTATTCCTAAAGCCAGACCAGCCAGTAATGGCTTACCTTTAATTATCAGAATCAAACCGATAATCAGCAAGGGGAGGGCAAACACCACCTCACCAATATTTGTTGCCATTGACCCGAAGGCATTGGACAGGGCAAGCCCGATGGTGAGGAATATAACCGACCAGATGTCCTCCATTCCTAGGGAAAGGAGCAGTGCAAATAATCCTAATGTTACAGCCGCACATACCGCATTGGCAACCTGAAGCGGCTTTAAGCCGCTGCCCTTGTAACCCAGAGACCTTGCCAGCCGATAGGCAAAAAAGGCATAGACAGGAAACAAAAGATGTTTCTGGACATTCTGCCGCTGATAATAAGGCTTTTGATAACCGGTCTGCCAGTCGAGCGGGACATAGGTTCTTGAGCCGGTTGAGTCAATTTTCACCTGATGCAGTGAAGCAAAGACCCTGAATCCATCTAGGTTATAATCTGATGAGGGCAGCAAGAGATAGGCAATTAGACCGGCAAGGGCAATGGCCAGAGTAAGGGGCAACTTTTTAAGCAGCATAAGCGCTACATCAGTTGAGAGTATCCATCCAGTTATTAGTGTCAATTTCGGGCTGTGATAGTTTTTAAGTTGAAGTTTTGCCGGCCGTTGTCAGGCGGAAACAGGACATGGAATTCAAAAGGAGGGGTGGCTTCCCTGATGATACCCAATTTCCGGGTAATTTCTATCGGTTTGCCCAAGTTAACGGAAGATGTTGACAAGGGATTTAAGATTTGTATATTTTACAGTCTGTTTAATAGACACATGGGGCATTAGTTAGGTCCCAGATAATAAGGTGTCGGTAAGGCAGTGAAGCGTTAATAGGAGATTTTTATTCGGAAATGAGTTTATTAAGAACTTCGAAGAAGATCAGAATCAAACTGAAGGCCTATGACCACCGGCTGCTGGACCAGTCGGCACGGGACATTGTTGATGTGGCAAAGCGCACCGGTGCCCAGGTTTCGGGTCCGGTGCCGCTGCCAACCAAGCGGACCCTTTTCACGGTGCTGCGTTCACCCCATGTTGACAAGAAGTCCCGGGAGCAGTTTGAGTTGAGGGTGCATAAGCGGCTGATTGAGATTTCCAACGCCACTGCGGAAATGGTGGACGCATTGATGAAACTTGAGGTCCCAGCCGGGGTTGAGGTGGAGATTAAATCGGCATGATCGGTCTTATCGGTCAAAAGGGCGAGATGACCCAGTTCTATGATGAACAGGGCCAGGTTGTGCCCGTGACCGCAATTGAAATTGGTAAGTGTATTGTTGTCGGGCTCAGGACAATCGAGAAACACGGTTATTGTGCCATACAGCTTGGTCAGGGTCAACCAAGCAAACGCCAGTTGACCAAACCTTATGAAGGTCAGTTCAAGAAGGCGGGGGTGCCGGCAGCCCGATTCGTCCAGGAGTTTCGGGTCAAGAGTGTGGAAGGGTTCCAGGTCGGACAGGTTTTAACAGTTGAATTATTCAAACCCGGTGAGCTGGTACTCGCAACCGGCTGGACAAAAGGCAGGGGGTTTGCCGGCGGAATGAAGCGCTGGGGGTGGAGTGGCGGACCTGCTTCCCATGGTTCAATGTCCCATCGCCGGATTGGCTCAGTAAGTTCAGGTTCTTCACCGGGCCGGGTGTTGCCCGGCAGGACCCTGCCCGGTCATTACGGCACCGAGCGGGTTACGGTCAAGAATCTCAAGGTGGTGAAGGTGGATTCGGAGTCAGGGGTAGTTTATGTCCGGGGTTCTGTCCCTGGTTACCGTGGCTCCAAGGTCTTAATTCAAAAGGTGGGTTAAGGTGCAGGTGCTCAAGGTTACCGGTGAGGTTAAGGGAGATATGGAACTGCCGGAAACCTGGTTTAACCGGGAGGGGCCGAAGAGCCTGCTCTGGGAGGCGGTTCGCTGTTATTTGGCAAATCAGCGTCAAGGAACCGCCAAGACCAAGACCCGGGCTGAAGTTTCAGGCACGGGGAAAAAGCCCTGGCCCCAGAAGCATACCGGCAGGGCAAGACACGGTTCCAGACGCTCACCAATCTGGGTTAAGGGTGGAGTTGCCTGGGGTCCGAAGCCCCGTGATTTTGGCTATGAGTTGCCGAAAAAGGTTCGGCGTGCTGCCCTGGCTCTGGCACTTACCGCCAAACACAGGGAAAACCGGATTAAGATTGTTGAGGATTTTGAACTCGGTCAGGCCAAGACCAGGGAACTGATTAATACTCTCAAAGGGCTGGGCCTGAGATCCTCAGTCTCCTCAGATTCGGTGCTTCTTTTGGTGCCGGCGGTCTCAGAAAATCTGAGACGGGCAAGCAATAACATCCCCTGGCTTGAGGTGATGCCAGCATCACAACTTAATCCCTATGCGGTGCTCGTTCACGGTCAGGTTGTTTTTACCGAGCAGGGGCTTAATGATTTTCTTGCCCGGATGGGGGCATAAGTGGTAGAACCGACAGATATCATCTTAGGTGTGCTGGTTACAGAAAAGTCGGAAAGACTTAAGACAGGCGGCAGTTATACGCTGCGTGTGCGTAGGGATGCCAACAAGTTTCAGATTCGGAATGCGGTGGAGCATCTTTTCAAGGTTCATGTCGACGAGGTGCGGGTAATGAACTTCCGGGGCAAGGAGCGGAGAATGGGGATGTTCACCGGTAATCGACCTGACTGGAAAAAGGCGGTGGTTAAGTTGAAGAAGGGCGAGCGAATAGAGGCGCTGGAGCGTTAGTTATGGGGATTAAACAGTACCGACCGATTACACCGGGCCGAAGGCATTATACCGTATCCGACTTTTCCGAGATTACCAAGCAGGAGCCATTCAAGCCGTTGATTGTGCCTTTGCGTAAAAAGGGGGGAAGAAACAATTTAGGGAGAATTACCGCCAAATACCGGGGTGGCGGTGAGAAACGGTTTTACCGAATAATTGATTTCCGACGGGATAAAATCGGGATTGAGGCAAAGGTTGTTTCAATTGAGTATGACCCGAACCGGTCAGCGAGAATTGCCCTGGTCTGTTATGCGGATGGTGAGTACCGCTATATTCTCTGTCCGGATGGATTGAAGGTTGGCGACAAAATTGCCTCGGGGAGCAATCTCCCGATTCGTATTGGCAATGCGATGCCTTTGTCCGACATCCCGGTGGGCGTTGAGATTCATAACCTGCAACTTTATCCCGAGAGCCGTTCCTTTTCGGTCCGGTCTGCTGGCACCGCCGCACAGATTTTGGCTAAGGAGGAGGGCTGGGCAGTGGTAAAACTGCCTTCAGGCGAAATCAGGAAGTTTGACCTGCGCTGCTGGGCAGCGGTAGGTAGGGTATCAAATCTTGAGCATAAGGATATTTCCATTGGCAAAGCCGGTCGTTCCAGGCATATGGGAATCAGACCCAGGGTCAGGGCGGTGGCGATGAACCCGGTTGACCATCCGATGGGTGGTGGTGAAGGCAAGAGTTCAGGTGGCAGGCACCCCTGTTCCGAAAAGGGAATTATTGCCAAGGGTTATAAGACCCGTAACCGTAAAAAGAGGTCGAGCCGACTGATAATCCGCAGGAGGGCATAAGTGGGAAGGTCGATCCGCAAAGGTCCTTATATTGATGAGAAACTGTTCCGGCGGATAAGGGAACTGGTGGAAAAGGGGGAACGCCGGGTGATCAAGACCTATGCCCGGCGCAGTGTGATTCCGCCTGAGTTTGTTGGTCAGACAATTGCCATTCATAACGGCAACCGGTTCATTCCGGTTTATATAACTGAGCGGATGGTTGGGCACCGCTTAGGTGAGTTTGCACCAACACGGACCTTCCGGCAGCATTCCGGTCAGCGCCGGGAGAAGCCCGCTGAGGAGAAACGGGAGCACTAAGGGATATGGAGGCGGTGGCAAGAAGCAGGTTTCAGCGCGGTTCAGCCAAAAAGTTGAATCGGATTGCCGCGCTGATTCGGAATAAGGATGTGCCCACCGCACTGGCGACAATGGCATTTCTGCCCAAGCCTTCCAAGAGGCCGATAATGAAGACTCTGCGTTCAGCAGTTGCCAATGCCATTGCCCAGGCTGGTAAGGCGAAACTGAAGGAGGAGGACCTGGTGGTCAAGGAGGTCAGGGTTGACACCGGCCCCAATGTGCTCAAGCGGCTGATGCCCGGACCAAGAGGGACCGCTTCGGTTTATATCCGCAGGATGTGTCATGTCTATGTGAAGGTAGGAACTAAGGAGGAAAAGGTTTAATTATGGGCCAGAAGACCCACCCCTTAGGTTTCAGGCTGGGAATTACCAAGGACTGGAAATCGGTTTGGTTTGAGCAGAAGCACTATCGTGATTTTCTCTTAGAGGATTTGAAAATCCGGCGTTACATCGAGGCAAAGTTGGCGGAAGCGATGGTGGCGGATATTGAAATCCACCGGGTTGGCACCCGGATGACAATTACCATTCATACCGCCCGGCCTGGGATGGTCTTTGGTCCAAAGCGCCAGGCACTTGATGCGCTGCGTGAGGAGATCAGAAGACTGATCGGCAAGGATAAAGAGGTGACATTGCTGGTGGAGGTGGTGCGGGTTCCGGAACTGGAGGCAAAACTGGTGGCACAGAGCATTGCCCGGCAACTGGAGCAGCGGGTAGCACATCGTCGGGCGATGAAGCGAGCGGTAACCCAGGCGATGAGACTAGGGGCCTTGGGAATCAAGGTGATGGTCCGTGGCAGGCTGGGGGGTGCGGAGATTGCGCGCAGTGAGTGGTACCGGGAAGGGAGAGTGCCTTTGCAGACCCTGACCGCGGACATTGACTATTCGCAGGATGTTGCCAAGACAATTGCCGGGACCTGCGGGGTAAAGGTCTGGATTTATAAAGGCGAGATTCAACCAGTGGCGAGGAGTTAGACGATGTTGATGCCTAAGCGGGTGAAATATCGGAAGGCGATGCGCGGGAGGAGAAAGGGTAAGGCAACCAGTGCCAACCGGGTTGATTTCGGTGAATTCGGACTGATTGCCCTTGAACCATCTTGGATAACCGCCCGGCAGATTGAGGCGGCACGGCTATGTCTGACCAAGTTCCTCAAGCGAGCCGGCAAGATGTGGATTAGAATCTTTCCGGATAAACCGGTTACCAAAAAGCCGGCTGAGTCAAGAATGGGTAAAGGTAAAGGAACGCCCGAGGAATGGGTGTGTGTGGTTAAACCAGGACGGGTGTTGTTTGAACTGGGCGGTTTACCCAGGGATGAGGCGCAGGCGGCGCTGCGACTGGCAGCCAGTAAGATGCCCTGTCGGACCAGGCTGATTGAACGCGAGGAGTTTACCTATGAAGGCTTCTGAGTTACGGGAACTGAGCAGGGATGAACTCCGGCGCCGCTTGACCGAGATGCGGGATGAACTTTTCAAACTGAAGTTACGCCGGGCCGGTGAGGAGTTGCCCAATCCGCTGCGGCTGAGGGTGTTACGCCGGGACATCGCCCGGGTCCTGACTGTGCTCAGGGAAATGGAAAAGAAGGAAACCGGAGGTAAATAGGTGCGTAAGGCGCGGAAAACGGTAATCGGCACGGTGGTTTCTGCCAAGATGCAGAAGACAGTGGTTGTCGAGACCGAGCGGCTGGAGCAGCACCCGAAGTATAAAAAATACATCCGGCGCCGGACAAAACTTTATGCCCATGATGAGCGTGCCGAGTGTCAGGAAGGGGACCGGGTGCTATTGATGGAAACCAGACCCTTATCAAAACTGAAGCGCTGGCGGGTGGTGAAGAAATTATGATTCAGGAGTACAGCCGACTGACGGTCGCGGACAATTCCGGTGCCCGGGTGGCAATGGTGATAAAGGTTTACGGTGGTTCCAAGCGCCGGTTCGGCTGGCTCGGCGATACAGTTCTGGTAACAATTAAGGATGCCCTGCCCAACGGTCCGATTAAGCCGGGCGACAAGTCCAAGGCGGTGGTGATCAGGACGCGCAAGGAGTGGCGCCGGCCCGATGGCACCTATATCCGTTTTGACGACAACGCCTGCGTGCTGATTGATGATAAGGGTGAACCTAAGGGAACGCGGGTTTTCGGACCGGTAGCCCGGGAACTGCGCGAGCGGCAATTTACCAAGATTATTTCGCTGGCAACTGAGGTGGTTTAAATGAATCTGCGCAAGGGTGATGTGGTTGAAGTGATTACCGGCGAGGAAAAGGGACGCCGGGGCAAGATTATCCGGATCGAGTGGCATAAGAAGAGCAAAAGTTTCCGAGCGATTGTTGAGGGACTGAATCTGGCAAAGAAGCATCAACGGACCAGGGGGCCGGATAAACCGGGCGGCATTGTTGACCTGCCCAATCCGATTGATATTTCCAATCTTGCGCTGATCTGTCCGAAGTGCGGCAAGCGCACCAAGGCACGCAGGCAGGAACACGAGGGCCGAAGGGTGCGGGTCTGCAAAGAGTGCGAAGAGATAATTGATGTATGAGTGCAAGACTGAAAGAGCATTATCTTAACAAGGTGGTTCCGTCTTTAATCAGCCGGTTCGGGTACAAGAATCGGCATCAGGTGCCGAAACTTGTCAAGGTGGTCGTGAATGTTACCAGCAAGGATGCGGTCAATGACTCTAAGGTGCTGGATGTAATGGCTGAAGACCTGGCGCTGATCACCGGACAGAAGCCGGTGCGAACCTATGCCAAACACGCGATTTCCGCCTTTCGCATCCGGGAGGGGATGCCGTTAGGAATAAAGGTAACCTTAAGAGGGGAACGGATGTATGAGTTCATTGACCGTTTCTTCAACCTGGCGGCGCCCAAGATTCGGGACTTCCGGGGATTTCCCACCGACTCCTTTGATGGCCGGGGGGGGTACAGCCTGGGGTTGAGCGAGCAGGTGATTTTTCCGGAGATTGAGGTTGCCAAGGTGAAAAAGATCTTCGGGATGACCATAACATTTCAAACTACAGCCAAACATGATGATGAAGCACGGGCACTGTTGGAGGAGTTAGGTATGCCTTTTGCAAAAAGGAAGTGATATGGCAAGAAGGTGTTTGATTGTTAAGTCACAGAGAGAGCCCAAGTTCAAGGTGCGCAAGCACAACCGGTGCCAGATCTGTTTCCGAGCCCGAGCCTATTATCGGAAATTCGGACTCTGCCGGCTCTGTTTCCGGGAACTGGCGCTGCGCGGGGAGATCCCGGGTGTGCGCAAGGCGACCTGGTAAGGAGGATAGAGTTGGACTCGATTGCTGACTTTCTCACCCGACTTCGTAATGCCCTGGCCGCACGTCATAAGGAGGTGGTTGTCACCCATACCCGATTGAAGTATGAGATTGCCCGGGTGTTGATGGAGGAGGGTTTTATCAGCAACTTTCGGGTTGAGGGTGAGGGTTGGAAAAAACAGATTGTCATCAGCCTGAAATATCTTGAGGATGGCAGTTCGGTGATACGCGGAGTTGAGAGGGTGTCAAGGCAGAGCCGCCGGTTTTATGTCGGGTGTGATGAGCTGCCCCGGGTAATGGGTGGTCTGGGGGTTGCCATCCTTTCTACACCCGCCGGGATAATTACCGACCGCGAGGCAAGGCGGCGCCGGGTTGGCGGCGAGATCCTCTGCAAGGTGTGGTAAAATGGCGAAGGCATATCGTCCAATCCAGTTACTGGCAGGCGTGGAACTGAAGATTGAACCGAGTCAGGTCTCGGTCAAAGGCAGATTAGGCAGCTTGACCCTGCCGATTCCAGCGGGTCTGGATATCAAACTTCATGGTCAGGAGATTTCAGTGACGGCGGAACCAGGAACCGACCGGGCAATTATCGGAACAACCCGGGTTCTGCTCAATAATATGATTGTCGGCGTGACCAGCGGTTATCAGAAGGTTGTGGAACTGCGGGGAATGGGTTACCGTGTGCAGAAGACCAAGGCCGGTATTCAGATTAACTGCGGTTTCTCCCATCCGGTTGATGTTGCCGCACCACCGGGAATTAATTTTGAAATAAATCAGGTACCGAATCCCGAGGATACTAAGGAGCAGATGTTTGAGATTATTGTCTCCGGCCCCGACAAGCAGCTGGTGGGCGATGTGGCGGCAAAAATCCGGGCGATTAAGCCAGCAGACCCGTATCATGGCAAAGGGTTCAGATACCGGGGTGAGCGGGTGCGCAAGAAGGCAGGCAAACGCGCAGTCGCAGCCCAGGCCTGATTTCTTTCAGTTAGCGACCGGCTTGACTGGACAGTTTTGATGTTTTATGCTATTTATAGCCCCATCGTCTAGCCCGGCCCAGGACGTCTGGTTCTCAGCCAGAAGACTGGGGTTCAAATCCCCATGGGGCTATTATTTCTGATGAAACCAATCAAAATTGTCGGCACCGGCCGGGCGCTGCCG
>Ga0272448_1000960_pt1 | contig 40925 bp, 34 predicted proteins | sample YNPCB0191_FD_202220 | JGI IMG/M metagenome (GOLD analysis project Ga0272448, IMG submission 202220) | Hot spring sediment microbial communities from Yellowstone National Park, WY, United States - YNP-CB-019-1 | ecosystem: Environmental > Aquatic > Thermal springs > Hot (42-90C) > Sediment...
GTCAACCCCTTCTTGAGAAGTCTTCTAAAAACGCTCCTAATATCAGGAGACAAACGCATAACATTGCCCGATAAAGAATTGTTAACTCACCGGTAAAAAAGTGTAACGTTAGAAAGTTGACTTTACATGGATGAAACATTTATTAATTCGAAACTTAACCTTATGCTGTTCATTAATATCTCTGGACAACTAGTCTTTAGAAAAGCCTTCGATCTACATACAATGACCGAAGTACCTGTACCTGACGGTATTCTAGAAAAAATAAGTTTAAGCGGCATTTTTTTATGTACTTTTAACGAAACAAAAGTAATAAAGGGATTAATTCTCATTCCTGAAGGCCCCATGCTTATAGTTTCCCGACCTATTTTGACCAGTTATGATGAAGGGCCAGCTAAAGGGACCTTAATAATGGGGCGATACTATGACTCATCACAAGTTGCATGTATTGCCCAGCAGACGCACCTTTCAATAACGATGGAAAGACTTGATGATTCAACTTTACCTGAGGATTTTCAAACAGCACATTCCCATATTTCTGAACAAAATCCAATTTATATTCAACCCTTAAACTCTGAGATTGTTGCAGGTTATACCTTGATAAGAGACATTCTTAGACAGCCAATTCTTATATTAAAAGTAGATATTGAAAGAACTATCTACAATCACGGGCTTCATGTCATAAACACGTTTTATTATTATATTTTTGGGACAAGCGTGGTTTTTGGAGTAACAAGTGCCATTGTTTTTGAGAGATCCATATTGTCTCCATTGAAGCGATTAAGTGCAGAAGTGACCAATATTGCTAAAAAAAGGCGAGATTTCTGCACGAATGAACATGAAGGGTAATGACGAAGTTTCTACTGTTGCAGCCGAAATTAACAACATGCTTGAATCGATTGAACGTATGCAACAAGAGCTCAACGAAAGCGCAAAACAGCTGGAGCAAGCTAAACTTGAACGGCTCGCTATTGTTGGTCAAACTGCAACTATGGTTGGACATGACCTCAGAAATCCATTAATGAACATTACCGGCGCCACTTACCTCTTAAGACAAGGATTGAAGGGGAAATTGGATAAAAAATCAATTGAAGCGCTTGAAATTATTGAAAAGAGTGTAAGGTATGCAGATAAAATAGTTAGTGATCTTTTGGATTATTCAAAAGTAATACTTCTTGAGCTAGAAGAAACCACACCGAAATTGATTTTGCAAGAAACACTATCAGGAATCGAAATTCCGAAAAACGTTCAATTAATTAATCTGACACAAGATGAACCTAAAATTAAGGCTGACCTTGAAAAAATGAAAAGAGTTTTCACTAATATTATCAAAAACGCTATTGATGCAATGCCAAATGGTGGAAAATTAACTATAAATTGCCAAGTAAAAAATCAAAACTTAGAATTCGAGTTTTCTGATACAGGCCTTGGCATGTCCACAGATATTGTTGAAAATGCAGGTAAACCTTTCTTTACAACAAAGTCAAAGGGGATTGGACTTGGTCTTGCGATAAGTAAGCGCATTGTAGAGGCTCATGGAGGCAAAATTACAATACAAAGCGAAGAAGGAAAAGGAACAATAGTTCGAATCATGCTTCCGATTAAGCAGTAACCAGAGAAAAACGTTTTCGAATCAAAAACAAGACAGAGATAAAAATGTAATAAATGAAGAAAGGGAATTTAGGTTTTTGCCCAAAATTTCTCATTCAATTTGTATAGGTTGGCCTTCATGTTTTTCTTCTATCTTTTTTATCATCACTTCTAAAACTCCGTTCTTGTACGATGAACGGGCATTTTTAGGGTCAACTTTTGAAGGAAGCTCGATTTCCTTGTAATATTTTCGTTGAGGAACGTCAACTGATATAGTCAAACTTCTCTCTGTTCCATGCAGCTTGATATCTTTCTTGTCAACTCCGGGTAGCTCTGCGATAACCCGAATTTCGCCGTTTGTTGGTATAATATCAATCAACGGTTCTCTTTCTTCTTTAATATTCAGTTGCGGTTTTCCGAATTTAGCCTCTGGTTTAACGTTGCCGAATTCCCTTATTTGAGGTTTCCCATCAGGACCAATTGTTACACTATATCCGTAGACGAAAGGACCCCACTCATTAACTTTGGAGCCATCTGGCAAGGTTCTTTCACGAATAAGGGTTCTAGGAACTTTTTTGGTCAGCTCATCAAACTCTTTTTGTATTATTTCGTCCATTTGCCTAAAAACTTCATCGAAGTCGTCAGGATAGAATCCTCTGAAAAATGGCCATCTTCTTCGTCTATTCCATCTATCCTCATCATCTTCTGACAAGTACATCGCCTAAAGTCAACTTGAGTTTCTAAATTTAAAAATGTATCGATTTTAGAAAAGTGGCTAAAAATAATATATGTAGAACCATATTCAATCATTGTTAAAGAAAAGTGAACCATAATGGTTGATGATCACATAGGCATAATTATCAAAGCTCGAACGGTTTCCGAAGCGTGGGAAAAAGCTGTTCTAGAGTGCTGGAACATGGGTGCTGCTGTTCCAACGGAGTACGGCGAGATGTCGAAGGAACTTCTGGGTCTTCTCGTAGTTGTTGAAGAGCCTTTCGCCGAACCTAGAATTCACAGGGGCGACCTGCTTGCTGCTATGCGGGAATCGCTTTGGAAATACTATGATGAGGTTATTCGTGGAACACTTGACAACGCAGTTAGCGAAGGCAAAATCCACTATACTTACCACGAAAGACTATTTTGTTACCCACCTAAGACAATCAATCAGATTGAGTACATAATAAACAAGCTACAACAAGCAAGTTTCTCACGAAGAGCACAAGCAATAACGTGGAATCCAGAAAAAGACATGAACGTAGACTCTCCCCCTTGTCTACAAAGAGTTTGGTGCACAATAAGAGACACAAAACTGATCTTGCACACAACTTGGCGAAGTCGAGACGTCTTTCGGGCTATGCACATGAACATGCTTGCGCTTACTGAACTTCAAAAAATGATTGCTGAACGCTTAAAAGTAAAGATTGGCCCGTACCTAGATTTCACGAACAGTGCTCACATTTACGAAAGAACCTACGAAGACGTGGAACATTTTAAACGCGTGGTTGAAAGACGTTCCCGCTAAATATCTAGAACGTTAGAATCTTTTATTCACCAATCACTTGGACGCATATGCTCCTCGTTCGGGGGCCATCCATCTCTATGAGGAGGATGGATTGCCAAGTTCCAAGCTGCATCTCTCCGTTCTCAAGAGGTACTGTAACGTTAGGCTTGATCAAGCAGTTCAGAATGTGCGCATGCGCGTTTTGTTCGCCTTCTATCCAGCTGTACCTCGCGTTGTGATGGTAGTTTCCTCTTATGGGAACTAGATGGCTGAAAGCTTCCAGAATGTCGATCCAAAGATCAGTGTCGTGCTCGTTCACTGCAACTGCTGCTGTCGCATGGAGAACCCAAACGTGAACTATTCCGTTAGCTATTCCACTTTCATTAATGATCTTAGCCACATTACTTGTCACATCGAGTATTTCCATTCTTTTATGAGTTGAAACAAAGAACCTTTTGTTGAAATTTTTCATCGAATCACCCTTTGTTCAATGTATTTTGATATTGTGGAAATTAAATCAATCTTTTGACGGTTACTTTAGTATTTTGCCTGTTTCCATGAACCAAAGATAGAGGTCAAGTTCAGCCAAGCTCGTGTTTGCTTTTTCTGCGATAGACCGTAGAAGGGTCTCGATTTCCAAATACCTTCTTTTAGTGAGAGTGGAAAGTCTTTCAATTAATCCAAATTTAATCAACATACTGATTATGTGAAAATCGAGGATGGCATAATCTGAAAAGCCTATGTTTCTTAAGAAGTGGCTTGATTCCTTCATTCCAAAGCCTTTAATCTCCGCAACTAGCCAATCTCTCAATTCTTGTTTATTGTTAAATGAGGAAATTTTTGATTCTAAAAGTTTCATTTTTTTCCTTGCATCGACGATGTATTTTGCCCTAGTGTTTGGAAAACGGTGACCTAGAGCCTTCAGTTCTTTTGCTAACCTTTTTTCAGGCCAGTATAGAAAGCCGTCTCCTATCACTTTTTGGATATTCATGCTACGCTCCGCATTGAAATTCGCACATAAAATGCAATAGGCCAGTTCCTTAAACAGTTCACTACTGGGCTGGTTTCTTATCTCTTTGAATTGTTTTATCCGTTCATCTACGACGTTTTTAATATTACTGTTTTTGAGCATCTCAATTTTTTCAAGCAATTTCTTGCCAGAGCCCAGTTTGTTTTGCATAGTTACACCTTGCTCAATATTTCTCACGAAAGTAACCTTAAGATTAATGGCACGATTAAAAATGAAGGCAACAAGTTTGCAACATTAATGTTCTTTATTTCTAACAACTTAATTCCCAATCCAAGAAGCATTATTCCACCAATTGCACTAAGTTCAATAATGATAGTGTCAATAAAAAAGGCGCTCAAGTAGGTTGCCAACAAAGTTATTGCACCTTGTAAAATGAAAAGTGGCACTGTAGAAAATAGAACCCCTATTCCCAGCGTCGAAGCCAATGAAACTGAAACTACTCCATCAAGTATTGACTTGGCGACAAGAATCGAGGAATCTCCGATCAGCCCATCTTGAACTGAACCTATTATAGTCATAGGACCAATACAGAATATCAAGAAGGCAGTTAACACGCCCTCAGTGAACTTTTCATCTTTTGACCCTGTTTTTACTTTAAGAAAATCACAGAACCTTTCAAGTTGACTTTGGACATCAATTATTCCCCCTATTATGGCCCCAAATAATATGCTGAGAAAAAGTATTACGATATTTGTTGTTTGTAAGGCCATCCTAATTCCAAAAAATAACGTTGTCAAGCCTACTCCTTGAAAAGCGATTTTTTTTATTCGTTCAGGAAGCTCTCTGCGAAGAGCTAATCCTATGATACTTCCTAACGCAACAGACGCCACGTTAACCAAGGTTCCAAACATACTAATTGTTCTAGAACCTAGCAAGTATTAAAGAATATTAGAGGTTAACTCCTTTCCATTCTAGAAACTTTATGAAAGGCTTAAGTATCTCTGGATAATAGACTATGAAAACTCAATGCCTATTATTTAGACCAAGTATCTAGTGAAGTGTATGAAGAAATCTTTAGTTAACATTGTCGCTGCAGTTTTAACCGCGATTATTTCAGCTATAATCTTATACCAAACATTTTTCATGGAAACGCTATTACAAGAAATTGGGCTTCTAGGAATTTTTCTAGCCTCAATGTTTTGCCATTTAACTGTAATTGGTAGAAGCCTCTTTGTCCCAGCATTCATTAATCTACTAAAATACCACAATCCATTTTTGCTTGGGCTTTCTGCAGGTCTAGGCGCAGCTTTTGGCGAGGTTACAACATACTATTGGGGAAGGGGAATACAGGAAGCCTTTAAGGATAATGGGCAGAATGGCACTTTATCGAAATGGATAAAAAAATATGGTATAATTGCCATCCTGTTAGTCGCTTCTTCGCCGTTACCTGACACTCCAATTGTGTTATTGGCTGGAACTGCACGTTTTCCTTTAAGTAAATTTCTAGCCATCCAAATAGTTGGTAAGTCAGCGTATTATTCTTTTAGTGCTGTAGTTGGAGGTGCAATTTTTCAAGAATTAAGCTATCACATAGAAGAATGGATTCTCTCAACAATTGTATTAGTAGGCTCCCTTATCTTATGCGTATTAGTTTCCTGCAGCAAAAGTAGAGGATGGATAATGCAGCTTATAAAATTTTTTCACTAAAGACACTTTTTAGAAACAGAAAACACCTAGTTTTTCATGTAGCTACGTTTATACTTTTGTTACATCATTATTTGTCATTAAGTCTTGGTGGCATGTGGCTGATATGGTTCTTATGGTCTATAATACTTTGGGCAAGAAGTTGGAAAAGTTTGTCCCTATTCGTGAGAACGAAGTCAGAATGTATGTTTGCGGTCCAACAGTTTACGATTACATTCACATTGGCAACGCCAGAGCTTTTATCGTAGCAGATGTTGTTCGTCGATACCTTGAATACAAGGGGTTCAAAGTTAAGCTTGTCTGCAACATAACCGACATTGACGACAAAACCATAAGCAGAGCGAACGAAACAGGAATAAGCGTTCAACAACTTGGCGAGTTTTTTACCGAAGCTTACTTCAAAGATATGGCTGTTCTTAACATAAAAGCAGCTGATGTAAGTCCAAGAGCGACAAAGCATATTCCCGAAATTATCGAAGCCATCGAACTTTTGATTAAGAAAGGATATGCCTACGAGGCAGATGGCGACGTCTATTTTGACGTTTCAAAATCCAGAGAATACGGTAAACTTTCTGGCAATAAATCTGAAGCGTTACAAATGGGTGCAAGAATTGAAATTAACCCAAAAAAGAAAAATCCAGCGGATTTTGCTCTTTGGAAGGCTTGGAAACCTAATGAACTAGGCTGGCATAGTCCATGGGGAAAGGGTAGACCCGGATGGCACATTGAATGTTCAACCATGGCAACGAAATATCTGGGAGAAACTATAGACATACACATGGGTGGCAAAGACCTTATTTTTCCTCACCACGAGAATGAGGTTGCCCAAGCTGAAGCTGTAACTGGCAAAGAATTTGCAAGATATTGGCTTCACAACGAATGGTTGACTGTTGAAGGAGAAAAGATGTCAAAATCTCTAGGCAACTTTGTAACCGTTCAAGATGCTTTGAAACTTTGTGAACCAATTGTTCTCCGTTTCTTTCTTGTTTCAACCCACTACCGTAGCACTATTGATTTCAATAAAAAAGCATTGAAAGTTGCGGAGACAAACTTGGAAAGACTTATAAACGCCTTAGAAAAGCTCAAAAGCCTTCAGGAAGACGAAGTACAAAGTCAAGATGAAATAGATTTCTTGTCTAACATTAAAAATGCAAAGCAGAGGTTTGAGGAGGCCATGGACAATGATTTTAATACGCCACTAGCAATTTCAGTGCTTTTTGACGTTGCTAAGTCTATTTTTAGTTACATTGAAAAAAATTACAAAATAAACATTACAGCAAAAAGGGAAATCCTACAAATTTTTAATTCGACTCTGTATGTTCTTGGTATTGAGGCTATAACAACTAAATCTGTGACTGAACAGTCAAGACTTATCGATGATCTTATGCAAATAATTATTGATTTAAGAAGAGAAAAAAGGGAACAAAAAGACTGGAAGGCTGCAGATAGGATAAGACGCAAGCTTCAAGAAGTCGGGATAGAACTGGAAGACATGCCTGATGGAACAATATGGAGAAGGAAACGGTAAAACCAGTCACAAAAATATTTTTTAAAATTTTAGGATTAAAAGGCAATATGACTATGTTAAAATTGTTGAAGCATCTAAAATAGCATACCTTGAGGAACCGGAAAGAGAAGAAATTCAGTTTTCCGAAAACTTGTAATAGTTATAGGCATTTTGGCGAAATCTTGATAATTATTTATTTCTATTTTGCTTAATAGAGATGTGAATGAAATGGTTTCAAGAATAAAGACGGTTCATGCGCGGCAAGTTTATTCTGACAGAGGACACCCTGGCATAGAAACTACAGTGGTTACTGATAATGGAGCAAGTGGAACAGCCGTTGTTACAGCAGGGGTTTCGGTTGGAAAGCACGAAGTTGTATTTGTCTGTGACGGAGGAAAACGCTGGGGTGGATTGGGCGTCCAAAAAGCTGTAGACAACGTTAACCTTGTTATTGCACCTAAAATTAAGGATATGGATGTAACGAGACAAAGAGAAATCGATGAAGTAATGCTTAGACTCGATGGAACTCAAAACAAGTCCAAACTGGGAGGTAACGCAATTGCAAGTGTCTCGGCTGCGGTTTTGAAGGCTGCCTCTGCGAGTTCGGGGCTACCTTTTTATAAATACATAGGAGGCGTAAATGCCTGCGTATTGCCTGTTGTAGGAGTAGTTTGCATTGTTGGAAGTGACAGATACGGCGGTGGAGAACGCTCAGGCGGAAAACCAAGCTACTCCTTCATGGCTTATGGGTTCAAAACATTTTCAGAGGCATCTTACGCTTGTTGGGATGTTGAAAGACAATTCAGTAATTTCTTCAAAGAAAAATATGGAATTAACAAAGTTTTAGGTGTGCCGGCGCCATTTGTCCCGCGGGGAATAGTGAACAGCGATAGTGACCTTTGGGATCTTATGACGGATGCAATAGATGGATCTGGATACAAGGGTAAAGTCGGAATACAAGTCGATGTTGCGGCTGGAACATATTTTGAGTCAGACAAAGGCAAGTTTGTGGGCTTGTTCTCAAAAGAGGATAAAACTAGAGAAGACCTTATTGAGCTTTACAAAAGAATGGTGAAAGAGTATCCGTTCGTTATTATTGAGGATCCGCTTGACGAAGTTGACTACGAAGGGCACGCTATAATCACAAGGGAGCTTGGTATAGAGGTGGTTGGAGACGATCTTTTCACGACAAACATTGAACGTTTTAAACGGGGAATAGAAGCAAAAGCATGCAACGCTGTTTTGCTAAAGGTTAACCAGATAGGAACAATCACCGAAGCCTTCGACTTGGTTCAACTTGCTTATAGACATGGATATGGGGTCATGCCTTGTAGTAGCCGAGGAGAAGGTGCAGACATAGCAGACTACGCTGTTGGCTTAAGCACTGGACATATGAGGGAGGGAGGAACAGGACCTACGGCGAATAGGCTTCTACAAATTGAGGAAGAGCTTGGGACCACAGCAAGATTCCTTGGAAGAGAAGGCTTAAAACCATAGAAACTAATTCAGCTATTGCTTATCTTTTAACATTTTTTGAAAAATGGATATTAAGGTAAAAAATAGCACATATTGCAGGATGAAAGGGTATGACTGAGAAACCTCTTGTCTATGTTGGAACGTACACTTTCAAAAAAAGCGTCGGAATATACACTTTCGAGTTGGATCCGGCTACAGGTGGCTTAGATCTTGTTAATAAGACCTCTGATATTAAAAACCCGTCTTTCTTGGCGATAGACCCAAAGCAAAAGTTTCTGTACTCAGTTAACGAAATAGCTGATTTTGAGGGCAAACTGTCTGGCGGAGTAAGCGCTTTCTCGATAGATACAGAGACTGGGAAACTAAGTTTCCTAAATGTGAAACCGTCGTTTGGAATGCATCCTTGTCATTTATGTGTTGATAAAATAAGTAGAAATGTGCTTGTAGCTAACTATTCAAGTGGAAGTGTGGCTGTTCTGCCTATAAAGAAAGACGGAAGCTTAGATGACCCAATAGACTTTATCCAGCATCACGGATTTAGCATCAACAAACAAAGACAAGAGGGGCCTCATGCCCACTCAGTTACCTTGGACAAGGAAAACCGTTACGCTTTTGTGGCGGATCTTGGAGTTGACAAAATTTTTATTTACAAGTTTGATTCCAATAAAGGAAAACTAATTCCTAATGATGAGCCATGGGTACAAATAAAACCTGGCGCTGGCCCACGTCATTTTACATTTAGTCCAGATGAAAAATTCGCCTTTTTGATTAATGAGCTTGACTCAACAATAACAACGTTTAGCTATGACAAAGACCATGGAACATTAAATGAGATTCAAACTGTTCCAGCGCTCCCTAAAGACTTTAAGGGTATAAGCCACTGTGCCGACATACATGTTTTGCCTTCAGGCAAATTCCTGTTTGGCTCAAATCGTGGTCACGACAGCATCGTCATATTTGATATCGACAAGATGACGGGGAAACTAACATACGTAGGTCATGAACCGACATATGGAAAGACGCCACGAAACTTCGCTTTAAGTCCTTCTGGAACCCTTCTATTAGCTGCGAATCAAGATTCAGACACAATTGTTCCTTTTAGAATTGATCAAAAAAAAGGGAAATTGTCGCCAACAGGGAAAATAACCAGAGTACCAACGCCTGTATGCATTAAAATGACGAATTTTTCATAAAAAATGCAAAACTATGATATTCATTTTTCCTTATCAGATTCTACAGGAAATTGATCTTTGTTCTTGTGCAGATTGAAGGGCTGTTTCAGCAATTGCAACAACTCTTTTCACTTCTTCAGGTTTAACTGCAAGTTCCTTTCCATCAACAAGGTGATCTGCCACATTTTTATAAAACTGTTTCCAATCTCCACGAATTGTTTGAACCCTTGTTTCTGAGACAACCCCATTTCTTATTGTACGGACAAAAGCATAGTTTTCTGGACTTTCAACAGATGCATCAATGTTTCCCGCATTCATGGCGCGTTCCTGAGGGTCAACTCCAGTTTTTGTGAGGGCCCCCAATGTTCCAAGAATGTACCATCTAGGTCTGTTAATTCTTGCCATGTCGCCAAGCTCCACTCCATATGTAAGTCCCTTTTCAAAATGAATTAGGCATTTAACATAACTTTCAATATCTACCTCTTTCCTTTGTTTGACAGAAAAGCAGTAAACTCTGTCAACAGGAGCCTTGCCAATTTGAATAGCGTGGTCAATTAGGTGAGCACCCCAGTCACAAAGTGGTCCTCCGCCGAGTTCCTTTTTGCTTCTCCACCTTTGAGTATCAATCCTATCATTATACCACAATATAGACTCTTCTATCAAGTATGGTTCGCCTAATAGCCCTTCACTGAGAATTTGCTTTATAGTTAAATAGTCTCCGTCCCAGCGTCTGTTATGGAAAACAGTTAGCATGACATTGTTTTTTCTGCTTGCCTCAATCATGGCATCTGCTTCATGCACATTCATGCACATAATCTTCTCAACCACAACATGCTTTCTTGCCTCCATAGCTTTTATTGATAGCTCAGCATGGGTGTTGTGAGGAGTTGCAACGACAACGAGATGAATATTGTCATCCTCCAGCATATTTTCAATATTGCAGTAGGTCTTTACATTATGCTCCTTTTCAGCTTGTCTTCTTCGATCAGGGTTCCTGACACATACAGCGTACAATTTTAGTCTTTTCTCGAAACCGATTAGATATGAATGAAAGTTTCTTCCTGAATATCCATATCCTATGATTCCTACGTTGATTGGCGGTTCCATATTTGATGTTTCACCTAAACTTTCCTAATGAATTTATCTAGTCCAACTTTTTCTTATTATGTTAAACTGTAAATACCTCTATGTCGAGAAACTTACAAGCATCAGATAAGGCTTGAACAAAGTCTCCGTAAATCATGCTAGCATGATGAACAAATCCTTCCGCAACCAAAGTTCGATAAAGATTATCAAGATTTGGAACCTTAACCCAGCTACCCGTCTGTGGAACTTGCTCGGCGTCAATAACTTCGCCCTTAGTTAGAAGAAGTTTAAACTTGCCATCATGCTCAGATAGACGGCACAATGTAACTTCGCCTGTTCTTAGCTTGAATGAACCTTGCCCGATACCAATAACTTTAACCGCGCTGCCCTCGCAGGCTAGAGATGAAGGAGCATTTCCGCAATGCCACGCTAGAAAGACATTTTCTTGCTCTGGATGCTGAACGGTCCAATCTATGAAATGAGGAACACAAGTTTTCATCGAGACTAGATATTGAAGAAGCATCGAAAGTACGCCATAAATGTCAGCTTCGCATGAAGACATTATTCCAACGTCTGTCAACCGTCCCATTATATGACATGGAACAACGCCGTATGACCTGATTGTGGTCGGCCAACATCTTATGCCTATTCCGGAAAGTTTTTGTTCTTCAGCGAATTTTCGAAGCCCACATTCAAGTCTTGCCAACTTTTTCAAAACATTTTTTGCCAAATTTGATAGGTCAGACTGATTACCGATTTTACGAATTGTTTCTTGTAGCATTGGGTCAGATTCTGAAATTTCGTCTGCTACAAAAAATATATCAACCGACGAGACTGGCACAACCCTTTGATTGAACTGCTTTGACAGGGCAATCTCGTTGAAAGCACAGGTCTCAAACCTTTCAGGCCTTGGGCCTACTAAGCCAATTTTCGCTCCTCTAAAACCATTAACTACACTGCAGACACGAACAAATCTCGTAACAACCTCTTTGAATGTTGTTTCTTCAGGAAGACAGACCCCGGCGAACAAAAACGGTATATTTCTGCGATATAATCCTGAAGCTATTGAGAGGGTTCCACAGAACGAATCTCGCCTTTCTTCTCCAGTGATTTTTGGTTCTTCTTTAACAGCGAAAACCAATTTCGGACATAAACTAAATGCTGATGCTACAGATACAGCTGAGATTTCATCACCAAAGTTCATGGCACCAATAATTATTCCCTCAACCCTTGCTTGCCTGAAAAGTTCAATTGTTTTTTCAGCATCCTCATCATTTCGCACAAGTCCATTCTGAGTTAGGGGATCGTTGGGAACAATAACTTCCACGTTTTCCATTTTTAAGAGAACTCTTAACACGCGGTTTCGCATTTCAAATGAGTCACTGTCTCTAAACATTGCCCGGTGAGACGGGACGAAGCCTATCCTAATTTTCATAATATTTTCCTCCTGTCCATAATTAAGGCTATTATACAAATATAATGACCTATTTTGCCTTTAAAATTTCGTAAAGACCAGCGCAGATCAAACTTCTTATCAAGAAAAAAGGCATTATTCAAGTTCATTTAACGCTTTTTCAACGCTGCAATTCTCGTGGATAATTCGGAACACCGCTCTGCAAATTTTTTTTGGATTCTCATGTTGCGTTATTCTTCTTCCAAAGGCTGCCCCAGAAGCTCCATTATCAATCGCTCCTCTAATCATTTCAAGTGTTTCCTTGTCCGTTGTAACCGAACCGCCTGCCATAATCACAGGTACAGGGCATGCTTTTGTAGCTTCACTGAAAGCTTCTGGTTTACCATAAATCTTCACTACATCAGCTCCTAACGAAACTGCTTGGCGCACTGCAATTTTCAGTATTTCTGGTTTAATGTCTTTCTCGTCTTTCTCCATAGGCACAGGCTCGAAAAGAAACGGCATCCCTCTTTTATCGCATTCGTCTGCTATTTCCATTACCTTGATCATAGGTAGTTGCCTGAAGGGGCCAAAATAATGAACCTTTACACCATCTGCCCCAACTTTTGAGGCAAGTTTCACGAGGTGAGGAGCTTCGATTGGAATAGTTAATATGAAAGGAATTCTTCCTGCAATATATCTGTAGTATTGTTTCAAAATTCCGTATGTTACTAATACAGCATCAGCTCCACTCGAAATCACATCGCCAAGCACTTGATTCCAAGGTTGGTCACGTAAATCCTCCATGGGGACAATTAACGTCTTTCCATCTTGCTTGAAAATTCTGCTTAGTCTCACACTTTTTCCTATGCCACTCAAAGGCATCCCTCTTTGAGGCCTCTAATACCTACACTGTTTGTATAATGTTTTTCTAGGAAAAATAAGAACTTTTACGTTTCTCTAAAAAATCCAATGTTTCATCGAATGTTGGAATTCCGGCTCTTCCACCAAGTTTTGTACACTTTAATGCTGAAACAGCACTAGCGAACTCTATTGTTTTCTCAATATCCCAGCCCTGCAAAAACCCAAACCCAAAAGCACCATGAAAGACGTCTCCTGCGCCAGTTGTATCGATAACCTTGACTTTGAACGCATCTTGTCTGAATATTTTGCCATCTATCTCAAACACACTTCCTTTAGAGCCGAGGGTTACCCCAACTATCTTGTAACCATCCATAGAAAGCCTTTTGAGTGCTTCAATAGGGTCACGTGTATGCGTTGCGGCGTATGCGTATTCTTCGCTACAAATCGCTATGTCGACAAGTCCCTTCAAATCTCCAGTTGCAAGACCATCAATAAACACTGGAATACCATTGGACTTCGCTATTTTCGCGGTCTCAACAATTGATCGCCCCCATCCAGCTAAGAAAAGCAACTTTGAACTGGCAATGTACTTTTTATGTGTCCTGTTTAACCGCAGAGACGGCAAGTTAGATGGAAGAACTAAAAAAACCCTTTCTCCTGTAGTTGCCTCAACAAGGACGACGACGCATGGACTTGTTTTACCTTTCTCAACCACAAGTTGACTTATATCAACGCCATATTTTCTGTATTCCTTGATAATGAAATCTCCCCAATAATCGTCACCTACCTTCCCCAAGTATCCAACCTTTGCTCCAAGCCTAGCCATTGTCACAAGTCCTGTCGAAACAGGTCCTCCACCTTGCATGTCAAAATTAAGAACACGAGTGCTGCGGTGTTCTCTAAAGGAAGGCACTTCTGTTATTCGCATAAGAAGGTCAACACAATGAAAACCCATTCCTATACAGTCAAACATGTTCTGTTTACAGCACACACCTTGTCACGTAATCCTTTATCTCAAGCATGAAGGCGATGGTAATAGGAATGAAAATTATTGCATTGTTCTATTTACTTTTTTTCAACATTTTTCATTCAAAACCAATTATTCTGTGTAAACTTAGAAATGTCTGAGTCGCCGATATTTTCGGCTAAATTTTAAAAAGGCTAAAAAATTGTCCTCAGTCATCTCGTATGGTATGCTGCCCTCAGAGCTAAGGATGTAACCCCCTCCTGGACTGCCTACTCTTAGCCTGTCTATAACGTGTTCCTTTAGCTCACTCCTATTCATGAAGCCAATATGTTTGCTTAAACCTCCTTGAAGACAAAGCTTGTCTCCGAATTTTTCCTTCAAAAATGCCAGATTCATATTGTCAGACGGTCCTATTGGATTTAACACGTCAAGTTGTGCCTCCACCAGCAAAGGAACAATGGCATTAATGTTTCCATGACTATGCATATTAACGAAAGCCCCATACTTGTGGGCAAGATCTATTGCCTTTTTGTGCCACGGAAAAATTAGTTCTTCATAAAGTTTGGGGTTCATGAAAGTTCCTTTGTTGTAACCCAAATCGTCAACCCAAGTTATCATCAAAGCTCCACGTTCCAAAAGATTTCTCTCAGCCTTTAAATTGAATATTCCAATTTTCGCCATTAGATTTTCGAAGAGCCTTCTGTTATGATAAATGTCCCTTAACACAACCTCAAGTGGTCCGCGTATAAAATACCATAATCCTGAAAAAAATCCGTTTATGCTACAAGCAGGAAAGAACCCTCTGTCTCGAACATATTCTATGGATTTCTCAATATCCGAATATCTTTCTGGGTCGTCTGGATCGGGAAGAACAAGTTTTACTAGATCCTCTTCGCACTCAACTGGATACTTTACGTACTCCCGAGTCCATATAGTTTTTGACGTGCCAACACGCCAAACTGCACCAGTTTCCCACTCATCAAAAAACCTTTCAGAATCAGCCTTTACTTTGTTTTTAATCCGAAAGCCTCCGCCTCCAACGTGAACGATGAAATTGTCCAGCAACTCTGCTTCTTTAAGAATTTTATGGAACCTTTTAGACACATCATTCCTAATGCTTAAAAAAACCTTTTTAGTAACGTTTTCAGCCTCTTTTGTTCCTCTCATAAGAGAGGAAAACTTGGATCTTGACATCTCGTTTGTGAAGTCAATGGTCTGTGGTACAACTGGCGGTTCCTCATGTTGAATAGTTGTTAACACACACTCAAACCTGTTAACCATACATCATCACAACTTGGATCAATGATAAGTAAACAGTTTTTTATGATAGATGTCCTTTAAAAAATATTTAGCTAATAAATTTAAATATAAGCCATTTTTCTCTTTTTATGATAACTTTCTTGTCATATTAAAGTTTACTGAAATAGTAACTTTTGTGCACTCTTTCACAACGAGATAGTAGCAGTTACATATTACCACATTAACTTTTTTGGAAAACCTTATATGCACCATAAGTTAACTAAAATCCAGCTTATCGAATTTACATAAAAGAGAATGGAGAAGAAAAAAATGGAAACAATAACACGAACTGTAAGTAAAGTTTCCGAAAAGACAATCGAAGAGATTGCCCGAGAAGCCATCCCTCAAATATGCGTTTTAGGTGTTGGAGGCGCTGGATGTAACATTATATCTTGGATGAAAGAGAAAGGAGTTGTAGGTGCAAGAATTCACGCATTAAACACGGATGCAAAACATTTGGGTATAACCAGAGCTGACACAAGAATACTTCTAGGATACCAGACATGCGGAGGCCTTGGAACAGGAGGATTTCCCGAACAAGGTTCTAAAGCTGCTGAGGAAAGCGCGGGAGAAATCCAGAAGGTAATTGCAGGTTCTGGCTTGGTCTTCATTACGGCTGGACTTGGAGGGGGCACAGGAACAGGTGCATCACCAGTTATAGCGAAGATGGCTAAAGATTTAGGAGCCTTAACCCTTGGAGTAGTTACAATTCCGTTTCAGGTTGAAAGAAGCCGCATGGAGAAAGCCAAGGAAGGATTAGCAAGACTTGTGGAACAATGCGACGCTGTGGTCGTAATTGATAACACAAGACTAAGGAAATTTGCGGGAGCCCTACCACTAACAGAAGCTTTTGCAGTTGCAAATGAAATGATAGCGAACTTCATAAAGAACATATCTGAAACTATAGCAATTCCAAGCCTTGTAAACTTAGACTTCGCTGACCTAAAGGCAATTATGACGGGAGCTAGGATTTGCGCTGTAGGAATCGGTGAAGGGCAGGGGGACACCAAAGTTGAAAACGCTGTTGAAAAAGCTCTTAATTCGCAGCTATTGGACATTGGCGACATAAGGAGAAGTGAAGGCGGATTGATCCATCTAGAAGGTGGAGACGACATGACACTGGAAGACGTAACAAAAGCAGGCGAAATTGTTATAAGCAGAATCTCACCGAACGCAAGAGTTTCATGGGGAGCAAGAGTAAACAGTAAGATGGAAGGAACCATGCGTGCAACAATTGTCTTAGCAGGCGTCCAGAGCCCATTCTTGGAAACCGCTGTTACTCCAGCATCCTTAAAGTTACCTACAGGCTCAACATTTGAAGCCGAGGTTGTCAAAAAATCAGAAGAATCAAAAAAGAAAGGGCTCTTCAGTTTCTAAAATGAACATAAACTTAAAACATGGAGAGAAATGGTATGTCTACAGAAATAATCGTCTATTCAATAATAATATTCGCTGCGTTTGCAGTGGCAATAATACTGTACATTGCCAAAAGGTCGTTTAGATCGCCAAACGTCTTTTATGCACCACAAGAAGCCACACCAACGTTAGCTTCGCAATTGACTTGTCCCAAATGCCGTGAACGAAAGTTAAAGCCAACAAGCGAATACACCTTTGGATGTGAAAACTGCGGCTTCACATTCAGCGTAGGTGCAGTGAGCAAAAGAGAGATACTTTAGACCATGCTTGTTACTGGAAACTATGAAGCTAATAGCCTACCTTAACATCCCCATATTTTTAATTTAGACAATAATTAACTTTTAAATTGTTTTTCAGTAATTTTTGTTACAATTTTAGGCCTCTATTTTGTCGCTCTTCTACTGTCTTATTGATTGCCAATTCGACTTGTTTAATTGAGGTTCCTAGATAGTTTCTCGGGTCAAGTGCATCATCAATTTCTTTTTCACTTAGAAGATTGCATATCTTTTTTTCTCTTATAAGAATGTTTTTGAATGGTATTTTTTCGATTTCGCTCTTAATGGCTAATTGGCGAATGAGTTCGTGGGCTTCTTGTCTGCTCATGCCCTTTTTCACTAACGCAATCATTACAGCTTCTGACATTGCCCGACCCTCTGTCAAATTAAGGTTTCTTTGCATTCTATCTTCATCAACTTCCAATTCAGAAAGAGTTTTTATCATTAAATAAAGCATATAGTCAACAAGTATGCATGCTTCTGGAATTATGAATCTTTCAACGGACGATTGGGTTAAGTCTCTTTCTTGCCATGTCGGTACATTCTCTAAAGCAGGAACCACTAAACCTCGTACCACTTTAGCCAGTCCACAAATCCTTTCGCATATCTCAGGGTTACGCTTTTGAGACATAGTTGAACTTCCAACCTGTTTTTTCTTTTCAAATGGCTCAAAAACCTCCCCAATCTCGGTTCTTTGCAGTTCTCTAACTTCGGATGCAAACTTATCTAAGCTAGAAGCAATCAATGCCAATAGGCAAACGAGTTCAGCATGCCTGTCTCTCTGAACAATTTGGGTTGAAACTTCTGTAGCTTTTATGTTAAATCTTTTCATTACAAGGTCTTGTATCTCGACGGCATTTGGGCCTAAACCTGCTTGTGTTCCAACCGCTCCACTTAGCTTGCCAACTATTAAACGTTTTTCGCATTCATTGAGCCTTTCAATATGTCTTGACACTTCTCTCATCCAAACTGACAACTTTAACCCAAAGGTTATAGGCAAAGCATGCTGACCGTGAGTTCTTCCAATCATAATTGTGTTTTTGTAACGCTCAGCCAGCTTCATGAGAATAAATTCCAGTTCATCCATTTTGTTTTTAATTAATTGTAGTGCCTCACGGAGCTGAAGTGCTCTCGCTGTGTCCACTATGTCATAGCTCGTTGCTCCAAGATGGATGTATCCTCCGCTTGATCCACAAACTTCTGCAAAGGCTCTAACCATTGACATGACATCATGCTTGATTTCTTTTTCAATTTCTTTTATTCGATTAACCTTAACATACTTTGTGGAAGCCATCTTTATGATGTTTTCAACATCCTCTTTGGGAATATCTCCAACTTGGCCATGAGCCCACGCGAGAGCAGCCTCAACATCAAGCATCTTTTGTATAAAATTTTCCTCTTCAAAAATTCTTAGCATCCCTGGTGTTCCATAACGACCTGTGTCTATCGGCAGAATTGGCAACTGTTTCACCTCAGATAGACCCTTTTTCTAGCGTTAAAGAAATATCTTTTCCTCAATATTTAACCATTGAATATACTTATCAAAGATATTGCAGTAGCCTATGAGGTAAAATTAATGGAAAAAACAGCAATAGTATATTCAAAAAAGTTTCTAAACCACAATACCGGCTGCGGTCACCCTGAGTCTCCTAGAAGACTTCAAGCTATAATAGATGCAATCCAAGAATATGGACTATTAAAACAAGAAAGCTGTACACTTATTGCTCCTGAAAAGGTGAGTGATGAAAACCTCGAAACCGTTCACAGCAAAAGATACATCAGATATATGAAAGAGCTTTGCGAATCAGGCGGCGGTGTGATAGACGTAGAAACTGAGACAGTTGTTTCTAGAGAAAGCTTCGAAATCGCTCAATTAGCTGCTGGAGGCGTGATTAAGGCAATAGATAAAGTTATGAGCCAAGAATTTCGCAATGGGTTTATACTTGCTAGACCTCCTGGACATCATGCTGGTCCTGATTATGGTATGGGATTTTGCATTTTTAACAACGTAGCCATTGGGGCTCAATATTTACTTAACAATTACAGTTTAGAAAGGGTTCTAATTTTAGACATAGACTCACATCATGGAAATGGGACTCAACATATTTTTTATGACACAAAAAAAGTGCTTTATATGAGTCTTCACGAAGATCCAACAGAGTTTCCCAAGACTGGGTTTGCTGATGAAACTGGACAGGGAAAGGGGAATGGCTATACAGTTAATATTCCTCTGCCATTCCACACTGGTGACGCGGTTTACTGGAAAGCAATAAGGACAATTGTTTTACCGATTGCTAACCAATATAAGCCTCAGTTTATTTTAGTGTCTGCTGGATTTGATGGTTACTATGGGGACTCAATTGGAGAGCTTTCATTGTCCCTGCATATTTACCCGATGCTCTTTCAAGCACTTTTAAACTTAGCAGACAATCTATGTGACGGGAGAATAGTAACCGTGTTGGAGGGAGGTTATTGTCTTAGTGCTCTTAAGAAGATTGTTCCCGCAGTTATCAGCCTAATGGCGGGAAATAAAGTTGTGTTAAATGAAAAAGCACCTTTTCTAGACTTACGCACACAAAAACATGCAGAAAAAAAACTAAAAAACGTGAGAAGAATACAATCTAGTTTCTGGAATCTGTAACTTCGGCTATTAATTTACACTTTTATTATTCGATGACTTCAATAGCGTTTTCTGGGCACTGTGTTTCGCAAGCTCTGCAAACAAGGCACTCATCAACCTTAACCGGTGAAGACTTGCCGTTTCTAAGTTCATATACTCCGACTGGACATACATCTACGCATGTTCCACAACCTGTACACTTGTCTAAATTAACATTTATCTTAACCAATGTTATCTCACCATTTGAAATTCTAATCACATGCTTTGCTTAAAAATAAAAGCTTTTTGGATTTTTGGAAAACTATGTTTTCAGCATATTAGATATTCTACTAAAAAACCAATGCAAAATTTTGGCTGAAAAATAAAAAAATTATACGTCTTTTCCTTTTTCCTCTAAGATTCGGCTGCTAACTTCTTCAAGTTTATTTGAAATTTGTTCAAGCTTCTCAATGATGAGACCAAGATTTTTTTCGTGTTGCGTAAGAGTTAGAATTAAGAGATCAACATAATCCAGAGGGCTTGCATCCTTATGTTTTTTCTTTCTTTGCAGCCACTTCTTCCCTCCTTTTCATGAGTAAAAGCAATTTGAATGCATCTAAGCATATTATAACCCTAAGGTAATGGAATAATGCGACAAAAAGGGTCATTCATAAAGTGTTTTTCCGCAAAACGAAGAGACTCTAATATTCCTTTATAAGTAGAGTTCTAATAAGTCCAAGTAAAACCGGGTCATTTGAAAAAATCGCTCTATCATTTTCTGAGCTTATCTCATAGCTGTTCGGTTTAAGACTTGCTAGAAGAAATTGCTGTTGGTCAACGCAAATAAAAATCATAGGCAACTCAAAATTGGTTCTCTTAATTGTACATGTATATCTTAGTTCGCTTAACATGTGTTCATAATTTGAACCATTAGGAGCGGTAATAAAGATTTTAACAGACCGTTCTTCAAGTTCATCAAATAATCTATAAAATTCTTTGTAGACCAAAATTAGACCGTTTTCATTAGTCACTAAATCAATTGAATTTAGTTCTGGAAAGCATTTCACGAATCTTTTTTAAAATCTCTTGTCTTCCTTTAATGATCCAAATCTCCCCTCTTTGAAGTTTTTCTTCGTCTTTTGTTTTCCTAAATGTTTCCTCTAACGATGTGACTACAGAAACAAGATTTTCAACCAAACTTTGATAGGATTTAAGGTATGATTTTAGAGCGGTTTCAGGCGGTGTGGGAGCAAATTTTCTAAGCTCTTCAGGGATTTCGATGACAAGGTTTATGTCAATAAGTTTCTTAAGGACGCTATAGACTTTAGTTCTTGGAACTCCGCTTATAATGCTTAATGTCCTTGCGTTGGCATGACCAGACTCAATAAGAGCAATATAGACTTTTGCCTCATATTCAGAAAGACCTAGATATTCGCACATCTTTTGCCAAATGTTGTTAAGCCTTGTTTGATGTACCTCCCTTGTTCCCCTAAGCATCCGCTGAAAACCACCATTGTTCATTCCATACATAAAACAAATATATTAAGGCTAATGTAACCGTCATCATGACATACTTGGCGACAACTAAAGAACTATTTTCATTAATTTGTGACCTTAATGGAAAATAAGTTTTTTCTGAAGCACCATTCATGATTCTAAAAAAAGAATTTGTCAATATTTTATAAATAGATTTTATTCTGAATCGAGCCTATTTCAGAATATGAAGATTGTTAATTAAGGTATTATCGAATTTGTTCTCTCAATTCTGAAAGAATTTCCTCTATAACAGTTTCTGCACGATCCTTCATCTGGTTGTATTCCTCTAACATTTTATGATAGGTTTCACCAGTTATCTCTTTACGAATGTACCGTGCCTTGACAGATTCGATGCCTTTTTGCGAGGTTTCCAGTTCTACCTCTGCAGTTTCTAGACGTTTAATTTGCTTAGAGTAGTATTCACCAAAAGATGCAATTTTTTCTCTCAGTCCAGATAAGTCTTCTTTAAGTCTTGAAAGATGATCGTCTATTGAATTTTTTCTTAACCTATAGTTGCGCCTAGAAATTTTCCCTTTTTCAACATTGTCTTTTAGTATGTCCAATTCTCGCTGAAGTCTCGTTCCCTCATCATAGCGGTTCAGAAAATTTCTCAAAATTTCAGGTGAGAAAGTAGAAGATATAACCTCGGACAATGAACCAGATACCTTTCTAACAAATAAAATAACCACAAAAACAATAATAACCAGCCCAGCCCAAAGAGCTGGCCTAAAAATTGACCAAAGAATGAAGAATTGATATTTTAAAATAATGACCGGTTCATCTATATGGGTTACGTCTTCTTTCGTGAATTCCACAACTGCTGAAAAGCCTGATTTTTGAATAGCGGGCGTCAATGAAGATTCGCGGTATTCCGCACCTTCAGGAAGAAAAACTGCAACCGTCAACTTTTCTACAAACCAGTCATCTGGCTTGTTGAGACTAATATTTAGTATATAGTCCTGCCAGCTGCTCTGCTGAATATAGACGCTTGTAGGAAGATTGTATGTAACCAAGAGTCTTAGTTTTTCTTGTGGACTTAAGTAATCACTAAGGAATACCCTGACCTTAACAAATGTAGGGTAATTTGATATTGTTATACTTGATGTACTAAATGTACCGAATGGATTCTGAACCGAGATGGACGAAGCGTTAGCAGGTAAAATGAATATGACCTCATAAACAGTTTCATTCGCGTTGTTAGTAATTTGGCATCGATCTGCAATTGAAAGTCCCCCCCAAGCATCAATCTTAATTTCTCTTCTCCACTCATTAATAATATAGGTAAAATTCGATGCAGAAGGGGTTTCATTTAAAACTTTTACACTTGATACTGGTTGAACATTTGAAAATATAGAAGCCGTTTTGACATAGTCATATTTTACATTTAAGACTATAATGAAGAGCATCGTAATACTGATAAGTCCTCGTTGTAAACGAAATCTCAAATGGCTTTTCAAATTCCAATCAACCTCTGATTTTTCAGTTCATATTTTCTACTCTAAGGTAATTTACAAATTTGTCTTTTAAGTCCATGTATGAACAATTGAGCATGTCAAGTTCATTTTACTATAAAAAGATATTGAATAAGGTTTGTCAATTTGTTCTTTTCGCTTAACCAAATTAAAAACTATCGTAGTTGACCCTCGTGAAGCTTTTAATGAAATATCTTAAATATCTTATAGGTGTTAAAATAATATAAAAAGGTTGGAAGTTTGTGAAAATGCACATCGGGAAAAATTATAGAACGTCTTTGATTAAGTATTGTATTATAATAATATTAGCGCTTTATCTTTTTCCTCCAGCAATAACGAAAATCGAACTTTCAATGGGGAACGGGACAGAGTACACCTATTATGGCATTGTTCCTGCAAAACTTTACCGCTATAACCTTACTGATGGGCACGATCCTAACTCAGGTTGGCAGCTACAATCTAGTGCCAATACCTCTCTTCTTGCTGTTCTCGCATCAAACGATGGTACGAATGTTAAGGTATATGATTTAACACAAGGCACAATGGAGACGATAACTCTGAACAGTCTAGAAAGATATTGTACTCTTTTGGCAAACGGGACATTTTTCAAGGTCGTATCAGACAAAATAGTTTCAGTCTTACTACTGGACTATCAATCGGTTCCTTTAATGCCTCCTCCATCTAATATTACTGGGCCTCTTCCACGAACATTCTACACAGACGTAAATGGCTTATATGTCGGCAAAGAATTCGTTTTTATGGCTTCTCAATATGTTACAGATTTAGATTACGCAATTCTAGCCATAGAAAAATCCACGGTGACAATCACCCGAGATGATGATGAACGAATTCAACTTTCTATCGATGCAAATTCGTATAAGACTTTGACATTGAGCCCATTTAGAAACTATAGAATAACTTCTACAGGAAACATAATGATACAATCAGGAGGAGCGAGTATACCGGGCTATGGAGGAGATTGCCATTGTTTCGCAGTTCCAGCTGTTGAAGGAGGCTTTGTAGGGACTTTCTTTTTAACAAGATCAGCAACAACATGGGACAGGATAATGGATTTTGGATACCGAGCATCAGCTATTGAAGATACTAAGGTAAAAGTCTATGATCTTGATACCAAGCAGCTATTAATCGAACTAGAGGTGAAGGGTGGAAACGGAGTCGGATTCAAACCAAAAGCTGAAGCGATAGCTGTACAAAGTGATAAACCAATTTCACTTTCATTAGTCCACAATGGTACTATTGAACAAACACACCCATTGGCAGGTGGAAACCCTAAAGCAGGAGAATACTCAGGATATGGCGAAGGTATTATGTTCATAGGCGTTAGACCAAATGAAGTAACCTACATATATCTTCCTGTTAACGCTCATGATATTGCCTATTTCTTCGCCTCTGAGGATACTTTGGTAACCATTGATGATGAAATCACTCAAACATTAGGTGATGAGGACTATTATCAGTTTACCATTCCAGGAACACACAAAATTGTTTCAGACAATAACATTATCATTCAAATAACGCATTGGAATGGTAATCCTGAAAACCAAGGAATTCGGTTTACAGGTACTATTATACCATGTGTTCAAACAGTTAACGTTAATCCTACGGTTACAATAACTCCTGTTGAGGGAGGCTTTCCAATGACATACGTAATAATTGGAGTAGCTGCAGCTGTAGTTGCAGTGATAATTGTCGTCATAGTAATGAAAAAACGTTGAAAAACACAAAAAGAGAAAAGTCCTAGTATAAGCCAAAATGGCTTTGACTTTCCCCAAATATTTTTATAATAAATAATCATTTCATAAATCCCTTTTATAATCTAGATCAATAAAGCAAAAATTATAGCCATTGAGGATTCTATAATGAGAGCGGTTGTAAAGTATGCTTTTGGACCAGGAAGGGTAGAGCTTAGAGATGTCCCTGAACCTTATCCAAGTCAAGATGAGATTAAAATTGAAGTTAAAGCTGCAGGAATTTGCGGGTCAGACATTCACATTTATGATGGAGACATCAAACTTTTGATGAGAACTCCCGTTATTATGGGGCATGAACTCAGTGGCGTCATATCAGAAGTAGGCTCGTCTGTTACAGAGTTTAAACCAGGCGATAGAGTAAGTAGTGAAACTTCAGTACAAGTCTGCGGTTCATGTATTTCTTGTCGTACTGGAAACTATAATGTTTGCGCTCAAAAACGTTTGATCGGTTACTGGTTTAATGGTGCATTCGCTAAATACATTGTAGTACCAAGCCGTTTAGTTCATCGGTTACCTGACACTGTCACCTTCATTGGAGGCGCATTGTGTGAACCTTTAATGTGTTGTGTAAATGGAGTTTTAGAAAAAACAATTATCTCACCAGGTGACATGGTTGTCGTTGCTGGACCTGGAACAATTGGGCTTTTAAGCTTGCAGCTTGTTAAGGCTAAAGGAGGATTTGTAATTTTATGTGGCACATCGGCAGACAAAAATCGGCTCAAGCTCGGAAAGAGGATTGGTGCTGACATTATCCTAAATGTGGAAGAGCAAAATCCTTGGAAATTAGTTTCAGAATTGACAAACGGTGAAGGTTGTGACATTTTTCTTGAATGCTCAGGTTCTCCAGGTGCTGCACGCATGGGATTAAACCTAGTAAGGCGAGGAGGACAGTATACCCAGATTGGGTTGTCAGGTCACCCTTTTGAGATTGAATACGACCTAATTGCATACAAGGAGCTGTCAATCAAAGGAACTCTTGGGCAAAGGTGGACATCTTGGATGCAAGGAATGAAACTTTTGGAGAAGGGTTTGGTTAGAACTGAAGAATTGGTCTCAGAAGTTCTGCCATTATCAAAGTGGTACGAAGGATTTGAAAAAATGAGACGGAAAGAAGGATTGAAAATAATCCTAAATCCGCAAGAATGATGAAATTATTATGAGATTATTGGGAGTCTCCATATTACGCATAAGCAAACTGAATAAACGTACAGAATATAATAAGTGCAACCGAAAAAACAACTAGCATCCGTGGACTAACCCTTATTCCTGGCGTGTCTTCCTCGAAGAACCTGAGGAGACCAGCACCTGCAGCTGGCATTGGGGCCAAATCAGATCTTCTTTTTTGTCTTCTACTGCTCATTTGGTATCATCTTTAGCTTGCATTATTATTAATGGTGGAAGTACGACTAATTAAGCTTACGCTTTCAAAATTTGTAGGTGAGAACATTTTTTATGTAAAATAATCTATCGAAAGTCTTTTTTAATCCTAAGAAGATATATAAAGTATGCAGACAAGATTCATTTTTATTACTGGCGGCGTCATTTCTGGTTTAGGAAAGGGAATTGTTACATCCTCTATTGGCAAGATGCTTCAGTTTCGAGGTTTCAAGGTAAGTGCCTGTAAAATCGATCCATACATCAATTTTGACGCTGGAACACTTAGACCCACGGAACATGGCGAAGTATGGGTAACAGAAGATGGAGGAGAAATCGATCAAGACTTGGGGCATTATGAAAGATTTTTAGATATCAAAGTTCCCAAAAGCCACAATATTACAACAGGCCAAGTTTATAATGAGGTTATAATAAAGGAAAGAGCTGGTAAATACTTAGGTCAAACTGTTCAGCCGATTCCACACGTGACTGACGAAATTAAGAGACGGATTAGAGAAAACGCTAAGGCCTCTGGAGCTGACTTCTTTCTTGTCGAAATAGGTGGAACTGTCGGAGACTATGAGAATATTCTTTTTCTTGAAGCTGCGCGGCAGATGAAACTTGAAAAAAATCCAGTTCTATATGTTCATGTGGCTTATTTGCCGATACCTAAAAGTCTTGGTGAAATGAAGACCAAAGCAGTTCAACATTCAGTTCGTGAATTGGGAAATTTTGGCATTCAGCCTGACTTCATAATTGGAAGAAGTGACGCTTACCTTGATGAGGTACGAAGAAGAAAAATTGCTCTTTTTTGTAACGTGAATGAGGAAGATGTAATTTCAGATCCTGAGATTGAAAACATCTATAAGCTGCCTCTAATTTTTGAACAGGAAAAGTTTGGGGATAAAATTCTTGCGAAGTTTAATATGCAACTGGTGAAACCTCAAAATGGGGAGTGGGTGGAGTTTATTGAGAAAGTTGATTCCATCAAGGAAGAGGTTAAAATTGGCATAGTAGGGAAATACTTTGATATTGGAAAATTTCAGCTTCCTGACTCCTATGTTTCAGTCATTGAAGCAATTAAACATGCATCATGGCACAATAATAGAAAACCTTCTATTTCTTGGATAGATTCAAAGATTTTTGAAGAAAAGGTGGAAAACCTTGAGGTTCTTGAAAACTTTAATGGCATAATTGTTCCAGGAGGGTTTGGTAAAACTGGTGTTGAGGGCAAAATAGCTGCAATAAAATATGTGAGGGAAAAGGGTATTCCATTCCTTGGGCTTTGCTTGGGTCTTCAACTTGCTGTCGTAGAGTTTGCCAGAAACATTTGTGGATTAGAAGGAGCTAATACCGCGGAAATTGTACCAAACACGCCTTATCCCGTTATAGACCTTTTACCTGAACAGAAAGAAATTCTAAGAAAATCGAAATACGGAGCGACTATGAGACTCGGTGGGCAAACTGTGAAAATTAAGCCCAACACTCTTGCCCATAAATTATATAATTGTGAACAGGTAGTTGAAAGGTTCAGACACAGATACGAAATTAACCCAGATTATGTTGAAATTTTGGAAAAAAACGGCTTTATTTTCTCAGGCACGACTCCAGATGGCAGAATAATGCAGATAGGTGAATTACCTAGCCACCCATTTTTTATTGGAAGCCAGTTCCATCCTGAATTTACGTCAAGAGCACTGAAGCCGAATCCACTTTTTAATGGATTTATTCAAGCTTGTTTAAAAAAGGTTTTTCAGAGACAGTTTGACCCCCCCTCTGATAGTCTAGCTTACTATCAGCAATTTTTGTCTGAAAAACGAAAGACTTTTCTCTGAATGTCCCTTATAATTGAGGGAAAAACTGAAAAGAAAGGTGGCGAACTCGTTGAAGGTTGGAATCTTAACTGGTGGAGGAGACGCTCCTGGATTAAACGCTGCAATCAGAGCGATTATGAAAAAATGTGAAAAATTTGGGTATGAAGTAATAGGAATAAAGTATGGTTGGGCTGGATTGTTAGAACTTAACACAATGGCATTAAAATATGATGAAATCAAAGGCATTATACATAAAGGCGGAACAATGATAAAGACTTCTCGAACCAACCCATTAAAGATGCAAGACGGCGTAAAGAAGGCAGCTCAGAACTTTAAGAAGCTAGGGTTAGATGCACTTATAGCAATAGGAGGAGATGACACTCTTAGCGTCGCAGCCGCACTCAGCGAATCCGGCTTGAACGTTGTTGGCATACCTAAAACAATCGATTATGATGTTCCTGAAACCGAGTTTACAATTGGATTTGATACCGCAGTAAATTTGGCTATGCGTACGATTGAAAATCTACAAGATACTGCTGAATCCCATGACCGAGTCTTTGTGGTCGAAATCATGGGAAGGCATGCTGGGTGGATTGCCCTATATTCAGGATTAGCAGCTGGCGCAGATCTTATATTGATTCCTGAAGAGCCTTTCAGCATTAAGGACGTAGTGAATTTTGTTAAGAAAAAAACGTCCGATAAAGGAAGCCAAGCTGTCATAATAGTTGTTGCGGAAGGTGCTTTGATTAAGGATTATGAAGGTCCTGTAACAAAAGATGCTAGCGTCGACCAATTTGGGCATGTTCGACTAGGCGGGATTGGAGAGTTTCTTGCCAAAGAGATAGAAAAAGCAACAGGCTCAGAAACTAGGGCTGTTGTTCCTGCTCACACGATTAGAGGTGGACCGCCAACAGCTATGGATCGTATAATCCCGACAAGATACGGACTGGCAGCTGTAGATCTAGTGAAACAAGGAAAATTCGGAGTTATGGTGGCATTAAAAGCTGGAGAAATCGTAACGGTTCCCCTTTCAAAGGTTACTGGAAAGACTAAGACCGTAAGCAAACAATTATATGAAGAATCAAAAATCTTTTTTGAGTAAAAAGTTTTAGAAGAAATACCTTAGGGTTACCCTAAAAATCCTTTTTAAGTGTATTCCATTCCTAAGGGCTTTTTTAGAAACTCGAAGATTTCCTCCATTTCTTTATCCTTGTTTCTAAGTTCTGCAAGTCTTGCTTGAAGGGGTCCACAAGTTTTGACGTATTCTTCTTCAGTTATTTCGCCGAGATTATATGAGGTTGTGATTCTTTCAACCTCAACTTCGATTTTTCCAATTTCGTCGTGTATCTGCTTATGGTGAGGTTCCAAGTTAATTGACATCGCTCTTATGCTTTTTGACTTTTCCTCAATCATGTTAATGTATTTTTCTCTAAACTCATTGTAAATCTCGTCTGATAGTTTGCCTTTTTGTCCATCTAATATTCTGAGCTTCTTACTGCTTTCCCTTATTTGGTTTACAATGTCCTTAATTTCGGCCATGATCTCTTCTAAGGTTTTTACTTTTCTAGGAGCTTCTCTGATTATCGTCATCTTTAACTGCATTTCTTTCCATGCAGAGAATCCTATCATAAATTGTTCCAAGTCGCGAATCATCTGTCTGATTCTTTCATAGCTGCGAAAGCTTACTGGAAATTGTATTACTGGTATGAGAACGTCGCCTTCTCTTACGCCCTTTATTTCACAAGGCATTGTCACCCGAGACGTGTCAGCCAAAGCCACAAAAGATACTACAAATGTTCCATCTCTATATAGTTCTCCTTTAACTGTGTGCGGATCAACAAGTGAGGTTTTGAACTTTCCAATAGTCTCTTTGAGGTATGAATACAGCATTTCGCCATTTTGTACGCTTTCTCTAATTGGCAATGTTAATGTGGTGATGCCTCCAGAGGTTATTAGTTCTCCTACCATTTCTCTTTTTTGTTCTCTTCCCATAAGGCTGATTCCGCGTGCTTTTAAAGCAGGAATGTATCCGCCTAAAAAGACCATAACTACTCCAGTCAAAAGTGCAACAAGAATTGAAGGCATCGACCAATGAGCGGGTGGAATCGATTGTGGGTCAATTCCTGGTGCTGCCATGATGTTGGATAGAAATGTTAGGCCTTCTCCTAATAGGTAACTGCCAAAAAATCCAATGAATGTTCCCATTAGTCCAAGTAAAAGTGCTTCGACAAGAAAAACTTGTAACGTATTTTTCGGATCAAGACCAAGAGTTGCCAAAGTTGAGAATTCTCGTCTTCTTTCCTCATAAACGGAAGCCATTGTAGTATACATCATCAAACCAGCTATGAGAAGTGGTGGTATGTAAGGAATAAGACCAGTAACAGAAAACTCCGTCGACCAAACTATCTTTTGGGAGAGTCCATTTGTGTTTGCTATTGTTGTTGACGCTAACGTGTATGCAAGTTCCTGAGCGACATCAACAGGTTCGTATCCTTCTTTTACAATTATGAAAGCTTCTGAAATTGTAAATGCAGAACTACTGATAGATTTCAACGGGACAAGAACGATTGTTGAAGGGTTCTCAAATAATGGAGTATTATCTATTTTAAGAAAGTCATGAAATGCTGTTTGTGAATCGAATATACCAATGACTTTAAACTCGCCTATAATCCTTTGACGTGGAGGACCTATTTGGCCTGCGATGCCTTCTGACACAATTAAGGAAACATCCTGATTAATGAGAAAATTGAAATCGGATGGAACTATAACAACTGGTTCTCCTTTAATAAACTGGTTCCAAAAACCTGTGATTCGCTGTGACAGGTTATAATGTTTTTCCATGTAAGTGGGGTCTACACATATTATTTTCGCAGCATGTCTTCCTTCTCCAGAACTTATGTAACCTTGACGAATCAGTAGGTCCGATGTTATTAATCTCTCCTGTTCTCGTACCGTTTCAATGTAAGTTATTTCTTTACACCATGGCTGCTGACGAGTCCAATTTATATCGTATTCTGTAATTGGAGCTATCATAGTATCTGGTTTCACGATGACACCTGGAATATTAGTACCTGTCCACTGTTCAACAAATTTGGTTTCTCTACTCATGGAAATGTTTACGAAAACGATAGCTGATGAAACTATAATGACAATTGTCAAAAGCGTCAGTAAGGTTCGTGACTTTCTTCTTTTCAGACTTCTAACGCCTAATTGTAAGGCTAGATCAGTCATTGTCTTCTGACGAATCGATAAGATTTGCATAGCGAAATATGTAATAGTTCCGATTACAAAACATCCTAAAAGAGATAGGGGTAGGCTGACGCTTCTGCTTCCGATCAACAAGGCGAAAGTGATTTTTAAGGAGGGATGAGAAAGAGAAAACATTATCATAACAAGGCTGAAAATTAAAACCTTAGCCAAAAGTCGAGTCTTGTTTTGGGATGGTTCGTCAAAAATGAAGCTTGAAAGTAGCGACCCTAATCCATACGCGAACAAGCTTATGCCAATTGCCGTGAACATGGCAGTTATTTTATTGTCAAAAAGCCATTTCATTAGGTCGAGAAACTTACTATTAGAAATTTTTGCGCCTCCGTATGCAGATGCGTATTCACTTTTTTCACTTAGTTCTAAAACTCGGTTCCAAAGACTTTTTATCGCATTGTATTCGCCAAGTTCTTTGTTAAGTGGATATCCTGTGGAGTTAAAGAATTCAAATTCTCTATCCATTCTGTAAATTGCGCGTTCGACATATTCAGTTGCTTGGTGATGCATCCAATTAATTATGGTTGTGTTTTCGTTTACCTCAACTATTAAGGGTGAAACGGGATCATTAATTTCAAGTTTTTCCGTTTCAATGTTTGACCATAATCTGGTTTCATGAAATATTGTTACTCTATAATTAATCGGGAAGAAATACAGTCTTTCATAAGTTTTGTTGCTCGGGATATCTGTTAAAATTGCAGGTAATACTATTAATTCTTGGTTTGTTCCAGATAATATGTCGCAGTCTAGCACCTTTACAAGTTTTCCCTTGAGAACCCACAATGTGCCCTCAATGTATTGTTTATCATCCAGTACCCTGCTTGACAAGCTAATGCCTATTCCAGAATAAATTGTGTGGTTCGCATTATAATCTTGTTGGAAACGAGATGACTGAATTTCCTCAACAAATACGTTTTGAATTTTTATTAGCGTATAATTTTCTGATAAATCGACGTTAGCAAGTGTCATGCGTCCAGGAACTGTTGTCTTGGCTATTGTTCCAAGCAGTGTTTGTACGATACCAGTTTCACTTGTTCTGTTAGAGATTCTTCGATATCCCCAATCAGTAAAAACATCAATCACTACTGATAAGTTAGCAATAGCGATGCCGGTGTTGTAATCTCTAACTTGTATAGTTAAGTAAACTGGAACAGTCTCTGCTTGTTGAGTAATATTAGATGCTTGAGTCGGTATAATTGCTAGAAAAATACAAAGTAAAATTATGGATAGAGATGTTTGTTTAACTTTCATCGCATTTCTCTGCCTCCTAATTCCATTATTTTTGCATCATACTCTTCTCTCAGCTTCCTATAGATTTTATATTCAACTTGTCCATTCTTGTACATGGTCTCGAGCCTTGCCAGCATATTCTTGTATTTTCTAATTTCTAAAGGAGTTCTCAACTTTCTCCTTTCCAGAACTACTGTGAAGAAGGCAAGAGGAACAATCAATAATACTAATGAAACAAAAATGATAGGCTTAATGTTGCATGTTACCGTATGGCTTTGGTCACTATTAAGGTCTATGATTAGGGAACCTGAAAAAATTCCATAGTCAACATTTATTCTGTAGGTTCCTTGCGGAAGTAACATTGTAAGAACACCAACATTATCGGTGTCTGTATCTGCCCTAATACGTTCATTTGTAGTTTCCAAAAAAACATCAGCCTTCGAAAGGGGGTTACCAAACTGGTCTTTGCAGTTAAGCGTAAGTCTGAAGACGCCGCATGCTATTGTCCTGCCATAGTCAGTTTGAACATTTACGGTTTGGGATGCAACTTGGGTTCCCATCCACTCAACATTGACTGTGTAGCTGCCTACACGCAAGTTTTGCCATAAAATTTGACCAAATGCGTCAGTGTATTCACGAAACACCAAATTTTGTGAGCTGTCAAAGACAGTAACAATAGCTCCAGAAAGAGGCTGACCTGTTCTGGTTACAAATTTTAGGAACAAGTATGTTGATTCTCCGGTGATTATAACAGTCTCTGTTTTCTGAAGGTCAATTATCATTTCCTTTACGGTCTCACCGCTCGAAACTGTTATCCAATAGGTTCCATTCCAAAGTTCATTAAATTGTGCCTTTCCATATATGTCGGTCTTAGTCCAGTTTATCAGCTGCATAGTCTGATTAGTAACAATTGTGATATTTGTTGGAGAATGGAAGACAACTTGGTCGTATAATAACACAACATATCCTATTAAGGGGTTATTGTCCAAATTAACGCACATAACAGTTAAGTTGTTTGTCCAACAAACAATAGTGAAAACCTTTGTTTCAGTAACTTCTATTTCTCTATATCCTATGGTTCTGTTCCCGTATCTAACTGTAATCCTAAATGTTCCATCAATTAAATAAACATCCTTATGTTCAACGTGCCCTGTGTCATTTGAGACATCACTGTAAAAAAGATAGCCGTTCATGTCACGGGTGTAGACTTGAGCTCCAGTAACATTACGATTCGAAGCAGTGACCAAATGGAGTTGAAAATCAGCTCTGATACATGGTAAAGTTATATTTGTGGAACTTTGAAGAGCCACGATTCCTTGACCGACTGCTGGAGGAATTCTAGTGATTTTTAACTCTCCAAGAATGTATTCTTTAATAATCGTTTCAACCCCAATTACTTTTAGTAAATACGTTCCATTCCACATGGCTGGAAAACTTAATGTTCCATTATTATCTGTCATTGTTTGAGCAACTAGTCTTCCAACCCCTTCTGTTACTAATGTTATATTTTGACGTCTTGCAATCATACTTGACTCGTAGGAAAACAATGGTGAGCCAAAGTCTAACTGATCATACAACATAACTGTGTGGTTTGCCAATCGATTTCCACGTTTATCAACCAGCGTTATATTAAAATCATAAGCCCATGTCCTAATGAGATGAGTCGCATTCTGGGTAATAGCAATTTCTTGATAACCAACTACTCTATTTTCTTTTTGAACAGAAACTGCATAAATTCCCGCCTCAATCAGTGTAAGTTCGATTTGCCCTAACTGATTGGAAATTTTACTTGTCGATCTTCTCCCCAAAGGGTCAAAAATTGTAACATTAACATTTCCAAAACTGATTTTGTTCGCCCAGTCTCTTATCCACAATGTCACATTATACCTTAAAAGCGCATCTGCGCTATTCGTTGTACTAAAAGCTTCATTTGCGACAATGCTAAAAGCATTTAGACCAATGTTAGCACATAATACATGCGAGATTAGCAAAGTAAAAACTAGGTAAATACTCGGTAAGGTAATTTGACGTTTTTTCATGCATAACCCTTTGTTAATTCTGAACTTCTAAATATTTTCATGTCCATGTCATCTATTGAAGAACGTAACTGAGCTTTTTCTCGTTCTACCCTCTTTAAGTTAGTTTGTAAAGAGCTAATTTTTACTTCGTATAGCTGTTGAGGAACTTCTCCAACCGCATATCTTACTTCTAACTCTTTTATTTCATCATTAATTCGCGATCCCTCAAGCTCAAGGTTCATTATCTTTTCTATTTTATTACGTCTTATTAATGTCCACTGCTCCGAGATTGTGTCTAATCTTTGCTGACAAAGTGATATAGCTTTCTCAAACTCTGTTGCTTTGGATCCGACATTATTTTTTCTTTTAAGTATTGAAAGATATTGTTCTATTATTCCAGTTTCATCCTCAATTGGCAAATCTGACAATGCTATGTCAATTTTTGAAATTAAATACTCCCATCTTTGCAGTCCTAAAGAATAGACTTTTACACGTGAGGCTTCATCTGCAAAATAGTCGCTTTGGATTACATCAGAATACGCCCGAACATATTTTAGATCCTCAAGTTTCTGAGATGGTGACGTTTCAATCGTGGATGCAGTAGGTATAGGTGTGCTGACCTTCTCTTTGGCCCATTCCAACTTCGCCTTAGCCTTAGCTATTTCCAAAGATTCACGAAGTCTAAAAACTTCCTCAATAGTAATAGACAGCTGCGTACCTAATTCATCCATAATCAGATTGTATGCGGTTTCAGGAATTTCACCAGTTTTTAAAAGCTTCAAAAGTTCTTCTAGGCTTAAAGATATTTCCTTAACTCTCTTTACTTTGGATCGAAATTCAGAAATATAATTGTCAACAACGTTTTCAAGTTCCTTGATTGAAACTTCGGCAACTGAAACGGATTTTTCTTTTTCTTGAGGAACGGGTTTGATTTCATCTAACCGTTTTTGAACGGGTAGTATAGTCCTTTGTGTCTGAGGAGAACTGGATTTTGATTTTCTGACAACTCGTCTTAGAATGCTTGCCAAATTTTATACCCGTTTTATGCAATTTTTCCCGTTTTTTCTCTTTTCTTGCGTGATAAAATAATCTCACTTATACTCGAATATATCATTTTTCCAAAAAAGGAACGGTGTTTTTTAAATCCTAAGTTCTATGTTTTGTTGGCTTAAGAAATCATTTAATTCGTTTTTAAATGGTAAGGCTGTTATTGCACCACGTTTTGTAACAACCAGTGCTCCAACAGCGTTTGCCACAATAACGCAGGTTTCCAAATCCCACTTCTTAAGTATTCCAACCAAGAAGCCGGCGTTCCAGCCGTCTCCAGCGCCTGTGGTGTCAACAGCTTTTACTTTAAAGGCTGGGATGTTAATTATTTGTCTCTCCTTTGTCATTACGAATGCACCATTTACGCCAAGTTTTATGCCAACTGTTTTGACGCCGAGTCTCAAACATTTTTCCGCTGCTTTTTTAGGATTCGCTGTCCCAAAGAGGAAAGAAGATTCTTCGCGCGAAAATGTTGCTATGTCAGAGAGCCTAAGCATAAGATTATAGAATTTTCTTATAGTACGCTCAGATCTCCACACATCCAATCTAAGCGTTGGGTCGAAGGAAACTTTTACCCCTTCTTTTTTCGCTTGTTTTACAGCAAATATGATGGCTTTTCTCGAGGGATTCTGCGATAGCGCAAATCCTGACACATGTAAAATTTCAGCACCTTTAATGTATTCAGTGTCAATGTCATCAATAGATAATGCGCTGTCTGAAGTTCCATTGACCCAAGGTTTACGATAAAAAATAAATGATCTTTCTCCTGTTTCAGGTTCATTGGCAACAAATGCTAAGGTTGTGAGAGTTCCCTTCTTAACTTTTACTTGTGATGTGTCAACATTGTTCTTTTTTAGTTCTTGAACTAGAAATTGCCCAAACGGGTCTTCACCAACCACCGTTATTGCTCCTGAAGATGAACCCAATCTGGCAACTCCAACAATAGTATTCATGGGTGCGCCACCAAAGCATTTTTGGAAGGCTGGAACCTCAATGTATGAGACAGGTTCAGTGGCAACGAAATCTATTAAGACTTCGCCTATTCCGACAACTTCAGGTAGCATAGTTTTTCACCTAATTTAATCATTTTTTCCTTAAACTCTTAATCCCATCCATGTATGGTCTCAAAACTTCGGGAACGATAACTGTCCCGTCTTTTTGTTGATATTGTTCCAAAATTGCCATCATAGTACGGCTTGTAGCCAAAGCTGTACTGTTAAGCGTGTGAATAAAGTCTTTTGGAGGTTTGCCAACTCCCTCCCGGTACCTGATTCCGAGCCTTCTTGCTTGATAGTCAGTACAGTTCGAGTTTGAACCAGCCTCTCTGAAGACGCCGTCTGCCATCCATACCTCCGTGTCGTACTTCTTAGCTGCAACTGTTCCGATATCTCCAGTACACACGTTCACTACTCGGTAATGTAAACCGAGCATCTGATAAAGTTCCTCGCAGTTTTGTTGAAGTTCCTCATGGAACCCCCACGACTGCTCAGGCAAACAGAATATAAATTGCTCAATTTTATTGAACTGATGCATTCGAAAGAAACCTTTTGTATATTTACCATGAGCTCCGATTTCACGTCTAAAATTGGTACTAACTCCTACAAATTTTAAAGGAAGCTCACAAAGGTCTAAGGTTTCGTTCATGAACATAGCTGCAATTGGATGTTCACTCGTCGCTATGAGGTAATGATCCTCATTTTCTATTTTATACATGACAGTTTCGAAATCTGATAAATCCGTTACCCCCTCATAAGGTTCTCTTCGCAACATAAATGGAGGTTCAACCAAAGTATATCCTTTTTTCATCATATGATCAATAGCAAACCGTTGTATAGCAAGGTCGAGAAGAGCTAATTCGCCCTTTAAGTAATAGAAACCTGTACCAGCAACCTTGTTTGCTCTTTCTTCATCAACCAATCCAAGGGTTATGGCTAGTTCCAGGTGATTCTTGGGTTGAAAATTGAATCTTGGCGGTGAACCCCATCTTCTAATTTCAACATTATCGTTTTCGTCTCGACCGTAAGGAACGGTTTCATGAAGTAGATTTGGTATTCGTTTAAGCAAATTTTGAGATTTCTTACTATAATCGTCGACTTGAGTATTCAGTTCAGTAATCTTTGCTTGTATCTCGTTAGCTTCATTTAGCAGTTGTGAATCAACTAAACCTTTTTTCTTCATTTGGGCGATTTGTGCGCTGAGCTCGTTACGTTTTCTTCTAAGATCATTAATTTTTGTCAGTAAAGCTCTCCACTTTCTATCAGCTTCTATAAACTCTTCTAACAAACTCAGTTTTTCAGGATCGTTTCGTCTTTTCAAATTTTCCCTAACGAGTTCAGGATTGTTTCGAATAATCTTGACATCAATCATGCAGGGAAACTCCAAACATTTCTATGAATATTCCAGCTACAAAAATATAAGGGTGAAGCATTAACACTGATTAAAAAGTCCACTAAACATTTTAATACTTCGTTTTTTCATTAATTTGGACTGTAGTGGTGTTACAAAGTGTCTAAATCTGGTCGTGTCAAGGATAAATGGCGTAGTAAAAAATGGTATACCATCGTTGCCCCAGACTATTTTGGGAGTGCTGAAATAGGGTCGATACCTGCAGATGAGTCTGAATCTCTTATTGGCAGAACTGTCGAATCAACTCTCTATGATATAACTGAAGATTTCGCTCATCAGTACCTAAAAATGTATTTTCAAATAATAGGTGTTGAAGGGAAACGAGCTTTAACGATATTTAAGGCGCACGAGTATTCCCGAGACTACTTAAGAAGCCTTGTTAGGAGACGAACTACCAGGATTGACGCCATCGTTACAGTTACGACAAAGGATGGCTATAAACTTAGAATATCTGCATGCGCCTTTACCCTCACTAGGATAAGAACTTCTCAAGAAAAAGAAATTCGTAAAATCATGAAAAAAATAACAGGAGAAAAAGCATCAGCACTTACGTTTAATCAAATTGTGCAAGAAATTGTTCTTGGAAAAATCGCTTCTGACATTTACAATGAGGCGAAGAAAATTGCACCGCTACGACATGTAGGGTTAAGGAAATCTAAACTTATATCAAGACCGCTAACCGAAGTTCATGCTGCTCCAGAACTGGTAACTGAAGTATCGGGTAATGTATGAAACACTTTTTGATATGTCTAAAAACTGTTCATCTCGCATTCATGTCGATTCAAGAAGAAAAGTAGCTCGCGAAGCAGCAGTTTTGCTGTATACTTCTCAAGAGAAGGAATATAAGCAGGCTAAAGAAAGGGCAGCCTTGAATCTTTGTATTCGAATATTGCCCACAAACATTGAAGTTGCCAGAGAATTAGACTTTATCGCGGAAGAAAACGAGGGGCATTTCAGGCAAGAACGCTTGATTCGTATGCGCAAGGAAGCATTGGAAACAATGTTAGCGCTTGAGCTCTTTGATCCAAAGCTTGTCGGAAGCGTTTGGAGGGGAACCGTGAACATTAACAGCGACATTGACATCGCCGTCTATTCCTCAAATCGTGACCAAGTTCTCAGAAAAATAAAAGAGAAAGGATTCAACATCGTGAAAACTGAGGTTATTTTTGGGCCAAGTCAAAAAAAAGCGAAGGAATCTTTTCACATCACAGTTATGTTTCCATCTGGAGATAAGGCTGAAATTGTAGTTCGAGACACGGAAGATAAAAACCAAAGAAACAAGTGCGAAATATATGGTGACGAAATTAAGGGCTTGGATACAAGACAGCTTAGCAAAATCCTCAAAGAAGATCCACTTAGACGGTTTGTACCATAAAATTCTTTGCTCAAGTTATTTTGCGGGGCATTTCAGTTAGACTTAATGGTTGCGGTTGATCTTTTAGTATTATTAACAAAGTGGGCGATGCGGAATGTCGACGCTTATCCCGGAGGCCAACGTCATCAAGAAGGATTGGAGGAGAGCAAATCTTAAAATTGGACTATGCTATCCTAATGTGTACCGCGCCGGAATGAGCGGGTTAGTTGTAAGGCTGCTTTACGCCTTGTTCAACATACGTGACGATGTACTCTGTGAGCGTTTCTTCATTCCCACAAGGCAGGAGCCTTGGCTAAGCCTTGAATCCAGTCAACCATTAAGTAAGTTCGACGTCGTTGCTTTTACGCTTCAATATGAAGAAGACTACGTTAACGTTATTCGAATGCTGTCGAGATCAGGCATCCCCTTAAGAAGAGAAAATAGAAAGGCTAAGGACCCAATAGTTATTGCAGGCGGTCCGTGCGCCACTGCGAATCCTGAACCTTTAGCTGACTACATAGATCTTTTTTTTATTGGAGAAGTTGAATCCTTTTTGGATGAGGTTGTGGATCGGCTAATTGATTGTAAAGATTCTAAAAGAAACGTAGAAGCGTTTGCTGATGTTAACGGAATATATGTGCCTCAGGAGCCGAACCTTACAAAAAGGGTTATGGTTAGTAACCTTGACGAAGCTTTTCACCCCGTGGCGCAGCAAGTTCCCATTGTGGATGAACATAGTCATTACATGACAATTTTTGGAAGGGCATTGGCTGTAGAAGAGACTCGTGGTTGCAGTCGAAGCTGCCGATTTTGTCTTCTGAGGCACATTAATTTTCCTATGCGTGAAAGAAGTCTTATGAAAATTGAAAACATAATCTACGAAGGAATGAAGAAGACCCCTGTAAACAAGGTTTCGTTAATTGGTGCCAGCATATTTGATCACCCAAGGCTTGAAGATGTCTGCGAATATATTGTTTCTCAAGGGTACGAGCTTTCAATTCCTTCTTTGAGACCTGAAAACATCACAGAAAATCTAGCTAAGATGCTTATTAAAGGAAAACAGCGAAACGTTACGATGGCACCTGATGGTGGTTCAACACGCATTCGAGAGATAATATGCAAACAAATGGACGATGAAACTTTAATTGATGCTGCCAAAATTCTTTTGAAAAATGGTTTAAAACGTCTAAAACTATATTTCATCATTGGTTTGCCTAAAGAAACACCTAACGATGTAAAAGCCATAGTTGAATTGTCGAAAAAAATTGCAGGAGCTGGATATGGCGAGAAGGCTATACACCTCAGCATTAATCCGTTTGTTCCCAAACCGCATACGCCATTTCAGTGGGAAAAGGTGACGTCTTTACCAGATATTAGAGAGAGCCTAAATTTGATAAAGAAACTTCTTAGGAGTGACCGAAGGTTTATTGTGGAAGGAATGGATCCTCGCCATGCACAAGTTCAAGCCCTTTTGAGTCTTGGAGACAGGCAAATAGGAAAGACCATTGAACTAGCATCTCTTTATGGAGGCAGTCTAGGAGCTTGGAGGCGAGCTATGAAGGAGACAAATGTCTCTTTTGATAAATATCTGCAAGAGAGAAATTTTGATGACCCATTACCTTGGGACAAAATTGATGTAGGAATAAGTAGAAAGCAGTTAGTCATGGAAGCTGAAAAGATTAGGAATATTGTATAACGTTAGGATAATGCATAATTAAGTTTTCTGCTAGTTTTTCTTACTGTTTTTTGCTCATCGTCTCTGCTGACGGGGCTTTGGTTCTATCGATAGATCGGTTGATTAGCGTCGTTTCTGTTTTTGTAAGAG
>Ga0272448_1000961_pt1 | contig 40910 bp, 41 predicted proteins | sample YNPCB0191_FD_202220 | JGI IMG/M metagenome (GOLD analysis project Ga0272448, IMG submission 202220) | Hot spring sediment microbial communities from Yellowstone National Park, WY, United States - YNP-CB-019-1 | ecosystem: Environmental > Aquatic > Thermal springs > Hot (42-90C) > Sediment...
ACTGGCATTTCTTGAACATACCGACCGCGCCGTCTATCTTGAAGATGGAGACATTGCAGTTGCCACCGACACCGGCGTAGCTATCACAAACAGCCATGGGCCGGTAGAGCGGCCCGAAGTGCGCATCGAGTGGGGCGCCGAAGAGTCACGCAAGGCGGGTTACGAACATTTCATGCTCAAAGAGATTCACGAGCAACCGAAGGTCATTGACCGCACTCTCAGCGGCCGCATCAAGGCCGTGGAGCCAGGCGTGGAACTCGGGATAGAACGCTATGATAACCTGAACGACATCACACTCATCGCCTGCGGTACTTCCTACCATGCGGCGCTGGTCGGAGAGCAGGCAATCAGCCAATTGAGCGGAATACCGGCCAGGGCCGTTATTGCCTCAGAATTCAGGGGTGCTGACGCGCTCCGGCCGGACAGCCTGCTCATCGGCATCAGCCAGTCCGGAGAAACCGCCGACACCCTGCGCGCTCTCAAGACTGCCCGCGAGTCCGGTGTACGGATACTGGCCATCACCAATGTTCCTGGAAGCAGCATCACCAGATATGCCGACCAGACTTTGTATACCTGCGCCGGCCCGGAAGTGGCGGTGGCTGCTACCAAGACATTCACCGCCCAGCTAATCGCTCTCTACCTGTTCGCCATAGCTTATTCCAGGACCTCCGACGATGCCGCCATACGTCTGAAGGAGGGGTTGCGCGCTCTCTCCGGCAAAGTTGAAAGCATCCTCGACAGCGAGCCGCAAATAGTGGAACAGGCCAGGCACCTGAGCCACTTCCATAATGCCTTTCTAATAGCGCGCGGCATCAACTACCCGGCTGCCATGGAAGGGGCATTGAAACTCAAGGAGGTCGCTTACGTCCATGCTGAGGCGTTCCCGGCCGGTGAGTTAAAGCATGGCCCCTTCGCCCTGCTCGGCGCCGCAACCCCGGTTATCGCTATCGTACCTGGCGACGACACGCGGGAACCGATGCTGACCAGCATCAAGGAGGTGAAGTCCAGAGGGGCCATGGTGCTCGCGCTGGCTCCGGAGAATGACGAGGCCATCGAACAGCTTGCCGACTCGGTAATCCGGGTGCCGGTTGCTGAAGCTATGCTGTCGCCACTGCTAAACGCGGCCGCCCTGCAGTTGCTTTCATACTACGTAGCCAGAGAGCGCGGTTGTCCCATCGACATGCCCATCAACCTGGCCAAAAGCGTCACTGTACCATAACCGTTTATGCGGCATCCACCTTGGCACCGGCCGCCCTCACCAGCAGTAGCGGTTTGGTACCCTGTTGTAGAACCCTTGCGGCAACACTGCCGAATACCCACCGGCTGACACCGGAACGGCCGTGCGTTGACATGGCTACCAGGTCGACCTCCAATTCTTCCTCCGCCCTGATAATGCCCTCGGCTGCGGCGCCGGTCTTGGTTTGAGTCCCTACCTTGATACCTCTAACCGCCAGCCTTTCCGCAACTTTGTCCAGATAAGCCTTAACACTCCTCTTTATAGGCTCCATCTCCTGCTCGGTATATGGGACCTGGCTCACTATCTCTCCACTGGAATAGACGTGGTAGGCCATTGCTACCATCTGGAAAAGGATTACTTCCATATCCAGCTTTGAAGCAAGCTCGGTGACAAACGGTAAGGCCGCCTCGCCAACCTCAGAACCATCGAGCGGCACCAGTACCCTGCTCAAAAGCCGGCTCTTTTCCGGTGGCTTTGTCCCCTTGGTCCGTATCATAAGAACAGGCGTTTTGGTACCGCGAACAACCTTGCTGGCGACACTACCCATCGCCCATCGCGTGATACCCGAGCGCCCGTGAGTCCCCATGACCACCAGCCCGATGTCGTTCCGGTCAATGTACTTGATAATCTCCTCCGCCGCCGACCCGATGATGATGACCGGCTCCACCTGCGCATCGGCACGGTATTTCTTGACCATGTTAGTCACACGCTGGGCAATCTGGTTGATATAGAGCTCCTGCATGTGATAAAGACCGCTTTCAGTTGACTCGGAGACCTGAAGAACAACAATTTTAGACCCAAGCCGCCCCGCCAGCTCCTCTGCCAGCGGCAAAGCCTGCTCCGAAAGCTCCGACCCATCCAGCGGGACAAGGATTTTCTCAAACATATACCACCTCCTGCGTCAATCTTTGACTTCGAGGCAATCATATTATCGCTACAACACTGTGTCAAACCAGAGTCCCACTCCAGCTGCTGGCATTATAGGTGAGTCAAAGGCGACCGCGGCAATCTTCTATAGGTATTAATGCCTGCTCAACAGGGGTATACCGAGCAGGTCACTGTCTTTGCAACCCGCCATTACTGTTATCATAAAACACGCCTCAAGGCGGATGGACGGCTTTTCTCTGGCTGTTAAGATATGGCTGGAAGTTGAGAGCGGGGCGGAAAATCGGGAAAAAGGAGGGCTGAAATGGAAAAGACCGGGAAAGTAACGAAAACAATCGGGAAAGTGGCGCTGGTGATCCTCGGTTGCGCTTTGGCCCCGATACTCATCTGGGTTGCCTTCGGAGTGGCCATGCACCAGCGGGCCAGGGCTAAAGAAGCTGGCAAGCCGGCGCCGACCTTCCGCGAAATCCTCGCCGCGGCCGGCAAGTAGAAATCCTACCGAGAACAAGGACATAAAAGGGTCGGGTGCTTCACCCGACCCTTTTATGTTTTTACTCCGCACACATCGCCGACGGTCGGCCGCCGGGATAGTAACTGGTGGTCACGACACACCCGGTCTTCTCGTAGAAACTGTTGATGTAGAGTGTCGTCGTCCCACCCACCGTCTTCTTGCCCCACTGCTCATTCCTATAGACCAAAGGCCGATTTCAAAGTTACGATTCCACAAATCGGTTGGTGATCGGCAACCTGCGGTCTTTACCAAACGCCCTCTGGGTAATCTTAACGCCTGGGGCGGCCTGGCGGCGCTTGTACTCGTTGTGGTCAACAAGATTGATGACGCGGCGGACCATATCATAGTCAAAACCCATCTTAACGATTTCGGAGAGGCTCTTGTCTTCTTCCACGTAAGCGGCCAGAATCGGGTCGAGCAAATCATACACCGGCAGGCTGTCGCTGTCTTTCTGATTCGCCCTCAACTCCGCGGTCGGTTCCCTTTCCAGCACCCTCTTGGGAATTAGCTCTTTTCCAGCCAGAGCATTACGGTAACGCGCCAGTTTATAGACCATCGTCTTAAAGATGTCTTTGATGACAGCAAAGCCGCCGGCCATGTCGCCATAAAGAGTACAGTAGCCGGTGGCCATCTCGCTCTTGTTGCCCGTAGTCAGCACCAGCCAGCCGAACTTGTTGGACAGTGCCATCAGGATATTGCCGCGGATACGCGCCTGGATGTTCTCCTCAGTGCTGTCCGGCTTGACATCCTTGAAACATTGAGCCATCGTATTCAAATAGGCCGTGTACGCTTCCTCGATTGGTATCACCATGAACCGGATACCAAGGTTCCGGGCCAGTGTCTCAGCATCACTCTCACTCATTGAAGAGGTGAAACGCGACGGCATCGCCACGCCAACAACGTTCTCCGGGCCAAGCGCATCTGCCGCTATGACAGCCACCAGACTGGAATCAACACCGCCGGACAGACCCATCACGACTTTCTGAAAACCGTTCTTACGCACGTAGTCACGGGTGCCGAGGACCAGCGCCTGGTAGATTTCCGCCACCGGCTCCAACGGTTCCAATTTACGTGCCGGAATCGACGGCCTGTAAACCCCATCCGGAGACCTGGCAGTATCGCTCACAATCGTTTGCCCGGCCGCTTCCTTCCTGAGCCTGGGGTTGTGAAGCCTGGCCCTGAGAATAGCTTCGAGGTCGATATCGCATAGGACCAGGTCCTCCTCGAATTGCTTCCCCCGGGCGATAATCTCGCCCCTTTCGTTAGCCACGAAACTACCGCCGTCAAAAACAAGTTCGTCCTGCCCGCCCACCATATTCACATACGCAACCACTGCCGTGTAGTCAGCCGAGCGCGTTGTCAGCATCTTCTCCCGGGCAGCGCCTTTCCCGGCGTGATAGGGAGAGGAGCTGATATTAACCACTATCTGGGCGCCTTTCTGCACCTGAATTGAAGCCGGGCCCGACGGATGCCAGATATCTTCACAGATGTTGACTCCAACGACCGCACCGTTCAGGCCAAACACCGGATAAGCGGTACCCGGCCGGAAGTACCGGTCCTCATCAAACACGCCATAATTCGGCAAGTAGACCTTATGATGGACCCCCAGAAGCTCCCGGTCTTTGATAAAGGCCGCGGCGTTAAACAGGTCTCCCTGCAGGTCAACAAATCCCACAATCACGGCGATGCCATTACTGGCCTGCCGTATGGCATCAAGCTCTTTGAGATTCCCGGTAACAAATTGAGTCTTGAAAAGAAGGTCCTCCGGCGGATAGCCAGTGATAGCCATTTCCGGAAATGCCACTAAGTCGGCCTGAGACCGGCGGGCCTCGTCGATGAAGCGCCGTATCTTGTCCCCGTTGCCGGAAATGTCGCCAACGGTGCTGTTTATCTGCGCCAGCGCGATACGTACCGTGTTCATAAACGTGCCACCTTAGCGCAATTGTAGTGTTGAACACAACAGGGGGGCAAGTCCGGGACGGACATGCCCCCCTGTTGTGAAAGGCAACAATCAGAAGCTAAAGAATAGGCAGATAGTTCTTGACTTCGTAGTCGGTCACGTGGGTGCGGTACCTGTCCCACTCAATCTTCTTGTTCTCGATGAACGAGTTAAAAGTGTGCTCGCCCAGCGCCTCCTTCACCAAATCACTCTTTTCAGCGGCTTCGATAGCTTCGAAAAGACTGCCGGGCAGAGTTCCGATGCCCCGCCGCTTGCGCTCGGCGGCGCTCATCTCGTAAACGTTCTCCTCAACCGGCGGCGGTGGCTCAAGCCCTTTCTTAACACCGTCCAGACCCGCGGCTAACAAGGCGCTGAAACACAGGTACGGATTACACGCCGGGTCAGGCGACCTGACCTCAAGCCTCGTCGCCTCCTCCCGCCCCGGCTGGTATTCAGGTATGCGGACGAGGTCGGCCCGGTTGCGACGTGCCCAGCTAATATAGACCGGCGCTTCATAACCCGGCACCAGCCTTTTATATGAGTTGACCCACTGGTTATTCAGCACGGTAATCTCACGGATGTGCGCCAGGATACCGGCGACGAATCCTCTAGCCACCTTTGATAGATGGTATTTGTCGTCCTTATCGAAAAAGGCGTTCTTCTTGCCCTTGAAAAGCGACATATGGACATGCATGCCCGAACCGTTAATAGCAAATACCGGTTTGGGCATGAAAGTGGCATGGTAACCGTGCATCTGGGCCACTTGCTTGATTACGGAACGCTCCGTCATAACGTTATCCGCCATGGTAAGGGCATCAGTATAGCGGAGATCAATCTCGTGCTGGCTCTGAGCCACCTCGTGGTGGCTCTTCTCGACATCAATGCCCATAGCCTCCAGATAAATAACGGTCTCCCGTCTCAGGTCAGAGGCCATATCCCGGGGAAGGTGGTCGAAATAGCCGCCCTGATCGATAAACTCCGGTTCCGTCGGGCTCTTGAAGTAAAAGTATTCGAGTTCCGGAGCCACATAGTAAGTGTAACCCAGGTCCGCCGCCTTCTTCAGATTTCTCTTCAAAACATACCTCGGGTCGCCTTCGAAAGGCTTGCCGCCCGGCCAGAGAATATCGCAGAAAATGCGGGCGGTGGCGCCTTCCTCGTGATGCCGCCACGGCAAAACCTGAAAGGTGCTAGGGTCGGGCATCGCGATCATGTCGCTTTCGTCAATACGGGTAAACCCCTCAATCGACGAGCCATCGATACCGGTGCCCCTTTCCAGAGCCCCCTCCAGCTCATGAAAGGTGATGGTATAGCTCTTAAGGAAACCCAGGATGTCGGTGAACCACATTCTTATGAACCGTACATTCTGCTCTTTCGCCTTTTTCAGTACGAATTCCTTGGCTTCATCAGTATTTGCCGTCATGAAAATCCTCCTTATTTCGTCGAATCAACCATTCGTTATCGGTCAAAGGCCTTCCCTGATGTCAGGAGTGAATTATATCATCACCGTCCTAACAGCTAATCTAACATAACCCCGGGGTACTGATGCCCTCCTTTCTCTAACGATGGATTTTAACCTCCTAATGTTTCAATCAGATTACAAAGATGTTAAGATTCGAATAATATCCGGAAGCTACGCCACTCTGAAGCGGTACCCGACATTCCTTACCGTTTCGATGTATGAGCGACCGCCATCCTCAATCTTGCTCCGCAGACGGCGTATGTGAACGTCAACGGTACGGTCGCCAACGAAACAATCATAACCCCACACCTCATTGAGAATCGTTTCACGGGTCAAGACCTTTCCTGCGCTTGAAGCGAGGAGTTTTAGAAGCTCATACTCCGTGAAGGTAAGGTCCAGTGTTCTTCCACCAAGAGTAACATCATAACTGCCGGTATTAATCGCCAGTTCACCGAAGCGCATAATGGCATCATCGTCAGGCCCGTTCTTGTCAAGGAGTCTCCGCACCCGCAGCACCAGCTCGGCTTCCCGGACCGGCTTAATCAGGAAATCGGTGACCCCGTTGCCAAACTGGAACATCTCCCGCTCCGTTACCAGGGCCAGCGACGGCACACGCCGACCGTCTTTCGAATAGCTGCGGAGCACCGCAGGGTCGAGTGTCTCCCCCTCCGCCACATCAACGAGGATGAGGTCCGGCCGCCACTCAACGTTGACCGGTGATCCGGCACGCGGTGCCACCACCACACTATGCCGGTCCAACGCCAGAGCCACCCGAAGACTGTCCGCCTGCCTGACATCGCCGGTGAGCACTAAAATCGCCGCCATGGGTATCAATATGTGTACAGACGCCCGTACGGCCTCAGGTACTTCGGGTAGAGCTTGATAAACCGGCCTTTCAATATTAAGTTGACATCACCACCAAAGTGCCCGGCAAATTCGGTAACGAGCTTCGTCAGTAACAGACGGTCATTTTCATCCAATTCAGCTACACCGATTTCCTTACCGAGCTGATAGTCATCCACCATTCCCCTGAGATAAATAGTACCGCCGTGCATGCCCGTGCCAATGAATCTGGCCTGATGCTTCTCTCCTTCTTTGAGAGTAAGCCCGAGCAGGACCAAAACACCACCCGCCATGTACTCGCCCAAGAAGTCCTGGGCCGTGCCACCAATGACTATGGTCGGCTTCTTGTCCTGGTATTCCTTCATATGAATGCCGGCCCGGTAGCCGACGCTATCACGCACAAATATCCTACCGCCACGGGCTGAAAGACCGAGAATGTCCCCCGCCCGTCCGTGAACGATTATTTCGCCATCATTCATCGTATTGCCGCATCCGTCCTGCGCATTGCCATGGACGATTATCCGGGGCCCGTTCATAAAAGCGCCCAGGTCATTACCCGGTACTCCATAGACATCAATCTGGACCGGCCGGTCAAGGTCGGTGCCGATGTACCGCTGGCCGCAGACATTGCATAATTCAATGCGCCCGGCACCGTTCTTCACCGCCTCGCGGAGCCGGTCATTCAGTTCCTGATGAAACACGCCGGCGGCATCAATGGTGACCACATTTCGTTCTTTAACACTTGTCATCATGCTACTCTCCCGCCATTTTCACTCCGAGTATCCTCAACTCGGTGTCCGTGAGGCCAACACCCCTCAAATGGAGCCGGTTACCGCGCAGGCTCTCGATAGCGTTGACGCCCAGGCCACCCAGCATATCTTTAATCTCAAGACTCCAGCCTCTTAGGAGATTCACCAAACGCTGGGCTCCGATTTCGGGATTAATTCTCTTGGTCAACCTGAGGTCGGTAGTGGCAATGCCCCAGGCACATTTCCCGGTGTGACACTGCTGACATACATGGCACCCCAGGGCAATCAGTGCCGCCGTGCCCACGTAAACCGCGTCGGCGCCCAGAGCAATGGCTTTGATGACATCGCCGCTATTCCTGATACCGCCGGAAACCACCAGAGACGCCTGCTGGCGAATACCTTCCTGTCTCAACCTGGTATCGACCGAAGCCAGCGCCAGTTCGATAGGGATGCCAACATTGTCCCGTATGACCTTCGGCGCCGCACCCGTGGCCCCGCGAATACCATCAAGCACGATAATGTCCGCACCCGCCCGGACCATACCGCTGGCAATAGCCGCCGAGTTGTGTACGGCCGCGATTTTCACCGAAACGGGCTTGGTGTAGTTGGTTGCTTCCTTGAGCGCGTAAACCAGCTGCGCCAGGTCCTCAATCGAGTAGATATCGTGCTGGGGCGCCGGCGACAGGGCGTCGGTGCCCTGCGGGATCATCCTCGTCTGGGATACTTCGGCACTCACCTTCTCGCCCGGCAGATGCCCGCCAATCCCCGGTTTGGCACCCTGTCCTATCTTGATTTCGATGACACGCGCTACATTAAGATAATCCGGATGAACGCCAAAACGTCCTGAGGCCACTTGAACGATGGTATTCTTACCGTATTGATAAAGCTTCTGATGCAGACCGCCCTCACCGGTGTTCCACAACGTTCCCGCCTCGCTCGCCGCCCGGGCCAGCGATTCATGCACGTTGATGCTTATCGCACCGTAGGACATGGCCGCAAACATGACCGGGACTTCAATCGCCACCTGCGGCGGCAGTTTGGTCTTAAGGCCTGCGCTGGACGAAACCTCAAGCCTGTCCGGCTTGCGGCCAAGATAGGTGCGCAGTTCCATCGGCTCCCGTAGCGGGTCAATCGAGGGATTGGTCACCTGGCTGGCATTGAGCACCAGATGGTCCCAGTAGATCTTCTGACCCTTGTCGTTGCCCATGCCGGTCAACAGCATGCCGCCAGATTCCGCCTGCTTGGTTATATCCTCAATGTTTTCCGGCCGCCAGTTGAAGTTCTCACGGTAGTCAAGGGGATTCCGACTGATTGTCAGCGCCTGTGTCGGGCAAAACGTCACACACCGGTGACAGCCGATGCAATTTTGCTCCCGGCTCCGGACCTCGTCGTCATCGGCATCATAGTAATGCGTATCGAAAGAACACTGGTTGACACAGACCTTGCACCCGATACAGCGGTCTTTATCTCTCAGGACAGTGAATTTAGCCGGCATAAACGTCTTCATCGTAATCGTACCCATCCTAAGCTTTCGCCAGTTCCGACGACCGGCCGCGTGATGCCCGCCGCCCGGACTTCAACCTGGCGACCACCGGCTCACCGCCAACCGGCGACCATACCCGGTCGAGTTCAGGACTTATCAGCCGGATGGCCGATTCCTCTGATGAGAGGTAGACCATGTCACCTTTCTCCCCGACTGTCAGCGGCCGCAAACGGATGCGGTCGGTCAGTCCTATCATTTCCCCCTCATGGGCAATGACCACAGCGAAGGGACCGTTAAGCAGAAGACTGCCGTACACCTGACGCAGGGCGCGCATGAACTCGCGCTCCGCGTCCGGCATGCGCTCAATTTGCTCCCACAGAGGCGGCGCCAGCACCCTGGCTACGACCTCAAGCGGCAAGCCGTGCCGGCGCATCAGCAGGTCGACTGCATAGGCCACCACCTCGGTATCCGTCTCGAGGGTACACTGGTAACCGAATTGCTCAAGATAACGCCGATTGATGCCGTAAGACGATATCTCGCCGTTATGGACAACCGTCCAGTCAAGGATACTGAAGGGATGGGCACCACCCCACCAGCCCCGGCTGTTGGTTGGGAACCGCCCGTGCGCCGTCCAGCAATAGCCCTTGTAGGCATCCTCCAGACAGAAGTAATGCCCGATATCCTCGGGATAGCCGACTCCCTTGAAAACCCCCATGTTTTTGCCGCTGGAGAAGACGAAAGAATCCTCAACTTCGGTATTGATTCTCATAACCACCGCGACCACATAATCGTCGGCCGAGATGCCGGCGCACTGCTCCGGGTTTGCCTCAACAAAATACCGCCATATTAGAGGCGGACTGGCAATCGCCGGATGAGGCTGTGTCGGGACCTCCTCGGCCTTGACAACCTTGAAGCTGTTGTTCAGGAGAGCTTCGGTGGCATCTTTGCCCTCGCAGGAATCAAACATGATGTGCAAGGCATAAAACTCGGCGTAGTCCGGATAGATTCCGTAGGCCGCCAGACCACCGCCCAGACCATTGCCCCGCACATGCATGTTAGCGATGGCGCGCAGGACATCTTTGCCGGTAAATCTCCGGCCCGAAGTGTCCATAACCCCGAAGATGGAGCAGGCGGCGATAACCTTGTCTTCCCCGTATGGATTATTAAGCTGTCTCAGGTTTCTCATTGTAGTGCCTATTGCACCGCCGGCCGGAAAAGGTTCCACCCGGGCATTCCACGTCGCGCCGCTCTCAAAGAAGCTGGCAGTGACACCAGGCTGAAATCCTCACCGGCAAGTGCCTCCTTGAACGTCGAGACGTCCACCGCGTCCTTCATGAGCCCGAAAACAATTCCGGCCCGCTCGATGTCGTTAACAAAGACCATTCCGACAATCCGGTTGTCTTTGAGGACCAGCTTACGGTAGCGGGCCCCGTTCAGCCTGCTCAGAGCTTCGTAGCCCTGCCCCTCGGGTGCCACCAACCCCGCTGAAATCACCGACACACCGAAATAGGAAAGCGAGTTCATGGACGTACCGCCATCGTACTCCATTTTCCGTCCGGCCATGTTGTAGCCGGCCACGCGGCCACCGATATACGCCGTCGGCCAGACAGGCACCACCCGGTTGGCCCCATAGACGAAATCATAAGCCTCGGCCACGTCGCCGCAGGCATAGACATCCGGTACGCTGGTCGCCATGTGCCGGTCAACCAGAATGCCGCGGCCTATTTCAAGTGAAGTCCCCGTAGCAAGTTCCAGCCGCGGCACCACCCCAATAGCCACCACCACCAGATCGCAGGGTAACTGCACACCGTTGTCGAGAATCACTCCGCCAACCTGGTTGGACTTCGTCGGCTGGCCGACGATTTGGGCTACAGTACGCCCGCAAATAACCTCCACGCCAGCCCTGCGTATGACGTCATCAACCAGCCGGGAGCCGGTCTCATCCAGTATGGTATTGAGCACCCGGTCTTTCATTTCGACTACAGTAACCTTAATACCACGCTTGGAAAGGGCCTCGGTAGCGCTGATGCCGATAAGGCCGCCGCCGATGACCACGGCTCTCTGCCTGCTGTCGATAAGTCCCCCGATCCGTTTAGCATCGTCAAGTGTTACGAAAGAAGAAACGCCCTTCTTCTTCAACCCCCTGACTCTTGGTACAATGGGTCTGCCGCCGACTGCGATAAGGGCCTTCTCCCAGCGGATGTCCTCACCGTCTTCAAGCTCGGCACGGTGCCGCGAAATCCCCAGTACGTTGATCCGCCGGCCAAGCAGTACCGTAATGTCGTTCTTATTGTAGAAGTCAGCGTCCCGATACATGATTGACTCAAAAGCTGTTTTACCCGCCAGGTATTTCGAAATCAGCGGCCGAGAATAGACCGGGTACGGCTCGTCGGAGACTATTGTGACCCTGCCGACGCGGTCGACTTCGCGTATCGCCTCGGCGGCGCCGATGCCACCCGCCGAGTTACCAATTATCAGGTACTTGGTCTCAATCACTTCTCTGCTCACCCTTAATGCACCGGGACCGCGACTTTCTCTTCGACCACCATCAACGCCTGGTTGGGGCAGTTCTCGACACAGGCTGGTGTCTCGCGATGGACACAGAGGTCGCACTTGGTCGCTTTACCGCGCAGGGTATCCGGAAGAATGGCCCCGAAGGGGCACACCATTACGCATGTCCAGCACCCAACACATTTATCCTGGTTAACACTGACAACCCCGGTCACCGGATCCTTTCCCATGGCACCGGTAATACAGGAGTAGACACAAACCGGCTGTTCGCAATGGTGACACAGCGTGGCAAACGAGACGGAGGACTTCTCATCCACGCGGACCCGGGGCATGGCACGCGGCACTTCCTTCTTGTAAGCCTTAACCGGGTCCTTAGACAGGGAATGCTCGATGAGGCAGTTCACCTCACAGAGCCGGCAGGCCATACAGACGTCTTCCCTTGCCTGAATCCTTTTCACTTCAGTTGCCCTATCGTGATAAGGTAGTAGGTAACCGTTTTCCTACTTACACGGGCGCATTATAGGCCGGCAGTTGAGATATTGTCAATACCCCTGAACAACGGTAACGGTTGAATTTTGGTAAAAATTCCGGGCAGGCGAACTCCACCGGCACCCGGTGCGTTATCAAAGAAACAACCACCCTGACAGAGCTAACAGCGAGACGGCAGAGTCTTAGCTCTTGGGCTCCTGCGGTTTATCATCCCCGGCCTCATCAGGCTTGGTTGCTTTGGCATCATCCTCACCCTTCTGGCTCTTACGGAACTCGCGCAGGGCCCTGCCGATGGCACCCCCGACCTCAGGAAGCTTGCCGACGCCGAAAACTATGAGAATGATGAGAAGAATAAGCCCGATTTCCCAGGGGCCAATTGAGCGAAACATCGTCTCCTCCTTCCGCAACCGACTCGGTTGCCCGATTTCAAGATTACCACCCACCCGAACCGGCGTCAAAAGTATCGGACGTTCTCGTATAATACCGGAGTTGAAAGAAGTATCTGGCGCAGCCGAGAAAGCACCCCACCCAGCCAGATTCTTCAAGCGGTTCCAGCCCCCGGTGTGGAGAGGTTTGCCGGCGTCGCTTTCCATTGACAATCCGAACGTGGTGGTGGTATAAATGACAGGTTTTGCGGCAGGATAGGACCCATTGTTAGTTTGCTCAGCTTACAGTAGTTACTCACAATCAGGAAAGGAGAGTCTTTAATAGTATGGAAATCAAGAAGGTTGGCGTTGTTGGCTGTGGCATCATGGGCGGCGGTATCGCGCAGGTCGCGGCGCAGGCCGGATTTCAGGTGGTGGTCTCGGAAATCAATGATACTTTGCTGAAGAAAGGGCTCGGCGGCATCGAAAGCAACCTCAAACGCAATGTCGAAAAGGGCAGAATGAAACCCGAGGAAATGGCCGCCATCATGGGGCGCATTAAGGGCACCCTTACTACCAAGGACTTCGGCGATTGCGACCTCGTCATCGAGGCCGCGGTCGAGAACATGGAACTCAAGAAAAAGATTTTTGCCGACCTCGACCAGGTCACACCGAAGCATGCCATCCTGGCCAGCAATACCTCCAGCATGTCAATAATTGATATGGCCATGGCCACCAAGCGGCCCGACAAGGTGCTCGGCATCCACTTTTTCAACCCCGTCCCAGTTATGAGACTCATCGAAATCGTCCGGACTATCGCCACCAGCGACGAGACAATCGCCGCCGGTCAGGCATTCGCCAAAGCTCTCGGCAAGACCACCGTCCTGGCCAAGGACACGGCCGGCTTCATCGTAAACCGCATTCTCTCCTCATTAATGGCCACGGCAGTCAGAATGTACGAGAATGGAGTTGCCAGTAAGGAAGACATTGACACCGCCGTCCAGCTCGGTCTCAACCACCCGATGGGCCCACTTGCCCTGGCCGACCTTGTCGGCATCGACACCTGCGTCGCTATCATTGACACCCTCTACAACGAGTTCAAGGACCCGCAGTACATCGTTCCTCCCGGGATGCGCGACATGGTGACTGCCGGCTACCTCGGCCGCAAGACCGGCAAGGGCTTCTACGATTACAGTAAACAGCAATAATCCTGCCGGATGCCATAGAGGCGGCGCTCGCATGAGCGCCGCCTCTTCGTTTTAGACAAATCCCTCTCCCAATTGGACAGACAGACCGTGTAGCAAGATGCCGTCCCGTATTACCCCCGCGGCGCCCCCGGGCGTACCGGCCCGCCATAAGCGTTGCGGTAATACTGGTAAAGCATACGTTCGGCATTGTAATAAGAAGCGTTGATGGCGATAGCCGAACGCATCACCTTGGCATAGCTCTTCGGGTCATTATAGAACATCGGGAGTATCGTGTACTCAAGCTTATCGTACATCGATCTGGCTTCAACCACCGGGTCGCTTTCCGGTTCGGCGCTGTCGCCAATCGCCCACCCGGTAACCCCGTCAAGGCACCCCTCAATCCACCAGCCGTCAAGGACGCTCAGGCTGGGTATCCCGTTCAATGCCGCCTTCATCCCGCTGGTCCCCGAAGCCTCTTCCGGCTTCTTCGGAGTGTTCAACCACAGGTCCACCCCGGAGCACAGGTATTTTGCCAGGGCCATATCGTATTCCTCAAGGTAGACAACCTTCACCAGCGGGGCCAGTTCCCCCGCGGCCTCGAAGACGCGCCGTATCAGCGCCTTCCCCCCCTCATCACGCGGATGAGCCTTACCTCCGTAGATAACCTGGAGCGGCCCGTGGCGGCGCACCATCCGCTTCAAACGCTCAATATTAGAAAACAATAAGTCGGCCCTCTTATAAGCCGTAGCCCTGCGGGCAAAACCGATGGTCATAGCCGAAGGACTCAACCTCACTCCAGCCCGTCTCTGAACCTCATCCAGAAGCGCTGTTTTGGCCTCGATGTGGGTCGCCTGGATTTCCTCAGGGGGGATGCCGATGGCATACCGCAAGTACAGATTGTCACGTCGCCATTCCGGGATGCGGCTGTCGTACAGCTTCTGAAACGGTTGCGACGTCCAGGTACCGGCATGAACGCCGTTGGTAATAGAGTTCACCGGGTAGTTGGGGAACATGGTACGTGAGACTTCTTCGTGGCGCATCGACACGCCATTGATATAGCGCGAGAAGACCAGCGCCAAGTTGGTCATGTTAAGCTCGCCGTCAAGACAGGTTTTAGCGTCCAACAGCGCGCCGGCACGCTCTTCCCCCAGCACCTTACGCACCATCTCGAGCGGATACCTGTCCTGCCCGGCCGGTACCGGCGTATGGGTGGTAAAAACACATCGCTGGCGCACCTCCTCCCTGTCAGCGTCAACCGCCTTAGCCAGACCTTTCCCCCAGGTCTGCTCTTCCAGCAAAGCCAGCGCCAGCAAGGCCGAATGTCCTTCATTCATGTGATAGGCTCTGACCCTGTAGCCAAGTGCCTTGAGCATAGCAACACCACCCATGCCAAGAACAACCTCCTGACACAGCCGGTAATGACTATCACCACCGTACAGCTCGCCGGTAAGCGAGCGGTCCCACTGGCTGTTAACCGGCAAATCAGTATCCAGAAGATAAACGGGCACCTGATATTCGGACCGTCCCTTTACAAGATACCGCCAGGCCCGAATACGGACCTCACGGCCTTCAATTGTTACACCGGCGTGGGGCCCCATCGGCTCGAGAAACTGCTCAGGCGACCACTCGACCGGACTTTCGGTCTGATTCCCATGCTCATCAAGATGCTGGCGGAAATAGCCACGTCGATGAAGCAGGCTGACACCGACAAGCCGAATGCCGATGTCAGCCGCCGCACGCAGGGTATCGCCGGCTAGGACTCCAAGGCCACCGCTGTAGGTCGGCATGGCCGGGTCGAGGCCAACCTCCATGGAAAAATAAGCTACAACGGACTGCCCTTGCGACACTGCAGAGGTAACCATTCGCGTCTCACATTCTATAACGGCGGCCCGCCTCCGCGGAGGCGGGGCCGCATGAAACTTAAGCCAGAAATCACCTACTGACTCAATGCCCGAGCCAGGGCGACGCCCATGCTCTTACATGCTGCAAGCTGGTCCGGACCGGGTTTGCCGGCTACCGACACACCGGGCACAATTTTCTTGACCTTAAAATGGTCAATCACCCACTCCACACTCTCTCTCGACTTTATACCGTCGACGCCGCCCGAACTGAAAGCACCCCATACCTTACCGTAGAGCTCCTTGCGCCTCAACCAGCCCTTATCGAACAGGAGCTTGATATATCCGTTCATGTACGAAAAGTGGTCCGGAGTACCGACGGCAATAGCATCGGCGCCGACAAGGTCATCAACTGTCGCATCCTGCGCCTCTTTCACCACCACTCCCGGCCCGATTACCGATTCAGCGCCATCTGCCACAGCCTCGGCCATTGCCTTGGTATTACCAGTTCCGGAATAGTAGACAACCAGTACCTTAGCCACAGCAATACCTCCTTTTGATGCATTTATTCTTAATATAAGGACAGAAGCCATCCATTAATTTTAGACCCATGCCCGACACAGTATCATTTCCCCATCATATTCTGCGGCAGCCACAGGGCAATCTGCGGGAAAGCCATCAACAGCACCAGGCCGATAATCTCAAGCATCACGAACGGTGTTATCGAGGTATAGATGTCCCGCAGAGTAATCCCCGGCGGGGTAACGCCCTTGAGATAGAAAAGATTGAAACCGAACGGCGGCGTGATGTAGCCGACCTCCATATTCACAGTAAAGAGTATGCCAAACCACAGGAGACTGAAACCGAGGTCGTTAACAATCGGGACGAACACCGGCAGGGTGATCATCATAATACCCATCGGGTCGATGAAACAGCCCAAAATCAGCAGGATCAACTGCATCATCACCATTATGACCCACCGGTTCACTCCCAGGCCGGCGATGACGTCCGACAGAAAAGCTGGCACGCCGACCTGTGTGTAGACATGAGCAAAGCTTTTAGCGCCAAGAACAATCCAGCCGCACATCACCGTCACAAAGAGTGCATCCTTGGAGGCCTCCCTCAGCACAGCCCATGAAAACCTGCGATTGACCAGAGAAACGATGATTGCACCAAAGGCTCCAATCCCCGCAGCTTCGGTCGGTGTAGCTACACCCAAATAGATAATCCCCAGCACCAGCAGAATAAGTATTATCGGCGCTACCACTGCCTTTAGCAGTACCAGCTTTTGCCGCATGGTGAAACGCTCTTCCCTGGGAACTGCGGGGCCGAGATGAGGCTGGAGCGCTGTCCTGATGCCGATGTAGACAACAAAAATACCCGCCAGCATGATGCCTGGAAAGACCCCTCCGATGAACAGCTTGCCCACCGACTCCCCGGTCAGGCTGGCGAAGATAACCATGGTCACACTCGGCGGTATCAGGATGCCAAGCGAGCCAGCGGCGGCGATAGCGCCAAGAACAATTCTTTTATCGTAACCACGATTAAGCATTGATGGTAAAGCTATCTTACCCATGGTCACCGTACCAGCCGCGCTTACACCCGACATAGCGGCGAAGATGGCGCAAATGACGACTGTACCCATGGCCAGACCACCGCGCAGTGGCCCCATCCACCGGTACATCATTTCATAAAGGTCATCCGCAATCCCGGACTCCTTGAGAAAGTTGGCCATAATAACGAATAGAGGAATCGCCAGCAGAATATAGTTGTTCCAATCAGAAAATGCCGTGGCAAAAATAAGGTAGAGAGACGAGGGACCTAGCTGCCAGAGCATGAGCACCAGCCCAGCAAAGCCAAGACTGAAAGCCACCGGCAAACCGGTAAGCAAAAGAATAACCAGAATCGAGAACAGAACCAATGTGAGGAGACCGACACTCACCGGTGTGCCGCCTCCCCGTTGGCCTGCTCATTACCAACCACCGTCATAATCAGCGCTCTGAGCCACATTGCCAGTCCCTGCAGGAACATCAACAGCACGCCGACTGAAACGGCAAGGTATATCGGCTGGAGCGGCGGTGCCCAGTATGTGGCACTCCTCTCCGAGTATTTGAATGAATCTATCGTGGTCTCAACCGAGAGGTACAGCAAGACACCGACAAATACCAGAAGCAGGGGCAATGTAATCAGGTCAAGAATGGCACGGGTACGCCTGCTTACACGCCCGTAAACTATATCAACATTCACATGCCGGCCGTGAAGCAGGGTGAACCCGCCACCAAGGGCGATGCTGGCGCAGAAGACGAACTGGGCCGTCTCATACGCCCAGATAGTTGGCGCGTTGAAGAAATAGCGCGCCACCACCTCGTAGGCGATAATGAGAACCATCACCGGTACCAGATAAAGTACCGCACTGCCCACGCGCTCGTTTACAACATCTATGGCCGAAACGAAGCGCCTGACCTTGTTCATTCGCCGGACTCCCAATGGCCACCAGTTGGCATGGCAGACCAGTCTGCAGGATATAGGTACCCGCCGCCCTCCGCGCGGAGGGCGGCGGGTACCGCGACCACCAGCAATTACTTCTTGGATGCTATGTATTCGTTGATAAGGTCAGCCAGCTGCTTCGCCCTGGGCGTAGCCTCAGCCAGCTTGGCAAGAATAGGCGCCGCGGCCTGACGTACCTTGGTCTGCTCCGCCGCCGGCAGAGTGAACACAGTCACGCCCTGTTTGCCCGTGGCGTCATCAAGAATCGTCTTGGTCTGCTTCTTCACCTCAGCGATGTAGTTAGCCGCCGCATCCTCAGCCGCCTTGTTCACAATATCCTTCAAACTACCCGGCAGAGCATCAAAAGACTTCTGGCTGACGAACATATTACCCGACGTCTGGCCAAAGGGTCCCAACACCACCTGCTTCGCCGCATCCCAGAGCTTCATGGTGCCGATGGTGTAGGTCGGGAAAAACACACCGTCAATGGTGCCGGTCTGAAGCGCCATGAAGACCTCCGCCGGAGCCAGGGTAACCGGCGCACCACCCAGTTGCTTGACCATATCGACGTTAGCACCGCTGGCCCGTATCTTTTTGCCCTTAACGTCGTCTATGCTCTTAATCGCCGTTTTCATAATCAACGAGGTGTCAGATGGGCCTGGCGACTTCAAAAGATAAATACCCTTCTCCCGGTAAGCCTCAGCCAGGATCTTGTAAGCCTGGCCACCCTTGTAATTCATGTACCAGTCAAAGAAATCGTCCGCACTGGAGAACGTACCGGGAACACCCTGCTCGATGTCGCCCTCCGGCACCTGCTTAACACTGTAACCACCGACGCCCATGCTCATCTCGACGACGCCCTTCTGCACTGCGCTAAATGCCTCATAGGCGTCAACAACAGCGCCCGGGGCCAGAAGCTCGATGGTCAGCATGTTATTGCTCCGCTGGGCCACCATGTCCGCAAACGGCTTGAACTGGTAAAGATACTGGTAACTGGTTATGGAAAGGTTGTTCTGGGCCCGCCACTTAATCGGACCGGTTGGGGCTGGCGACCCGGCGCACGATGCCGTTCCCAGCACCACAACCACCGCCAGCAGGACGCATAATGTCAGCGCAACTAACTTGAACCTCATTAACTTACCTCCTTTTATCAACTTTTATCAGACTGAGCGCTCAACCAACCAAGAAATGACCCCCACTATTTTAAGAAACACCCTACCCGCCAATTTCCGCCAGCCACCTTGCCCATTCGCTCTGCTGAGCACGAATTCTGGCGATATCCTCTCGGGAGAAGTGCCGGCTCAGGTCAACTGAGTCGCTCGGATAATGCGCCCTGACCAGCGACTGCCGTGCTTCGAACGGCGACGTGGCGTCAAATGCGATACCTTCAGCTCCTTCGCCATCGCCACGGACCATGTAGCCAGTGGAAGCTGATCCGACCGGAGCGTGGATAATGCCGCTCCGGGTATTCATGCGGGTGACAACCGCCCACCAGACTTCATCAGCGTTGTAGATGTTAACATCGTCGTCAACGGCGATAACCAGCCGTGCCATAGAAACGTTCAGAGCCGCCGCAAGTAGATTCTTCAGCAGAACATCGTCACCAGCGCCGCGCTTCTTCACCCTGTACACCACACCTGTGTTCACCTTGTTACCGTAGGGGATGTTGCAGTCTACTACCAGACCGGCGGCAAAGCGCTGGGCAAACTCGTAGAAGCATGCTTCCCTCAGCACTTTACTCATGTTGTCAGCTTCAAACGACGCGGCCAGCGGCGTGTAGAAAATAGGCCGATCCTCGCGATGGGTCACCGCCGTAACCTGAAAGCGCGGCGTTACAATAGCCCTTGAGAGATAGCCGCTCCATTCGGGAAAGAACGGCGCCGTCCGCGGCTTGCCCAGCTTTTCTGCCTCCTCCGATTCCCAGACTTTATCCGGCACGATATAGCCTTCAAGCACCCATTCGCTGTCAGCTATAGCATAAGTATCAACCGTCCTGGCCTTGCATAGTCCCACCGGAAAACCCTGCAGGGCACCGGCAATACCCACCTCATCCGAACCGTCCGGCACAATCATATGGAGCGCCCACACGCCAGCCACCAGCATCACTGCTGGTGAGACACCGATGTTTACCGTAACCGGTATTTTGTCGCCCTTCCTTGCCCGCATGACGCGCATCAGGTGGCTGACCGGGTTTATCATGATGGACGCGTAGTCCTTACCCCGGAAATGCATGCGCCGAAAGGTGATGTCACTCGTTTTGCCAAGCTCCGGGTCGGAGAAAAGAACAACGCCGCCGCCAAGAATCCTCCCCGCATCATCCCTGGTATGTCTTATTATTGGCAATGTTGCCGGAACATCAATATTCTGAGTCAGCACGACCTGCTGGCTGGGCGCATAGTCCGCGATTACCGGCGGTAGAGGCGACTTAATGGCGTCAAGACATTTAAACTTGAGCTTCCGATGGTCGGAGACACCGAACATAGCGGCGACCATTTCCATCCGGGCAAGCACATTCCCCGCCGCCCGAGCACGCGGGAAGCCTTTGAGGTTCTCGAACAAGAATGCCGGCCCGTTGTCCAGCGCTTTCTCGATACCCGCGATTTCCAGATTAGGGTCGACCTCGCTATCGACCACCACCAGATGGTCGCGCGCAGCCAGGAACCTGAGAGTCTCGCGAAGGTCGCCGGGTGATTTGAACGCCTGATCAGCCAAGACTCTTACCTCCGTGCTTTACATACGGGCCGCGCCCGAACCGGGTCCGGCTTGCAAAAAACCCCGATGGGGTTAGCGCTATCTGAAAGAAAGCCGTACCGCAGCACACCACAAGCGACTTCAAAACTACCAGTTTGTCCACCGCCTTGTCAAGATACGCGTCAAAAACCCTGGTAAACTTACCCACTTAAGCATTGCTTATGCCGGGTTGACAGCGTCACCTCTTTTATGATTTTATTACGTTGCAACTGAATACTCGCCGGGGGAGCTGAAAGGCTGAGAGGCCCGCAAGGGCGACCCCTTGAACCTGATCTCGGTAATGCGAGCGAAGGGAAATGCCACAGTTTTGACCAGGGACCAGCATTGCCACAGGTTCCTGGTTTTTTGTTGCCAAGCCACCAGCGACACAGGAGAGGAGAGCACTATGCTTCCGGAAATCGGCAAGGTAGATAGAGCGAGCTTCGACCGAATCATCTTCCCCAGGCTGGGTAAGAAGGACCGGAGCGTCAGGCTCGGTCCCCGGCACGGTGTGGATGCGGCTGTCATCGACCTGCCAGATGGCAGCGTGATGGTCATCGCCGAAGACCCCACCTTCGGTATGCCCGTGCTCATGCCTTATTTCGGCTGGGCCATCGTCCACATCTGCGCCAGCGATGTCGCCGTACTCGGCGTCCGGCCGCGCTATATGACCATCTGTCTCATGCTCCCGCCGGGCACCAAAGACGACGTTCTGGAAAACATCTGGAAACAGGTACATGAGGAATGCCAGAAACTCGGCATCGCTATCGTTGGCGGTCACACCGGTATTTATCCCGGCATTGCCTTCCCCCTCAACGGCGGCTGTAGCGTCATCGGCATTGGCCGAAAAGAGCAACTGACACCGGCTTCCAACGCCAGGGTCGGCGACCGCGTCATCATTACCAAGGGCCCGGCCATCGAGGCCACCGGCATCCTCGCCCACCAGGCAGAGGCGGCCCTCTCGAAGAAGCTCGGCCAGGCAGTGGTTGATAAGGCCAAATCACACTTCCTGGCCATGACCGTGGTCAAAGAAGCCCTGCTCGCCGCACCTTATGCCCACGCCATGCACGACGCCACCGAAGGCGGTTTGCTCAACGGTGTCTATGAGATTGCTGCCGCTTCGAATAAGGGCGTCACCATCTACGAAGACCGGATACCGGTACTCGAAGAGGTCTCCGCAGTGTGCGGCTACTTCAACATCGACCCCCTTATATCAATCAGCGAGGGCACGTTGGTCATCACCGCCAAACCGGGCAACGCAAGAACTGTTATCAGCCGGCTTAAGCGGAGCGGCATCAGGGCATGGGAAATCGGAGAAATCACCCCCAGGGACCGCATTTTCGTCCGTGCCAGCGGCAAGCGGGAGGAGCTTGTGCCGGTGGCCGTCGACCCGTTCTGGTCCGCCTACTTCAGCACCCTGGAGCCGCCCAAATGACGCAATACAGGCAGGCCGAACTCGTTCTCGGCAATCTTACTCTTGCCCTCGCCATGCTGGAGCGCTCGCGCGATTTCGCCGCACTGGTACCGGAGGTCAGAGTGAACCTTGCCTATGCCCTGCCCAAGGCAAAAACATCCAGGCAGGTAGCGGCTGTCGATGGTCGGATTACCGTCGTCCGGGGCTTCCCCCGAGCTTCCGGACCGCTGGCATGGGGCGCCTCCGATCACATGGCCCGCCTCATACTCGAAGCACGTAAATACAGCCATGACATTAACGCTGGCATCAACTTCAAATGCGACGCTGGCATCATTAATGTTGTCAGGCAATACGCCTCGGAACGCGGTATTGCCCTCGGCTGGATCGACCGTACTGAGGAGCCACCCGATATCGCCGGCCGTGACCGCTCATCAATGCCGTGGAAGGTGAAACAGCTCATCAGAACCTGCGGGACCGTACCGCGACTCTTCTACGAAGGTGAAGGTTGGGGCAAAGAGCCGCTATTTGTAGCCCTAGGAAAAGACGCGATAGAGGTTGTCACAACCGCACTTGAAATTGCACGGCGATACCGCCGACTGACCACAGACCAGGAGACAGACGGCTAAAGCTCCATCGTCTTGAGGCCCGGCGAAACCTTCAGCCTGACTTCGGTCAGCGACTGAACCTCGCTGGCCGACCAGCCCGGTGCCGTCTCCTCAAGCGTCAGGCCCTCACCCGTTACTCTGATGACGGCGATATCGGTCACGATCAGGTCCACACACCGCCTCGCCGTGAGCGGATAACTGCACTCCTGAACAATTTTGGGCTTACCACTCTTCTCGGTGTGGGTCATGACCACAAATACCCGTTTACAGCAGGCGGCCAGGTCCATGGCGCCGCCGATAGTACCTCCCTTACCTTTGTAGATAGGCAGACGCCAGTTGGCCAGATCGCCCTTCTCCGATACCTGAAGACCGCCGAGGACAGTGCAATCAAGGTGCCCGCCCCGGATCATGTCGAACGCTTCGGCGTAATCAAATACCGCCATGCCCGGCGCTGGCAAGACCGGATGCGCCGCAGCGTCCACATAGCGCCAGCCGAGCCGGTCAGCTTCGTCGTGATCGGCATTGCGCCCGAAGCCAAGAAGCCCGTTCTCAGCAAAAAAGAACACGGTCTTGTTCCCCGGAATGAAGTTGGCACACAGCGCCGGAATGCCAAACCCCAGGTTGACGTACCACCCGTCCTGAAGCTCCTTCGCCATACGGAGCGCCATCGTCTGCTCATCCAGGCGCTCTTTCATCTGCGGTCCTCAGGCAGAGCCTTCACCACGCGGTGCACATAGATACCCGGCGTCACAATGGACTCGGGGTCAAGCCCCCCGACCTCCACCACCTCATCCACCTCAGCAATGGTCACCCGAGCCGCTTTTGCCATAATCGGGCCATACTGCCGTCCGGTACCTTTATAAATCAGATTACCGTACCTGTCAGCCTTATACGCACCAACCAGGGCAAAGTCGGCCGTCAGCGGCATTTCCAGGAGGTACTCTTTACCGTCGATGGTGCGCTTCTCCTTACCCTCTTCAAGGATCGTACCTATGCCGACCGGTTGATAAATGCCACCCAAACCGGCAGCCCCAGCCCACATTCTGAGGACAAACGGCCCATGCCCCAGATGCTCCAGCTCTACCTCGCCAGCCTCGTATTGCTTCTGCAATACCGAATCGCGGCCCGGTACGTAGGCCATAGCACAAATGACTTTCTTCACCTGACGGTTATCGATAAGGATGCCATGGTCAACCCAGTCCTCAGCATGAGGAAAACCATAGAACCTGGCCGCAGAAACGCTGCGGTAGCCGGTTGCCGTTATCAGCGTAAGATTGCGTACTCCCTTCCGACGCAGCGCCAGCAACAGGTTACGTGGAACACCAAGCGGGCCCTGCGCTCCACTGACCATTACTGAAGCGCCGTCACTGATGTCGGCAATGGCTTCGTCAAAACTTGGGACAACCTTGTTGACCGGCATAGCCGTTCCCAAGATTAAAACAGGCACCGATGGATTTCAAGCCGCACATGAAATATCTACACTGATTTGACCATAATTGTTATAATTCATCAACACGATAATATGGACAACGCGCCGAAACCGGCTCGAACACTTCCGCGGCAATCATCCTGCGATTATACCCGCATGATTGGGTTACAAAGCTAGTATGCGTTGACTATCGTGATACAATTATTGGCAGAAGATAATCAGCCGTGAAGCATGCTGAGGAGGCAAGATCGAGCGCAACCAGGTTCTACCCGTGACCGGTATCATCTTGGCCGGCGGCAGGGGACTACGGTTGGGGAGACCCAAAGCGATGGAGGCAATCGTTGGCGGTGATACTCTGCTCGGCCGTGTCATATCTCGTTTGAAACCGGTCTGTTCGGAAATAATTGTGGTCACCAGACAGGACCAAATCGGAGCCATCACGCTGTCACGGTTTGCGGTGGACGTCACGAGCGACGCCGTTCCCGACCGCGGCCCTCTGGGCGGTCTCCATACCGGGCTCGAGCGTTCCAAGACCGACCTTAATATCGCCGTCGCCTGCGATATGCCGTTCATCAACGCCGGGCTTCTCACCTATCTGGTAGGACTGGCGCAGGGATGGGACATAGTTGCGCCGCGGGTTAACGGTCTTACCGAACAGCTCCACACGGTTTACTCGAAGAGGTGCGGTAGCATTGCTGGCCAGCTAATTAAGCTGGGCAAGTCTCGTGTGGCTGACCTCTTCGGCGTGGTCAGGACTCGCTTTGTGGAAGAACCCGAACTCAGAAAGTACGACCCGGAACTCATGAGCTTCTTCAACATCAACACCGAGGCTGACCTCAATAGAGCTCGGACTCTCATCGGCTGGGAGGAACTGGCAGGCGGAAAACCGCAAAGGGCCGCTGTATGATCAGCGTAGAAACCGCCCTGAGAAAAGTACTCAGCGCCGTCGGCCCGCTTGAAGCGGTGACCCGACCGATACTGGACTGCCTCGGCCAGGTACTGGCTGAAGACGTGCGCGCTGCATTCCACGTCCCGCCGCTAGACAATGCCGCCATGGACGGCTTCGCCGTCATTGCCGCGGATATCCACAACGCGAGCCCCGGACATCCCGTCGTACTCAGAGTCATTGGCGAAGCCGCCGCTGGCTCAATATTCAAAAGCAAAGTCCGCCATGGCACCGCAGTCCGTATTATGACCGGGGCCCCGGTTCCTGCCGGTGCTGACTGCGTCGTTCCGTTCGAAGAAACGGACGAGGCACGCCGGCACAGCCGGGGTAGAATCATCAGAGAAATCGGCATACTGCGTCATCTCGGCCCCGGGGCCAACATACGGCGCGCCGGCGAAGACATCCGCGCTTCCAGTATCGTACTTAGAAAGGGCCGGGTTTTACAACCGGCTGATATCGGTGTTCTGGCATCACTTGGCCTCGCCGATGCCACCGTCATACGCCGTCCGACTGTTGCCATCCTTGCTACCGGCAATGAGATTACCGCGGTGGGCCACCCCCTCCGGCCGGGCGGTATCTACAATAGCAACAGTTACAGCTTGGCCGCCCAGGTCGTGGAAGCCGGGGGCATTCCCAGACTGCTTGGCATTGCCCGAGATAATGTGAGGTCAATTGTTACCGCCGTCCGCCGCGGTCTGGACTCGGACCTGCTACTCACCACTGGCGGCGTGTCCCTCGGTGACTACGACCTGGTCAAAGAAGTTTTGGCCAGCGAAGGTGAAATATCCTTCTGGACAGTGCGGATGAAGCCCGGGAAGCCGCTTGCCTTCGGCTATTTCAAGAGCGGCACGGGTCGTCGCATTCCGCACCTGGGCTTCCCAGGGAACCCTGTGAGCGCCATGATATCCTTCGAGCTTTTCGGCCGACCGGCCGTCCGCAAGATGCTCGGCATGAAACAACTGTACCGCCCGGTCATCAAGGCCACGCTGGAAAGCACCATCAACAACCGTGACGGGCGCCGGGTCTTCGCCCGCGTCACCGTCACCAGGCGCAATGGTAAGTACCGGGCCACCGTAACCGGCGAACAGGGCTCAGGCATCCTTACCTCGATGTCCCTGGCTAATGGTCTGGCCATCGTACCTGAAGATGTACCCGTCGCCCTGCCCGGCCAGGTAGTTGACGTCATTATGCTCGACCAGGAAGAAGTGTAAGAATGATCCCGGTTATATCAGTAGTTGGGAGATCGAACGCAGGCAAGACCACGTTGCTTGAAGGACTGATACCTGAACTGAGAAGTCGTGGTTATCGCATCGCTGTAGGGAAACACATCAACGAAGAAGCGGAGCTTGACACTCCGGGCAAGGACAGCTGGCGTCTTGCCCGCGCTGGCGCTGATGCCGTAGTGTTGAGCACCCCGGGTAAGGTCGCTGTCTTCCGGCCGGAGCCTGAGCCGCCTGTAGCGGAACTCCAGCGACTCATTGGCCCAGACTTCGACCTGTTCCTCATCGAAGGTTACAAGCAGGAGAAGCTCCCCAGGATTGAAGTGCGGCGTGGCCGGGCATCAGAGCCGCTGGCCGTACCCGGTGAGCTGCTCGCAGTGGTCTGCGACCAGCCGTCTACGCAAAGTGCTCCCTGCTTCACCTTCGGCGATACCGGAGGCCTGGCTGACCTCATCGAGAAGCGCTTTCTTCTCGGTAAGACCCAATCTGTCGGTCTCTACGTTAATAAGAAAAGAATTCCGCTCAACCCGTTTGTCCAGGACTTCATTGCCCGGACTGTGGCCGGTATGGTCTCGGCACTCAAGGGAGTCAGGGGGAAAACCAGAAATGTCACCATCTGGCTAAAGCTGACCGACTGAATCAAAAGCATGATTTACGAAGCAAGTCAATTCGTGTTCGAACCGACCCCGGCTGTAGCCCGGGCCAGACGTGTGCTGATTAAGCCCGCTGCCGGCTGCCCTCTGCCTCACCCGATCACCACCAGCCTCGAGACCCTGCGCGCCGTCGTGGACGGCATCAAAAAAAACAGCGACGCCGATATCGTCATCCTCGAAGGAACCAACACCGGCGAGCCCGTCTACCCCATCTACCGGAAGCTGAAATTCGAGTTTCCACATGTGCTTATGCTTGACGTTAAGGACTGTATCTGGGTAGAAGTCGAGAACCCGCTCCTTCACCCGCTGGCCGTACCCACTTTCTGGGTGCCCAACGTCGTACTGTCGAGCGATTATCTCATAAGCATCGCCCCGTTCCAGGTCAGGAACAAGAGCGGCTTTTTCACTATTCCCAACCTGGTCAGCCTCCTTCCCATAGCCAAGTATGGTGGCCAGGGAGCAAGCGCCTGGAAAGAACTTCAACAACTTGGCATGCAGAAAGTCTTTGCTGACCTCTACTTCACTCTCCCCTTCGACCTCGGCATTATTGATGGCCGTAAGAAGCTGACTGCAAGAGATGACCCGGCCAAGGGAGAGGTCGAGGACTACGGCAAGATATTCATCGGAGAGCCTTACGAAGTCGACAGAGAAGCCTCGCAGGAAGCCGGACTTGAAACGGAGTACCTGGCGCTGATCGATTCCGGCCGCTCGGAGCTTGAAATCACCTAGGATAAAATCCTGAAGCTGTTGTATCGCCCTGTCGGCTGGCGCCACTCGACATCCACCCTGTCTACCCGGGATCTGGCCGGACCGATCTTCAAACGTTCTTCAAGCTTCTTAAGCTTATCCTCCTCTCCCTCCGCCTCCACCTCCACCTCCATCCCGGACGGGAGATTCCGCACATAGCCAGTAAGACCCAGCGCAATCGCCATGTCTTCGACGAAAGCACGGAAGTACACCCCCTGTACCTTCCCATGAACAACCGCGTGCAAATGGGATTTCACCGTGTTGCGACCTCCAACTAGCCGTCCACCATTGGCGGTACCAGCAGTACCTCGTCGCCGTCCCTGAGCCGGATTTCCGCCGCCCGGTCGCGCGGGACCACCTCAGAATTGACTGCAATAAATCCTTCATGAACAAGCGTCCCGAACTCAGCTTCAAGCTGGACAAGGAGGTCCCGCAGGGAAACATCTTCCCGGAGGCTGATTTCTTTCTGACCCGGCAGGATATCTATTCCGGGGGCCTTCAGTCTGACCCTGATTGACAATCCAAAACCACCCTCTGAACTTCCCTCAGGCCACACCGCCGGCTTGCCGTAGAACTTGACAGACGTACCCAGAGTTATTAATTCCGCAGCCAATCGGCAGCCGGCCTACTGTCTTACGCCTCCCCGGGAAACGCTGACGACTTTTTGCCCTTCTTCCGCGCCACCTCGACCTCAACCGGCATGGTCATAATTGACGTCACCGGCTTTGCCTCGCCCTTCTTTGGCTTCTTTTTCTCTCGCCACTGGATGTCTCTCGAACCCATAATCATCACCTCTTAAACCTAGTTTAGCAATCTCCACACGCCTTTGTAAAGCTAAGCCCAGCACCACAGGACAATGCTATAATCGACCACGGAGCGCTACGTCATGCTACCCACACTCTTCAAGGAAACCGAGCGGCTACTGCCGCCCCAGCTTTCATCCATAATCAGTCTGGCCGCGGCTCAGGCTCAACAGCTCGGTTTCAGACTTTACCTGGTCGGCGGCGTTGTCCGCGACCTCATGCTGGGTCGGCCTACCATGGACATCGATTTGGTCGTGGACGGAGACGCTCTGGCCCTGGCACAAAGGCTGGCCAATACCAGCCATGCCAGGCTAACCAGCCATGCCCGTTTCAGCACTGCCAGGCTCAGCTATCCGGCTTTCACACTGGACCTGGCCATGGCGCGAAAAGAGACCTACCGATGTCCCGGCGCATTGCCCGAGGTCCGACCCGGAAGCATCGAAGAGGACCTCTTTCGCCGCGACTTCACCATAAACGCCATGGCTATCAGCTTGAATCCCGACTCACGGGGAAAACTGATTGACCCGTACGGTGGCAAACCTGACCTCGAGGCCGGTGTCATCCGCATTCTCCATCCCGACAGCTTTACCGATGATGCCACGCGTATCTGGCGCGCCATCCGATACGAACAAAGGTTGAACTTTCGCATCGAACGCACTACGCTGCGCTGCCTGCGCCGCAGTCTGGGGATGTTAGATACTATCAGCGCCGACCGTCTCCGCCATGAAATCGACCGTGTGCTCAAGGAAGAGCTGCCCGAGAAGATACTACAGCGGGCCTGGCGGCTCGGCGTCCTTCAAAGACTCCATCCATCCCTCAAGGCTGACCGCTGGCTTACCGCAAAATACCGCCTAGCACGGCGGGCCATCAACACCAACATTCTGAAGACCGTCTATCTGGCATTGCTGGCCTGCCGGCTTGACCCCGAAGAGTGTGAGGTGTTCCTATCACGGCTCAACTTCGCATCGTCAGTCGCACGTGTACTCCGTGAGACCGTACAATTGTACCAACGATGCCCGAATATCTCGGCGAAGGGTCTCAAACCAGGCCACGTCTACGAACTGGTCAGCGGCTACGATGTTACTGCTGTCAACGCCATGACTCTGGCCGCCAGCTCCGCCACCGTGCGCAAGCGGCTTCGTCTCTATCTTGACCGCCTGCGCCGTATCCGGGTATCACTGAGCGGACGGGACCTCCGGGCGCTCGGCGTACCGGCCGGCCCGCCCGTGGGCATCATGCTCCATGAGTTGCTGGCAGCAAGGTTGGACGGTAAGCTTAAAAGCCGCAGGGATGAAGAGAACTACGTCCGCCGCCGGCTTGCCGGGCTTACCGGCTGACCAACCGCCCGCCTCATTTCAAGCGCAGCAAAGCAGTCTCACAACCACTCAGTCACAATACCCGGAAGGTCAGCAAGCTTGCACCGCCTCATGTTGCATGGCGGCAGGGCCGTCAAAAAAGCCGCCCCGTAAGCTTTTTGATGAATACGGCGGTCAAGGATTACCACCACCCCCCGGTCGCTCCTGCTCCGAATCAGGCGCCCGAAGCCCTGCTTGAACCTCAGCACCGCCAGCGGCACGGAGTACTCCGTGAACGGATGTTCATATTGCTCCGCTCTGGCAGCCAGGATGGGGTTCACCGGCACCCCGAATGGCAAACGTACGATGACGAGTACGCTGAGGGCATCACCGACAACATCAATCCCTTCCCAGAGCGAGGCGGCTCCGAGCAGTACCGCCCTGGGGTTCGTTCGAAACTCCGCCAGCACCTGCTCCGGCGCACCATCCATACCCTGCCCAAGCACCACTATACCCAGCTTCTCCAGCGGGCCTTTGATAGCCGTATGTGTTTTTCTCAGCGCCTGGTGTGAAGTGAAAAGCGCCAGCATACGGCCTTCCGTGGTAAGCGCCAGCGTCGCCAGCGCCCGTCCCACGGCATCCTGATAGCCAGGAGCGCCCGGAGCCGGGAGATCGTCGGGCAGACAGACCAGCACCGCCGACATATAGTCGAACGGCGAGACCAGCGTCAGCTCGTTATCTGGAACGAACCCCAACCGCCGATTGATGAAGTCAAATGAACCGCCGCTGGACAATGTAGCGCTGGTCAACACTACCGTCTCCTTCCGGGAAAACAGGCCCCCTTCGAGCAGGCTCGACACGTCAAGCGGTGCCGCGTGTAAGGACGCCCCCGACACGTTTTCAAGCCTCCGGGGATGTTCACGCAACAGGTCCGCCGGAGCACCGGTCGGGGTACTGGCCCAATACACAAGGTCCCCATCCGGGCTGGTCACGGCTGAAGACAGTCTCTCACACACCTGCCGGCTGTGTTCCATCGCCGACATAAGGCCCAGACGGATTTCGTCAATCTCTTCCCCCACCGCAAGCCCCTCAAGCCCGTTATGAACCTGATCCAGCGCCGTTTGCAGAGCGTCCAGCGCCAGGCTGAAATTGTCCCAGCCAAGTTCGATGTCCCGCCAGACATCACCGGAACGCACTTCACCGTCGAGACGCAGTGTTCGCTCATAAACATCCCCGCGCTCGGCGAAGCGGTCAACCAATACCGCTACTGCATTGAAGAAGACCGCCGAACGCAAGACAGCTTCGCCACAGCACTGGCGGAGGTTATCTAAGAGGCCGTAGAGGTCCTGTCTTCGCTGATGAGCCATGCGCCCTGGCCTCAAGGCACGCTGGAGCATCGCCATCTCCTGCTCCACATCCCCCACCAACCCCGCAATACTACGGCTCGAGACTTCCCATCCAAATTGCTGCGTGGCCACATCTTCAAGATGATGTGCCTCGTCGATGATGACATGTCTGAAGTGCGGCAATAATTGATTCCCCGATGCCGCATCCGCCAGAAGGAGAGCGTGGTTAACGATTACAATATTCGCCCCTTTGGCCCGGGAGCGTGCACGCAACAGGAAACAGCGGCCCTGCTGGTGAAACTGGCAGCTCTCACCCAGGCACTCCCCCTCCTGAGCAGAGATGCGGCCCCACAACCCATTCTGCCGGCCCCGAAGTCCGAGCTCCGAACCATCGCCGGTTTCGGTTGTTGAAAGCCAGCCGGCGATCCGCGGCACAAGTTCCAGCCCGCCGTCCAGCCCGGGCAGAACATGCCGATACAATTGCCACCGCCGCAAACAAATGTAGTTGCCGCGGCCCTTCAGAGTCGCCGCGCGAAAGGTCCCGGGCAGAGAAAGCACCTTGGTCAGGTCAGAGATATCTTTACCGATCAACTGCTCCTGAAGATTTATGGTGTTGGTGGAAACCACCACCGGCATTTCTGTGGCAAGGCTGAAATAAATAGCCGGAATCAGGTAGGCCATGGACTTACCGGTCCCGGTGCCGGCCTCGACAATCAGCCTCTCTCCCCCGTTGAAGGCATACGCCACCGCTTCCAGCATCTTTACCTGAGAAGGCCGGTACTCGAAGGACGATAGTACCTTTTCAAGCAAACCTCCCGGAGACAGCAGAGAAACCAGCCACGGCACATCCAGTGGCACAGACGTCTGCTCCGGGGGCCTTTCGATAGGACTTGGCGTCAAGGTCAGTAACTTTCTACTGGAACCACTGGGGGAAGATGAGCCGGACAATACTGGCACCGGCGTATATCTCGACGAACGACCGCGGCAGGCGGCCAAGCCAGGTAGCCAGAAGGAACCGAGACGCGGGAATCTTCAAGCCACCACCGACCAGCCCCACGATGTCGAAGACGACCAGCGGTACACAAGCGAACAGCGTAATTACCCACCACCCGTGACGTTTGACCCATCGCGTCGCCAGTTCGTAGCCGCGCATATGCTCAGCAGCAATGAGGCGCGTTCCGACCCGTCCCGCCAGATAGCCGCTCATCTCACCGATGCTGCTGCCAGCACTCGTAACCACGGCCACAATTGCCGGGTTCCACTGGGTGGCCAGAGCGATGATTACGGCAGTACCGGGCGCCGGGATTACGATAGTCGCGCTGTTGAGAAGTGCGATAACAAAGACCGCCGCGTATACAAATGGAGCAAACCTTTGCACGCTCTCCGGCGAAGCCTTCAGGAACATTTCGACCTGCCGGATGAGGAAAACGATAAAAATACTCAGGAGAATCATGGCGATCCCCCAGAGGACGGTTTCTACGATGCGTTTCCGGTTCTCCCGGAGACGCGCCATTGGTGAACTCATGGCCGTCCTCCGGCCGTTCCAGAGCAAGGAGCAGCATCTGTCCGACCAAGCAAGCTAACCGCCACCGCCTCTGTACCCTGGCTTCTAAGGCGCCGGGCTACCATCTCAGCCGCTGCCTTCGTAGTCTGGAGCGAAAACAGCGCCGGGCCGGAACCACACAACTGCACACGGCTACCGGCAATCTCCTCAAACTTTCGCCAGATATCAGACAGGCCCGGGAATAACTCCGGCGCCGCCTTCTCAAAAGCATTGACCAGCATATCCGGCTTTACCGGCCGATGGTCAACCAGCCGGCGCCGCAGCGCCTCGGTCCTGCCGCCATCGCTGAAATCTGCCGGCCTCAGTGCCCCGTACATACGCTTCGTCTTCCCCGGCATATCCGCCGCAGGGGGAAATGCTAATACGATCCACTCCTGAGTTGGCTCAGGAATCGGAATTACCCGCTCGCCCCTTCCCTCCACCAGACAGGTGCCACCGTAAAGAAAGAAGGGGACGTCGCTCCCGAGGCGCAACCCTAACTCTACGAGCTGACCAATCGACCTGTCGAGCCGCCACAGTTGGTTCAGGCCGATAAGACACGCTGCGGCGTCACTGCTCCCACCACCAAGCCCCATGCCCCACGGAATCCGCTTCCTCAGTAATACCCTGACCCCGGGCTTGACGCCTGCCGCCTCGGCCAGCAGGTACACCGCCCTGACCACCAAATTATCCGGCCCACGCAGCGCTTCAGCCGTGCAGTCAAACAGCAGCTTGTCGGCTGGCGCAAATTCGAGGGTATCACAAAGGTCAATCGTTTGGATAATGCTTCGGATTTCGTGATAGCCGTCAGCACGTTCACCCAGGACTTCCAGGGCGAGATTCACTTTGGCCGGTGCGCGAACTGTCAACATGCTGGCAACAAAGACTCTCCGATATTATAGCCCATTCCTTGAGCGTCAAGGTCTCCGCCCGCCGCTTCGGGTCAATACCGGATTCTTCAAGCGCTTCCACCACCCTGCTCGGCGGTAGCCCCAGGCCGTGAGACAGGGAATTGTGGAGCTGTTTCCTCCGCGCGCTGAGTCCGGCTTTGACCACGCGGAAAAACATATCCACATCCCCAACCGCTACCGGCGGTCGGTCATATACATCCAGCCTGAGGATGACCGAATCCACCTTCGGCACCGGATAAAAGGCTCGCGCCGGTACTCTCCTCACTATTTTCGGCCGCGCGTAGAACTGGACAGTAACGCCAAGCAGGCTCATATCCCCTGCCCCTGCGGCGATTGACTCTCCGACCTCTCTCTGCACCATGACCACCATCAACCGCGGCTTCCAGCGCGCCTCGAGAAAGTGCCGGATTGCAGGAGAAGTTATGTAGTAAGGTAAATTGGCCACCACCTTGTACCCGGTAGCCTCAACCTGCGTTTGATACCGCCTGAGCAGCATTTCCGGTGTCATGGTCATAATATCCCCGTTGACCACAGTCAGGTTCGGCCGGTCCCGGAGTTCGGCTCTCAGCCCGTCCGCCAGACCCCTGTCCAACTCCACCGCCACCACCCATCCCGCCACCGCGGAAAGTTCCTTGGTGAGCATCCCCAGCCCAGGTCCAACCTCAATCACCACATCGCCCGCCGAAAGTTCGGCGGCGGTCATGATATTCCGGAGCACCGTACGGTCAATAAGGAAATTCTGCCCGAACCCTTTCTGTACCCTCAGCCCGAGCTCCTCGAGCCGTGCTCTTACCTGCGCGGTTACGCTGGTGCGCCCCGGCATTTCAGTCGTCGAAGCCTCTTTGATGTTTAGCATCAGACACCCGACAGTTTAATATCTGACAATTGCTCTTGAATCGGTGTCGGAAATCTGGCGTCTGGTTCGGAGAAGGCAGGGGCAGAGCAGGTTGGGTCGTGCACCGCCTGTCGAATCCATCCCCCCAGCTTGCCGTTGCCAGCCGGCTCAGACCAGGCAACCCTGCGGCACCCAGAGGACACTGCTTACCACTGCTTCCTTCCGGACCTGATGGGGTTCACAGCTCTCTGCCGCGCAGGACCCGGCCTTCAACGCCGCTTAACAACAGCAGTCCCAAAAGGACAGACCCTCGAGCCGGATTTCAACCCCGCTATAGCGGATTTCGGGTACAGGGCACCGCTAACTCCCCGTCTAGCACGACCCAACCAATGTTACCTGCGGGACAGCCACCCGTCAATAGTGCTCCCCGTATTCCACTGTCAGGCTCTGGTGAAGCCCGAACTTGGGAAGGTGTTTCTCACGTTTGTAACCCTCCCACAATTCAATCCACGCTGTGTTTGTGGGATCAATTCTTATCCCCTTTGACTCTGCCTGCTTGATTGCTTCGGGGTAAGCCTTCACATAGGCATCAATCATAGCAAGGTTCACCGCCTGCCGCCGGTCGTGGTCCGGCGTCCAAAGCCCTCTCTCTTTCAAGAACCTGATGGTGCCATCATGGACCGGCAAACAGGTGGTCTTGAGACACTCCATGACATTAACGATATCCATGAACTCGTTGGAATCAAAACTCGCCTTGTAGCGCTCGAAGTTGCTGTCAAGCCATTTCACCAGATGGTATATTAGCTCCGGGTCACTGGCGGCATGTGTTACCTCGGAAGTGTATCCGACGGTACCCCAGTGCCCGCGGGCTTCCGGAACACCGCTCAGTATCGGGCCAAAACAATATGAAGGATCAACTAGACGGAATCTTTTCGCACCTTCCGGGTCCAGGTCAGAGTTAAGGTCAAGGAATCTGATGCCCTGGGGGGCCGCGGCGGCTTCGTATATAGCCGGTGAGGTCGGGAAGCAGAACATGATATCGGCCCGGCCTTCGGCTACCGCCCTGGCGCATCCGTCATAGCTACCGGCATTGACCCAGACTATCTGGTCATGGGGCAATTGAATCCAGTCCGCTATCGCCTTGGGCACTTTAAGTACCGTCGGCTGCATCGACCACACTGCCCAGCGTATGCCCGGCTTGATGTCATAGATTGTCTTAATCGGGGAGTCACCGCGGACAAAGATACCGGAGTTGGCAAGAGCATGCGTCCATACGAACCTCATCGGGAAAGGCCCCCCATCTTTCACGGCATGACCCTCAACGGCTTCAATAACGTTCCCTGTTTCTCGTTTGCCGCCGTTGGTTAAAAGCGCACGGCGGTCCTGCACGCTCTTGAAGCGCTGTACGCTATTCTCTTCTGGCACAACCCTGACCTTACTGCCCGTATCGCTCTCAAGCAGGCTAGCCCAGCTCACGTACTTGGCCAGTCCGCTGCTTCCGGCGGACGAGAATACCATCTGGGCAGGCCACCGCCAGCCGCCGGAATCGACCGTCCCGCCAGACATACAGCCGGGAACCAGTACCATACTGAGGATAACCGCCAGTACCAAACCGAAGAGCATCTTCTGCTTTCCCATTTTTCCCTCTGTCATTCCCTACGATAGTCCTCATCCCAATCTGGCAACCGATCGTCTGTTGACGCATTCCGTCACAATCTATCATCCGCGCACGAAGGCGTCAAACACCAGCCTGCCAAAGACACGAAAGTTACGGCACTGCCGTCGTAACATTCTTGCCAGATCCCGACGGCAGCGTCTACAATAGCAGACTAAATATGTCCTGCCGCACCGCGGCGGCCGAGGAGGCAAAATGGCTCGCAAATTGACTCTCGCCGCATCATTCCTCGCAGTCATGGCGTTGACCGCCTGCGGTCAGTCACAACCACCAGCGTCCGTACCAGCATCAACGCCAGCCACGGTCCCCACCCCCACCCCAAAACCCGGCACGGCTCTGCAATGGTCCTCTCCACCGCCAATGACCATTGACCCTAATAAAGATTACACCGCAACAATCGATACTACCGGCGGCAAATTCATCATCAAGCTCCTGCCCAAAGATGCTCCGCTGGCCGTCAACAACTTCGTCTTCCTGGCCCGACAGGGCTTCTATAACGGTGTCAAAATCCACCGCATCGTCAGGAACTTCGTCATCCAGACCGGCGACCCGCTCGGCAACGGCACCGGCGGGCCCGGGTATAAATTCAACGACGAAAAAGTCACCCGCGATTACAAGCCCGGCACCGTGGCCATGGCCAATGCCGGGCCAAACACCAATGGAAGCCAGTTCTTCATTTGTCTCACCGACCTCAGCGCCAGGTTGCCCAAGAGCTACACTATTTTCGGCGAAGTCATCGAGGGCATGGACGTCGTTCTCAAACTCGGAGACACACCGGTAGCGCGGTCGGTGACAGGCGAAATGTCAGCACCCACCGTAGATGTCCGGATAAACAGCATCACCATTCAGGAGAATTAGTCTCGGCAACAGGTGCTGGAATCGGAATTGGCGCCGTACCATCTACCGGAAATGCCCGTGAAGCCGTCTCGATGCCCGCCTGACGCGGCAGGCCAACGCGGCGGCGCGGCCGACGCCGCCTTCCCGCCGGACCTACCGCCCACAATCCCTTGAAGAAGTCGCGGTTCAGCAGGTGCCGGGTGTCAGCCAGGTCCATCAGGTCTTTAGACACGTTGCTTTCAAAGTGTGCCACTTCAACGTGTTTGCCCATGTCTTTGACCACCCTTACGGCATAGGCAAAATCGGCATCCCCGCTCACCAGGATAGCCGTGTCGTAGGCATTCTTCCAGGCGAAGTTAACCAGGTCGGTGGCCAGCATAATATCGATGCCCTTCTCCACCGTTACACCCTGGGAAAGCTTGGTGCCGCCAAGCCTGAGCTCGAGGTACGGCACCCTTCTCAGCGCATCAAGGAAATCCGCCTGGTCGCGGTGCCCTTCGGCACTTTTGCCCGGTTCCTGCAGGACATTATAGTAGTAAGTACGGAACAGGTACCGTTCACCACAAAGCTTTCTGGCGAATTCGGCGAAGCTCAGGTCGGCCCGCCCGAAATTGTCCTTCAGGGCATGGTACAGGTTACTACCGTCGATAAATACGGCAACTCGTTCATCCATTCGAACTTGCTCCTCACCTTTGCTTGGTGGCATCCCGGAGGAATTATACACCAATCCTGACAGTCACCTTACTGTTGTTAAGGCAATGAATCTCCCGCATAGGAGAGAGCCAGAGTGAGCGGCATGTTACAATATCTGCCATGACAACCATCATCAGAGCCATAGCCAGATGAACCAGTCACGCATTCGCAACTTCTGTATCATTGCCCACATCGACCACGGCAAGTCAACGCTCGCTGACCGTCTCCTGGAACTAACGAACACCATTCCCAAGCGGGACATGCAGGAGCAGGTTCTCGACCGCATGGACCTGGAGCGCGAACGAGGCATCACCATCAAAGCCAAGGCAGTGAGGATGCGCTACCGGTCTACGGATGATGGCGAGTACGAACTCAACCTGGTCGATACCCCGGGACATGTCGACTTCAGCTACGAGGTCTCACGGAGCCTGGCCGCTGTCGAGGGCGCTATCCTGGTTGTTGACGCCACCCAGGGCATCCAGGCACAGACCATCGCCAATGTCTACCTGGCGCTCGACAACCACCTGACCATCATCCCCGTCATCAACAAGATTGACCTGCCTGCCGCCGACCCCGAGCGTACCGCACAGGAGCTGGTCGATACCCTCGGCTTCGACCGCGACAAGATCATCATGGTCTCAGCCCGCGATGGCACCAACGTTGAAAAAGTCTTACAGGCAATTATTGAGCGCATACCAGCGCCACACAGCAACCCGGACGCACCTCTGCGCGCCCTCATCTTCGATTCCAAATATGACCCTTACAAAGGCGTAATCGCCTTTGTCCGTCTCGTTGACGGACGGGTATCGGTGGCACAGCCGCTCAAGCTGATGTCAAGCGGCGGGACAGCCGAGGCACTGGAAATCGGTGTCTTCACGCCGGATATGAGCCCGGTCGAAAGCCTCGAGGCCGGGGAGGTCGGATACATCGCCACCGGCCTCAAGAACGTTACCGAATGTCAGGTTGGGGATACCATCACTCTTTCAACCAGACCGGCGCCGCAGCCTCTCCCCGGATACCGGCCGGTCAAACCCATGGTCTTCGCCGGACTATATCCGGTTGACAGTCAGAATTATCTTCCCCTGCGCGAAGCCCTGGACAAGCTCAAGCTCAACGACGCCTCACTTTTTTACGAGCCGGAGAGCAGTGCCGCGCTTGGCTTCGGTTTCCGTTGCGGCTTCCTCGGCTTGCTTCACATGGACATCGTCCGCGAGCGCCTGGAACGTGAGTACGGCCTCGCTCTTATCATCACCGCGCCCAGTGTCGCCTTCGAAGTCCTGCGTACCGACGGCACACTGAAGACTGTAGCCAGCCCCGCCCAGCTTCCGACGCCAAACGAAATCGCTGAAATCCGCGAGCCGGTCATGGCCATTACCATCGTCACCCCCAGCCACTACCTGGGACCCATCATGGAGCTTGTCTCCGGATACGGCGGCGAGTACCAGCGTATGGAGTACCTTGACAGAACTGAAGACCGTCAGCTCTCCCGCGTCCTGCTTGAATACAAGATACCACTCAATGCCATCCTGGCTGACTTCTACAACCAGCTCAAATCAAGGAGCCAGGGCTATGCCTCGCTCGATTACACCTTTATCGGCTACCGGGCGGCCAGGCTGGTCAAGCTTGAGATTCTGGTCAACGGACAGACGGTGGATGCGCTTTCACGCATCGTCCGGAGCGAAAACGCCTACCAGGAGGGCCGCGCCCTGGTCCAGCGCCTGCGCCAGCTAATCCCCAGGCAGCTGTTCGAAGTGACTATCCAGGCGGCGGTCGGTGGCAGAATTATCGCCCGGGAAACAATAGCTGCAATCCGCAAAAACGTGCTGGCCAAATGCTACGGAGGCGATATCACACGCAAACGCAAACTCCTGGAACAGCAGGCAGAAGGCAAGAAGCGGATGAAGGCGGTGGGCCGGGTCGAAATTCCCCAGGAAGCCTTCATGGCAGTACTCAAACGCGAGTGAGATAACCCTTCACCGAATTCCTCACATTCGTATAGAATGCCATTCTCCTCTTGCGTCATGCCGAAGTGAAGCGAAGCAATGGTGGCCTTTATCTGTCATAACGAAGTAAAGCAACCGAAATGGAACATAAGCCTACCTCTTAACCATCATATAGCCAATCCCATGCCTCGTTTGTATGTACTTCGGCTCCTTCGGGTCTTCACCCAGCTTCTGCCTCAGACGCGCCATATTGACCTGGAGCAAATGCGTCTCTCCCAAGTATTCCTCGCCCCAGACCTTGGCCAGAATCTGACCCGGAGTAAGAATCCTCCCGGCGTTACGCGCCAAGTATGTAAGGATAGCATATTCGGTAGCGGTCAGTTCAACTTCCTTGCCGCCGACAGTGACAATGCGCCGCACGAAATCCACCATGAGGTCTCCAGTCTGGAAACTTGGTGATACACCCTCCTCGACCATGCTGACCCGTCGCAATACCGCTTTGACGCGGGCCACCAGCTCCCGCGCCGAGAACGGCTTGGTCACGTAGTCGTCGGCACCAGCGTCGAACCCGGCCAGCTTCTCGTCGTCCTGCCCTTTGGCCGTGACCATAATTACCGGAAGGGAAGAAAAGTCTCGAATTCGCCGGCATGTCTCGTAGCCGTCCATGCCAGGCATCATGATGTCGAGCAGGACCGCGTCGGGCTTCTCCGCATCGATCGCTGCCAGAGCCTCCTCGCCGGTAGCGGCCACAACGACACGGTATCCTTCAAGCTCCAGCATTCTTCGCATCATCTTCTGCATTCGGACGTCGTCGTCAACCACAAGGACCGTTGTCTTTTTCACAGACATGACTCACTCCTCCCTTTCTCTCTTCGAACACAAGCAGAAGGCACCCTGCCACAGGGCACAGATAGTGGACGTGCTCCACATCCAAAGCAACTTCCCCGGCCGTCAGAACCATCAGTTGCTCCTTCACAATACACCGTCGCGATAGGTTCAATATACCCCATCTACCTTTGCTCCGCAACGCCGGGGGCTGGAAGATAGATGCCCCACAAGAAACCCTCGCACTATTGCCGGGCAATAAGTTGCTCAAGTAGCCAGAGGTCCACGCCCTTCAGAAAACAATAACCCGCCAATCAAGCGAAGCGGGTAAGGCCTTAATTTTCCGACGCGTATGAGCTCGTCCAGATAGATTGGTGACACTATAATGTGTTGCCATGAAGACGAAAACAATGCTTATCAGGGGGGTGGGGCGGCTGGGGCGGATGTCCGACCTGTCCCGGAAGGCTCTGGCCAGGC
>Ga0272448_1000963_pt1 | contig 40870 bp, 38 predicted proteins | sample YNPCB0191_FD_202220 | JGI IMG/M metagenome (GOLD analysis project Ga0272448, IMG submission 202220) | Hot spring sediment microbial communities from Yellowstone National Park, WY, United States - YNP-CB-019-1 | ecosystem: Environmental > Aquatic > Thermal springs > Hot (42-90C) > Sediment...
ATCAAGAAAAAGACGAATTTTTATATTACTTGGATTATGGGCCAATAAAAATCGCCACTACCCGACCGGAAACAATTTTCGCCGATGTAGCCGTAGCAGTAAATCCAAAAGATAAAAGATATAAAAAGTTAATCGGCAAAAAGGCTGTCGTTCCCTTAATTAAAAAGGAGGTTCCTATTATCGCCGACCAGGCAATCGAGATTGATTTTGGCACCGGCGCCCTGAAAGTTACCCCCGCCCATGATCAAACCGACTTTGAAATTGGGCAAAGACATAATCTTCCAATAATCTCTTGCATCAGTCCGGAGGGAAAAATGATTAATGTTCCTTCCCAATTGCTAGACCTTCCTGTTGCTCAAGCAAAACAAAAAACAGTTGAACTTTTAAAGTCATCGGGAAAACTTGTTAAAATAGAACCTCTCCACCATGCTGTTGGCCACTGTTATCGTTGTAAAAACCCAATAGAACCTCTTTTGATGCCCCAATGGTTTATAAAAATTGCTCCTTTAGCAAAACCAGCAATTGAAGCGGCGATTAAGGGAAAAATTGAATTTTTTCCTCCTCGCTTCAAAAAAGTTTATCTCCAATGGATGGAAAATATCCGCGATTGGAATATCAGCCGGCAAATAGTTTGGGGGCCACAAATTCCGGTTTGGTACTGCCTAGACTGCAACCCGGAAATTAAACTGAAATTCCTAGATAAAAATAAGAATCTTATCTCCGGAAGTTACAAAGAGTTAAAAGGAAAATACGACTTTAGAGAAATCAAAAATGGGCTGCAGGTTTTAACTGCCCCGGTTAGTGCTAGTTTTGAAGTGGAAGAAATGACAAAATGCCCAAAATGTGGCAATCCTCACCTCTTACAAGAAACTGATACCTTTGATACCTGGTTTTCTTCCGGACAATGGCCATTAACTACCCTTGGTTATCCTAAAAGTAAAGATTTTAAATATTTTTACCCCACCTCGGTTTTAGACACAATGTGGGATATTTTACCATTTTGGGTAGCCCGAATGATTATGTTCGGTTTATACCTAACCGGAAAGGTTCCTTTTAAAGTGGTCCACCTCCATAGTCGGGTGGTAGATGTTGAAAAAAAGAAAATGAGTAAATCAAAAGGCAATGTAATTAACCCAATTGAGATGACTGAAAAATATGGCGCTGATGCCTTAAGAATGAGTTTGGTTTTTGGGGTCTCTCCTGCCTCTGATGTTGTCGTCACCGAAGAAAAAATAAGAGCAATGAGAAATTTTGCCAATAAAATTTGGAACGCTAGTCGTTTCGTGCTTTCGCACGAAACAAAATCCAAAATCCCTGCCTTGCCGGCAGGCAGGCAAATTTCAAAATCCAAAATTTCAGGCAAACTCCATCCTGATGACCGTTGGATATTGAAAGAAACAAAAAAGGTAGTAAAGCGAGTTACCACCTTAATTGAAAAATATCGTTTTGATTTGGCGGCAGGAGAAATCTATGAATTTTTCTGGCATACTTTTTGTGATAAATATATTGAGATGAGCAAAAAGCGCCGCGAAGAAGTTCAACCAACTTTAGTTTATGTTTTAGAAACATCCCTTAAACTTCTCCATCCCTTTATGCCTTTTATTACCGAAGAGATTTGGCAGATGTTACCAGGAAAACGCCAACCATTAATTATTTCCCCATGGCCAAAATTATAAAAAAATTTTCAATTTTCAATTTTCAATTTTCAAAGTCTTGGTGGCAGAATAAAATTAAAATAATTAGAAAAACCACCAAGCCCCAGGCAAAAAGACTGCAAAGATTAACCAAAAAGTTTGGCAGTTTGGGAATAGTAATTTTAATAAGCGGCGCGGTGTTAAGTTCTCTTTTTCTTCCTAAAAACAATTTTCAAATTTTAAAAGAAAAATTAGTCAAAAACCCCTACGATTTAGAAACCCATTTAGAATTGGCAAAAATCTTTCTTGAAGTCAACCAATTTGAAAAAGCAGAAAAAGAACTCAAATTTCTTCAGTCTAACTCGCAATTCGCCCGCCTGCCGGACGGGCAGGCAATTCGTAATCCAGAAATTGAAAAATTATGGCAACAAAAACATTATTCTGACCCAAAAGATATTAAAAAACTAATTAGTGGCTGGGAGGGGGTTTTAGAAAAATATCCTGATTATCGCGATGGTTACTTACAACTTGCCTATCTTTATTACAAAACCTACCAAGACGAAAAAGCAAAAGAAAATCTTACTAAAGCCCTGGAGATTGACCCAAATTTCCCCCCCACCAACGAAATTAAAAAACTCATTCAATAAGCTATTGTTTTTGAGGTTCTGATTTCTGTTCTTCCGAAGGAGCAGCTCCCTCCGCTTTCTTTTCCTCTCCCGCTGGTTTTTCCTCGGCTATTTTTTCCGCCACTGGAGTACCAGCGGCCGCAGCTTCTTCAGCTGGTGGAGGAGAAACTTCTTCTTCTTTAGTTGGCGGATTAATCTTAACCAAGATTTCTTTTTCAGAGGTAAGAATCTTTACTCCGGCTGGTGGTTTTAAATCGCCAACGGTAATCGCTTGGTCAACCTCTTTTAGACCCGAAATATCAACCGTAAATTGTTCGGGTAACTCGGTTGGCAAAGCTTCAACCTCAACCTCAGAAAGTGGCTGAATTAAAACCCCAAGTTTTTGAGCAACTGCTGGTGATTCGCCAACTAATTCAACCGGAATGCTAGCAGTAATTTTTTCCGTTAGGGAAACTTGATGAAAATCAGCATGAAGCGGCTGGTCAGAAACAGGATCTTTTTGAACATTATGAATCAGGGCATGCCGAGGCGCTTTTTCGCCCTCAACCATTACTTCAACAATTCCCGTCTCTCCTACTTTTTTGTAGACCGGTAAAAAGTCTTTTAGGGAAACTTGAACTGCCAGTGATTTAACGTTTTTCCCATAAATATTTGCTGGCAAAATGCCTTCCTTGCGAAGCTTTTTTGCTTTTTTACCTAAAACTTTTCTTTTTTCTACTTTAAGGCTGACTTTTTCTTTAACTTGTTTTCCCGCCATAATGATGATATTTTAAAACCTAAATTTTTATTTGTCAACGAACAAAATAAAATTCAAAGGGCAAATCAGAAGAAAAGTCAGGAGAAAAAAGATAATTACCCCCTTCAACTTTTGCCACGGGCCAAACGGGAATCACTGCCACTCCCAGCGGCGGAACTACTTTTAAACTATATTTTTCTGGTTTTACTCCTGATTGCTTTTGGACAAAATATAAATACTGGACTTTTTCCGCAAACTCAATTTTTTCTGGCAAAAACCAAATGATTTCTACTTCTTTTTTTTCCCCTACCGGGACATTTACTAAAAATCCAAATGAGGTCTTTTGGGAAACATTACTTACATCAATTTTTTCTTTCTCCAATTCTTGGGAGCTAACAAAAACTTTTTCCAATTCGCTTCCCTGAGGGACTAAGATTCGTAAATAATTTTTGTAATCTCCAGCGGGAAAATGAGACGAAGGACTCTTGTTTTGATAACTAATTTTTAAGCTTTTTTTGATTCGCCCATCATTTTCTACCTTCATTTCCTCACTTAAAGTTCTCTCCACAAAATAATTTGCTTTATTCACTCCCACATTTGCCTCCACTATAAAAAGGTAATCTTCAAAACATTTGGCACCTGCCTGCCCGGCAGGCAGGTTTGACATTTGACATTTGACATTTCTTACGCTTCCCTCCCAACCTAAATCAAAAATTGTTTCCATCATCTGGGAATTGTTTAAATAAAGAAGAATATCTTTTGCCTTTAATGACTGATAAATGCTTTTACCAATTTCTATTTTTGTTTTTCCCTGGGCATTTTTTATTTTTTCAAATAAAATTCTTGCCACTGCTCCCAAAAAATCTTGTTTTTGGGTCGAACCAGGGAAAAAACCAATTTCCGAATGATATTGAGCTCTTTCAAAAAAGTTATTGGCGTTAATTTTTTCTTTATAATCAGGAAGCTCAATTTCCCCTACCGCCTCAAGCAAACGCCGGGCAACAAAAAGGTTAATACTTACTACTCCATCAACTTTCCTTCCTGTCTCTTTTTCCAAAAACCACTGAATTTTTCTGGCAGAAGTGGGAAAATCCGGATCCCAATTGGCATCTCTTAAATACCAGTTTGCTTCTCCCAAATATTTTTTAAGTTCTAACGGTGGCTCAACATGACCTTTTAGTTGACCATCGGCCCAATAAACATCTTGAACTTCAAAATCAACAAACTTTCCTTTTTCAAAAGTTAAAAAAGCAAAAGAGCCAATAAATCCTCCGGTTGGTCGCAACTCAGCTGAATTTTGAAACAAAACCAAATAAGTCCGCTTATCATCTTTTCCCACTAGCCAAGGGAAAAACTCTAAAGTTTTTTGTCCCTCTAAAATTAACTCCTTTGCCTGGGGAATTTTCTTTCCTAATTCGGATAAAACTCTGTTTAAATAATTAAATTTTTTTGTTTGATTATTTAAAGTGGGATTTTTTAACTCACTTTCAACAAAAGAAAGATAAAAATACGCCTGGCTTAAAGAAACTTTTATTTCAGAAATTGACTCTTCTAAACTTCCTTCTTTTCCTTGAAAAATAAACTCCGATAAATTTTCTAAATTTTGCGCCGCCTGACTCCCCTCTTTTATTCCTAATGAAAGATGTTCCCCTAAAGACAAAGATTTATCAAAAAATTTATTTAAACCAAAAAAAGAAAGGATTTCTTTACTAGTAACTAAGAAATTTTCCGCTTTTTTGCTGGTTTCTTTTGCTTGAGCAAAATTTGCGTTTAAAAATAACTCGCCTGCTTTTTTAAGTTTTTGCCCACCAAGAAAAATTTCCCCAAAGGGAAGAAAAAATAAAAACGAAAAAATCAAAAAAGAAAATAAAAATGGGAGGGCAATTTTTGTAAACTTTTTTGAAGACTTTTTTTGTTTTTTAGTTTTTACAGAAAAATAATTACTTTCAAAAAAGGCCAGTGTTTTTCTTAAACCCTCTTCCGGACCAGTTCTTGGTCTCCATTTTATTTCCTCCTCTCCCCTGGGCCCTAAATAAAAAACTTTTCCTTTTGTTCCCCCACTAAACATCGCCTTTAAAATTCCAAAAACCGCATCACTCACGAAAAGATTTGGTGAGGAAAAAATTTTTTCCTGAAGCGCTTGAGGATTTTCAAACTCCATTCGAGGACCATAAATATTTGCTAGGCGAATAATTCTAAAATCAACTTTGGAAAATTTTTGGAAGGAAAAATTTTCTCCCCAATACTTTTCCGGAACAACAACCAAAATTTTTGCTCTTTTTTCTTCGGCTAATTTCCAAAACTGAAAGTTTAAATTTTTCCCTTCGGTCAAGTCAAAAATGTAAAAAATCTCTTGATTTTTAATCTCTGCAGGCAACAATCCTCCGGGTTGATAACTGACAAAATTAAAGTCTTTATTCTGAAAACATCTCTCTAAATTTTTTTCTTTTTTGGTGTCTAAAATATCCAGACAAATAACCCGACAGCCGCTAGACAAAAGTGCTTCACACAAAAAAGAACCCAAAAAACCACCCCCGTTAGTAACTAAGGCAATTGGTTTTTGACTAGAAATCTTTTGGGCAGTAATCACATTTTAATCTTAATTTAATGATGATTTTTTTTCAAGAAAAATTTAAAAATAAGAAATTACCATTTCGGGTCGACTACCGAACGAGGGCGGAGGCTACAAGAAAATGGCTTTCTTTATTTTTTTTCCGAGGATTGTAATGATAAAAAATTTTTCCATTAATTTTTCCTTCTAGTCTTTTTACCTCGACCGCTAAATTTTTCAAATTTTTATTTTTAATTTTAAAAAGCCCATTTAACTGATTAACAACAAGAGTAGAATCAAGGTAAAAATTAATAGTCAGGGGTTGCTCTTTAATACTTGTTAATATCCAGCGCAGAGCTCCAATTACCGCCCGATACTCGGCTATGTTGTTGGTTGCAAAACCTATGGACTTTCCCTCCCTAACTAAAGTTTTTCCAAAATTATCTTTTACCACAAACCCAATCGCTGCCGGTCCAGGATTTCCTTTAGCTCCCCCATCAGTAAAAACATAAAGATTTTTTGCCATTTGTGTTATTTTATACTAAATGAAAACTTTTCAAAAGGTCCAAAATTTGGTTAAAAAAATTCCTCGAGGAAAAGTCACTACCTATGGGGAAATTGCTAAAGCTTTAAAAATTAAAGACTCAAGAATTGTTGGTTGGGCTCTACACGCCAACAAAAATAAAAATATCCCCTGCCATCGGGTGGTTAATAAAAATGGTTTTTTAGCAAAAAATTATGCTTTTGGCGGAGCAAAAATTCAAAAAGAAAGATTAAAAAAGGAGGGAATAAAATTTATCAGTAATTTTCAAGTCGATTTAAAAAATCATTTTTGGAAAATAAATTAATCAAATGATAAAATTAATCCCATGTTTAAATTTGAAATTCTTCATCGGGATAAAAAAACAAAAGCAAGGCTGGGAAAAATTAAAACTGACCACGGAGAAATTGAAACCCCGGCGTTTGTTGCCGTGGGGACGGCTGCTTCGGTTAAAAGCTTAACTCCCCAAGAAATTTCCCAAACCGGAACACAAATCTTTTTTGTTAATACCTTTCATTTACATTTTCGGCCAGGAGAAAAGGTTATCAAAAAACTTGGTGGCGTCCATAAATTTATGAACTGGAACGGGCCAATAATTAGCGATTCTGGGGGATTTCAAGTCTTTAGTTTAGCCAGAGAAAAAGAAATTAATTTAGTAAAAATAAGCGATAGGGGAGTTGAGTTTCGTTCTCCCTGGGACGGAACAAAAGATTTTTTAACTCCGGAAAAATCAATTGCTATTCAAAAAGATTTAGGGACAGATATTATTCTTTGTTTAGATGATTGTACCCCCTACCCGGTAACTCATAAAAAGGCAGAAATATCTTTGCAACGGACCCATCGTTGGGCGCAGGAATCCTTAAAAGCTTACAAAAAATTAAAAAGCAAACAGGCTTTATATGGTATTGTTCAAGGTTCAGTTTTTGAAGATTTAAGGACTGTCTCGACAGAATTTATTTCTTCCCTACCTTTTGCTGGAATTGCCATTGGTGGAGTTTCTGTTGGCGAAAGCAAAAAGGAAATGAAAAAAGTTTTAGACTGGGTTGTTCCTTTACTGCCGGAAAACAAACCTCGCCATTTATTAGGAGTAGGGGAGATTGATGACATTTTTACCTTGGTTAAGGCAGGGATAGATACTTTTGATTGCGTCATGCCAACAAGATTGGGAAGAATGGGGCACATCTTAACAAAATTCCAAATTCCAAATTCCAAATTCCAAAATTTTACTTATGATGTTACAAAAACAAAGTTTGCTGAAGATAAGCAGCCGCTGGATCCTCAATGCGATTGTTATGTTTGTCGAAATTTTACCCGGGCTTACATTTGCCACCTTTTCCGGAGTAAAGAACTTTTGGCTTACCGCTTGGCAACTTACCACAATCTTTATTTTGTCAACAAGCTGGTCTTCCAAATTCGTCAGGCAATCAAAGAAAATCGCTTGGAAGAATTAGAAAAAGAATGGCTAGGTTAAGAAGTTTTTTTATTTCGCCAACGTTTAACTACTAAATAAATTACCAATACTGGCGACCAAATCACTGAATAAACTCCAAGCCAGATTATCAGGTTTCCTAGTCTGCGGAGAGTGCTTATCAAAGATCTGACCGCTTGTTTGAAAATCACTTGTGGCCTCCAGGCTTCAGTAGGAACATAAGGTAAAGCTAGCTCATCGGTCGCCAAATAAATAGTCACCCTGCTTATTTGAGCGCTTTTTTCCAAATAATTTTGCTGACCCTTAAGATTGTCTATTTGCTCCTGAAGATTAATTAACTCTCTTTGAACCTCTAAAATATCTTGAACTTTTTGGGCTTTGGCTAAAATTTCTTCAAACTTTACTTTTGTTTTTAATAAAGTCGCCAATCGGGCTTCAATATCAACGTATTCATCGGTAACATCTTGCCCGGAAATAGTCTCCGAAACTACTTTTACCGCCAAGCCTCGAAAATAATTTAGCGCCTCCTCTAATTTTTCTTGAGGAACCCTAAGAGTAATCCATCCAGAAGTTGCCTCGGTTTCTTGCGGATGAGAAATATTGCTTTGGACAAGATAGCCACCAAGTTCTTGGGCTTTCCGGCCGATTGACTTTTGGGCCTCAACCACATTTTTAACCAACAGGGAAATTGTTGATTCTTTTACTACCAAGCGGTCTTTTACCTCTGGTGCTGGTGCCGGTTTGGGAAAGTAAGAAACTCCTCTTCCGCTAGAAACGGGCAAATTCTCTGTCACTTCCAAAGTAGTAGGCTTTCTTTGAGCAAGAGGAACAATTGGGGAGCGAAAATTTTGGCGATAAATTAACCAAAAAACAAGCAAAAGGAGAATAAAAGTGATTTTATTGTTTTTAATCCAGCTTAAAATTTTACTCATTTAAATCTAATCTAGAGATTAGAGCAAAAAATTAATCTTGTCAAGTTTTTCTCTGATTTTTATCCCTATTAGTAATCTTCGCCGCTAATTTTTCTTTTAAAAAACCAAGCAATTCTTCTTTCATTTCTTTTTTTTCTAAAGCAAATTCTATGTTTGTTTTTAGCCACGACAGGGGATCACCGGTAGTCAACCACTTACCCTTTATTGGCTGGGCAATAACCACCTCTTTTTTAGCTAAATTGTTTAAGGCGTCTGCCAACCAAAGCTCTCCGCCTTTTCCCAATTTTTGCCCCTTCAAAACTTCAATTACCCTCCAGGTTAAAATAAATCTTCCAAACTGAGCCATATTGGAAGGGGCCCTATCGGCAGGTAATTTCTCTAAAATTTCCTGAGCCTGATTGGGGATCTTTGCTCTCTTTTTATATTTAATACTGGCGTAACTATGGATCTCTGACCAGGGAACTTCCTGAACTCCTAGAATTGCTGATGGCCGGTATTTTCGCCAAACTACCATCAATTGTTTTGTTGCCGGAATTTTACTTTTGACAATATCGTCACCAAAAAGATAGGCAAAAGGTTCATCTTTAGAAAGCAGTGGAGCTGCCACTAAAAGGGGAGTCCCATTTCCATAAGGATAATCTTTCGTTTGCCGCAAATAAACAAAATTTGCTAATCGAGGAATTTGACGAATAATCCTCAAGTAATCAGCTTTTCCGTTTTCCTCCAACATATTTTCTAAGGCCGGAGAGGAATCAAAATGGTCCTCCAAAGAATGCTGGCCGGCGCGAGTAACAATAATAATTTCCTTAATTTCTGAGGCAACTAGTTCTTCAACGAGGTATTGAATAATCGGTTTTTCCAACAAAGGAAGCATTTCTTTTGGCTGAACTTTTGTTGCTGGCAAAAATCTTGTCCCGTAACCGGCAGCGGCAATAACTGCTTTAGTTATCTTCATTAGATTTTTATTTTAAACTTTTTCTTTTCCCCAAATCAACCCCAAAATTATTGCGAATAACAATTGGGTTTGTTGAAGAGTAAGCCAGTAGTGGTCAAAAAGACCTAAAAGAAGTATAGAGATATAGGAGTATAGGAATATAGGAGTATAGGAATATAGGAGTTTCTTAAACGTTAAAAACAAAAACCAAAGAAAAATTGTCAAGCCAATTATTCCTGTTTCTGCGGCTACTAAAAAGTAAATATTATGAACCGGCTGTAACCACAAAATTTGCCCCTGTTGAAATTTTGGAAGATTAACTATAAAGTTGTTTAAACCAACGCCAACCAAAGGATTTTGTTTAATTAATTGGAGGGCATTTTTAGCCAGTTCTAATCTTTGAAAAAAAGATTCCTTCGTAAAAATTGGAACTTTAATTAAATAAAATATTAAAACAAAAATTGTTCCTCCATAAACTAGCCTCTTTAACCACTTATTAATTTTTAAATTTCTCAACCCCCATAAACCAAGCACCAATCCTACTAACCAAACCGCTTGAGAAAAAGAAATAAAAATGATAAAAGCAGAAAGCAAAAAGTAAAAAGCAAAAAATATTTTGTTTTTTTGATAAACAAAAGAGGCGGAAAGAATAAAAGCAACTAAAACAAAACCGGCCAAAACGTTTGGGTGGGGAAAAGTCGCATAAGGCCGGAGCAAAAGGTGGCCAAAGAAATCTGTTTTGGCAATCCCTGGTGTTCCGCCATTAAAAGTCCGTTCTCCCAACCACCAAAAAATCCCTCCCACCGAAGACTGTTTTATAAACTGGGCAATAGCAAGCAAAGAAGAGTAAACTACCGCCAAAACAAGTGACCAGTGACCAGTGAATAGTGAATAGTCATTTTTTGCCACATAAAAACCAAGAAGAGAAAACTCTCCAATCTTAACTAATTTATAAATCGCTGCTCCCTGGTTTTTAGCAAAAAAACAATTAGCTAACAAAAAAATAAAGACAGCCGCGAGTAAAAAAATAAATTTTGAATTTTTAATTGTAATTTTGGATTTTGGATTTTGAATTTTGAATTTATCTAATATCCATGTTCCTAAAATCAAAAAAACCAAAATATCTGTTAAATAAATCGTCGGTGACAAATAATCAACCCGCAATCCCATCACATAACTCCATTTTGGCCAAAAATGCCGCCCCAGTTGAAGTGGAAGGAGCAGCAACAAAAGTAAAAAGAGTTTTTGGTGAAGTTTCATTTTTTTGGTTTAATAACCACTCTTCTTTCTTTTCCCTCGCCACGAGATTCAGTTTCTACTTCCGGGTCTTCGCTTAAAACCAGATGAATTATTCTTCTTTCCCCTGAAGACATTGGGGGTAATTGCTGCTCTTGGCCGGAGATTTTTGCTTTTTTGGCTGCTGACAAAGCCATTTTTTTCAGAGTTTCTTCTCTTTTTTGGCGATAATTATCAATATCAAGAATAATTTTTGGCCATTCTCCCAGCTGACGGTAAACAATCAAAGATAAGATCCGCTGAAAGGCAAATAAATTTCGACCATGAGAACCAATTAAAATTCCCGGCATAGGAGTTTTTAAGGTCACAAAAAATACTCCCTGTTTTTCCTCTATCTCAATTTTTGCCTCTATTCCTAAATTGTCCAAAATTTCCCTCAAGGCCCTATCAATTAATTTAAGCTTTTTTCCCTCCATTGGCTAAAGATACCTTGTTAAAAATATATTGCTGAATAGCGGTAAACAAAGAAAAAATAAACCAATACAAAACCAAGCCTGAGGGAAAAGAAAAACCAATAAAAATCGTCATTAGGGGAAACAAATAAAGCATTTGGCTTTGCATTGCAACAGCTAAATCGTCTTGAGTATTAGGAGTTTCTTTCGCTTCTTTTTGCGCTACCTTAACTGCTGGCTGGGTCATTTTTGAAGAGATAAACTGAACCAAAGCCGCGGCTAAAAGAAAAAGCCCGGGAAGGGGAAAAGAAAATCCAGAGAGGCGAAAAACATCAGGTTTGGTAAGTTCTAAATAAAAGAAGCGGGTATTAACTACCGTTTCTGCAGGTAGCCTTAAAAAGGGATATAAAAACTCATTTATTTTGACTGCCATATTCCCATCTGGCCGCAAAACCCTGGTAAAAGCTTGATATAAAGCAACCAAAATTACTAACTGAATAATCTGAGGAAAACACCCTGAGGCAGGATTAATACCATATTTCCTATACAGCTCAATTTGGGCTTTAGCAAAACCCTGTTTATCGTTAGCATATTTCTTTTTCAACCTCTCTATTTCTGGAGCAATTTCTTTAAGTTTACTGGCTGCTTTTAGAGAGGGTAAGGTTAAAGGAATCATAAGAAGGCGAATCAAAATAGTGAGAAAAATAATTGCCCAGCCAAGATTACCAAAAAGTTTATAGAAAAAAATAAGGCCGTTAAATAATGGTTGAGAAAGTAAAGCATTAAACATTTTTTATTTTAGCGGATCGTATCCTCCTTTGCTCCATGGGTGACAGCGCAAAATTCGGCGTAAACCCATAAAGCCTCCTTGGATTATACCATATTTTGAAATTGCCTCGTAAGTATATTGAGAACAGGTAGGAGAAAACCGGCAGGCAGAATCAGACAAAAACAAAATTTTTAGTGCCGGTGACCGGAAAAACCATGATTTTTGATAAATTTTAATTAGTTTCAAAACGAGTTTTTTCATCCAAGTAGATTTTCCTCTTTAAAAATTGCCTCTATTTCCTTCTTGATTTCGGCAAAGTCTTTCCCCAAAATCTCCTTTTTCACTAAGAAAACTCCCTCAACTCCCAATTTGACCTGGGGCAAAAAACTTCTTACTGCCTCACTCAATAATCGCTTAATTTTATTTCTTTCGCTTGCCCTTTTATCAATCTTTTTAGAAATAACAAAGGCAAAAGCCTGAGACTGAAGGTCTCCAGATGGTTGTTGTTTTTGAAAAAGAAAATTAAAAAACCTCCCTTTTATTAACTTGCCGTTTCTTTTAATCTGAAAGAATTCCCTTTTTAAGTCGAGGCGTTTCTTTTTTGGCAACATTTAAACAGTCAACCGTTTTCTACCTTTCAACTTTCGTCTTTTTATAACTTTTTGGCCATTGGGCGTTTCCATCCTTACCCGAAATCCATGCTTCCTTATCCTTTTTAATTTTTTTGGTTGCCATGGTCGTTTTTTCATAATTAGATTTTAACAAAGAAAAAACAACTAGTCAAAGACTTCTTGACAAATTGTGGATAACTTGATAGATTTAAATTGTCCGCCAGAGGCGGACAAGCCTGCCCCAAAAATTTCTCCCATGAATAAAGAAAAAATTTGGCAAACTGTTTTAGAAAATTTAAAAATTACTCTTTCTCCGGCTAGTTTTAATACTTGGTTTCCCAAAACTTTTATTGTAAGAATTAAACCCCTCTCCGAGGAACGGCAAATCATAGAGATTGGCTGTCCTAATCCTTTTGTAAGCCAAACTGTAGAAAATCGTTATTATGGGCTGATAAAGGAATCGTTAGACCAAATTACCGGTAAAAAAAATGACCTTGTTTTTGTCGTCAAACAAAATCCCCACCAAACAAAACAAGACAACAAAAAAGAAAAAAAAGAACCTCTTTTTGAAAGCCAAGAAGAGAGACCAGAGGTATTTGAGGCAATAAACCAGGCGGGGTTAAGGGCTGATTTTAATTTTGATAATTTTGCTGTTTCCTCAACCAACCAAATGGCTTATGCCGCCGCTCAAGCCGTTGCTAAAACTCCAGGAAAAGCTTACAATCCCTTATTTCTTTATGGTGGAGTAGGGGTAGGAAAAACCCACCTAATGCAGGCAATCGGAAATGCAATTTTAGTCAAAAACCCCAGGACAAAATTGGTCTATTGCACGGGCGAAGAATTTACTAATGAAATTGTTGAAGCAATTAGAAGGAAAACCACCGACGAATTTAAAAAAAAATACCGGACGGTAAAGGTTTTACTTGTCGACGATATTCAATTTATCGCCGGTAGGGAAAAAGTTCAGGAGGAATTTTTTCACACCTTCAATTCTTTATGGAGAGTTGGCGGACAAATTGTTTTAACTTCAGACAAGCCCCCCTCAGAAATTAAAAAACTTGAGGCAAGACTTCGCTCTCGCTTCGAGGGGGGATTAATTGTGGATATTCAACCACCAGACTTTGAGTTAAGAACGGCTATTTTGTTAATTAAGGCTCAACAAAGGGGAATTAATCTTTCAATAGAATTGGCAAAACTTATCGCCGGAAATATTACTTCTACTCGGGGACTGGAAGGTTTTCTTTCAAAGATTATCAACGAAACTCAAGTAAAAAATCTTCCTCTTAATGCTGAAGTAATAACCGCCCTTTTGGGAAACATAAATGAAAACGAAGCCCCTCGAAGATTAGTTAAGCCCAAAGAAATAATTTCTGCCGTTGCCGCTCACTTCAACATAAAAGTTTCTGAACTACTAGGAGCCAGAAGACTGAAACAAGTTGCCCTGGCTCGCCAGATTTTAATGTATCTTTTGCGAACAGACCTGAAACTTCCCTTAATGGAGGTTGGCCGTCTTTTAGGAGGAAGAGACCATACTACTGTTATCCACGGTGTGGAAAAAATCACTAAACTCCTTCCTGTCTCTGAGGATCTCCGTGTGGATATTGCGGGCATAAAAAAAAGACTTTATGGCTGATTATCCACTTATCAACACAATTAAAAACCTTGTTCACAACTTTTTGCACACAAACAAAATACGAATGGAGGACTCGATTTTTAAGTTTTATTCACTTATCCACAGACCCTACTATTACTACTATTTTTTAAAACTTGAACAAGAGTTTCTTTAATGCTATCATATTAAAAATGAAAGCGCTTGTTTTGCAGGAAAATTTAAATAAAGGACTTTCTATCGTTAGCCGAATTGTTACCTCTAAAGCTCAACTGCCGGTTTTAAACAATATTTTATTGACGACAAGTAAAGGAAGAATAACTCTTTCGGCAACAAATTTGGAAATAGGAATAAACTATTGGCTAGGGGCAAAAATCGAAAAAGAAGGAGCGGTCTCTGTTCCAGCAAAGTCTTTAGCTGATTTTGTTTCTCTTCTTCCGCCAGAAAAAATTCAATTAGAAGTTAAAGATAATATTCTTAATCTTTCCTGCGGAACTTATTCTGCTAGTTTTATTGGATTGCCAGCGGCGGAGTTTCCCGCCATTCCCTCACTGAAAGAAGAAAAGGTTATTCCTTTTTTAAGTGAAGATCTTTTAAAGGGAATTTCTCAAACAATTTTTGCGGCTAGTCAAGACGAGGGGAGACCAGTTTTAACCGGGGTTCTCTTTCAGGTTAAAAATGAGGAACTAATTTTAGTTGCTACTGATGGTTATCGGCTTTCTCTAAAGAAGACGAAGGCTATCAAGACCTTAAAAGAAGATAAAGAGTTTCAAAAAGGAATAATTATTCCCGCCCGGGTTTTAGCTGAAGTAGAGAAAATTGCTAGAAATCAGGGGCAGGAAAAAGAAATTGGTTTAGCAATGAGCTCTTCTTCTAGTCAGATAATTCTTACTACTCCCGAGGCAGAAATTGTGTCCCGGTTAATAGAAGGAAGTTTTCCGGAATTTGAAAAAATTATTCCTGAGAAATGGACGACAAAAATTATTTTAGAAACCGATGAATTTTTACGGGCGGTAAGAACAGCTTCGGTTTTTGCTAGAGAATCAGCAAATATCGTAAGGCTAAAGATTCAAAATTCAAAACTAAAAATTAGTGCTAATTCTCCTCAGGTTGGGGAAAACTTAATTGAATTAGAAGTAAAGCAAGAAGGGGAAGATAATTCGATTGCTTTTAATTCGCGGTTTTTACTAGATTTTCTAAATTCCTTAGAAAGTTCCCAAATTTCTTTTGAAATGACTACTCCATTAAATCCGGGAATATTTTCTCCAAGCGACGATTCTTCTTATCTTCACATAATTATGCCAGTAAGAGTTCAGGAGTAGGTCTTAAAGGGCATAAAGATAGATAATGCCGGCAGTATTTCCCTCCCCTTCGATATTGAAAATTCCGGAAAGGACATAAATTGGGTAAAGATAAAAATTTTCTCGGTCAAAAAAGTAGGCAAGGTTAATTCGGGCAATATTTACTTGACTAATCGAAATTTCCTGTTGAGACTCCAGGGGATATTTTATCTTTTCAAGATAAACGACTTGCCTTTTTCCTGAAGCCAAATCATTTCTTACTTCTTGAAAATTTTTTAGGGGATAAGTACCTGACAGAGTAAAGTCTACCTCAAAAAGATTTGCCTCAAGGCTAATTATTGTGTTTAAATTACCTAGAAGAGCACTAAAAAAGGAACTTTCTGGATTGTTCTCAAGAATGGGAATATTTTCTATTTGTGGCTGGAGGCTTATTTCAAATCCATTAGCTTCTTCTTTTTTGGAGGCAAGGTGATATTCTGATGGTCCGAGAACAATATAATTGACAAATGGTTTGAAAAGAAGGGTTTTGTTTTCTAAAAAGCCAAGACTGGCAATTTTTTCCTTTACAATTTTTACTGCCTCTTCTTCACTGGCTAAAAATGAGGGATTTTTTAACTCGGAATAATCTTCGGGAAAGTATTTATAACTAATCTCTCCTAAAGGGGAAATATTTAGTTGCTGGTTTTTTTCTTTCCATTGAAAATAAAGGAAAGCAGACGGAGTGGAAGAGGTAAACTTTTCCTCTGGGGGAAAGTTGAAACCGAACTTTGCAGCAATTTCTTCCGCCTCCTCCTTTTTAATTTCTTTCCTTTTAAACTTATAAACTTTAATTATTTTAGGAAGATTTTCCGACTCTTTGCTGACATTTTGAAAGTTGTAGAGGATATTTTTTTCTCTAGTTCTAAACCCATTGATTTTTGGCAGGGGAAGAATTCCAAGGGCGAAATTTGGCGCCTCTCTTTTGGTCTCAGAATAGAAATTATAAATAATTTTCCAGGCAATTAAAACGCTCGCTAGAAAAGACAAGCTAATAATTAGAAAAAAAAGATTTTTTTGTTTTTTTACTTTAGTCGACATATGTTTGGCGATGGGCAGCCGCTCTTTTGCCATTGTAATGGATAGAAACACAATGGGTCAACCCAACAATCGGATGTGGCATTACTTTCATCTGCCATGGTGCAGCGGAAGATTTCCAGATGAAGATGGGGTCCGGTGCTTTTTCCGCTATTATCACTAAGTCCAATTTCCTCTCCCTTTTTAACCTCCTTTCCTACTGGGGGCATTTTACTTGGGTCAAGGTGGGCATATCTGCTAGTCCAGCCGTTTTTATGCTTGATATCTATAAAATACCCATAGGGTCCATTATTTGAGCCGCCGGAAAAAACGATTGCTCCCTCGTCAATGGCAAAAACTTTTCTTTCCGGAGGATTCATTCCTCCTGTTCCAATATCAATTCCCTTGTGATAAACAGAGCCTCTTGGTTCATTGAAACAGGAGGTAATTGTTTCCGAATCAATTGGCCAGGCTATATTCCAGCCAGAAACAATTTCCCCCTGCTTGTTAATACAAATTCGGGGCAGGGAAGAAAAAAACTCCTTTTCTTCCGGGGCGACGGTTTTTGCCCGAATATAAAGGATATTGCAAATATTATTTTCTTTTCCAATTTCCTCATCCCAGTTTCCTTTCAAAACAAGACTAAATGAAAGGGTGTATGTTTGGTTTGGTAAAGGAATAAGGAACGCACAATCCCGGCTGCTCCATTTTATTTCCGCACCTTCTTCGTCTGAGGCTGGCAATTTTGCCGGACAAATTTTGCCTAAATTGTTGTCTCCGTAAAATTTAATTTCAAAGGAAGAAAAGGGAACATTAAAGCGGTCAATAATTTCAATTTCGTCGATATCAAGCTTTGGCGGCACCCTGTCGTTTGGTTTATAAATGTAAGAGATTTTATAGGTGATTGAGGAGACCTCTTTTTCTGTGTTTATTTTTGCCATGTTTAAAAAAACAGTTGGCTCTTTATAAATTAGAAGACTTGGATGAATAATTCCGCTCCTTATTTGTTTTTCTTTTACAAAAGTTGAAGCGATAGAGGTAATTGTTATATATCCTAAAACAATAATGATTCCAACGGCTAATACTATTACGCCTCCAATGGCAAGGCCCTCAACAACCCCCGCCAGAATAGCGGAAAGAGAAGGAAGCCCTAAGGAAGTAAGCCATGAACCGATAGCGCTAATGCCGACTTTAGTTAGCCAGCAACCAAAAATATAGCCTGAAAAATTAAAAAGAGCATGCCAGACTCCTGTTAGCCCAAGTTTGCCCGCCAAAAAATCGAAGCCCAAATAAGAAAGCCATCCTCCCAATGAATAAGGTCCGAAAGTTTTAAAAAAAAGAAAATTTGTCAAAAAAACTCCAACAGGAAAGCCGAGGCCGTATGATACCAGACTGGTTATTCCTAGTTGTTTTAAAATATTAGAGAGAAGAAGTCCCCCTGGCCAACCGAAAAAAAGCTTTGAAAAAAATGAGCCTAGTCCCAGATTGATGTTGACCTTAAGGTATTTTAACAGATTTGGAATTCCCACCTCTAAAGCGTATTCCAATAATCCACTGCCGGTAGAAATGAGAAATTTTGACCAAAATGGAAGATTAACTCCGAAAAAAGGGAGAACATTATTGGTAATAAACCAAGAAAGAAGAGGAAGTTTAAGAGGAACATAAAACCAGCGGCTAGTCATCAATTTACCGAATAATTTTCCAAAAAAGGAACTGTGGGTCCCTGCGGCCCATTTGTAGAGCTCAGGAATTTTTGCAAGATTTCTCAGTGAATTAGAGAAGAGGTCGATAAATCCGAAGGCGATAGCGGCCGGGAGATTGCTAGTAGCAAAATAAGCTATTCCAGCGGTAAAAATAGCTCCGGGGAGAGCCTTAAAAATTCCTTTTGCAATCCCTGTGCCGACGCGAAGATATTTAAATAGGGGAAATTTACTTTCTAGGGAATAACGAAAATTAGCTATTTTTTCTGTGATTTTTGAAAAAAATGGAATTTTTTTTGCCAGAAAAAATCCTATTTTTTTTGCTAAAAAGGCCAAGGGGGTGGTAATGAGGTCAAATATTATTTTGATGATTGAAAGGATTATCCCTGCTTCTTTATTTCTTTCTTTCCCTAACCGTTTTCGGAAAATTTTCCCTACCTTTTTTCCCAGACTACCGCGGCGACTGAAGAAGTTTGCCAATTTCTCTCCTGCCCTTGTGGTTAATTCATTCTTTACTAAAGCTATGGCAGAAATTAAAAAAAAGTGTCCTTCTTCATCAAATACGCCAAAGGGTTTGAGGGTGCTTTTTACTACTCCTTTAATAAGACTTTCCATATATTCTCTTTGGGCGTCGGCGCTTGTAGAGATGGCATATCTCGTTTTCCATATTTTCCATTTTTTAAAGACACCCTCAAGTGGTTCCTTGGCCTTTCTCGGAATAACATTTTTGACAAGATTGATGGGAATATAAAACAGTGCCCTTATGGGGTCAGAAGAAATACTCTCTAATGTTTCTTTAATCTTTTCTGTTTCCCGGATAGTTTCTGGTTTGTTAATTGTCTTTAGCACTCTTGTTATAATTGTTCTTGGGATTACGGGAGAAGATTTAAAGGTTATTGACCCTCTTTCTGTTGAACCTCCGCCGGGAATGATGGTTAATTTGAGGTTCCCATTTTCCTCTTCAAGAACAACCGAGTTTATTTTTTCTTGGTCTTTGCGGGTTTGGAAGAGGGCAATTTCCTTCAAGATTAGCTGGGCTGCTCTTCCTAAAATTTCATCTTGGTTTTTTCGGGAAAGATTTTTGAATAAAGAAGAATTTTCTAGGTATGTTTTGATAATTTCTTCAACTGTTTCCCGGGGAAAAATTTGGGGATTTTGAATTACTTCTTCAACTACTTGGTCGATTATTCCCGCTAGTCTCTCATCTCCGAAGAACTCCTTTTTAAACATAAATAAAGGCAGTCTTCCTTCAGCCAGGGCTTCTGTTATTCTTTCTCCAAGCTCTCTTGCTCTTTGTCTTTTTTCAAGAAATTCTTTAATTTCTTCCTCTGCCTTCTTAAGCCGCCCCCTTTTCTTAGGCCTGCTTATTTCTCCTTTTTCTCCAGCTAGGCCATTTTTTCTTAAAATCAAATAAATTTGCGGAGATGCTTCCAATTGCCTTCTTCCTTTTGAAAGAAAAACTATGGGGGATGTGGAAAGTCGTTGGTAATACTCGCCGAATTTTTCCTCAATCTCTGAAGGGAGTGGAACTGATTGTAGAGGGTCTTTATGGAGGAAAATTGCCGGGCATTGCCTTCTTACATTTTTTAGAAAGTCATTGTCTTTTTTAACTTCTCTAAATTCCGGCAAAAGACTGGCAATTTTTTCCAAAACTGTTTTTAGATCCTCTTTTTCTTTTTTGCTCCAAAAGGGTTCATTTAGGGAATTTAGCAGTTGCCAAAACTTTCGATAGTCAAATTCTTCACCGGCCATAATTTAATTTTAAACTAAATTTCTTTTTTTTCTAGAGATTTTTCTAGAGAGGCTTTTCTTAAGATATCTTCCGGTTTGGTAGTCACGAGATTGTATTCTTCAGGGGAAGCCAAAACACGAATGGCAACATGGTTATTTCCGGCGAAAAATAACCCCTCTCCAACGTCAGCCGCAAGGAGAAGGTGTCTTTCTCCCTCCGAAAGATAAAATGTTTCGCTAATTTTGTCAATCGCTGCCGGAGACTGTTTCATCAGAATTTGAATTGAAGAATTGGCAACGATTGCCTTTCCGTAGTCTGTAGCCAGGAAGTCTTCAGCATCTTGAGTAATGGTTGTTACTCCCAAATAATACTTTCTTGCCCTTTTAGCAATAGAATAAAGAAAACTAGCCGAATCAGGGTATTTCATCAGATGCCATGCCTCATCAACAATCAGAATCCTTTTTTTCATTTTTCTTTTGACTTTTGTCCAAATAAAGTCAAGGATAATAAACATGGCAATTGGCCGAATGGCATCTTCTAGCTCTTTTAAGGAAAAAACAGTGAAAGGATTTTGAATATCTATATTTGATTGTTTATCAAAAATTCCCACAAAACTTCCCTTGACAAATTTTTCTAGCCTTTCACCTAGAGATTTTGCCTCTGGTTCTTCCATGCCAATCAAGACCTTATAAAGATCCTCTATTAATGGCGGTTCGTTCCTTTGGGTTGCAGGTTCAGGAGTAATTCCCTTCATTTTGTAAGTGGCAACCAGGGCTCTGTCAAGAATTGCTTCTTCGGTTGGATTGAGGTTGCCCATGATTATTTTGAAAAGTGAGTGAAGGGATAAAATTTTTAGCCCAAGCTCGTTTTCCTCTTCATCATAAATTGCCGAAAGGTCAAAGGGATTGATTTTTGCTGGTGAGTTAAAACTAAAAGAAATGTTTTCTCCACCAACAGCCTCGGCAAGATTTTTATATTCACCCTCAGGGTCAATAATAATAATTTCTGTTCCGAACATTAATGAGCGAAGAGCCTCAAGTTTAACCAGAAAACTTTTGCCCGAGCCTGATTTTCCAAAAATAACAGAATTTGCGTTTTCCAAAGTGAAGCGGTCAAAAATTACCAGCGAGCCATTATGCTCGTTAATTCCGTACATAATTCCCTCATTGGCGGTTAGTTCCGAAGAGGTAAAGGGAAAGGTTGTTGCCAAGGAAGTAGTGTCCATATTTCTGGTAATCATTAATTTATCAATACAGGTTGGAATAGTGGTTTTAAATCCTTCTTCCATTTGAAGACTGGCGTGTTTGGCAACAATAAGAACCGAACCAAGCATTGAAAGGACCTGTTTGGAAACCTGATTTAACTCTTCTAAAGAATCAGCAGGAATAGTGATATAAAGACCATATTGAAAAAATTTTTCTGCCCCTCGGACTAACTCTTCCTGAAGTTTGCGGGCATCTTCAAGTTTAGCAATAGTTGCCGGATCAGGAAGTCGGCCCCTTTCGTTGGCAATTTGGATTTCGGCTTCCATTTCGGCAATTTTCCGACGTAGGTCGTCCAAAACTCCCTTACCCTCAACCGGGTAAATGTACATAGCAATATCCAGCGTATGGTCAAAATTAATTAGTGGGGAAAGCCAGTTGGCAGAGACAAATCCTGGATAACCGGCAACAAAAATAGTCCGGAAATACTTATTGCCAATTCTTAAATAATCAAAGTCCACTTCAATTGCTCCGGGAGCAATTACGTCTTTGACAGAAATGACCCCCTCACTCAAAACATTGAGCGCTTTACTTTCAAAATTATTTTTTTCTTCCTCTTTTTTATTGAGAAAAGGTATTTTCATTTTTTTCGCTTTTGGAAACCTCATTAACTATCTTATCCACCTTTTGGAAAAATATCTCCGAAGAGGGTTTTTCTTCTTCCTTTGTTGGCGGTGGAGCGCTAGGCTCTTTTTTCTCGTTGGTTAGATTGATGGGTGGAAGGGTAGAGCGGACAATTGGTTCCTGATATTCTTTAGTCTCTGTTGTTTTTTGGCCGGGCGATTCGGGGTTATAAATATCGAAAAAGAGCTTTATTAATTCTTGGGTATTTAGTTGTCTTCCTTTAATCCCCAATCTTCCCAGGAGACGAAAGATATGATCCCTTTTTGGATAAAGGTTTATTTTTGCCTTTTCTAGAATATAGTTTTTATCAAAAGGAAGGGTTCTTTTTTTGGCAATTAAACCGCTCGTCAGAAGTTTTGTCGCACCGATTTCTAGGGGAAACATGGGAATAACAATATAGAATTTCTTATCAAGAACATTATTTTTTTTGACTGTCTCAATAACAAAATTGGCATAATTTTTAATCTGTTTTTTTATTAGCGGCCTTTTTTCTTTCTCCTCTACCTCTTTAAGCAGATTGAGATAAGAGGAGATATCTTTTTTCTGAGAGCGGATAACGATTTGAATCGGGAAAGTAAGAGAGTTTAAAAGACTGGCATAGGCATAAATAATTGCCTCCTGTTCTTTTTCCGAAAGAAGGTCGTAGTTGATTGAGGTAACGCCAATTATCAGGCAGGCTCCTCCATTTTTGAGAATTACGATATCATCTTTGATATCCTCTATTTCTAGATGCTCCTGAGTGCTGGCACGGATAGCAATTTGGGCAGGATCTGTCATTTTGCGCGAATCTCTATTGGCGGAATAATTTCTCCCTTTGCCTCAATGTTAATTATATCAAAATTAAAGCCATCTTTTTCTGTTTCGATTTCATAGACTCCGTTTTCAAGGGGGGTGGCAATGATAAACTGGCCAAGTTTATTGGTCTTTAACGCCCTAACAGCTATTCCCTGACTATTTCTGATTTCCAAAATCGCTCCCTCTATAATTTCTCCGTTTTTATTCAAAACCATTCCGCTGACAATATTTGGCTTTTCCGGCTGAATGGGAATGGGGAGGGTTTTAGATGTTTGTGCTTTTACCGACTTTCTTCTTGGCTTTTGGGGAAAAAGAATGGCTTCAATGGGAATCTTGGAAGCCGGCTTTTTCGGTTCCTGGGGGGGCTGGGGAGGAGAACTGATTTTTGTTTCTTTGAAAAAAACTTGAGGTTGAATTGGGATGGTTTTTAGAGGAGTTGTTTTAGGAAAAAGACCACTGATTTTTTGGAGAAATTCCTCCTCCGCTTTGTCTAGGGATTGATATTTTTTTGTTGGTGAGAGCGTTTCCAAATACTGAAAAACTTTTTCTCTGTCAGGAGGGGGGGCTTTATAAATTAATGGTTGGGCGGGTATTGGCTCAAATATCTCCGGAAGAGAAGGCGATTTTTTCCAGACGAATTGGGTAGGAGAAAAAATTGCCCTGAAGAAAGCGATTATCCAGGTAGAAAGGGGCCTTTCCTCAATTGGTAGAAAGGCAAAGGCAAAACCAAAAAATCCGGAAAGCGAAATGAGAATTCCCTTAATAAATGTCGGCAGAGGAAGACTGTAGAAAAATAAACCGACAATTGCTCCACTAGCTAGGTAGCCAAATTGTTTCAAAGTCATATCTCCCACTAGGCGAAATTCATAAGAGCTGATATTTTGAGGAATTCGGTGTTGTTGAATAGCCATAATAATATTCTAAAATGTTAATCATTATTCTTCAAGGTGGTCAAAATATATCAGTCTGTCAGAAAGCTTGAAAAGAAAGAAAAGGTTTCTTATAATAAAAACTATGGGAGAAAATGATCACGTAGAATATGGGGGAGAAAAAGAACCCCGGGCAGAAGGACCCAGGGATACGGGAGAAGGAGAACCCCGAAGGGGTACGGGAAGTGCCGATAGCGCGCCACCGCGCGTAACAAGGGAGGAAGTTGAAGAAATGGCGACGCAGGCTTATGGGTGGATTTCAACCGTTATGGAGGGTAGAATTGCGGCGGAGGCAGAGGCCTGGAAATTACCTCTTCCGGCTTCTCAAACAACTGGAGGCACAGGTGGTGAAGCAGTTAAGGTTCCTTCTATAGATTCAATTCTTTCCCTTTTAGCCTGGATGGTTGCTAGAAGTCCCTCGTCTTTAAACCCTTATTGTGATGATAATGAAAAAATAGAAGAAGAGTTACGACGGTTCTATGGGGGCGGTGAAGTGCCGATGGAAGACAAAACGAGAATCGCAAATTTAAGAAAGTTTCTGGGAATTCAGTTTCCTCAAGAAGCTAAAGACTTTCCTTTTGCAAAAGCAGCGATGTTTTTCCCCTTTTTTAGGCCTTATCCAGAGGTAGTGCTTGGTCATCTTGGCTTAAGGGTAGATGATTTAAATCGTTTTCATGGTGATATAGTTGGAGCCTATGAAGAAATGCACAAAAGACTCGACTCCCTAGGTTTTGAGGGTGTGGCTAATTTTCCTCCTCTTGAGTCATGGATTGCTAGGGTAGGGGGAATGATTGGAGATATGAAGTTTTTGAAGAATGAATTTTTTGATGGCGCAATCCCTGACAGGGTGAAAGACGCATTAACGAAACTTTCAGGTTTCAGTTCTCAACAAACTCCCCCCCCTCCAGCGGAAAGGGAAGTTGAAGCAGGGCAAGTTAGAAGAAGTATAGAACCCCGTTTACACAAAGCAACAGTAACGATAGGGCTATCTACCTTAAGGGCGCTAGCACGAATTCCTTGGAATGATAATTTTGCCCCCCTCGCTCTCGCTGAAGCTATTCCTAGGAAAACTCTGTCTCCAAACAGAAAAGTCGATGGCATAGCGGGATTAAATCTTCCCTTTTTGCCTCCTGATGTGCAACTTAAGATTAAGTCGGTTTTGGCAACTGTTCATTTGCTGGGGTTTTTGGAAGAAATTGCCCGTAAAGTGGGACAATTTCCTGAGGTAGTGTATGACCCGCAAGAAGGTCCTTTAAAACCTGGCGAGCTAGAAAAAATTTTTAATCTTATTTTAGGGATTGATCCGAGGAGTGAAGTAAAAGTGCCAACTCTAGTAAGGGGAAATGTAGTTGTAGAAGAATGGTCAGGACTAGTAGGGGATTTTGTGAGAGATTATAGGAGGATAGTTGTTGAAACGTTGCTGCGGGCTGCAGAAAACACTAGGCGTTTAGCCCCATTTTTTATCGTTCCCCCAAACTTACGTAGGGAATTTTTGGAAAAATTCCGTACAATGTTTGGTCCTTCCCTTCGCGAAGAAGAGGGATATAACAAAGAAATTCTTAGGGCCAGCGGTTTAATGGAGAGAGCATTTAACGGAAGTTTTGGGAATAGAGTAATTGGGCGTTTTTTCCGTTTATTGGCATCAGGGCCGGTTTTTCATTGGGGGGGAAGGACAGGGGAATTTCTAGGCACAATTATTCATCCGCGCACTCTTTTGGCTCTTTCTATAATGAACGCTCTTTCTTTAGTTTTTGCGGGGAGACCGTTTCCGATAATCCCTGACTTTTCTCCTATAATTGGCCGCCTTTCTCCTGGCTTAATGAGACCGATTCTTTTTGGTGGAATAACTTGGAGCAAGGTAGTTGGTATAGCCACGGGATTCTTCAGTTTGCATGTTTTCAGCAATGTTTTTCTCAGGGGAATTTTTAACAGTGAGCGTTTTTCAAGATTTTTAGGGTTTCCACGTCCTTCGTCAAATCAAGAGGAAGCGTCAATTGCCAGCCCATTGTCCACCTTTGTTAGGGCTAACGCTGGGGAAAATAGTTTAGAAATAATCTTTCACGATATCGCATCAGAAGAAAGAAGAAGACTTGCGAGGACTATTGGGTTTTTATTAATTGCTATGGTAGTGGCAGCGTCGGCGAGTAAACCACCTTCCCTTACAAGGGGGATTGACGTTAACATGGGTGGTAGTAGAGCTGTCGTAACAGAACGACAGTGGGGTGATTTAGTTATTATTGGAGGCGAAAATAAGGAGGATATAACGAAAAATATTGCAAGGTTGATTTTTGATATTTATGAAGATAATAAAAAGGATGGTATGATTATTGGTAGCAAAGGGGCTCTTGCAATTTGCATTAGGAACACTATATCTGGACTAAATGGTTACTCTCAAGAAGAAGCAGAATATTTAATAAAAAAATTAGCTCTTGACTCTAAAGAAGGGGATGATTTTTTCGCTAAGTTGAATGGGATAATGTATGATGAGCACTTAACAACCGAAGAAAAAATGTTGCAAATTACTGCATTATTAGGAAGTCATACGACGACGAAATAAAGTTAACCTACAAGGGCTCCTACAAATGGAATTCGTCTGAGGGCTCCCCCTACCCCTGCGGCGATTTCTCCCCCTCCCTGCTTTACTCCTAAGGCCTCATCAATCATATTAGGGATATTTGGGGTTAACAAAATAATGCCGATTGCCAGTATTTGGGCCGCAGGGTTAGAGACAGGAGCAATAGGGGGACCAGCCCCAGGTGTAGGTGAGGGTAGGCTTATATTAATGTTATTAGTCTCAAAGGGAACAATAGTATCCAGTATAATTAAATTGTTATTACTGGCAACTATAAAAAAGGCGGCGAGGTTTAAGAGGAAATAGACCGCCGGAAAGGAAAGGCTAGCGGCCAACAGTGAGCGAATCCATCTACCTCCCCCTTTTCCTGGTAGAGCGCTCATTAAAAAGGCAAGAGGAGAAGCAGCAGAAATGAGGACAATCATGACATAGCGAGAAAGGAGGGAAAGAAATATTCTAAAAGCAGAAGTAAGGATGACAATAGCTAAAATAACGCCTAGGGCAAGATTGTTTTGAAGGATAGTCCCAATATTAACTGTCCCCATGTTAAAAAGGCGGCCAATAAGAGTAAACGGTTCAACATTTGTTATTAATGTTCCAAAACCTCCAGGAATAATTCCATAAAGTGGAGTTAAAATATTGTTGAGAATAATGTTATTTAGAAGAAAGGCAACATCTACAATTAAGCCACACAACGCAAAGCTAAAGGTAACTAAAAAAAGGGCAGTAATAATTCGTGGAAGAGAGTTTTGGATAGAAATGCTTGTTTGAGAATCAAGTTTTCGTCTAAACATTATCATAAATCCCGTAATGACAAAGATTAAAATGAAAAATATATAGGCAATGTTTCTGAAGATTTCCCAAATTGGGAGGATACTTTTTCCGAGAAAGTTCCAACCTTGACCTTGAGCATAAGCTTGCTTGACTTTTATTCCAAAGTTTTCCTTCAAATAAGAAAGGTATTCAAGGGAAGTTACGGGCTTCTGAGTGAGAAGCGAATCAATCGCTTTTACCATTTTCCCTATCAAGCTTTTTTCAAAAGAGACAGGAGAAATTGTTCCGTCCTGATTGGGATATCCAAACACGAAAGAAACAAGATGAAAAGATGTAGACTGAAAAACCCAGCCTGACCAGCTAATTATGTTTAGTTCGTCGCTATTGATTGCTTCGGAAGCTTTTTTCCAGAAACCGCCTTCTTCCCCAATGCCTGCATCCTCTCTAAAAGAAGCTATTAATGGCCTTGTGAAGGTAAGAAATACTAAACATAGTAAGATAAAAAATAATCTTATTTTCTTCATTCTTGTTTTTAGTTTATTTTTTTATTTTATCTTTGTCAAGTGCTGCTATCTTTGATAACTGCAACAAGACCAATTACACAGGGCGGCGCATGAGCCAATAGCAATCCGGTCTGCTCTGACGCAAACATTAGGATTGGAATATTGGCAGGCACCAAATCCTCCGGCTGGGTTTTTTTGAAAAGTAGCCAATTGGCAAACATTTTTGTTGTTGCAGTTTGTTGCCGAATAAGGTAGAGGACAATTTTGGGAAAGGTAGTCATTTGCCTGTCGCCACATTAATGGATAGCATTTTCCACTTTCACAAATCGGGTCTCCATCGCAGCGGGGAAAATCTCCTGGTTTATAGTAGTCGCAGGAACCATCTTGATTTTTTTGGCATAATGACATATCTAAGGCTACATCATCACCCGATTCTGAAGGTATATAATCGTTTGGGTCACAGGAGTGGCAGAATGAATAAAGTCCGTGGATATCAGTTCCCTCTGGATGAAGCATACATTGTTGGAGACAAAAATTTCTGATTATGCCTAGATTTTGGTAATTTAAAACCTCTTCCCCTTTGAAATAGTAGAAGTCTGGACTAAGGGAAAAATCAGCCCCACTTTTAAAATTAAAATTTTTTGGAGAGGCTATTGTTGGGGGTAAAAATGAATTTAAAAAAAGGGATTGTTCGGCAAGAGTTTTCCCTCCAACCAGATAACCTCGGGTTTTCTTCTGAAAATCGGCACTTTCTGAAATTTTTATCCTCCCCCCCCCGGAAGACTCTGAAGTTTCTATCGTTTTGGTTAAAAAGGATGAAGTCTTAAAATTTTCTCTAATAGAACTAAAATCTTCTAAATTTTCCCCCTCAATATTTATCCCCTTCCCGCAATTAGTGTTGGGAAGAATCGAGTTAGAGAGCTCTTGGATTTCTGGTTGGATGACTTTAATGTTTAAGCTTTTTGCCCGGGGACAGCTCATAAACAAACTGCAAAGAATTTTTGTAGAACCTATAAGCTTGGTGAACCATCCCGGTTGGTTGATTTCTGTTTCCGGAATACTTTCCGGTTGAACAAGGTTGGCGTCTTTATCTTCTCCGAAAACAAAGTGCTTAATTACAGTTTTTAAAGGAGTGGTGTCGAGGGAAAAATTTTGCTTTAAATTCACAGGCAGAAGTTTTTCTAAAGAGGAACTTAGGGTTTCTTCTATTTGACTGAAAAGAGGGAAATCTATTTTATCCAATCGAAGCATTCCTTCAAAAGGTTTCATTCCCTTTTCCTGAGTAATTCCATAAATTCTCTGATTGGGAGTAGGAGTTGGGGTTGGGGTTAAGGTCTGGACATTTTCCAGTTTATATTCAATTTTGGAATCATTGCAAATTAAACTATTTTCTGGTTTGACAACTACGGGTTCTTTTATGACTGGCCCTCCTGCGGCAGAACAATAGGTTGCGCTGGGAGCGTATCCGCAGCCGCCACAGCTTACTAAATAATTAGCATTTTGACTAAACCATTTTTCAAACCTTTCTCTGTTAAAATAACCATATTCTAAACTTCCAGGAAGACAGTTATTTTTATAAAAACTTTTGGTCTTTGAAGCAGAAAAAATATCCCAGTTTCCCGGTCGGTGAGGGTCATAGGAAAAAATGGCAAACATTTTAAAATTGCCGTCGTTTTTCCATTTTTGCCAAGAGCGGTTAAGCATTTGGAATAATTCTAAATCCCGATAGCACGGCCAGGGAGCACAAGTCCCTGCTACTCCTGTTTCTAGAGCATAATAGGGTGCAGGAATCCCAATTTGATCATATAAACAATTGTTTTGTGGGGGAGCGGCTGAACAGGGTCCGGTGATAAATTGGTCGTAGGCGTTGATTGAACTTGGAAGACCTAAACCATAAACAGCAAGAAAATTATTAAAGGTGGGATTGAGTTTATCGATGGTTGGTGAAAGAAGAACCACTTTACTGTTTAGCAGTCCGGCGTCTTCCAGTTGGTTTTTAAGATAGCTAACATAGTTTTTTACTTCTTCCGGAGAACAGGGTGTTCCTCCGCACTCTTCAGGATGGTTTGGCTCATTCCAGGGCATAAAATAAATTTTTTGTCCCCTAGAGTCCAGTTTGCCTAGAGTAGCAACCCAACCTAGAGCCTGAAGATTATTGAACTTCCCCCCACCGTTATAAGCTCGGATTACCACGTTCAAACCCTTGCCAAATAACGATTCAAAATTTGAACAATTTCCAGGTGAGCCTAAGGCAACTATCCACCCTCCTTCATTAGTTAGATTTTTAACCTGACTAACTTGGGAGTAATTTGGCCCGATGTTGACCCCGCACTTATTGGCAAAAACTGGAGAAGCAAGTAATAGATAAAATGCAATAATTGGCAAGCAAAAAAATAGCCTTTTCATTCTTAGATACCAAATTGGGTAACATCAATTCCCGTGAACTCTCTAATAAACAGCAAAATTAGCCATCCACCCAAAAGAATAGCCAAACCAAAGATAGCGTAGGTGATGATTTTTTGAGCAGATTCAGTTGCTTTCGGATCGCCGCCAGAAGTAAGGTATTTAAATCCGCCAACAATGAGCATTATAAATAGGGCAATTCCCGCAAAGCGCACGGCAAGATTAAGGATAATTTTTACCACACAATTAATGCCTCCAATAGTGACAACCTCAATCGGTGTACCACCACTCGGCGGGGTTATTGTTGCTGAACAACCCTCTTTTAACCAATCCATGATTTCAATTTACACCATTTAGTTTGCCGCCGTCAAGATTAAATTGAGGGAATGGTTAGAGTAAGGATAGAGACTCCAAAGAATACCTCTATTAATTTTATAATTGCCCAAGCGGCAAAAATAATCACCAAGCCGATTAGCGCGGCAGTGATTGTTCCCTGAGCTTTAGTAGTTTGTTCCTTGTCTCCGCCAGAGGTAATCCATTTAATCCCCCCAAATATTAAGAAGGCAAAGGCTACAAGGGCAGCGATTACCAAGGCGAATCTTATTAAAGCAGAAACAATGGCAGGGATAGTTATTTCTCCTAATTTTCCAAATTCTCCTCCTGGTTTAAGATTAATTTGTTCGGCAGCCAAAACTGTTAGGTTTCTCATTTTTTCACCTCCTCTCTTTGGTATTTTAATCAGCTAATTGCTTGTTTGTCAAGATTTAGAGACATTTATTGTTTTCGCATTTCCCGCTACAACAGTCGCTGCTACGACTACACCCCGCTCCGCTTTCCCCACAACAACTTAACCCACTGGCACACGCTCCATTTTGGATAATGCACTTCTCCCAACTTCGACAGGAACCACTATCGCAGGTATTGCCCTCTTTACTTTGGAAATTGCCACAGCATCCCCCTCCTCCGTCATAACCGATTTTTCCCTGAGGAGGAGTACAACCGGCAGGAGGAATACCTCCTTCGGTTAAACCAAAGAAGTTTTTTACTAAATTTAAAATTGCCCAGGTAGAAATGACAATGATAATTCCTATTATTGCCGAAGTAATTTTTCCTCTTGCCCTGGCTAATGATTCTTTGTCTCCTCCGCTGGTGATCCATTGGATTCCTCCTAACAAGAGAAGAAAGAGAAAGACAACAAAAGCAATTACTAAAAATAAATTAATAATATTAGAAATAATTCCCTGAAAACTAAGGTTTATCCAGGTTTTGGTTGAGGGTAAGGACTCTAAATATTTTTGGATATCGCTGATAACTAGTTGATAAATCATTTTATGGTGTTGGCCATTGAATTTTTAAAATTTGTAAAAACCCAAAACCTAAGGCAGGGGCGATAAAGTTGATGATGGCAAAAACTGACATAAAAATTACAAAACCAATTAGGGCTGAAGTAATTTTCCCCCGCGCTTTAGTCATTTTTTCTTTATCACCTCCGGCAATCATCCACTCAACCCCTCCCCATAAAAGCATCACCAATAAAAATAGCCCTACCAGTGAAAAAGCAACTTTCAAAAGATTGGCTATTAATTGAGCAATGATATCTGCCCCTTCGCCTTTCCCAAAATTTTCTAATACCGGATTGTGTATAATGGCTGGTGTTGGTGTCATTTATTTTGGACCCAAATTTTGAATTATTAACTGCGCCACATTTAGGAATTTAAAGCCTAACAATGTTCCCAGCAACGACATTACTGCATAGGAGACCACGACAACTACTAAACCAATTAGGGACGAAGTTATCTTTTTTGTGGCGTTAGCCATTTTTTGTTGGTCGCCTCCAGCCGCCATAAAACCATAGGCAGCGATAATAAATTGAAAAATAAACCAAATTCCGGCAATAATTGTCATTACTCCGATTATTCGAGAAATAATGCTAGTAAATGCACCTGCTGCTTCATTAATTCCTTTACTTCCTAAGTTACCCCAAGGTCCAAATCCCTCTTCTCCTCCAATTGATCCAAGGTCGTGGGAGGTTTGGGCAAAAACAGCCGGTGCTGTTTTTCCTAAAGATCTCCAAATTTGAAATTTGAAATTTGAAATTTGAAATTTTCTATGGTCCATAGATTTTTGGTTTAAGAATGGCAGTTTGATCACCAAATAACAAATAACCAAAAATTGCTGCTAAAATAAATGATCCGAGAATAAAAAGTAAGCCTAACATTGATTGCCAGATTTTTTGCCAAGCCGCCTCCATCTTTTTGGGATCATCTCCAGCACTTAAAAATCCATAGCCAGCTAAAATTAAATTGATAAACGCCCAAATTCCGCCGACGACAATTAAAAGGCGAACAATATTGTTAAAAAAAGCAATCAAACCAGTTTGATATCCTCCATATTGCCCTGTTCCGCTTTGAAACGGAGGAGGAGGGGTAATTCCGCCGATGACATCAAGCATTTTAGCGATTTAAAATTTTAATTCCGGTTAAGACTTCAATTATCTGTATTATCCAATAACTTAAAAAAATAATCAATAGACCAGCGATTGTGGCGGTTATGGTTCCCTGCCATTTTTTTGCCTGCTCACTTTCTCCTTTGCCGGCATTGACAATAAACATTATTCCCGCTATCAAAATCAAAACAAAGGCAGTTATTCCCAAAAAAATATAAACATTAGGAAGAATAGCAGAAATAAAGCTTCCAAGACTTTGATAGGCGCCCTTTCCTGTTATACCCTCGTTTTCTTTTAGCCAAAATTGTTCACCGATGTTAAATGCTAGTTTTTCCACATCCCTAGTTTAGCAAGATTGAGAATTACTGTCAAATATAATAAAATTCAGTCTGATGGAAATTGATTTTAGAAAAGTTTTGGCAGAAAAAAAAGAGCTTGTCTGGCAGGAAGTTGAGAAATATCTTGAAGATTTAATAAAGTTTCCCATTTATTGCCGAATTCCTTCTAGATATCAACTATTGGTGCGATTTCATCAAAAAATTGCCTCCGAATATCCCAAAAGGAAGGGAAAATACATAAGACCAACTTTATTAATTTTGACTGCCGCGGCAATGGGGTTTCCTGAAAAAAAGGCAATCAAAACAGCGGCAGCAATGCAGATTTCTGAAGACTGGATTTTGAATCATGATGATGTGGAAGACGACTCTTTGGAACGCCGGGGAAAACCAGCCTTACACCGCCTTTATGGAAAAGAACTGGCAATTAATGCCGGTGATGCCTTGCATATTTTAATGTGGAAGATTTTGTGGGATAATCGCCAGGTTTTAGGAGAGGAAAAAGCAGGAGAAGTTGCCGAAGAATTTTTTCGCATGCTTAACCGAACTACCTTGGGACAAACTATTGAGATTTACTGGACGAAAAAAAATAAAGTTAATTTAACCGATGAGGATATTTTATTTATTTTAGAAAGTAAAACTGCTTACTATACCATTGCTGGACCAATGAGGTTGGGAGCAATTTTAGCCGGCGCTTCAGGAGAGCAGCTTAAGGCAATTTATGAATTTGGAAAACCGTTGGGTTATTGCTTCCAAATTCGTGATGATATTTTAGATTTGACTTCTGATTTTGCTGGCTTAAAAAAACAAACAGGAAACGATGTTTATGAAGGAAAGCGGACAATAGTGCTTTCTCATCTTTTTCGCACAGTAAAAGGAGAAGATAAAAAACGCTTGTTAAAAATTATGGCAAAAAAAAGAGAAGAAAAAACAGTCGAAGAAGTAAACTGGGTAATTGGTCTAATGAAAAAACACGGCAGTTTAGAATATGCCCAAAAATTAGCAGAAAAATTTGCCAACCAGGCTCAAGAGGTTTTTGAAAAAAAACTTGGATTTTTGAAATATCAACCAGCCAGAAACCAATTACAAGCAGGAATTAATTTTGTTTTAAGAAGAGAATATTGAAATGAAAAAGCCATTATTTGAAAAAAAGATAATTTTAAAACTAAAAAATTTTATCATCAAAAAAGTGAGCAATCCCGAAGAGGCGGAGGAAATTTTGGAAGAAACATTGGTTTCGGCAAGTGATTGTTTGGAACTTTATTCTGGAAAATCCTCTTTTTTTACTTGGCTTTGCGGAATTGCTAAACACGAAATTGCTGATTTTTACCGGAAGAAAAAAATAAAAACAATTTTGTTTTCTAAATTACCTTGGTTGGAAAATCTTGCTTCTGAAGCCTTGGGTCCGGAGCAGATTATTTTAAGAGAGGAGACAATTAAAAAAGCGGAAAAAACACTTAAGACACTTTCCGAAGGATATCAGCGAGTTTTGCGACTAAAGTATTACCAAGGGCTTTCAGTTAAAGAAATTGCCCGGCAGTTAAATGAAACCGTCAAAGCAATCGAATCGAGGCTTAGCCGCGCCCGAAAAGCTTTTGCCAAAGCTTTTGTTGCTAACGGTTTTGAAAGAAGGTTACCTTCTTCTGGCTAACTCTTATGGGTTTTTAGTCCATCCTTATTTGACTTTGAAAAAAATTAGTCGCGACCGTTCGCAAGCAGCAATTTTTGGAAGTTTATGGCTTGGAGCTTGGGTTGGTGTAGTAATAGTTTTTTTACTTTTAAATTTAGTTGATAAATTTTTCCCGGCATGGACAATTTTTGCCAAATGGGGATTTTTATTGGTTAAAGTTGGAGCAGCTTTTCTTTTAATTTTTAGTCTTTATTTGGGTTATTGGGTTTTTGTTTTTTTGAGGAAAAAATGAGAATAAGTCCTTCTTCCATTTGGAGAACTAACGCCCAAAGATATAGACTTGTAGGTAGTAATTGTGGAGGGTGTGGTATCCGGCATTTTCCACCGCGACCAGTTTGTCCGGAATGTTCAGAGGGTAAAACCCCAAAAGGTTCTGAAACAAATAAAGAAGGAAGTTCAGCAATTTATTGCGGTCGCGGCAAAGAGCGGGGCGGATAATTGTATTTTAATTATTTAAAGTGATAAAATTAACCAGTTTAATTAATTAGACAAGAAATTTAAATAATTAAAATGGCAAAAATAAAACTTGACTCCAATAATATTCCTCAACATATTGGGATTATTATGGACGGCAATCGGCGTTGGGCGGCAAAAAAGGGGCTAACTGTTAATCAGGGGCATGAGGCAGGAGCCAAAAATTTGGTAAGAATAGTTGAACATTGTTTAGATTTAGGGGTGAAGACCCTCACTGTTTACACTCTTTCTACAGAAAACTGGCGAAAAAGGGCAAAAGAGGAAGTAAAAGGAATTTTTGATTTGTTGACAAGAATGGTGAAAGAAAAAAAAGAAGAGTATAAGGAAAAAGGAGTAAAAATAGCAATTTTGGGAGATTTTCAAGCTTTTCCAAGGAAGGTTGTCAGGGCGATAAAAGAAATTTTGGCGATAGTTAAAAAACACGAGCGGCTTAAGGTTAACTTGGCTTTGAATTATGGAGGGCGGGATGAAATTTTACAGGCGGTAAAAAAAATTATCGCCGAAGGTATTCCTCCAGAAAAATTAACTGAGGAAACTTTTAGTAAATTTTTGTATACCAATGGTGAGCCAGACCCAGATTTAATTATTCGCACCGGTGGAGAGTTGCGGCTTTCTAATTTTTTACTTTGGCAGATGTCTTATTCTGAGCTTTATTTTACTGATACTTTATGGCCTGATTTTGGCCCGGAAGAATTGGATAAAGCAATCGCCGATTACCAAAAAAGACAAAGAAGGTTCGGAAAGTAATTATCAAAAGATGCTGATTCCGAAAATTGCTTCCAAAAGCTGAGTGATCCAGTAAGCAAGAAAGATAATTAGAAAGCCAATTAAAGCTGAAGTAATTTTCCCCTGGGCTTTTTTTGTTCTTTCCGGATTGCCGCCGGAGGCAAGGAGTTCAAAACCGCCCCAAATCAAAAAAACAAAAAGAATTATTCCGGCGATGGTAAAAATATAAGGAAGAATTTTGGAAATAATTTCACCGGGGGTTAAATCGGGGTTACTTAGGTCAATTTGTGGCGTTACGGTTGGTTTTAAAACCTTCCTAAGATTATTAAAATCTACTTGGGCCAAAAGATTTTTTCTCATATTTTATTTTTTAAATCCAGGAATATTTAATATTTTCACCCCAATTAATTCTAATAAGAACACGGAAAATAATATAAACAAAAGCCCCATTAGGGCGGAGGTAATCGTTTCCTGACCGGTTTTGACATTTTCTGGATTGCCGGCAGAAGTAATTATTTTTATTGCCCCGAAAATTATTAACAAAAAGGCAGTCCCTCCGCCAATACCGATGAAAAATTTTAAAAACCAAGAAACTGTCTCATTAAGATCGCCCGCAATCGGGATATCGCCAATTCCAGTTTTTACTGATCCAGTTTTTACTGATTGCGCCAGCAGAGGAGAAGAAAAAATAAAAAACGATAAGCTAAAGAAAATAGCGAATAATATCTTTTTCATTTTTGTCTAAAATATGCTATCACATAGGTTTGCTATAATCAAGAGAAGAATGGGTAAATTGTTATCTCGCTATCTTGGTATCTTGTTGGCTTTTGTTTTAATTGTTCAATTGTTAAATTGTTCAATTGCCAAATTGTTTGCTGCTTCTTGTAATACGGCTGATTGTTCTTCACCGGAAGACTGCCAGCAGAAAATAAAAGAGTGCGAGGAAATTATCAACGCCTATACCCCGGCGCAGACTAAAAATAAGGAGACCTTAGCCCAGCTGGAAAAACAACTTAGCAATTTGGAGAAATTAATTAAAGTAGCCGAGGGGCAAATTAAAAAACTTGAGGGGGAAATTTTTAACCGGGCGGTGGAGTTGGAATACCAGCGGGAGATTTTTAACGCCCGGGTGAGAAGTTATTATATTCGCAGCCAGCGGCTTTCGCCATTTTTAATTTTTTTAGCCTCAGAAAGTGCCAGCAACCTTACCCGAGAATTGTCTTACCGACTAACGGTTGCTAATGAAGACAAAAAAGTAATTATTAAAATCGCTAGTGAGTTGGCAAAACTTGAGCAAGATAAAGAAAAACTGGCGCAAAACAAGGCTTGGTTGGCGAAAAGTAAGGAAAATACAGCAAAACAGGCTGCCTTTTTAAAAAGCGAGGTAGAAAAAGTTGATGCCTTTTTGGGCGAAGTGAAAGGAAAAATTGCTGCCCTGACTACTCGCCAGCAGGCTTTGTTAGCCGCCAGAACAGGAACTTTTGTTTCCTCGGTTGGCGAGGTGCCGATAAGTTCAATTCCCTGCTCTGGACCACCGGGAAGCCCGACTTTTTGCGACCCGGGAGGAGGAAATTGGTTTGCCGCCTTTTCTTTTGGCGCCTGGACCCATCGCAAGGGAATGAGCCAGTATGGGGCTAAGGGTCGGGCGGAAGCCGGCCAAAATTATAAAGAAATTTTGCGGGCTTATTATGGAAGAGAGCCGGTGAAAAAGGATATCGGAGGAACAATTAGCGTTGTTCTTCCTTCTGGCAATTTAGAGTTTTTGGATTTTGAATATTATTTGTTGGGAATTGCCGAAATGCCTTCTTCTTGGCATCCGGAAGCTTTAAAAGCCCAAGCGGTAGCGGCGCGCTCTTTTGCCTATCGTTATAAACAGCAAGGAAAGGCAATTTGCACCACCCAGGATTGTCAGGTTTTTTCTCGCTCCAAAGCTGATAATCCACCGGCGGAGTGGCGGGCGGCAGTTGAGCAAACTAGGGGGGAAATTGTGGAAGATGTGGTTGCTTTTTATTCTTCGACCTCTGGCGGTTATTTAATTTATCCTTCTGGTTTTTGGGATACCACTGATGGGCAAGGAGGGCCGGGATTTGCTTCTCGGGCTTGGGAAAGCAAGGCTGGTTCTCCTTGGTTTTATTCTTCTTGGTATACCCAAAGTTATACTGCTTCTTCAGCAAAATGTAATCGTTCTTCTCCCTGGCTTTCTGAAGAAGAGATGGCTGATATTTTAAACGCCTGGCTGGTTTTAAACAAACAGGGGGGAGATGAAAGAGTTTTACCGGTAACTATCAATCAATGCCCGGTAGACGGAGGCGGAGGAAACCCTTACTCTCATCAAGAACTAAAAGAAAAAGCCGCCAGTTTCGGAGGGGCTTTTAGTAGTGTTTCCGGGGCAAAAGTTGTTTACAGCAATAGTGGGGAAACCGCCCAGGTGATTTTTCAGACAAATAAAGGAGAAGTAAGTATTTCCGGAGGAGAATTTAAACAGGCATTTAACCTGCGGGCGCCTGGCTATATTGCTATTCGCAGCCCGCTTTTCAATATTGAGAAAAAGTGATAGAATTAGGATTATAAGAGTACAGGAATTTAGTGACCAGTCAAAAAAGACTAATCACTTTAATCTTTTATTCCTGTAATCTTAGAACTGTGCCTGACATCTTTATCGCCAAATCAGAATCAGAAAAACCGGGATTAGAAAAGCCGGCAGAAACTTTAAAAAAGGAATTGGACGAAATTTTAGCTGTTGGCTCGCGATTTTTTTCTGCTTTTGTTCCTAAACCAAGAAATCTTCGTTTTGAAACCCAAGAAAAAAAAGAAAAAATTGTCCTTCTTTTACGTCGCCATCCCGTTACCAATGTTCCTTGGATTTTGCTGACAATTTTTCTAATTTTTGCTCCCTTTTTTATCAAATCCCTTGTTTCTTTAGATTTTATTCCCGGAAACTATCAGCTGATTTTGTTTTTGTGTTGGTATCTTTTGACTTTTGCCTTTGCCTTTGAGCGGTTTTTAACTTGGTTTTTCAATGTCAATATTCTTACTGATGAAAGGGTGATTGACGTTAACTTTCCAACTTTACTTTATCGAGAGATTACCGAGACAAAAATAGACAAAATTCAGGATGTTAATATTAAAACTGGCGGTTATATTCGCTCCCTATTTAACTTTGGTGATGTTTTGATTCAAACTGCCGGGGCGATTCCCGAAATTTGCTTTGAAGACGTTCCTGACCCCCAAAGGGTTTCTCAAGTTATTAATCAATTGTTCTATGAGGAGGAGCAGGAAAAAATGGAGGGAAGAGTAAAATGACACCAGCAGAAAATTTTATTAAATTTTTGGTTAAAACAATTCCCAGCTTAAGTATTTGGCTACCGATCAAAATTCTTTTTATTATTGGCTTATTTTTGTATTTTGCCTTTGCCGTTATTATTGTCCGTCAGGTAGGATTAATGGGGAAAACTCTTGACGGAGAATTTAATTTGCCCTTGAAGTTTTTTGCCCTTGTTCATTTAATCATTTCCCTTGGTGTTTTTCTTTTGGCCTTATTTATTTTATGAAAATTGAGGCTGTAAAAATTGTTAGCGCACCGATTAGGGGAAATTGGTCTCAGGTGCATGTTTTTATTCCCGAGGATGAAGAAAAACTTCAAAAAAGAGGACAAATTTTTGCTGTTTTTAGTTTAAAAAATTTAGTATTAGGAACAGAAGAAGAGATTGTCTCTGCCGGCAAAGAGCTTATTGCCAGATTTCATGAAGAATATTATGGATTTTTAGAAAATTCTCCTTTTAATCAATTAAGAAAAACCCATGAAGAAATTTTAAAAGAGGTTTTGCCAGAGGGAGAAACAGAAATTGTTTCCGGCGCGCTCCTGGGAAATATTTTTTATCTGGGGATAACTGGTTTAGGAAAAATAATTTTGAAACGGGGAGAAAAAATTAGCTTTATTCTTCAGGGAGAAAAAGAAAATTCACTAAAAATCGCCAGTGGCCCTATTCTTTCTGGGGACGTTTTTATTTTAGGAACTCAAAATTTTTTTGAAATTATTCCCCCTTCGGTGATGGGGACAGCTCTAAAAAGCGGTTCGGCTCAACGAGCAGGAGAAATTTTAACCCCCTTGGTTTTGGGAAAAGAAGAGGGTTTAGCCTCTGCCCTGATTTTAGAGGCAAAAGAAGAGGAAGAAGAAAAAGGGGAAAGCCAGGTCTTAATTGAGGAACAAAAGAGAAAATTAGAGATAAAAAAGGCGATTATTAATTTTCTTTTGAAAGTTAAAAATGCCATTACCCAGCCTCCTCCGGAAAAACCGAAAAAAAGTTATTTTACCCTTGCCCTAATTTTACTTTTAATTTTGGGGGTAAGCATGGTTTTTGGAACTAAAGAAAGAAGAAAGCAAGAAAAAGAGAAAAAGATTGAGGCAATTTTGGAGCAAGTAAAAACAAAAAAGGAGGAGAGTGAGGCTCTTTTAAATCTAAACCCAGTTAAAGCAAGGGAAATCCTAAAAGAATCAGCAGGATTATTAAATCAAATTGAAGAAGAAGAAATCCTTTCTTCTCAATTAAAAACAATTAAGCAAGAGCTGGAAAATTCTTTAAAGTCTATTTTGCGAGAGTATAATGTTGAAGAGAAACTATTTTTTGATCTTGAGTTGATTAAAAAAGGAGCGGTTGGAAGTTCTTTTTGTTTTTCTGGCGAGCAAATAATAATTTTGGATAAAGAAAACCTGTCAATTTATTCCCTTTTATTAAAAGATAAAAAATCAGCAATTTTAGCCGGAGGAGAAAAAGTTAAGGAGTTGACTAAAATAGTTTCTTTTGGAGGAAAGATTTTTGCCCTTGGTGAGGGGGGCATATATCAAATTAAAAACGGAGAAATTTCCTTAATCATTAGGAAAGATAACCAATGGGAGGAAGTTAAAGATTTGGCTACTTTTGGAGGGAATCTTTATTTACTTGATAGAAGGAATATTTGGCTTTATCCGGCGCTGGATAGCGGTTTTGGCTCAAAAAGAGCTTGGCTAAAAAGTGAAAAAGAACTTTCGGGAGCAATAAAGATGGCAATAGATGGATTCATTTGGGTTTTGAATAGTTCTGGCGAGATTAATAAATATCTTAGGGGCGGAGAAGAAGAATTTAGGATTGTTGGTTTAGATAAAGAATTCTCTGAGCCGGCTACTTTTTTTACCAGCAGCGAAGATAATTATCTTTATATTTTGGACAAGGGCAATTCGCGGGTAGTAGTTTTAAGTAAAAAAGGAGAGTATTATTCTCAGTATCAAAATTCCCAAATTAAAAACGCCCTCGATTTAGTCGTTTCTGAAAAAGAAGGAAAGATTTTTCTTTTAGAGGGAAGTAGGATTTATCAAATAGAAATGGAGCCTTTGGGAGTAAAAAAAGAATGAAAATTGCTAATCGTCGGGCAGCTTATGACTATCAGATTTTAGAAAAATTTGAAGCCGGAATTGTTTTGGGCGGTCCGGAGGTAAAGTCGGTTAAAGCCGGCC
>Ga0272448_1000964_pt1 | contig 40855 bp, 33 predicted proteins | sample YNPCB0191_FD_202220 | JGI IMG/M metagenome (GOLD analysis project Ga0272448, IMG submission 202220) | Hot spring sediment microbial communities from Yellowstone National Park, WY, United States - YNP-CB-019-1 | ecosystem: Environmental > Aquatic > Thermal springs > Hot (42-90C) > Sediment...
ATTGGATTAAACGGATTTGGATAGTTCTGCTCAAGCGAAAATGCAGATGGAACTCCTGTAGAAATGTCTTGCATTGAGTTAATTATTTCAGAATATAATCGTCGCCAAACAGACTGTTCATATGTTCCAGCAAATATGTAATTATTTGCTATGAGTAAAGCATTAATAGTTGGGATAACATTGAATCCTTCATTTTTTTGTATCCAACTGCTACCGTTATTTGTAGATAGATAAACACCACAACTTCCAGAAGGGTAATTTTGTGTTCCAGCAAAAATATAATTTCCGTTAACAGCAAGGGAATATATATACTGATTATTGAAACCAGTTTGAGTCCAACTGCTACCATTATTTGTGGAAAGATAAACACCATTATCTGTCCCCGCAAAAATATTATTTCCGCTGACGGCAAAGGAATAAACATCTTTATCATACAAACCAATTTGTATCCAACTACTACCGTTATTTGTGGAAAGATATGCACCATCCCATGTCCCAGCAAAAATATTATTCCCGTTGATGGCTAATGAAGAAACAATAGTTTCAGTCAAAGCAGTTTGAGTCCAAGTGCTACCATTATTTGTGGAAAGATAAACACCATTATCTGTCCCTGCAAAAATATTATTCCCGCTGATGGCAAGAGACCATACAGTTGTATAATACAATGCAGTTTGAGTCCAACTGCTACCGTTATTTGTGGAAAGATAAACACCATATTCATCTGTCCCTGCAAAAATATTATTTCCGTTGACAGCAAAAGAACGAACGTTTCTATTATTCAAAGCAGTTTGAACCCAACTGCTACCGCTATTTGTGGAAATATAAACACCATATTGAGATGTCCCAGCAAAAATATTATTTCCACTAACTGCAAGGGAAAAAATAGTGCTACCGTAAATACCATTTGTTTGTACCCACTGGGCATCTGAATTATTAATTAAAATTAAAAAATTAAGAATAGAAAATATTGGGATTAAAACAAAAATTTTGTAGAAATAATTATTCATACCTCCGTCCTTTTTTTTATAATATTATAAAATTAAATTTTAAAATAAAACAAATATTTTTTGTAATATTTTTTTTATACACAGCTTTCCAAAATAAAATGTGATAGGGACGAAATATTTTTGCGATTTTATGAATTGAAAAACAAATGTCATCCCTACGGAATTAAAGAGATTTAATTGTTTATTAGTTTCATTTTAATAGAAAAGTTTATAGGAAAAATATTTATAGATAAATAGAAACAAAAAAATTATTATAGTCCCATAGGGACCGAATATTTATAGAGAAATAAATGGCTGAAAATTATTATAGTCCCGTAGGGACGAAATATTTATATAAAAAGAAGAGAGAAATTAATATAGTCCCTTAGGAACGAAATATTTATAGAATTAACATATAAATAAAATTAAAATAAGGTCATTTTAATTATTTATGATTTAATGTAAAATATTCATCCTCTTTTAATTTCTCTGTCCTTTCTTTCCCTTCTTCAACGTTTTGGACAGATGTGATAGAGAAATACCATAAACTAACTATATTCATTGAAACTGGGAATAGAAATTACTAAATTAAAGTTTTTATTTTAAGTTTATAGAATTTAGAAGGATTATGTATAACAATCTACCTGAAAAACTATTGCTACCAGAATTAGAAAAGGATATACTAAAATATTGGGCTGAGAAAAAAATCTTTGAAAAGAGCATTTCTCAGAAGGATCCAAATAAATACTTTACCTTTTATGAGGGTCCTCCAACGGCAAATGGAATGCCCGGCATTCATCACGTAATTTCTCGTGCAGTTAAAGATACAGTTTGCAGATACAAAACAATGCAGGGCTATCAGGTACATAGAAAGGCTGGCTGGGATACACATGGTTTACCCGTTGAAGTCGAGGTTGAAAAGAAACTTGGAATAAAATCACGTAGTGAAATCTTTGAATACGGTCCTGAAAGGTTCAATCTTGCCTGTAAAGAGTCTATTTTTACATATCTTGAACAATGGGAGTTTCTTACTGAACGGATGGGATACTGGATAAATCTGAAAGATGCTTATGTTACTTTTCATAATGAATATATTGAAAGTGTTTGGTGGGCTTTGAAACAGTTTTTTGAAAGAGGTTATATGTATAAAGGATTTAAGATACAACCATTCTGCCCAATTTGTGAATCACCTCTTTCAACTCACGAAGTAGCTCAGGGATATAAAGAATTGCGCGATCCTTCTATTTATATTAAGTTTAAATGTACTGATAACAGATACGATGGTTATGATTTCCTTGTATGGACAACTACCCCATGGACATTACCTTCTAATGTAGCACTTGCTGTAAACCCTTCTGAATATTATGTTAAAATTAAAACAGAAAAAGGTCTGAATTTAATACTTGCAGAAAAACGACTTGGAGTTATAAAAGAAAAATATGATATATTAGGTAAAATAATCGGCAGTGAATTGGAGAATATTACCTATGAGCCTTTATTTAAATTCTTTGAACTTGAACAAAAAGCATATTATGTTACTCTCGGGGACTTTGTAACAATGGAAGACGGAACAGGTATAGTTCATATTGCACCTGCTTTTGGGGAAGATGACTATAACATAGGATTAAAATATAAATTACCTTTGCTTCAGGCGGTTGAAAAAGACGGCAGATTTAAAAAGGGTTGTTCTTCTTATGAAGGTAAAAACTTTAAAGAAGCTGATCCTGAAATAATTGATGATTTGAAAAAATCAGACAGGTTATATAAAAAAGAAATTTATGAACACCAATACCCGCACTGCTGGAGACACAAAGTACCACTAATGTACTATGCATGTGATACGTGGTTTATCGAAACGACACGTTACAAAGATAAAATGATAGAAAAAAATAAAGAGATTAACTGGAACCCACCAGAATATGGAATTGGTCGGTTTGGCAACTGGCTTGAAGAAAATAAAGATTGGGCTCTTTCAAGAAATAGATTCTGGGGAACACCTTTACCTATATGGTATAGTGTAGATAAAAACGGAAAAGAACACTATGAGTGCATAGGTAGTATAGATGAATTAAAGCAAAAAGCTATTAATTGGGATGAAGTTTATAATGAAAACTTTCTCGATTTGCATAAGCCTTATATAGATGCAATAAAAATTAAGTCAAAAGATGGCGAAGTAATGCAACGTGTCGAAGAAGTTATTGATTGCTGGTTTGATAGTGGTTCTATGCCTTTTGCACAGTTTCATTATCCTTTCGAGAATGTTGATTACTTTAATGATAATTACCCTGCTGATTTTATTGCTGAAGGAGTTGATCAAACAAGAGGCTGGTTTTATTCGCTCCACGCAATAGGTACTTTCCTTTTTGACAAACCTGCCTATAAAAATCTTATCGTTAATGGACACGTACTTGACAAAGATAGGAAAAAAATGAGTAAATCAGCCGGTAATGTAGTAGATCCATTTTTGATGATGGAAAAATATGGAGCTGATTTACTTAGATGGTACCTTGTTGCTGGTTCTCCAGTCTGGAAACCTAAATCTTTCAACGAAGAAGATCTTATAAATCTTAAAAATTATTTTTTTGATACACTTATTAATACATACAGATTCTTTGCAATATATTCAGAAATCGCTGGTTTCCAGTATAATAATTCCGGAAAAATAAAATTAAATCAACGACCTGAAATTGACAGATGGATTATTTCAAAGTTAAACTCTACAAAGAAAACGTACCTTGAAAAAATGGACTCCTATGATATTACCAGTGCAGCAGATACACTTGAAGATTTTACTGTTAATCACCTCTCAAACTGGTACGTAAGAAGGAATAGAAAAAGATTTCGCAATAATATAGCAGACTTAGACACTCTTTCTGCATTTCAAACATTATATGAATGCCTTTACGAACTTTGTATGATGATAGCTCCTATTGCTCCTTTTCTTGTGGAAAAAATATTTCTTGAGTTAAATCCAAATGCAGATTCCATTCATCTTGAAGAATTTACACCAGCAGATTTTACAACGATTAACACTGAACTTGAAGAAAAAATGGCTCTTGCTCAGAAAATTGTATATATTGTTAGAGCCCTTCGTGTGAAAAACAACTTAAAGGTAAGACAACCTTTACGCCAGATACTGATACCTGCACTTGATAAAAGATTTAAGGAACAGTTACAAAGTATCAAAGATATAATTCTTGATGAAATTAATGTCAAAGAATTAAAAATAATTGAAGGAGACTCAGAAATAATTAATAAGAAAGCTAAACCAAATTTTCGATCTATTGGTCCTAAATTTGGTAAAGATGTAAAAAAGGTTCAACAGCTTATCACTGGAATGACCAATTCACAAATCACCGAAATAGAGAAAAATGGTAAATTAAATCTCGAAGGTTTTGAAATACAGAGAGAAGATATTGAAGTCTTTACAGAAAACATAGAAGGATGGATAATTGAGACACAAGACTATATTACTGTCGCACTTGATACACATCTTGATGAAGAGCTAAGAAACGAAGGAATTACAAGAGAATTCATAAACAGAATTCAAAATTACAGAAAAAACAACAATTTTAAAGTTGAGGATCTGGTGGAAATTTTTGTTGATACTAATTCTCAAATCATTAATGCACTGCAGAAGAATTTGAATTATATAAAAGAAGAAGTTAACAGTAAAGAGATTATTTTTTCTAAATTAGATAATGGTTATTTTGAAACAGATATCAATGGAGAACCATGTAAATTTAAAATAAATAAAGTAAATTAAAAATATGAGGTAATATATGCCAGCAAAAAAACAAACATCCAAAAAGAACAAAAGAAAAATCACTACAAAAAAAGTGACAAAAAAAGCAGCTTCTATTAAATCAAAACCAGCAGTAAAAAAAGCCGTTAAGAGTACTCGGGTTGCATCAAAACCAAAAGCTGTTACAAAGAAAAAAGTAAAGACAGAAAAATCAAAAAAAACAAAAGCACAACCTAAAAAAAAGACAAGATACACAAAAGCTGAGCTTGAATATTTCAAACAAATATTACTTAAAGAAAGGGATACTATTCTTGAAAATGCACGTGCCAATATGAGTTCACTTGTAGATAGTGAATCGGGAGAATATGTTGGAGAAAATTTAACCTATGCATCACATATGGCTGAACAAGGGACTGATGAGATGGAACGTGAAAAGAATTATCTTTTTGTTCAAAGAGATGAAAAGTATCTCAGTTATATACAGGATGCTCTGGTCAGGATTGAGAACGGGACTTATGGTGTTTGTATAGATTGCATAGAAGAACCAAAAAACCTGTGTCCAACCTGCCCATTGATTCCTAAAGAAAGGTTGGAAATTGTACCTATTACACAACATTGTCTTGAATGTAAGATAAGGAAAGGTTAATAGTTTTGCGTGTCCTTATAATTTCCTTTGTTGTAGTAGTCATTGATCAGCTAACGAAGTTACTGGTTAAGGGAATATCAATTCCGTCACTTGGAATTAATTTTGCTGGCATTCCGAAAAATTCAAGTATTGAAGTCATACCAGATGTTTTCAAAATTACATTTATAGAAAACCCCGGTATGGCATTTGGGCTGGAACTTGTTGGTAAATTACCTTTAACATTATTTACAATTGTTGCAACTCTGGTAATTATCTTTTTAATATATAAAAATCGCCATCAGAGCCTATATCTTAGAATTTCACTTGCATTTATTTTGGGAGGTGCACTTGGCAATCTTATTGACAGAACTTTTTATGGAGTAATTTTTGGTTACGCACCTATTTTTTATGGACAGGTTGTAGACTTTTTTCATTTCAATATTCCTGACATAACAATTTTGGGGAAACACATTACTTCCTGGCCTATTTTCAATGTAGCTGATATCTCAGTAAGTACTGGTTTTATTTTGATTATAATAAGATACAAAAAGCTATTTCCATCTAAAGAAGGTTCTGAGACAAAAGAAGAGTCAACAATTGACTTGATAAGCAATAATAAAGAGGAAATTAATAAACCTTCAAGTGAAGCTAATGTTCAATCACTAACTCCACTTGAAGGTGAAAACATTTCAGATCTAAAATAACTATCTACCAAGACTATCAAGGTATTCCTTCTTTTTCAGAAGAGTTTCTTCATCCTCCTGATGATTTGGATCAGGTACACAACAATCAACGGGACAAACAGCTGCACATTGAGGTTCATCATGGAAGCCTTTACATTCCGTACATTTATCTGGAACTATATAAAAATAGTCGTTGGAGAAGAAACCTGTTGCTCCGGATGGAGCAGGATCATTCTCACCATATTCTTTACCCGCAAGACTCCATCGAGCCCCACCTTCATAAATTGCATTATTGGGGCATTCAGGTTCACATGCACCACAGTTGATGCACTCAGAAGTTATCATTAATGCCATACTGTCTCCTATTAAATTTAGTTTAAATTTTAATTTTACATCTTTAATTTAAAAACTCTAATCATTATTTTCCATTCAAAAACAAACACCTTTTTAAGATCAAAAAAAATTCATTAATGCTAAGCATTTAATTTTGCATTCAAATTATAAATTAAAAAAGTTAAATTATAATTTATGTAAAAATTTAGGTATGTTGAAATTCTTATCAAAAATATTCCCTTCAAAATATGAGAAGGATATCCGTGAAATTATGCCGATAGTGGCAGAAATTAACAAGATTTATGAAAGTCTGAAAGATTTAACTGATGATGAACTCCGTCAAAAAACCCAACAATTAAAAGAAAAAGTTAAATCAGCCACAGATCCAATAGAACAGGAAATAACCACACTACAGGAAAAATTAAAACAGGATCTTTCACACAACGAAATAGAAGATATCCAGGACCAAATTAAGGAAAAAAAAGAAGAATACTATCAAACTGTTTGGGAAGTTCTTGATGAAATATTACCCGAAGCATTTGCAATTGTAAAGGATACGTGTAGAAGACTTGTTGGTAAAGAATGGACTGCAGCAGGAATGAAAGTAAAATGGGATATGATACCTTTTGATGTACAGTTAATTGGTGCTGTTGTTTTACATCAAGGAAAAATTGCTGAGATGGCAACTGGTGAAGGTAAAACACTTGTCGCTGCAATGCCATTATTTTTAAATGCTCTTGCTGGAAAAGGTTGTCATCTTGTTACAGTAAATGATTATCTTGCTAAAAGAGACTCTGAATGGATGGGAGAAATTTTTAAATTCCACGGCTTAACTGTAGGAGTTATTCTCAATGATATGGATTCTGAAACAAGAAGAAAGATGTATAACTGTGATATAACTTATGGAACTAATAACGAGTTTGGATTTGACTACTTACGTGATAATATGGTCACAGAACCTGAGCATCTTGTTCAGAGAGAACATTTTTATGCTATTGTTGATGAAGTTGATTCAGTTTTAATCGATGAAGCCCGTACCCCACTTATTATTTCAGGACCTGTTGAAGCTCCATCACATAAATTTGATGAACTTAATCCAAGAGTAAAAAGAATATTTGAAGCACAGAAATCACTTATAAACTCCTTAACTGCACAGGCTGAACAAATACTAAGTAAAGAAAATCCAACTAAAGAAGAACTTGATTATGCAGGACTATTACTTTACCGCTCATATAGAGGATTACCAAAACACAAAAAGCTCCAGAAATTACTTGCAGAACCCTCTAACAAGAAACTTATGCAGGAAACAGAGCTTTTTTACCATAGAGACCAGGCAAGAGAGTTACATATTGTTGACGACGAATTGTATTTTGTAATAGATGAAAAATCATATATAACTGATCTGACTGAAAAAGGACGTGAGTTTCTTGCACAATCTGCAAGTGAAAAAGACCTTTTTGTCTTACCTGATATAGGTGCTGAAGTAGCTGCAATTGAAAACAATCCTGATTTAAGTGTTGAAGAAAAAGAACTCAAAAAAGAAGAATTATATAAGATATATTCTGACCGTAGTGATAGACTTCATACAATTGAACAACTTTTGAAAGCCTATGCGCTATATGAAAAAGATGTTGAGTATGTTATACAGGATGGTAAAGTTATGATAGTTGATGAATTCACGGGTAGAATACTTCACGGAAGAAGATATTCAGAAGGATTGCACCAAGCAATTGAAGCTAAAGAAGGTGTAAAAGTAGAAAAAGATACACAAACACTTGCAACTATTACACTGCAAAATTATTTCAGGCTTTATAAAAAACTTGCAGGTATGACAGGTACTGCTGAAACTGAAGCAAGAGAATTCTGGGACATTTACAAATTGGATGTGGTTGTTATCCCTACAAATAAAAAATGTATAAGGGTAGATCTTAACGATCAAATTTACAGAACTAAACGAGAAAAATATAATGCTGTTATACAGGATATTGAGGAAAAACGCAAAATTAATAGACCTGTTCTCGTAGGAACAACAAGTGTTGAAGTCTCTGAAACTATTTCACGCTTATTAAAAAGAAGAGGTATCCCACACGAAGTATTAAACGCAAAACAACATCAGAGAGAAGCTCAGATAATCGCAAATGCTGGTTTACCTGGAGCTATTACTATCGCAACTAATATGGCTGGGCGTGGTACTGATATTAAATTAGGACCTGGAGTTGCAGAAGCTGGTGGCTTACATATTATTGGGACAGAAAGACACGAATCACGAAGAATCGACCGTCAATTGAGAGGTAGAGCTGGTAGACAAGGTGATCCAGGATCATCAAGGTTTTATATTTCTCTTGAAGACGATTTAATGAGGTTATTTGGTAGTGAAAGAATTGCTAATTTATTACAAAGGATAGGACTTGAAGAAGGTCAAGCTATTGAGCATAAAATGATAAATAACTCCGTTGAAAGAGCCCAGAAAAAAGTTGAAGAGAATAATTTTGCTATAAGAAAAAGATTGCTTGAATACGATGATGTTATGAATAAACAAAGAGAGGTAATTTATGCAAAAAGGCGTAAAGCATTAATGGGCGAAAGATTGAAAGATACAATCTTTGAGTTCGTAGAAAGTTATGTTGAACAATTAGTTGCAAAATATTTTGAAGATGCCGAGTTTGATGCACTTAAAGATGAGGTTCAGAAAACATTTCTGGTTAGGTTACAACAAACAAATGAAGAACTGAGTAAGTTAGGAGAAGACGGAATAAAAGAACTTATAATTAAGGAAGCTCGGAATTTTTATGAGAGAAAGGAACAACGTTATGGTTCTGAATTAATGGGCAAAATAGAAAGGTTTGCAATGTTGATTGTTATTGATGAAAAATGGAAAGAACATTTGCGAGAAATGGATGATCTGAAAGAAGGCATAAACCTCCGTGCTTATGGACAACAGGACCCTCTGATTGCTTATAAAAAAGAAGGAATGGAATTATTTTATAATATGATGGATTCTATCTCTACTGATGTAATTAATTTTATTTTCAAGTTCACTACTCAACCCCAGGAAGAAGCTCCACAGATTAAAGCACCAAGAACAATAAATGTCTCTCGATTACAAACTATTCATAATTCAAGTGATGGACTTGGCTTAACTACCAACCTTACACCTGTTGAAAGTGAGTCAGCACGCACAGGTAAACAGCAACCGGTTAAAGTTGGTCCTAAGATTGGTCGCAACGATCCTTGTCCTTGTGGAAGTGGAAAGAAATACAAAAACTGTCACGGGAGAAATTCTTGACTATAATGAATTTTAACAGCTCTACCATTGATTTGTTCCTTAAGATTCAGGATTTCTGTGGTAACAAGTTACATTTTATTAATGACTTGATGATGTTATTTGAATTTGCTGGAGAGACAAAATTTAAAGAATTATCGTTTACCTCTAAGTACATAACTGGTTTGCATAAAATAATACTCAGAAACGAAGATTTTGGAGAAGAGTATTCCAGTAAAATTAAAAGTGATTATTTCTCTGCTATTGAAAATGTTAAAAATGAAATCTCTAACATAATACCTGAAACTGTTTCTTACCTCAGAGAGAAATTTCTCTCAATGGATATGGAATCATTTCAGAATCTAATACAACTTATTTCAGATTTAAGTACCTGCAAAGAATATTATAATTCACTTGATAAGTGATGAGCTCTACGTGGGATTCTTTTTAGGGAATTATGCAACTTTTCTGCCTGCAACATAAATATTTCTATTTTTGATTGTGTAATCTGAGGAAAAGCATTGCCATCAGATTCAACATAAAGGAATGGTAAATCTGTTATCTCTTCAGGAAAACCATCACGGTCTATTCCCATTGTTCTATATTTTCCGATAAGGTTCATTTCCTTTTTTAGAATTGCCTCTGACAATCTGCTGGGGATACAGTTAAAAGGACCTATTGATACCACTCCACAAGATTCTTCAAGGATTTCTCTCATAGCAAGCCCCACCGTTAATATTCCCTCGCCAATCAATTTGTCTGAAACAAGTTTTTTTGCATAAGTCATAGTTTTGTCAAGGTCAACCATTTCAAATTTATATAAACCACTTTTTGCAAAAATTTTCTTTATCTTACGCTCAATTATTCTTTGATATGTATCTTTAATCTTTAATAATGTTTTATCTATAAGGCTTGGTTTACTAACAATGTCATTAATTAAAAGGTAATTTGAATAATAGACATATTCGGTTATAGGTGCAGTTTTAACGACAAAAGATCTTTCAAGTAAAGCTTTCATTAACTCACTACGGGAAAACTCTTCCCTCCTCACATAAATTTCACCTATAAGAGAAATAATCTTAGCTTCCGACAAAGGAACAGTTAACTTTATCTGACGTAAAGTTGTAGCAACCTTTTCAATTTCCTTATAAAGAAAATTTTGGTCTCCTGATTCAAGAGCTTTTATAATTTTTGACCATTGTTCATCTAACAGTTTTAAAGAATTTTCTTTATCTATAGCAATTGTAGAAACAGTTGCCTCAATGTCATGATACACATCCGCAATAAGAAGTGCTGTCCATTGTTTTATAAAGAAATCCTGTCCGAAATCAGCAAAAGCATTTTCGTCATCCATAGTCAAAACACCAATATTTTCAGCACCCAGATCCTTAATAATATCCTTAATCATAATATGATATTGACCCTGTCTACACGGTCCATATCCATGAGGCATAAAAAAGAGTATCTTCTTTTCAGGTGAATAATGTTCCTCAATAAATTCCAGTAGTGAACCAGTCGTCAAAATAAACGGTAAGCATTCTTTACAACTTGCATAAGAGCGTCCCTGTTTGACAGTTTCAAAAGTTGGAATAGGCAAAGGGAAACATTTTACACCAAGAGAGCGAAAAACTGCTGAAAAAGCATCACTACTAAAATGTCCCATTGAGGGAATAAGAATTTCAACATCACTTGATTTAATATGGCTTTTTTTCTGATCGTTATCTATAACAAATAATTCTCCATTTTCTGTGATAACCTGTAGTGGCTTTTTCTCATAATTATTTGTAACTAAATCATTATATTCTGTACGCTTTAGTTCCCTGTAATTTTTGATTATATCAATTGCAGCATCAATCCTTGTTTCAATACCAACATCTGCTGAATGACTGTCGAGTTCAAGAGTTAATGAGGGCTTATCCCCCATAATACGACGGAAATAGGTAATTATAAAAGAATCTGGACCACAGGAATAATTTGTTATATAAACGCCAAATAGTTGTTTGTGGTTTTTAACAAACCTTGCACTTGAAAGAATCTGATTGCCACTGTACCAGTACATATTTTCGTAGGAAGTTCGAATTTCTCTTGGCAAAAAATCGTGTGGAATTATTGTTACATCTTTTGATGCAAATTTATGAGGTATATTTAGATTTGCTTCTGTTGCAAATGCATTATATGATCTCCCAAAGAGAACCATTGCAAATTTATCAGGTTGGTTTTCAAGCTGTTTCAAGAATTCGTACCCTATATCTTGGAATTCCTTATACATTCGATTTTGAATGTCATAAGCGAATCTAAATGCGTCTTTACCTTGAGATGAAGATTTACCAAGTAAACGTGCTGTTTTCACAAATACACTCTCTAACTCTTGATAGTCACTTGTAAAATCAATCACTGGAGAAATTACTTTTTTATCAAGTTCAGCTTCTGTTATATGAAATTTCTCAAGTATTTCCTGTCTAAAAGTCGACTTTATATTATAACATTCTCCCTGAACAAAGACACAAAGTCTGTTATATTGGTTTTCACTGTGTGAATCCATTTGTGTAATGTGAGGGAGAAATATGTAGTCGACTTTCTTTTTTAATAAATCTTCAAAAGAACTGTGGGCTAATTCCATAGGATAACAGAAAGATGATTGTACCTTTTGACTCGTATGAATATTTTTCTCATCTGAAAGAACAACTTCAAATCCCAGTTTAGTAAAAAAGTTATAATATAAAGGAAAAAGTGTATTAACAAGAAAAGACTTTGAAATACCTATTCTCTGTATTGAATCTTCATTATCAATATTTAAAGTTGCCAGCAAATATTTTTTGAAGACAAGTTCCTGTCTGAGCTTTACTAAATTATTTTCTGCTGGTTTTATATGAATATTATATCGCTGGTTATAATACTTGCTGCAAGCACCACCAAAAGGATATTTTTTCCCATCAACTTCAATTAATGCAATAGAACACTTGCGATCACATTTTTCAGCTCCTCCGGCACAAATAAATTCAGTAGTATAATTGAATTTACGATTGATTAGAACATCAAAGCTGAAATTGCCCTTATTTAGCAGACTAAGTGTTATCCTATTTTTAATTTCAAGTGCAACCCCAAAAGCTCCCATTAAACCCGGTTCTGGAGGTACAATAATATCTTTCCCTGTAAGTAATGCCATAGAGTAAGGAACAGCTTTATTGTAACAAACACCTCCCTGCATAAAAACTTTTTTACCAACAGGACGATTACCTTTTACACGATTAACATAATTGAGACAGATTGAATAAACGAGTCCTGCTACGATATCTTTAACTTCAGCTCCTTCATGACTTGCAGTTTTAATATCACTTGAAATAAAAGCTGCACACTGATCGTTGAAATTCAATGGCGCATCTGATTCAAGAGCTATTCTCTCTATATCACGATAATCAATACTAAGAGATTCCTTTGCAGCTTCTTCAAGGAAAGAACCTGTTCCTGCAGAGCAAGCCTCATTCATTGCATAATCACTTGCAATTCCATTTGTAAGGTAAGTATATTTTGCATCCTGACCTCCTATTTCAAAAATTGTATCAACTTCCGGATCAAAATACGCGGCAGCAACAGCATGAGCTATGATTTCATTAACAACACCTCTTGTCAATGCATGGAGTGCAGCTATATGTCTGCCAGAACCTGTAGTTCCAAGTCCAATAATTTTTATACTGGCGTTTACCTGAGATTTTAAATTCCTATAACACTCAACTGCAGCCTTAATAGGATTTCCGTTTGTTCTTAAATAAACTGATGCGACAATTGCATTATCTGAAACCCTCATAAGTACAGCTTTTGTCGTTGTTGAGCCTACATCAAGTCCAACAATAAATTCTTCATTATCAGCTGCAATACCTGTTTGTATTTTCTTGAAAGTAACCTTCGGAATTCCCTTCCTGATTGATTCCATAACAGGAAAAGAATGCTTTGATGACCCAAATAAATTCAAAGGCTCAAATCCAAAATAACTTTGAAGCCCATATAAACTTGCTCCAAGTGCTTCAAAACACAATGGGTAATCTGCAATATTTGTATCAGGATATTTCTCTTTGATGAAATTCACTACCCTTGAATTCTTAGTAACTCCACCGATTAAATATACTCTCTTATAAGTTTGTTTTTCGATCAACTCAATGGCTTTATCCGCTATCATTTTTGATAGCCCTGTAATAACCTGTCCCTTTGGTATTCCTTTATTTAAAGCATGTGTACAATCACTTTTACAAAATACACTGCACCTACCTGATACTGAATAGTAATTTGATGTTTTTTCAATTTTTTCAATTTCATTCAGAGGAATACCCATTCTCCCTATTTGCTGTAGAAAGAACTCCCCTGTTCCAGAAGCACATTTGTTTCCAGCAATTACACTCTCTATACTACCACCTGCTTTAACCTTGTAAGCAACAAAATTTTCACCTCCAAGAGAAACAAGAACAAAGTTTTCATTTACCAATCCTACAAATCTTAAAGTTTCTTCTACAGCTTCAGGTTCTGAAATACTTTGTGCATTTATTAGCTTTTTGAACTTTCGTCCTGTAACAACCACTGAAAATCCTTCCTTGTAATATTCAAATAACTTTCTCTCAATTATTTTCTTTGGGTTTCCCTCATGAGCAAAACTATCAGCTTGAATGATTTCCTTCCTGCCATCATTAATGGAGGTAACCACAAATGATACAGTGGAACCACCAACACAAATTCCAAGCGAATATTTAGTTTTGTCTCTCAATTTCCTCTAATTTTTTTAAAATTAATTTAGAACTTGAAACTGCAGATTCAATAGTTGAAAATCCTGCTTTTGATGTCCAATCACCACATAATAATAAGTTAGATGGTAAATCAGAAAAAATCTCCAAATTAAACTGTTTATGTCCCGGAATAATCGTAGCAGATCGTTCTTTAATAACTGAAAAATGTCTAATATTATTTTGATTTAAATTTGCAAGATTATTTTCTTGAAGAACTTTAATGCATAAAAAAAGTATCTGATTCTTCTCATATTCTACATACTTTCCAGCATTACTTATTATAAAAGATAAGTAATTTTGACCATTTTTAAAAAGCCATAATGGTATCGGATGAAAAATTGCAAGCATTAATGAAGTTGCATCCTTTAATCTATTATTTAACAAATTGTCATCAATAAATATATTTACTGAAATTATAGGATTGAAGTGAAGAAATTCTTTCGGGCTCTTTATACTTTGCCCGATTTTATCAAAAAGAAGATGAAATTTGTCAGCACTTACTGCTGATACATAATAATCAAAATTGTTTTTAATTTCTCCATTAACGATTATTCCTTGAACTTTAGAATTTCGAATGAGAATTTCAGATACTTTTGAATTTAGGTGATACTTAACACCATAAGTTTGAAAAAATTTAACAGCTGGTTGTATAAATATTTCATCTAAAGTTTTATCTGGACAAAAGAATGAAAGATTAGTTAAATTAAAACCTATACTACTGATTAAGTTTTTGAAATTCTTCAGATCCACCTGCTCTAAATCACAATTAAAAATTGAATTCACAACTGGTAACCAGAAAAAATATAACAAATTATCAGAGACCTTATGTTGACTGAGGAAACTACCTATATTATATGACTCTGTAACTTTGGAAGACCTGATTTTTTTAAATTGTATAAATACATTCCACAAATCAGCCCACTTGATTAAACCAATTTTTTTCAATAGTAGAAGATAGTCCAGTATAGAAAATCGGTTTTTTTCAGAACTAACAAGTAAAATATCTTTATAAGCAATTGCTAATCTAAATTTGGAATTTATGATCGTTTCCTTAGTTCCAAGAACATTTAATAACTCGAATGTATTTTTATACCATCCCGCTAAAATATGTTTTCCGTTATCGTAAGATATATTTAAATATCTGTCAAAAATACTATAAGTACGACCACCAAGCTTAGAAGTTGATTCGAAGAGGGAAACATCATATCCTGCTTTCTTAAGAAAAATTGATGCAGCTATTCCTGAAATACCTCCACCAATAATACATACACTTTTCATCTTTTCAACAGATTATATTTAATATAAACACCTAATGCATAATAAAATTTTCTGGGCTTCGAAATTCTTGCACGAGTTTTAAATATATTGTAATTGTTCTTCTCAATTTTATTTAAAATTGAACGATAAATTTTTTCAATAATACGAGCCATAAACATTGATCTCCTATCCTCCTTCGGTAATAAACTTTCAGCTAATTCAAAATATTCATTAGCTCTATTACATTCATATTTCATCAATGAACAAAAACGTTCATTGTAAATGTTCCTTTTTAACTCATCAGTTGTATATCCGAACCTTTTTAAATCTTCTTTAGGAAGGTAAATCCTTCCATTCTCCGAGTCTTCTTTGACATCTCTTAATATATTTGTAAGTTGTAGAGCAATTCCAAGGTTTTCTGCATATTTCTTTACCAAAGGATTTTTATAACCAAGTACTTCTACTATTGTTAAACCTACTGTTGATGCAACACGATAACAATATTGAATTAACTCGTTAAAAGTTTCATAATATTTCTGTGTAAGATCCATTTCCATACCCTTAAGAAACTCAACCAAATGTTCAACAGGAATCTTAAATATCTTAATAACTTTTGCTAACCTGTTAAAAATTATACTTTGTGAATTTTTATATTCAATTGATGATATGAGGTTTTGCTCTAATTCAGAAAGCAATGTTTTCTTTTCTTCAATAGTATAATCAGCTGAGTCAGTTATATCATCACTACAACGATAGAATGCATATAGTATCTGCAATGCTTCCGATTTTTCCCTTGGGAGAAATAAGGTTGAATACAAAAAGTTAGATTTGCTCCTCTTTGTAATATATTTTGCGTCAGCATCTATTTCTTTAAATACCGACACTGTTTAAAATTATTTTAATTAATAGTCTCATTTTATCTAACTTATTTAGCTTTAAATTTTTCGAAAGTACCATATATTTCTCATCTTCAAGCTTTGATAATATAACTTTACCACTTTCTAAAATCAGCTGCATTTCTTTTTTATGTTTACGATTTAGAAAATTAAGTATATTGTAACCTGCAAAATATATTTCTCTTGTTTTATCCCATAATTCTTTTATAATATTTATAAAACGGTTATCCTCGCAAAGAGCAAACAAATCATCATAACTATAATTATATTTTTTCATAATATCAAATGGGATATAAACTCTGTCCATTTCCATATCTTGACGTACATCCTGTAAAAAATTAATTAACTGTAAGCCTGTACAAACTTTATTTGAGTAGTATTTAATTTCAGAGAGCTCCGGTCGTTTTGAATAACCGCTAATATGAAGATATATACTCCCTATAGGATTTGCTGAATACTGAGAATATTCAAGTAGTTCATCAAATTTTTCATAACGATTCTTTACCGCATCAAGTTCAAAAGCTTTTATTAAAAAAAGTGGTTCTTCAGTTTTAATTGAAAATTCCTTTACAGTATTACTAAATGCTATTAAGATGAATCTTATATTTTCAGGGACTTCATTAAATTCATTATTAAGTGACAATTGATAATAATATCGGTATAATTTTAATAATGAGAGCTTTTTATCAGGAGATAAATCTTTTGAATCTGCGATATCATCAGCATAACGGGCAAAACAATAAATAGCATATATGTGTTTTCTTAATTGTGCTGGCAGGAAGAAAGAAGCAATTGGGAAATTTTCATAATGAGCTTTCGCCATCTTTTGACACTCTTTATAGGCATTTTCTACATTCATATATTTATTTTAATTATAATTCTTATTTAATAAATTATAAATCCAAAAAAAATACTCATTGCCAATGAAAAATAAAATTGTTGTTCTTGGAGCTACAGGATTTATAGGACGAAGAATAGTTTTAAAATTAAATAAAGAATACAACATAGTTTGTTTTGTGCGAAATCTAAACAAAGCAAGCAGTATATACAAAGACATTGCAAATGTTTCAATTGTTTTGTGGGACCCTGCTCACAACAAAGAACTCATAAAGGACTCACTTAATGAGGCATTTGCTGTTATAAATCTTGCTGGAGAAAACATTGGCAATAAAAAATGGTCTGAAGAATATAAACAGATTATTTATAACTCACGAATTCAAACTACACGCGAATTAGTAAACTTAATAAACGAAGTTCATACCAAACCTTTAACATTTATATCAACTTCTGCAATAGGTTTTTACGGAATTGATAACGAAGATACAATTGCTATTGAAGATTCACCACCGGGCAATGATTATCTCGCACGTTTATGTCAGGACTGGGAAACTGAAGCAAAAAAATCATTGACACAAAGAATCGTAATCATACGTATAGGATTTGTCCTTGATAAAAAGGAAGGTGCTTTTGTTAGATTAGTACGTCCATTTAAATACTATGTTGGCGGAATTATTGGTAATGGTAAACAATGGGTCCCCTGGATTCATATCGAAGATCTTATAAGGTTGTTTATTTTTGCGATAGAAAACACTTCTGTTCAGGGAGCTATAAATGCCTGTTCACCAAATCCTGTAACAAATAAAGATCTCTCACATACTGTAGCATCTGTATTACATAAGCCATGTATTTTTAAAATACCTGGATTTGTTTTGAAAATTCTTTTTGGAGAATTTGCAACATATTTAATAAAAGGTAAAAAAGTAATTCCCAAAAAAACGCTTGAACTTGGTTTTAATTTTAATTTTACAAATATAAAGTTAGCCGTAGAAAACTTGTTATCGAAAAAATGAATCCTTTACCTTATCTTTATAGAATTTTTTACAAACAATATAGAGAAAAACCTAAAAAAAGTATTGAATTAAAAGGGGGTGTGTCAGGAAGACGTGTTTATAGAATAATTTCTGATAATAATTCTTGTATTGGGGTTTTTCATACTTATTTAAGGGAAAATAAAGCATTTATAAATTTTACCGAAACCTTTAAAAAATTAGGCTTAAGAGTACCGGAAATCATTTCAGTTGACAAATCTCTAAAGTTTTATCTACTTGAAGACCTTGGTGATGTGTCTTTAAAAGATATTTCATTTTCAAATAAACTCTACTTAACTGAAAAGGAAAAACTATATAAGCTGGCACTTTCTGATCTGCTTGCCTTTCAGATACTCGGGAAAGAACACATTAATTTTAATTATTGCTATGAGTCAAAAAATTTTGATAAACATCAAATTTTTTTTGATATAAAGAGATTTCAGACTTTCTTTATTCAACAGATTCTTGAAAAGTTTGATACTAATATAGATCTAACAAATTTTTACTCTGTTTTATGGGAAAAAATAAGACATCGAAGAGATAAATACTTTATGTACCGAGATTTCCAGCCACGAAACATTTTAGTTAAAGATCAGGCTTTGTACTACATTGATTATCAAGCTGGTAGACATGGACCACGAGAATATGATTTAGCGTCTTTTCTTTATTCAAGTAGCATAATGCTAACTCAAAAAGAACGCGAAAAACTTTTAGAGTATTATATTACTTTACTTGAAGAAACTAATGGAATTAATAGAAAAAATTTTATTTCTAATTTTTATATTTATGCCATCATCAGACTAATTCAGGTAATTGGAAGTTATGGATATACATTTTATGCTTTGAAAAACATTGAGCGTCTTAATGCGATTCCTTCAGCTTTGAAAAAAATCAGAACCATTCGTACTGGTTTAAGCAGAATCGATAATTATCTTGATAAAATTTCAGACCAAAAAATAATCAAAAATGTAAAAAAATTTATTCATAACGTAGAGCTTCAATAGGATTGAGTTTTGCTGCTTTATATGCAGGATAAACTCCAAATATTATTCCTACTAAGGAACAAATAATTAGACCAATAAATATCCAATCTACAGGAATAACAACTACTGTATTTAAATAAATCCCGAGTAAATTCCCCGCAATAATTCCAAGAAGAATTCCAACTACACCCCCAATTTCAGTGAGTACTATTGCTTCAATTAAAAATTGAGAAAGGATATTTTTATTCTTTGCACCTACAGCTTTTCTTATACCTATTTCCCTTGTCCTTTCAGTTACTGAAACTAACATAATATTCATAATACCAATACCTGCAGCTACAAGAGCAATAAAAGATATAAAACCTGCTCCATACTTAAAATATTTTGTAAAATTATTCACACTTGCAATAAGTGATTCATTTGAATAAATCTCAAAGTTATTTTCTTCACCTGGCTTTACCTTGCGAATTGTTCTCATTATACTTATAACCTGTTCAACTGTTTCATTGTATAAATCTTTATTTGGTGCTTGCACTGAAATGTTTATTGAACGTTCAGCTGTTCCATATATCTCCTGCATTCTGGTAATTGGAATCAATGCAAGATTATCACGACTTTGACCAAAGCTTTCCCCTTTAGATTCGAGAACGCCGATTATACGAAATTCATTCTTGTCAAGAATTATATCTTTACCTATTGGATTTTCTTTCGGAAAAAGTTTATTGACAACTTCCATTCCTATAACTGTTACACTACTGGCAGTATACAATTCATTTTGTGTAAAATATCTCCCTTCCCTAATTGAATAATTATTACAGGGAAGAAAATCCATATTAACTCCTCCTAACCACATATTAGGATTTGTAGAAAGTTGTCCATATTTAAATACCCTGCTTGTTTTCCAGTCTTCAAGGGATATGTATTTAGGTAATGTTGCACGTTCTATTAATCTTAATCCCTGTTCGTATGTAATATCCGGACGACTCATATATTTTCTCATAGCATGTGGTCCCCCCACCATTAGCACTGGTAATTTCTGCACCTGGAAAGTATTACTACCAAGCTGACTTAATCCACTTTCAATTCCTGCCTGTAAAGCATCAAGAAGAGTCATTATTGCTATTATTGAAAATACACCAATCACAATACCAGATAAAGTTAGTGAAGCACGGAGTTTATTACTACGTATTGTATTAAAAGAAAGTTTTATGGTCTCAGTTAATAACATAATTTTTATTCGTATCTTAGAGATTCAACAGGATCCATTTTTGCAGCATTATATGCAGGGAAAAATCCTGAAAGTACACCAAATAAAACTGTAATACTAATACCAACAAAAACAATCCATAGAGGCATTGAGGTTGGAAGTACATAAGCATCTATTATTAAGCTAACTGGAAATGCAATCAACAATCCGATAATACCTCCAAGCAGACAAATTACAACTGATTCTATCAGGAACTGTGTTAATATAGTTCTACGTCTTGCACCAATTGCTTTTCTTATCCCAATTTCTTTAGTTCGTTCTTTAACTGAAACAAACATAATATTTGTTATTCCAACTGACCCAACTATCAAAGAAAGAAAAGTTATAAGAAGACCAATTATTTTTATAAGTGATGTAAGCTGGTTATATGTATCACGGAAAGCTGATTGTTGATTAACTCCAAAGTCAGCTTTACCTCCCAATGGAATCCGCCTTGCTTTTTTCATTACTGCAATAATTTCTTCTTTTGTGTCATCAAGATTATTTATGTCTTGTGCTTTGACATTTATTGTAACACTTCTCTTGGTTCCATAAAGCCTTAAAAAACGATTAATTGGGATAATTACACGGTTATCAAGACTAAAAAGCCCAAGCATACTTCCCTGTTTTTCAATTACACCTACAATTTTAAATGTATAACTACCTATTTTTATTATTTTCCCAAGTGGATTAATATTTTCAAAAAAAGCGTTTTTAACATCCATACCTATTAAACATACAGGATAACCAGCATCGGATTCTCTAACAGAAAAAAATCTACCAAGATCCATATTAACACCTACGGTTTTTTGATATTCCTCTGTTGTCCCAATTACAAAAACATTCTCGAGACTAAGACTTCCATATTGAACAGTTTGTGTTGTTCCCACTGAAGGGCTAACTGAAGCAGCAGTTGTTAGATTCTTCTGGAGATAGTTAAAATGTTGCATTGTAATATCTTTTCTATTCCTATAGAATTCAAAATCTTCTTTTCCAAACCATTCAAACTTTTGCACATACAAAACATCAGCACCAACAGATGCAATGCTACTTTCAAATGCCTGATTAATTCCCTCAATTGCAGTTTGCATCAAAGTTACTGCAGCAATTCCTATCACTATCCCCAATGTAGCAAGAATAGATCTCAGTTTATGAGATACAATTGCTTTAAAAGCAATAATTATATTTTCTTTTATTTCTATAAATAAGTTCAATTACTTAGTGATGTTATTAGTTCTTTTTAAAATCATCTTCTATTTTACCATCTCTTATCTTAATAATCCTTCTTGCATGACGTGCAATACTTTCCTCGTGTGTAACAATAATTATTGTATTTCCTCTTTTATTTAATTCTTCAAATAACATCATTATTTCTTCCCCTGTTTTCGTATCAAGGTTGCCTGTAGGTTCATCAGCCAACAATATTGAAGGTTTATTAACTAAAGCTCTTGCTATTGCTACCCGTTGTCTTTGACCTCCTGATAGTTCATTAGGTTTATGCTTTATCCGATCTCCTAACCCAACACTTTCAAGTGCTTCACGTGCTCTCTGTACCCTATCATTTTTAGGTACACCGGAATATATCAACGGAAGTTCAACATTATGAAGTGCATCACTTCTTGATAACAAATTGAAAGTTTGAAACACAAAACCTATTTCTTTATTCCTAATTTCGGCAAGTTCGTTATCATCCATTTCATGTACATCCCTGCCATTTAAGATATAAGTACCATCTGTTGGAGTATCAAGACAACCAATTATATTCATAAGTGTTGACTTACCAGAACCCGAAGGTCCCATTATTGCAACATATTCATTCTTTTTTATATCAAGACTTACCCCTTTGAGAGCATAAAGTTTTTCCTCTCCCATTTCATAAACCTTTACGATATCTTTTATATGAATCAAGTTATCCATTTCCACTATCTTTTTTTATTCTTTTCTTTGAATTATCAACTTTAACTTTTGTGCCATCATCAAGATCTTTTGTAATAGCTTTAAAACTTCCTTTCACAACTTCTTCTCCTTCATTTAAGCCACTAACAATCTCTATATATTCTGCATCACTTATACCAGTTTTAACCTCTCGTTTCTTTGATACTCCATTTTCGACAACAAAAACTATTTCCTTAGGTTTATTCTTCTTTATCCCTTTGGTTTCTTTTTCTGTTGTTAGGTTTTCAGGACCCCCTTCACCAACTGAGAAAGAAGTAGGTTCCTCCTCTCTTGTAGTTACAGATTGAATGGGTACTGTTAGAACATTATCACGAGTATCAACCTCAATATCAACAGTGCAACTCATCCCTGGCCTTAAATCATAACCTTTATTTAAAATCCTGATCTTAACAATAAAATTTACAACCTCTTCCTGTGTACCAGTACCTTTAGTTTTTGCTGTATTGGCTATTTCATAAACGTACCCATCAAAAATAACATCAGGAAAAGCATCAATCTGGATTCTTGCAGTATCTCCTATCTTTACATAAGTAACATCAGTTTCGCCTACTTCGACCTGACATTCCATCTTTGATAAATCAGAAATTGTCATAATAGTTGATCCCATATTAGACATTGTTCCAAGAACCTTTTCCCCTTTTTCATTATTCAATTGTGTAACTGTTCCACTCATTGGAGCATATATTGTAGTCTTTGAAATATCATATTTTACCTGAAGCAAAGCAGCACGTTGTTGATTTATTTGCGCTCTAACTGTATTAATTTGTGCTATTGTAGCATCATAGTTTGCCTGTGCATTATCAAGATCACTTTTAGATGCAAGTCCTTTAGAATATAACTCTTTAATTCTAATTAACTCCTGTTCATTCTTTTTCAAATTTACTTCCTGTAGTTTTAAATTGCTTTCCTGCACTTTAATTGCTGCCTCTTGTTGTTTCAATTGTGGATAATAAACATCAGGTTTAATTCTAACTACAAGATCACCTTTTTTCACTTCATCACCTTCTTTAAAGGGCAACTCTACAATTTCCCCACTTACTTCAGCACTTATGTTAACTTTTGTTTCAGCTTGTACTTTACCGGTAGCTGTTACAGTCTGTATAATTTTTCTCCTTTGAACTTTTTCAGTCTGAACTTCAACTACTTTTTCTTTTTTTCCGGATACTATAGCTGTAACAACAATTAGAATTACAAGAACTAAAGCTACCACCCAAAAGATTTTTTTTCTTTTGTTTTTCTTTTTTTTATTGTTTGTAACAGGTAAGGTTGTTGATGTATTCATATTTTTGATTTAAAAATTTAAAACTTTAATTGTCCTATTAAATATTCGATTTGTTTTTTTGCAAGTATAAAGTTATATATTGCATTTATTCTATTTATTTTAAGGTTATTTAGTTTTGTAGTAGCAACCTGCACATCAAGTATAGTCCCATATCCTACAAGAAAATTCTCTTCAGAAAGTATTTTATCCTGTTCAGCTGAAGCAATATTTCGTTCAAGAATTTCAAGTTGCTTATATGCAGCTTCAAGATCAAGAACAGCTTTCTTGATTTCTGATTTAATTTGTAGCTCAAGTTTCTTTAAATCCTCAGATTTTTGTTTCACATTGACTTCTGCTATTTGTCTATTTACTTCCTGATTAAACCCTTGAAATATAGGATAACTTAACGATAATCCAAAAGTAAACGCCCTTGTGTTAGTTAATTTATCAAACCTATCACCATTTAAGTTATAATTACTAAACGCTGTTAATGATGGGAAATATAAATTTTTCTTTGCAATACTTAACTTAATTTGATTGATTTCTATCTGTTTAAGTGCGATTTTATAATCGTAGCGATTTGCAACAGCTTTCTTGGTTAATGATTCAATATCACGATAATATGTAAGCATTTCTGCAAGTTCTTTGAGTGTATAATTTATATAAACCTCCTCTGTATTAACCTGAATTTCCTTATTTACATCATCATACATTGCATATAATAACTCAACTTTTGCTTTCTTAAGATCATTGCGAGATTGTTCCAGCGTGAGTTCATCCTGAGCAACCTGAACATCCTGTTTGTAGACATCAGACATCGTTTTTTTCCCAACATTAACATATTCCTTAATTTTATTTAATTGTGCAATAGAACTATTTAGTGTTTCTTCATTGGCAACAACAATTCTCTCTTTTTTGAGAACATCAAAATATCGGGAATATACATTAATAACGATATCATATTTTAATTTCTCAAGATTAAGTTTTATTGAAGTCTCATTTTGTTTTTCAAGAGTTATATTCTCATAATTAGCAAATCCATTAAAAAGTGTTACTTGAGAACTTATACCTACACTCACATTGTCCTGAGTTCTGCTCTGATCACCAATAAAAATTGGGATACCGTTCTGGTAAACAATGCCACCTTTCGAAAAAGTATTGTTTCTCGACCATCCTCCTGTTACATTTAAAGAAGGAAACAAATCACCCTGAACATTTTTTATATTATAACTTTGTATAGTCAGATTGTTTTGTTGTGCAATAATATCAGGATTATTTTGAAGGGCAGTTTTTATTGCAGTATTCAAATCAACAACAGGTTGAGCATATATTGAGCCTGAAAATAAAAATAAAAAAACAAGTAAAACTATTTTTTTCATTGCTTTGTTTTTATATTATAAACGTTTAAAACTATAAAATGTTTCATTCAATAAATATGCAAAAATGATTTTTACTTTGTAAATTGTTCAAAATTGGTTTATTTTAGAATTAAACATCATTTATTAATATGGTATTCGTTAGTCGAAAGGAACATTTTTCCGCTTCTCACACTTTAGCTTCTGATAATTTATCTAAGGAACAAAACCAGCTGCTGTTTGGGAAATGTAGTAACATTCATGGTCATAATTATTATCTTGAGGTTACACTTGTTGGTACACCTGATGAAATTACAGGCTATGTATTTGATTTAAAAGAGTTAAAAGATATTATCAAAACAGAGATTCTTGATAAAGTTGACCATCAGAATCTTAACTCAATCCCAATGTTTAAAGGAATAGTTCCCACAGCTGAAAATATTGCTATCATTTTTTATAATATACTTGAGCCAAAACTTAAAAGACCCAATGCAAGACTTCATTCAGTCAAAATTTACGAAACTGAAAAAAACTCAGTTACTTATATCTCTGACAAACTATGACTAAAAATCAACTCAAAGCATTAGCAAAATTAAAACTGAAGAAATATCGTGAAGAAGAAAAAAAATTTATTATTGAAGGTGAACACATTATAACAGAATGCATAAAATCACCTATATATAGAAATTTAATAACTGATATTATTGTTGCTGATAAATATCAATCATTTTCTATTATAAATAAAATACAGAACTACAATATACATTATGTTTCTAAAAAAGATCTCCAAAAGCTATCCGATACTGTAACACCTCAAGGTATTGCAGCTATTGTGAAGTTTCCTCACATACAAAGACCACTTAATAGAAATATCATTATTGCACTTGAAGAAATTAAAGATCCTGGGAACTTAGGTACAATTTTCAGAATTGCACATTGGTTTGGATATTATGATATGCTCATCAGTAGTTCAACAGTTGATTATTTTAATCCTAAAGTTATTAGAGCTTCTCAAGGCTCTATTTTCTATATAAACTTTCATAAAGAAAATGACTTTTATAAAGTACTCGATGAGCTTTATTGTAACGGCTTTGAAATACTTTTAACAGTACCACGTAATGGACAGTTTTTACAGGAAATTAAATTTTTAAAAGACAGAAAATATATTTTAGTACTCGGTAATGAAGCAAATGGTATTTCAAATCAACTTCTAAAAGAAACAAAATACAAAAAAATTACAATCAAAGGATATTCTGATTGTGAATCTCTTAATGTAACAACTGCAGCTTCAATTTTATTATATGAAATAAGAAAACAAATACCACAGATATAAATCTATTTTTTATGGTACTATTACCGCACGATATCTTATAGTATTTTCACGTACTTTCTTAATTGCATCATTTACATCTTTTAAAGAAAAGGTTTCTGTAATTGGTTCAATATTAAAATCATTTGCTATTCTTAACATTTCATTCATTACAGCTCTACCTCCAATTGGGCTTGCTGTTATTTTCCTTCGACGTGAAAGCAATGAAAATAAATCAATGTTTATTGGTTTATCAAATAATCCTACAAAAGTTAAAGTTCCATCTGTTGAAAGCAATCTAATATATTTACCCCAATCAAGATTTGTAGGGACAGTACTTATTATGATGTCAAGTGGTTTCTTAGTTTCAATTTTACTTTTATCTTTTGTAATAACAACTTCACTTGCTCCCATCTTTGTTGCAAATTCAGCTTTATCATTGGAAGTTGTAAATGCTGTAACTTTGTTTCCAAGTTTTGCAGCAAATTGAATAGCAAGATGTCCCAGACCCCCTGTGCCTATAACACCGATTCTTTGACCTGACTTCATACCAGCATGTTTCAAAGCCGAGTATACAGTAATTCCACCACACAATAGAGGACCGGCTTTCATTTTATCTAAATCAGGAGGAAGAACAAAACAAAAACGGCTATCTATAATAAGGTAATCTGCAAAACCACCATATCCATCTGTAATGACACCCTTAGCAGAAGAACAAACATTTTCATTACCATTTATACAATCTTCACATTGTAAACAGGCTGATCTTTGCCACCCAACACCAACAATATCTGAAACTTTTATATGGCTGACACCAGAACCAACTTCAACTACTTCACCTACAATTTCATGACCCGGTACCATCGGATACTTAACAGGGAAAAAACCGTCTATCGCATGAATATCACTATGACATAATCCACAAGAAATAACTTTGATTATACAATCATTTTGACCCAACTCATCTATACCATATTTAAACTGATTTAAAGATTCGCCTTTTTTATAGGCTGCCATTGCATTTACATTCATAAACTCTAATATTTTAGTTATTAAAAAAAGAGACAATATAGTTTTACACTATACTGCCTCAAAATATTTATAAAATTAATTATTTAACAAGCATCATTTTTTTAACATCTGTAAATCCTTCAGCTTCAAACTTATAAAAATAAATCCCAGCTGCTAGGTTACCAGCATTAAACATTATGAAATTTTTACCAGGAGCAAGATTCACAAGATATTGACTTGTGATCTCTTTACCAAGCACATCAAAGACTGTTATTTTTGCATTACCAGCTTTTGCCATATAAAATTCTATTCTTGTTGTAGGATTAAAGGGATTCGGATAATTCTGTAAAAGTTCGTATTTATATGGCAAATTGTTTTCAACGATTCCTGCTGCAGGAGAAATAACGAGTGATGATGTTCTCTTATGAACTGGTGTTCCATTAGGACCTTTCGCAGTAACTGTTAAAAGATATGTTCCTGCTGTTACACCACCTGTTGCACTTACCGTTATAGGCAAAGAGCCAGGATAGGTAGTAAGTTTATTACCAGATGGTAAGGTAACATTTATTGTTCCCGAAGGAGGAGTTGGTGTAATAGCAGTAGTAATTATAACTGTATCTGTATATAGCTTAACAGTTGGTACCTGCATCATAAATGTTTTACTACCACTTAAACCATTTAGTGTATCAGAAGTGGGGACAAGCCGCATTCCAAAATCAGGGAAATATGCTCCGTAGCTGCCGTAATTATTATTTCTAAAGTCAGCCCATACTGCAAAGGCAACCTTTTTGTTAGAGTTGATAGCATCATAATCACCCTGATAAGCAGGTGGGCTACCAGATGAGGATAGTTTTATTTTAAACTTTGCATTTGTAAGACGTTGATTGGGAGCAAATGTATTACCACCATCAGTTGAATAGGTCGCATAAACATCCATACTATCACTTGTCGGACAGTATCTTGTATCATAGAATTTTATGTAAAGTTTTCCCGTATTAATATCACACCAAATAGCAGGGAAAAAAGAAAAGTTATCTTGAGGATTAACATCGTCATTCACTCTTTTGGTTACTGACCATGTCGAACCCTGATCTGTGGAATACTTCAGGAAAATATCTGATTTGTTACCATTTCCTGGCGGATCATTTGATGCCCATACAAGATACAATCTGCCACGATAAGGTCCCCAGCTATTATCTGCTGCAATCATAGGATAAGGCCTTGTCCTCATTCCACTTACAGTAGAACGTCCACTTATTTCCGTACCAATGTAGTTAGCAACCTGTAGTTGTGAAGTTTGAACAAAGTTTAATCCCCCATTTGTAGATTTGTAAAATGTGTAAATACCAGCTGAATTTGTACCTGAATGTGTAACAACATATACAACTCCTCCAGAAATATTTCCATTAGGACCAACAGCAACCATCATTCCTGGTAATGTTTGAGTCGAAAAAGTTGCCGTTTGTGTAAATGTTTGTCCAAAATCTGTGCTTCGAGCAAAATTTCCAGGAGTCATTGTATTATAAACATAGTTTGCATAAGGACCGTTTGTTTGGTCACAAGCCATCCAGTTTTTATCATTACCATTGACACCACTAACATTAGTAAATACCCAGCTTTGCCCATTATTTGTAGATTTAGCAATCCAGGTACCAGTTATCGGGCTCTGCATAGTCTGGTAATAAAGATTACCTAGACTATCGTAAGCAGTTACAGGATCTCCTGCCGCATTAGGAAAACTTGCATAAGCATTATTCCAATCATATCCATTCAAAGTATAATGTGAACCATTAATATTCCAGGCACTAAAAATCCATAATGGATTTAGTGGATTAATTGAAACATGACCCTCTGAATAGTCTACACCCATATCAAAATTATCATAATCACCAATTGTAATTACCCCCATTGGAATAAAGAGCCTTGGATTGTAATAATTAATTAGACCATAAGGAATATGGTCAACGTTGGGATTATCATACTGAGCAACAGCTGTCAAAGAAAAAGCTGTTATTATTGACAGTATGAAAAGGAAAATGTTCTTTTTCATTTTTCTTAGTTAGTTTGCTTACCAAATATTTTTAAATTAAACTAAATATAAGTTAAACAAGTTCAAAATGCAATATTGAAAGTGCAGCGTTAACGGCACGCAACCTATTACGTTCACGATTATTTCCAAAAAGATTCTTTATTGCATAAGCTTTTTTTTCATCTGAATAACCAATATATACAAGTCCCACTGGCTTTTCATCAGTTCCACCTGTAGGTCCTGCTATTCCCGTTATTGAAATACCTATATCAGTATTAAATTTCTTCCTAACATTAGTTGCCATCTCAATAGCTGTTTCCTCACTAACTGCACCATATTTATGAATTGCATCTGCATTTACACCAAGAATTTCTATTTTAGTAACATTTGAATATGAATTAATTCCTCCAATAAAAAAGCTCGAGCTTCCACTAAATTCTGTAAGTGCTGAAGCCAACATCCCAGAAGTACAGGATTCTGCAGTAGAAATAGTGAGTCCTTTTTTAACAAGTTGATTATGGACTATTTTATTAAGGGTATCATCATCAAAACCATAAATATATTTGCCAATTTTTTCAGTAACTTTTTTAATTAATTTACTCATTACTAAATCAGCATTTTCTTCGCTATCTGCTTTCACATCAATCCTTAATCTTACACCTGTTGCTGAAGGAAGAAATGCAAGTTTATTATTCTCGCCAATAATTGTTTTTACATCACCTATTAATTCTGCAAGGGCAGATTCTGTAATACCAGTAGTCAATATTGTTTTACTTTTCTGGTAATACCCCAACAAAGGAACTACCATCTCTTTTAGCATATGTAAAACTGAATCTGTAATCATCGGTTTCATCTCAAATGGAACACCTGGAAGTGAAATAAATATTTTGTTATTTTCTTCAATCCAGAAGCCAGGTGCTGTTCCGTTTTCATTCCATATAATTTTTGCTTTTGAAGGTACAAAAGCTTGTTCTTTGTTAATTTCCGGCATCTCCATCCCTCGGTTTTCAAACAACTTCTTAATATGTTCTAATACCGATTCATTAAGAATTAATTTATCATTGAAAAAATTCACTAATGTTGATTTTGTTATATCATCATGAGTGGGTCCTAAACCACCAGTCATTATAGTAACATTAAAGTTCTTGAGTGAATCTTCAAGTTCTAAAATTAGCTCTTCTCTTACATCACCAATTGTTACCATTCTATGAACAGGAATCCCAATATTATACAATTTTTGTGCAATAAAAGCCGCATTTGAATTTTCTATCTGTCCGAGAAGAAGCTCGTCTCCAATGGCAATAATCTTACTTTTTACCATATAGTAATCTTTAAAAATTTTAAAATTAAATTTAAAATTACTGATAAAATCCCCCCATAAACACCTGCCACAACATCATCCATCATTATTCCAAAAGCATTATTTATTTTATCAAAATAGGTTGATGGAAAAATCTTAACAACATCAAAAAACCTGAATCCTATAAATGCACCTATTAAACATTGTATATAATCACTTCCTACAGGTGAAAAAACAAGTGAAATAATGTATGCCACAAACATTCCTGCTACTTCATCAATGACAACAACTGATGGATCCTTTCCATATTTCCCTATAGCATCACCACTTACAAAAACACCAATCAAAAAACAAACAATGGCAATTATTAAAAGTGGAAAAACATCACTGAGATGAAAAAGAAAAATCAAAAACGCTGTAGCTAAACTTGCAACTGTTCCACTTGCATAAGGTGAAAAACCAAGTCCAAAAAATGATGATATTAAAAGAAATAACTTATTAACTTTATATTGGGGATTAACAATCTCCTTACGCTTTATCAATTTCATTTTTCAGATAGACTCGTTTTTGCACAAAGTAATCAATCCCAGTATAAATTGTTATAATTGTTATGAACAACATTAAAAGATAATTGGGAATAGAATTAAAAAAAACATTAACTTTAATTTCAAGGTCAGGATTATTTTGAAATTTAGGTAATATAATAAGAAATAAAATAGCAAAAATATATGTCATCTGAAAAAAAGTTTTCGCTTTAGCAATGAATGAAGTCTTTATAGTGATACCTCTTAATTCGTCATAAGATCGTAAAGCAGTAACAACAATATCTCTAAATCCAATTAAGACCACCATCCATAGTGGCATAATATTTTTAATATAGAATAATATAAATGCAAATGTTGTTAAAATCTTATCAGCCAAAGGGTCAATAAAAATCCCAACCCTACTAATAGTTTTATATTTTCTTGCATACCAACCATCATACCAATCTGTTAATACAGCTACAAAAAATATTACGAGTGATGTATTAAGATAAGTACAATTCCCTGATTTTTCACCTTCAAGAAACAAAATCAGGAAAAGGGGTGATAAAATAATTCTCAATATTGAAAGTACATTTGGAACTGTCATATCCAATTTTAAAATGGTGGTTCTTCTGAGTCTAATGCATCCTTATCATTAGTATCAGAAATTTCACCAATATTCGTTACTTCATTTTCTGGTATGTTGGTAACTTCATCAACTTCTGTTTGATTTAGAGGAACAGTCTCCTCATTTACAGGAGTCTCTTCAGTTACAGACTTTTTATCAAGAGCAATAAAATCTGTTGCGTTTATACGAGTAATCGAGATTTTTTCATTACCTTTTTCGTAAATAGAAGTGTTTAACTTTCCCTCAAGATAAACGTGAGAACCTTTTCTCAGAATTGTACTTGCAATCTCAGCTATTTTACCCCACATAATAATTTTATGCCACTGTGTCTTTTGTATACTCTCACCTTTTTCATTTTTATAGATCTCATTTGTTGCAAGATTAAATTTTAAGTAAGCAATGTTGTTAACTGTTCGGTTTAGTTCTATATTATTACCTATTCTGCCAATTAACATTACTTTGTTAAGATCTCGTGCCATTACTGTGTAATTAATTTATATAAAATTAGTTTATCTTTATACAATACAAAAAAATAACTTTTATCTGGTTCCTTTGAATAAAACAAAATATCAGTAATTGAACCTTTCTCAATTGAATCATTAATTTTTATCAACGACTCATAAGAGTTTTTTATCAGGTTGTATTCTACTATCTCTTCATTTGTTAGAATATATAAATAATTATTTAAAACAGAAACCCCTTTTATATTGGAATATGCTATATACTTAACATAAGTCCCAAAATTATCATAAACATAAATTGCCGATCTGCCTTTATCATATACATATAACATCATATTATTATTATCTGACAAAATCTTAACAGGTTGAATAAATGGGGGCTCTGCTGATTGAAAACCTCCAAATGAGGTGAATGGACTATAATTCTGCGTTTTATATACAACTATCCTTTTGTTTTCACCATCTAATACATACATATTAGAACCCAAAATTGTACTTGATAGAGGAGTATCAAATTTAAAACGTGAATCTATTGTCTCAGCATTTGTTAATATCGTTGCAATATACGAAAGATTCAAATCAAATCTTTGTATTCGATAGTTTTTACCATCACAAACATATATATCAAGTCCCGTAGAACAATCTACAAAAGTAGGACTGTCAAACTCACCAGCTGCCCAGCCTTTTCTTCCAACTCTCTTAACCTCTTTCAAATTAAAAGTAAATTTGATTAGCTCATTACTAAAGTTATCAAGAACATAAATATTCCCTTTCCCATCACCTGTAATAGAAATAGCATTCTGGAAACCCTCAACACGTCCTACTTCTATAATGTTTTGCTGTATACTCAAACTAAGTAACAGAAAAAATGCAGCTATCATTTGATAACTAAGTTAAATAAACTAAATATTGACTGCGGGAAAAAACCCAATACTATTGTACCAATTCCTAATAAAACAAGTGTGAATTGAGTTAATGGATCAATTTTTACTGTAACTTTCTCATCAGTTTCTTCATAAAACCACATTAGAACAATTATTCGTATATAATAGTACATTGCAATGACACTCATTAAAATTGCAACTATCGCAAGCCAAATTAAGTCAGCTTTAATTGCCGCATAAAATAGGTAGTATTTTCCAAAAAATCCAAATAATGGGGGCATTCCACCAAGAGAGAAAAGAAATATAGAAAGGTAAATTGTAAAGAGTGGATTTTTCCTATAAAATCCCCTATAGTCAGTTAGATTAAGATTCAGGTAATCTTTTCCCTCGTTACTTTTTTCAAGTACTCCTACAAGTATAAAAGCTCCGAGTTGAGCAAGGCTATAAGCAAAAAGATAAAATGGGATTGCTTTTGTAGCAAAACTATCCATTGAAGTTAAACCAACAAGTACAAAACCTGCACTTGAAATAGATGAATAAGCAAGAAGTCTTTTAATATTTGTTTGTGACAATGCAATTACATTACTGACAAACAAGGTTGCAATTGCAAGCAATGCAAAAAGATTTTTATAATCAGGGATCCCCATATCTACAAAAATCCCCACAAGAAAACTTGTAGCTGCAATTTTGCCAGAAGTTGAAAAAAGTCCTGTAACAACAGTTGGAGCGCCTTCATAAACATCAGGTATCCACATATGAAAAGGAAAGATACCAATTTTAAAAAGCATACCGATGAACAAAAAACCTGTCCCAACCAAAAAAACAGGCTGTCTGAAAATAACATTATGTGTTAAAATTTTTGAGATATTCGTTTCTCCAGTCATACCAAAAATGAGAGCAATCCCAAATAACAGGAAACCTGTCATAAAGGCTCCCATTAAAAAATACTTCAAGGCAGACTCATTGGATTTTATAGTTTTGCGGAAAAAACCAGCAAGAATATAAAAGCTAATTGACATTGTTTCAATTCCCAGAAATACCAATAACAAATCGTTTGCAAATATCAATACAAGCATACCAAGCAAAGCAAACATAACGACAAGGTAATATTCAAAGAAATTTGAGGAGTATTTTTGCAAGTATTGATATGATACAAGTATCGTAAACAGAGTCATAAGAAATGCAAGTGTGCTAAAAAACACCGTAACATTGGTAATCTTTAAAGATTCACCAAGTATAAATACTTCTTTATCAATTAAATAAAAGTTTGAAAATAAACCAACTAAAAGTACAAGCACAGAACAACCATATTGAATAATTTTGTTTTTGATAATCAAAAACACAAGCAAAGTAATGATAATTCCTGCAAAAACTACAATAAAAGGTAAAAGATAACGCAGCTCAGTTAGTTGTATCATAGATGTTTTTTCGTGTTTTACTTAAGTATAAAATCAATAACAGGAATGCAAGCAGTGCTCCGGCACTGTCAGCAAACCAATCGTATAAATCGCTTGTTCTGTTTGGGACAAAATATTGATGAAATTCATCAAGCAAGCCATATAAAATCGTGAATGTCAAAGATGCTAATATAAAATATCTTGACAAAATTGTAAATCTTTTCAAGTGCTTCAGTGACCATACAAAACAAAAAAACAAAACAAAAAATAAAATTATGTGGATTAACTTATCTTCAAAAGTAAAACTTAAGTCTGGAAATTTATCCGATGGTATTGAGGAAAGGATAAAAATTCCTACTAACATTAACCACAATGGCAAATGATATTTTACAAACTCAAGCATTTTCATTCATCAGCCGTTTTTTTATTTGAGGAATTACAGCAATTAAATCTGATGCCAGTGTTGAACTTTGTCCATTAAGTTCGTATAAATAGTCCCCACATAACGAGTGAATTCCCACTCCTGCTATTGCAGAATCCAGTGCATTTTGTAAATTAGCATAGATTGCGGCAATAATACCACTTAATACATCTCCGCTACCTACAGTAGCAAGATTTTCATGACCAAATGGATTTATATATACACCTGTACCATCAGTTATTATTGTGGGTGAACCTTTTAAAACAAGTAAAACATCATATTTTCCTGCAAATTCCCTTGCTATTTCAATAATATTACTTTTAAGTTCCTGAATTGACAAACCTATTAAATTTGCAAATTCACCGTGATGTGGAGTTAAAATTATTTTTCTATCCCTTGATTTCAAAACATCAAGATTCCCTTTTAATGCAAATATTCCATCTGCATCTACAACAAATTTTTTTTCTATATATTGTTTTAACAATTGCCTTATCAACACCATTGTTTCCTGTTCACGTCCTATACCGGGACCCATTAGAACAATATCAGCCCAATCTATTTTTTCTTTTGATACATCGAATGTTTTCATTGAAAATGTTTTTCCTGAAGTTTCAGGCAAAGGGAAAGTTATTACTTCTGTTGTTTTTTCTTCAAGAATAGTATTTAATGATTCTGGTATTCCAAGGATTACAGCTCCTGCACCCATTCTTAAACACGAGACACTGCAAAGATAAGCAGCACCAGTAAATCCTCTTGAACCAGCAAGTACAAACACCTTACCATTTTTGTATTTATTTGATATAACACTTCTAAGTGGAATATGATTGCTTATATCGGGAAGTTCTAATTCATATATTTTATAAATATTTCTATTTTCAAATTCCTCTACTGGAATACCAATATCAACAACAACAAGTTTCCCACTTGCAACTTTTCCTTCTTCAAACAGTGAATTAATTTTTTTAACCCCCATTGTTATTGTATAATCTGCTCTCAGTACCTTATCACATCCTGTATAGTGAGCCAAACCACTTGGGGTATCCACTGCGACCACAATTTTATTTTTAAGTGAATTTAGAAATTCAAAAATATCCTTCAAACGTTTCTCAAGTTCTCCTTTAAAACCAATCCCAAAAATACCATCTATAATCAATATTCTATCTTTTCTGTCCTCAAAATAAGTTTTTAAAGTAGATTCAGAATCAACCTTGATAAACCTGATAAAATGTTTCTTAATAAAATATTTGCAAATGTTGTAATTAATAAGACAGTCACCTTTAAAATCAACATCATCATAAAACATCATTATATCCGTTTCAATATTACTCATTGCTAAAAATCGGCTTATCACAAAACTATCTCCGGCATTATTACCCTTCCCTGCCAGAATCACAACTTTATTAATGGAATGTTTTTTTATTAAATCAAGGATAAATAACGCAGCATTTTTACCAGCATTTTCCATTAATATAATAGATGGAATACCAAGAGACTCAATGATGTCTTTTTCTATTTCTAAAACTTTATCGTTATAAAAAACACTTTTCATAGTTTAACTTATTGCTTTTCTGATTTTCATTAGTTCACCTGCCTTATCAGTTGACCTGAAAATTGAAGCACCACTAACAAGAATATCTGCCCCTGCTTGAGCAATTTCCTTTGCATTTTCACTTCCTATACCCCCATCAACCTCAATTAAAAATTTACTTTTCCTTTCAATTCTCAAAGCATCAAGAGTTGAAATCTTTTGCAACACATAACTAATGAATTTTTGCCCACCAAATCCGGGATTTACACTCATTAACAATACAAAATCAAGATTATCAATAATATCAATTAAAACATCAACAGGTGTTGCAGGATTCAATGCTATTCCAGCTTTTACATTAAATGATTTTATATAATTTACAATTCTGTCAAGATGATAATTGTTTTCATAATGTACAGAAATGTAGTCAGCACCAGCATTAACAAACTCTGAAATGAAATGTTCGGGATGATCTATCATTAGATGTACATCAAGTGGTAAGCGTGTAATTTTATCAACAGTTTTTACTATGTAAGGACCATAACTTATGTTTGGAACAAAATGACCATCCATAATATCACAATGGATCATATCTGCTCCTGCAACTTCTATTTCTCTAATTTCCTCACTTAACTTACTAAAATCTGCTGATAATATAGAAGGACAAATTTTTTTTGACATTTTTTATTAATTTGTGTTTTTCTTATCTTTTGTTGTTGGTGGAACTTTAGGGGTTTCAGTTTTCTTTTTTGTATCTGTTTCCTTCTTGGGTTCTTTTACAGGGGTTTTTTCTGTAGGATGTTTATCTTTATCATCTTTAGACTTATCAATTGGCTGATTATGAATATCCTTATCTTTTTGCTTTACATCCTGTTGAGATTTTTCATCCTTATCCTTCTCTTTTGCGCGTTTCTGGTCAATATCCTCCTGCCCCTCGTTTTTCAGACTTTCCTCAATTTTTGTTACATCAATACTTTTTTTCTTTGATACAATAACATCTATAGCAGTATTTTCCTTAGCAGATTTATCCTTTAAAGGATACTGATCTATAATCACCCCAACAGGTTTATCGCTCGGCTGATAAGTAATTTTACCCAATTGTAGTTTCTTTTCAGCAAGTATCTTTTTCGCTTCATCAACTTTCTTTCCTATCAAATCTGGAATGATAATATCTCCAATTTGAGGACCGTTGCTTACAATCAAATCAATTTTAGTTGACTTCTTTACTTTACTGCCGGGTTGTTGTACCTGACGAATTATAACATCTTCAGGAAATTCATTAGAAAACTGCTTAACTACTTCTCCAACTTGTAAATTTCTTTGCTCGAGAGTAAATTTAGCATCCCGCAAAGACCTTCCAACTAATTTTGGTACTTCTATCAATTGCTCCCCGCCACAGATTACAACATAAACTCTTCTCCCATATTTTACCATTTCATCTGGTGCTGGTGTTTGTTCAAGTACCTGACCAAAAGGTTTACTCTCATCATATCTGATATTACCCTGTTTTAACTCAAGACCTGCTGACTCAAGAACCTTTTTAGCTTCTTCATATTTTAGTCCCACAACGTTTGGCACTTTTACAAGTACGGAGTGTCGTACATACCAGGGCATCAGAACATTGTTAAAAAGAATAATTATGACTATAACGATACCAAAAATTATTGTGAGTTTTTTCCACATTAGATAAAATCTAACTAACTTAAATCAAAAATAAAATCATATAATCATGAGCCTTTATGCTCTTTTTAATTTGCTTTATGAATTTTAAAAACCTAAATTTTAAATACTTTTTTCAAAAAAACTATACTTCCACAACTTTAAGCAAAATTTAAAAATACTCTCCTTTAGTAGAAACTCTAAATTTCAGAAATGATAATTACATTTTGACTTATTACTATCCTATCTGCTTTTTACAGTATCAATAACTATTAAATTGATATTTATTATTTGTAGAATCAATGTCCGGTATGTAAGGATTTCCAAGAGTAATTGCAACCGGCTTCATATTACCCAAATCAATAAGATATTCTTTGATATTATTATTTTCCCAGACTTCCGGAGTATCGGTAACTAAAATAGTTTTGTCTGAATCAATTTCTATTGTTAGGTATACAGGCAATGGGAAACCACCTTTATTTAAAACCTTTAATTTAATTATTCCATTATTTAAAGTTACATCTTTAATCTCAAGGTCAGAAACGTTATACTCCAAAAAACATTTTTGCCAGAACCAGCTGAGATTTTTCCCTGATGAATTTTCAATAATATTAAAGAAATCATAAGGGGTAGGATGTTTACCATTCCATACATTAATATAGGTTTGTAAAGATGACTTGAATTTAATTTCTCCCAATATTTGTTCAAGCAAGTCATAAACGAGAGCAGTTTTGCTATAAGAATTATGTCTATAGGAAGGCGCGCGCAATACAGAAGAAACTGCAAGTAAGGGAAAATCATAAAAAGTACCTGCATACATAAGATAATTTTTAACATTCCGTTGTCTCACATCATATTGAGAGTTATAAGATTTCTCTGGATTCTGTCTCCCAAGTCTTGTTTGAAATTCCATCGGTAAAAAAACAGCCCACCCTTCATCCATCCATGCATACTTTCTCTCATTTATTCCCATATAAAATGGAAAGTATGTATGTGAAATTTCGTGAGCAGTTAAAAACACTGTTGATTCCCAGCTTTCTGTAGTACCATCATTAACCATCATTGGATATTCCATTCCACCTTCTCCGTTAAATACAGTCATAGATGGATAAGGAAACTCAACTGCAGGCATTTCATTAGAAAGATATTGTATTACCTTTGAAGCAATATCAACTACATACTTATACCAGTATGAATCAGATTTATATGCCACATTTATTGTTACTTTTTTCCCATTAGAGAGTTCTACAAAGTTACGATCCCACAAGTAATGGTCACTTAAAGAGAACACAAAATCAGGGACATTAAATGCTTCAAACTTCCACTCAAAACGTTCGGGATTATTAGTAATCCGATCCATTACAGACAAATCGTTACGGGTTATCAAATTTTTCTCAGAAGAGTTGTATCTTTCAAGAAAGCTGTTTGTAAAAACTTCATCTGGATTTTTAAGAATTCCTGTAGCCCAAACAATAACATTAGGTTGATTTGTTTTAATTTTGACATTGTAATCATTGAAGTCATTATAAAATTCAACCTGCCCTTTGTAATCTGTTTTATCCCAGCCATCAATATCATCATAAACACTTATCTGCGGATACCAGTATGCAATCATCATAGATGTTGAATCGTAAGCTCCCATTCTTGGAAAGTTTTCTCCGGGTATTTTAAACTCCCACTCAATTTTTAGTTCAGCTGTTGAGTGAGCTTTTATTGGTGAATTAAGTTTAATATACATATTAGTCCCTGTTCTCTTTACAATGTTATTATCCGTAGCATCGTATAATTGATTGTCTATTTCAAGGCTTTTTATAACCATTCCTTTAGTAAAATCTTTTTCTGTTATTTCCCAGTCACGTGATTTTCCGGCAATTGCAAAATCTTGATATGTTCTTATAACTATTAAAGATAAATCATCAGGACTATTGTTGTAATAAAAGATTTGTTCTTTACCTTTTAGGGAATGTGTTTTTAAATCAACAAATGCTTCTATCTGATATGATGACTTATTTTGCCAATAATTCACTCCTGGGTAACCGTTGGTTGTTCTTGTACCATTTATTATAGCATTTTTAATTTCAATCGGGATAAAATTTAACGTTTGTGAGACAGCTTCAATACTCAAAAGCAAGATAAACAAAAAAATTAAACCTTTACTAATTTTAATGTGATTTTTGACCATTTTAGTAACATTTTAAAATTAAATTTAAAATATAGATTTTAATTTTTTAATTAAAAGTTATTAATAATAACATTTTAATTTTAGCTTAAAATAATGGTGATATATTCTAAATGAAACGGAAATATAATTTCATAAAAAAGAAACTAAACATACTAAAATTAAAATAAACCTAAACACAACAACCATTTTAGGCTTTTGAGTTCAGAGATTGAAATTGAAACTTGTTGCGATTTCCCTGTTAGTTACAAGTTTGAACCTTATTCACTCCAACTTGAGTATTTTAGTAAAAAAATA
>Ga0272448_1000965_pt1 | contig 40840 bp, 45 predicted proteins | sample YNPCB0191_FD_202220 | JGI IMG/M metagenome (GOLD analysis project Ga0272448, IMG submission 202220) | Hot spring sediment microbial communities from Yellowstone National Park, WY, United States - YNP-CB-019-1 | ecosystem: Environmental > Aquatic > Thermal springs > Hot (42-90C) > Sediment...
TCTGAAACTCCTTTTAATTTTTCATCTGAATCTTCAATCCCTCGCCATTTTTTAAACCATTCCCAAGAAGCAGAAATTGTTCCATACTTTGCTTCAACCAAATCCGAAATTGCCAAAATCTGATTATATTTAAAAATTTCTGGAATATCTTTTTTATAATCTTGCAATTGCTGATAAGCGGTTTGAATCGTTGCTTCTTCAATAGTTGGATTTTTTAACTCAAAAATTGCGATCGGCACACCATTTATAAAAACAACAACATCTGGCCTTCTTACTTTTTCAACTCCTTGAACAGTAAATTGATTAACAACTAAAAATTCATTATTTAGCGGATCTTCAAAATCAATTACCTTTACAAACTTTCCTCGCAAACTTTTATTTTCATCTTCAACATCAACTTTTATTCCATTTCTTAACATCTCGTAAACTTCTTTATTAGCAATTTCTAAATTAGGATATTCAATTTTCTTTAATTTATAAATCGCTTCATCAATCGCTTTTTCCGGCAAATCAGGATTTAATCTTTTTAAAGCACTTTTCAATCTCTTTTCCAAAATCACATCTTTAAAATCTCTTTCAACCAAAATTCCACCCGGCGAAATCTCCGGCCCAAATTTATACTCATACCCAAGCTGTTTAAACCAGTCAATAACTGGTTGTTCGGCTAAATTTTGTTCGTTAAGATTCATAATTTTAGTTAATAACTAAAAACTAATAATGAAAAATTATTCTTGCTTTCTTTTTGATGTTTTAACACTTGAAACAAGTATTTTAACTAATTCTTCGCAATCACTATTTAATGATTTAAACATCATATTATTAATATAACCCCCTTCTTTTAAAATTTCCAACCAATAAATTGTTTCATTTGCTTCTTTTAAAGCAATATTCATTTTATTAATAAAATCAGCCTTTGATTGTCCAAATTCCGCCTCTCTTATTAAAGCACCAATAGCCGTTCCCGATTTCAAAATTTGTTTACTCAAAACAAATTCTTTCTTTTCTTTAGTCAAAAACTGATAAAGCTTTACAATCCTTATCGCAAAATTATAACTTTTAACCTTTAAAATACTTTCCTTCATAAATTTTATTTTTAATTCTTCATTCTTCACTATTAAAGTTTATCTAAACATTCATTACCCACCTTTAACTATTAACTATTCACTTTTAACTATTCACTATTAACTAAAATTTCCCCGCTCATTAATTTTGGCAAAAGCAAATCGCGGAGCTCAGCTAATTTTTGGTTTTCTTTTCTTATTTCATCGACCTTTTCAATTATTGGTTGGATTTTTTCACTATATTCTATAGCCAATTTTTGGGGTGGAATTACAAATTTTTGATTGGCAAATTCCGGCCAATGGCCTTTATAATCGCTCATTTTGATTTTATCTTTTGTTAGATAAAAAACAAAAGTTGTAGGATAACCATTTGTTCCAACATATGGAATAACATTTTGGATGCAAGAAAAATCAAAAGTGACTAGACGATAATAGCAAGTATGATTTGAAAAAACAGCAACTGGAGTTTGAGGATTTGCTTTTACGCTCGGTTCTTCATTATGAAACCCTATTATACCTGATTGGCCTTGATCTAATATCGGTACTTTTCCTGTTGGCAAGGCTGTTTTATTATTATATCTTTTGCTAACCGATAATCTTTTTATAATCTCCATAATATTTTTTACTTCCCACCCCTCCGGAATTTTTCCTAATTCTGAATCAACAAATTTTCCTCCTGCATCTCTATATCCTAAATTTTTCACTTTTAACTTTTCGTTTTTAACTTCAAATTCAACTGGAAAGTTGAATTTGATGAACCACTCTTTAAAAACCCCCTGCGCCATCTCCTCCAAAATTTTAATAATTTTATTATTAACCTCAATCTTATCATCAAAAGCAGAAAGAATATCAGCAATCCGTTTTTGCTCGTTAATATCTTCGGGGATTAAAAGCTCAAAATCTGCAAACTTTGATTTTGAAATATTTGTATAAACAGAACCACTATATTTTAATAATCTTGGTTTTGCATGCTTCAAAGAATAATATAAAAATTCTGGAATTATTTTATTCTCATCACAAATCACAGAGTTAATTTGTTGATTAGTAAAACTTTCTTTTACCGTAATTCCAATTTCTCCAACTGTAGCCAAACATGACACAACTACTGCCTTAGGAGGTATTTTTAAATTTTTCATTATTTTTGCTCCTTTTTTAGAAATCGTTCGTTCAGTTTTTTCAATATATTTTTGATCTTTCATATCCGGAATAGTGATAAACGGATATTGACCGCCGAAATTTTCCGAATCTGCGGTAGGCGGCGTTTTACCGGTAATAATTTTTCCGATTTCCCCCAACCTCACCTTCTCCCATCCTTTGGGTAAATTGTTATTTTGTGTTGCTATCACCATAAAAATTTTTATTTTCGTTTTATTAAAATCCATTTATCGTTTTCTTTTTTCAAGTATCAGCTAGTTTATAATTAACTTTATCTTTATGAATTATTTTAATTAACATTTCAGTTTTATTAATAACTTCATTTAGCAAATTTATATCAATTTCTTCCCACTCAAAAATTTTATTTCTCTTTGGTTTCAAAGCTAAAATTTTGCCCTTTTCATTCTCGCTATTAGATATTGTCCATAAAGAATGAATAATTTTATTCCTTTTTTCATTTAATTCATAAAGATCATTTATTAGAGCTTTGTATAATTGAGTGTCTTCTTGTTCAATTAAATTATTTTTAATAACTAAATCAATCATCATAGCTAAAGCGTCAATAGTTTCTTTTGCGGTGTAATTTTTTACTAAAATTTCTGCTTGATCAGTAAGACCAGATAAAGGAATTAATTTCACATACTTTATAGCATAAATCAAACATTCAAATTTAGTAATAAATTCTCCTAATTTTTGATATAAAATTTTAATATTTTGCTTATTTTTCATTTGAATTTTATTTGTAACTTTTCACTTTTCATTTTTAACTTTAAATTTATTATACCTCTCCCAACTTCACCTTCCGCCAAGTTTTGGATAAATTATTATTTAATTGTAAATTTTTGCTATTCATTATTTTTGTTTAAATCAAGTAAATAATTTTACAATTTGTAAGAAAAAGCTTGTTGCCAAACACAAAATCCCTAAATAACTTATTTTTTTATATGTTGACGCTTGTTTCTCTTCTTTTTCATCTTTATATAAAACCAAATGAACCCACCCTTCGGGATCAACGTTAGGAGGAAAACCAAAAAAGAAAATTAGCAGTGAACCAATAAATCCTAATAATGCGCTCCAAAAATCTATATTAAAAAATAAATTATTAAAGATCATAATTTAAAATTGTCTTGAACCTTCCTTAAATCCTGCCAAGAATATAATTTGACTTTTCCGGATTTATTAACAGAAAAAACATAAAGACAAACTTTTCTTGCAAACTGCCATGGAATACGACGAATCGCAATATTTGCGCTTGTTTCTGGTAGACCCAAACCATAATTATAAGCATGACGAGCATCAACAACTTTCATTCTTGTTACAATCTGACCGAGAGAATAAACAAAAGCAACTTCTGAAACTTGGCGAGCTGATTTAGATTTTGACTCTCCTTTTGTTTCAATAAAAAAATAACGAGAATGATACGGAGTTATATTATCTCTAACCTGAATATCTACGCCTTGTTCATGAGTTTCTTTTTCCTTATACTGGAAACCCCAGCCATTACGAAAAAGCCAATCGCGAATAGCCCGACGAACAAACCTTTCATCTATAATTTTTTTATTTTTAACTTGTAATTTTGACTTTTGCATTTTCATTTTTAATATTTTTTATTTGTTTATTTTTTGAGTGCTAGCATCGTTATAGTTTTATAGTTATGTTCGTCTATTAATTTCGCCGTGGTTCTTTCTTTTAAATCTTTTACATAAAAAAATTTCTGTTGCATTAATTTTAAAAAATTTAAATAATCATTCTCATCGCCTTTTTTAAATCCGTAATAGCTCCTAATATAGCCGTCCCACATTACAAAGATTTTAGGGAAAAGTATATGTAAAACCTTAGATGCTCCTGTTTTTTGAATTCCTTTCATTCCAGATAACAACTTGAAAGATTTTTTGATCTCTTTTGAATATTTATCAAAATTTATATTTTTAAAATCCTCTTTTTGTAGAAGTTTCAAAATTGATCTCACTTTTTTAATTATTTTTATAAATTCATCTAAATTAAATCCTCTTACTGCGTAACGAAAAGAGGCAAAATTCCAGGTTGCTAACATAAGTAACAGAGCTTCGATCTCAAATCCCTTGTTTTTTAATTTAAGAAACATTGGGTAAAATCCCCATCTTAATTCTTTTGTGGTAAATTTTTTTAATTTTGCCTTTTTCATTTTAATTTTTTACTTTTCACTCTTCATTTTTAATTTATTCTGCCTGTGGATAACTTCTTGCTTGACATAATTTTTTGTGCTATACTATCTTTGGTGCTTGGAGGGCTTTGGCCCTGTCACGGCTATCCAAGCTGTAACCAAGCGCCATCAATACTACATTCAGAGCAGTCCGCTTAACGAAACGTGCGAAGTTCGCACTTCCTTAAGTGGATAGTTATAGCGGATTGCTCCGAGTGTAGTATTTTTTATTACAAATATCTTGAATTTTGCCGATTTTATTTTTAATTATTGCATACCACTTCCAATTATTTCTTTCAAAAACTTGAAAAACAGCATAAGCAACATAATCAGCAACTTGCAATCCTCCATGTTTGTAATGCGGATTATGCTGATAATTTATTGAAACTTTTGCTTCTATATTTGGATGATTGTTTAAATAATTAAGGCGAATGCGCTCAACTTCAACTTCTAATTCCTGTCGCAATTTTAATTTACTATCTTTGCGAGAAAAAATAATTTCCGTATCTTCTGCTTGATGACAAAGATTTTTTAAAAGATGCCCCGCCATAATTCCATATAATCTACCGGGATTTCTTTTTAACGTTTCGTAGCATTTTAATTTTTCAACAACCAAAACATCTATTTTAATATCAAGTGAGTTAATAAAATTATAAAAGCGTTCTTTAACTTCCGAATAATCAGTTTGAGCATGAAAGCTATCTAAAGCATAAGCAGGAGAAAAAATACTAATGAGCGCTTTATCTTTTAGTAAACCTGCCTTAAAATCAGTAATTTGTTGTTGAAGCAAAAGTTGGTCTTTGCATCGTATAGCTGCCAAAACTAAAAACTTTGTTGCTTTGCCTATTTGAACTAAATTTACACCTTTGGCAGAATAAACTTCTGGCTTTCCTGACTCATCAATAAAAATGTAATTTATTGATTTTGACATACTATTAAAAATTTATCTTTTTTAAATTTTCTCTTATTTTTTCCTCTAATTCACGGCCTTGTTTGAAATATTCTTCTAATTCTGATGTTAATTTTTTCATTTTTTCTCCAAAAGGGATGCCATCGTCTGGCGGCGGTGTGACGCCAACATATCTTCCTGGAGTTAAAACATAACCATTTTTTCTGATTTCTTCTAAAATTACTGATTTGCAAAATCCGGGGATGTCTTCGTATTTGCCAAACCCTTCTTCTCCGCGCCAAGCTCGAACAGTATTAGCAATTTTTTGGATTTGTTTATCTGTAAACGTTACTTGTTTCCTTGATCCTGGTACTGGTTCGTAAATTTCCTTCGCATCGATAAATAAAGTTTCGCCTGTTCTATTTCTAAACCTTCCGTTCTTTTTGTTTTTGGTTAAAAACCATAAAGAAACCGGAAGTGCAACATTGTAAAAAAGTTTTGGCGGGCAAGCGATGATTACATCAACTAAATCATCTTCAATAATTTTTTTCCTAATCTCTCCTTCTTTATGACCTGCCGCTAAAGCGCCGTTTGCCATAACAAAACCCGCCATTCCATTTGGGGCTAAATGATAAATAAAATGTTGGATCCACATAAAATTAGCATTAGTTGCTGGAGGTGTTCCATACTTTAATCGCGGATCTTTATCTGATAATCTTTTAGGATCCCAGTCGGCATTAAATGGAGGATTAGATAAAACAAAATCAAATCTAAAATCAGAAAATTTATTATCATAATAAGAATTGCCTTGTTCTATACGCCCGTCAATTCCTCGCAAAGCCAAATTCATTTTGCACAAGCGCCAGGTGTTTATATTTAATTCTTGACCATAAAAAGAGATTTTTGTGGGGTCATTTTGATGAATTCTTAAAAACTCTCCCGATTGAACAAACATTCCACCTGAGCCGCAAGCCGGATCAAAAACTCGCGCGCCTTCATATGGCTCCAAAATTTCAACCAAAAGTTTAACAATTGAACGCGGGGTATAAAATTCTCCTGCTTTTTTACCTTCTTGTGAGGCAAATTGTCCCAAAAAATATTCATAAACTCTTCCTAAAATATCTCTTTCATTATCTCTATTATGATCAAATTTTATTTTTGAAAATAAATTAATAAGTTCACCAAGACTATGACTTTCAACTGGTGTCCGGGAATAAACTTTAAGTAATATACCTTTAAGAGACGGGTTTTCTTCTTCTATTGCTTCAAGCGCTTCGTCTATATATCTGCCTATATCATGATGCATTGTATGTTTTTGCAAATAATCCCAGCGCGCTTTTTCAGGAATATAAAAAATACCCTTGGCGCGATAAGGGTCTTTTTGTTCTACATAATATTTTCTTGAGGATTCATCGCGAATAAATGAAGCGCTTTTTGGATCAGAAACTGATTTTTCTAAATCATCTTTTCTTTGATAAAAAGAATCGGAGACGTATTTTAGAAAAATTAATCCTAAAACAATATATTTATACTCGCCCGGATCAATATTTCCTCTTAACTTATCTGCTGCTTTCCAAAGTTCCTTTTCAAAATCCAAATCTTTTGAAGGTTTTTGGCTAAGGTTTATAACTTGCTCTGTTGTTTCTTTTTGAACTTTTTTAATTCTTTCTTTTATATCCTCAGGTAATGTTTCAATATCATATAAAAAACCAGCGCCAACTTTTTTGATTTTAACACCTGAAGCATCTTTTAATTGCTTTTGAATTGCCTGTCTTGTTACACCTAAAATCCGCGCTAAATCTGAGGTTGAAATATATTTATCTTTTTCCATTATTTTCATTTTAATAAAATAAAAATAGTTGTCAATTGACAACCTATGTCATAGGAGTTTCATTTTCTTTAAAACTAAAAAACTTGTTTTTTTCTACAATTATGCGGTCATATGCGGTCAATTAATTTTATTTCTAAAATTTTGCCGGTTTCTGTTAATCTTTTAATCTTTTTTTGACTAATTTTTCTCTGTGTCTTTCATCAATACGCTATTGGCTGGGCATTTTCTTTATTTTCCCACAAAAAAGGGAGGAGTTCAAGGCGAGGATAGTGGTAAGATTGCTTCGCTGCGCTCGCAATGACAAGAGTAGAGGGCTCGCAATGACGTTACCCGTTTTGTCATTGCGAGGGGACGTAGTCCCCGTGGCAATCTCATTTACACTAATGTAAGATTGCTTCGGCTGCTGGCGCAGCCTCGCAATGACAAGCGGGATATCGCAATGACTACTACCCGTTTTGTCATTGCGAGGAGGGCGTAAGCCCGACGCGGTAATCTCGTTTACATTAATGTAAGATTGCTTCGGCTGCGCCTCGCAATGACAAGTGGGGCTATTGTAAGATTGCTTCGGGCTAAAGCCCTCGCGATGACAAGAAGAAGAGTTAGCTTGCAACAACGAAAAAGAGAAGTTGACTCGCAATGGCGGGGTTGTTTTGCTTTGTTTATAATGATAAAATGATTATAATAATAAAATGATAAAGAGAGATTAGGGAATGATGCTATTGAGACGATTCCGCTCTGTAAAGATTTTTTCTGATTAAGATTAATTTTTAATATTGATTTTTTAAAATTTTTTATTTAAAAATTTTTATAAAATTAAAGCGAAGTTAAATTTATGCCCGTGTGTCCTATTTGTACAGTTGCTATAAGTGGAGGTGTGGGTTTGTGTCGGTATTTGGGTATTGATGATTTAATTTCCGGTGTTTGGATCGGCGCTTTGTTGTTTTCTTTGTTTTGGTTAACGATTGATTGGTTAAATAAAAAGAGGATAAAATTTTTATTTAGAAAGCCTTTGGTTTTTATTGCTTGGTATGGCGTGACGATTGTTTTTTTATTTAAAACTCATTTGATTGGGCAAGCGACCAATAAATTTTTAGGTATTGATAAATTAGTTTTTGGAATTTTGGCTGGCACTATTGTTTTTTTAATGGCTCTTTGGTTTGAAAAATATTTACGAAGCAAAAATGACGGAAGGGCTTATATTAAGTTTCAGAAAGTAATTATTCCGGTTTCGGCGTTAATATTATTAAGTTTGTTCTTTGGACAGTTTTGTTCATAAAAAAAATTTAGCGTTATTAAATTTATAAAAACAAGAGGCTTGTCCATAAAATAGGAAAGGGGATAAACGCTTGTTTTTATAAATTAATATTATTATGGAAGAAAAGATTAAATTAAAAATTAAAGATTTATTGAAAAAAGTTGAAGAATCAAAAAAAGAAAAATTAGATTTATCCTCAGACGAGGATTTATCGGTGGCGGTTATGAATTTAATTTCTATTGAAGAGCACTTTTTTTCTCTGGCGCCAAAACAGAAAACGATAAATATTTTGATTTGTTAAACCAAACAAGACAAATTAGAAAGGAACTTTTAGCGAAATTAATTAAAAATGTAGAATCAGGTTCAGAGGTGTGGTGTATTTCTAAACATTTATTAGCCGCTGCGATGCGTTTAATTGAGGTAGGGACAAAATATTATCAAGACGGAAAAAAAGACGAAGCAAAAGATTTATTTAGTAAGGCTTATGATTTGTGGTCGCTATTTTTTGGCTTGGAATTAAAATTAATTGAAGTAGGAGAAGTAAAAAAGATTGAGGAAAATCAATTAAATATTAATGACAGAGAAAAAGATCAAGAAAGCGGAGGTGGTTTTAAAAGTTTAAGAGCAATTGTGAAAAAAATTGTTGATTGTTGTATTGAATAAATTTTAAGTTTGCTTTTTGATGGTTTAAAAAACTTTATATTCGTAATTTTTAATTAGTTGACGATAATGGCAAAATTCGCAATAAGGGCTTGCTTCGGGAATAGTGTCTGACTCTAAACATTGTTTAATGGCGAAAATTGTGGGCTCTACCCATGTTGTGTCGCCTTGGTGGGGGATAATTTTGAGCTCAAATTCCAATTTACCATCAAATGTTCTTTCTCCTTTTAAGCCATTGGCGTAGACAAAATAAGCAATATTAGAGACAGCAAAACCTTTTTGTCTAAAGATCCATTGATACCATTCAACTTGTTTTTTGTATCCCTGTTTATATTCATCATCTAAACTTATTTCTTTGGAGGTGCTGGTTGATTTGTAATCAACAATATGAATTTCTTGCTGTGAATTAATCCAAAGATCGTCAATAATGCCACAAATTTCTAAATTAGTGGGTTGGTGTAAAAAGCAGGCGCCGACAAAACGTTTATTATCATCGCGCCATTCGGCTAACTCAGGGTGTTGAAAGGGGATAGCGTCAATGCCGTATTTTTCCATTAAATCGTGTTTTTTACCATCTTTACGTAGAATATCAAATTCGTTTTTGAGTAAATGATCAACGGCGTCATTTAAAGAAAAACCCGGCAAACTAGGGCGGTCTAAACCTAAACGGCGATCAAGATAGAAACAACGAGGACATTCTAAAAAAAGTTCCATTTTGGAACGAGAAATCCTAAAAGGTTCTGATAATTGGGGTTGATAGAGATTGCGTTCTCTTTGTTTATATTTATTCATGCTCGGAGGCAGGGACTCGAACCCCAATTTCCAGGGCCAGAACCTGGCGTCCTACCATTAGACGACCTCCGAACAAATATAGCCTGGCGTCCTCTACGGACAAGCTGTTTTTAATAGCTGCCATCCTGGTCGCTTTAGCTATTCTAAGGGTCATTAGAGGACCCGGTATAACTTAATAAAATTTACAACAACTTTAATTAAATTTCAACTATTACAAAATTCAAAAACTGCCGATGGGGCAGTTTTTGAATTCGCAAAAAATCAATTTTTAGAGATTAGCATCAGCGCCTTGACCGCCATACGGCTCTTCTTCCATCGCATTACAAGATTTTTTGCTTTTGTAATAATCCTTCCAAGCATTTTGACGCGCTGTCTGTAGGTCTTTTCTTGCTTTCTTTATAGCCTTGCGGTAATCTAACCAAGCATTTTTAATAGCTGCTTGGCGATCTTTTTTATTAGTTAAAGCCCAAGCAGATTTCAAAGCTGATTGGCGGGCAGAAAGAGCATTCTTTACCGCTGTAGCGTAAGCATCAACTGCTGCGCTTAAAGCCGAATCCCGTGTATCGATTGCTTGTTGAATGCATGCCACATCAATTGGTTTAGCTATATGAGTTTTTACTGGCGTAGAAGTGGGTGTAGAGGTAGTAGTTGTTTCAGCCATTGCTAAGGGTAGCGCTCCGACGACAAGGAACGACGACAAAAGCGAGATAGCTATAAATTTCTTAATCATTTTAATTAATTTTATTTTTATAACTTAATTCGACCTTTGTTTATTAAATTGTTTATTAAATCAACTCACTGAATTTTTCTTAAATTTAAAAAAGACAAATACCAGATAGCCCATAACAAAAACATTGACAACAAAAGTTATTATCAAAGCTAAGGGTAAATATTCTAAAATCGTTGTTATAAATTCTTCTATAAATACCCAACTCAAATCAAATTCTTGAATCATATCTTTTATAATAATTAAAATGTCTTTCTCGATTATTCGACTCCAAATATGCCAGCTTATTAAAATTAAATTTAAACTCAACAAAACAATTCCTATTAAAAAATAGCGTTTAAATCGAAGAAAGAATAAACCGCTCATAATTTTTTTATGAAGCCCTTCCGGCGTTTTTATTTGTATTTGTTTTAAATTATTAATAAGTTTTTCCATTTTTTAATTTTTCTTTTAATTCTTTTTTTGCTCGATGGATATAAATTTTAACAGTATTTAGAGGCAAATTAAGGGTTTCAGCAATTTCTTTGTAAGTAAAATTGTTTTTGTAAAAGAGAAGAAGAACAGTGCGGTATATTGGCTTTATTTTGGCTAAAGCATTTTGGACGTCTCTGACTACTTCTTGCTTTTCTATATTAAGATACGTTGTTTCTGTCTCAATTGTTTCAAGATTTTGAAGCTCATCTAATAAGATTTCTTTTTTATTCTTTTTCCGGCGCCAAAAGTCATAAACAGTATTAGTGGCGATTTTATAGAGCCAGACCAAAAAATTTTTATTAATATCAATTGTTTTTATATGGGTATAAAGTTTAATAAAAGTTTCCTGGGTCAAATCTTCAGCATCCTGTTTTTGGCCAACTAAGTGATAAATATAATTAAAAATTCGGTCTTCGTATAAAAGAAGAATTTTCTCAAAAGCGGCTAAATTTCCATTTTTAAGAGATAAAAGAATTTTTTCTTCTTCGGATTTTTCCTTCATACAATCTTTAATAAATCTCTATTGGTTTTTTGCCTTCAAATTGAATTTTTTTGAGTTTCAATTTGCCCTCTGGAGTTAATTTGGCTTCTAAAATTTTTACTCGCTTGGGCTTGCCCTGAGCCTGTCGAAGGGTCCAAGTGCCGGGCTCGGGGTTTAGAGCGCGAATTTTTCTGTCAATTTGTATGGCAATTTCGCCGCCTGCCTGCTGGGCTTTTTCTAAATCTAATGGCTCAATATAGGCGTCTTGCGTGGAGAATTTTTTTGTGTAAGTGGCTTGTGATTCGTCTTGTGGGTATAGTTTAATACCAGGAAGTCCGACTTCCTTAATATTGCGCATCGTTAATTTTGGGGAAGTCGGACTTCCCAATTTTCGTAAAATTTCAATTAACAATTCCGCTCCTAATTCTGCTAATTTCTTGGTTAGGGTCTCTGTTGTTTCCTCATTACTCATTACTAATTTCTCACTCCTAATAATTGGTCCATGATCCATTTTCTCATCCATTAAAAATAAAGTCACACCAGTTTTTTCTTCGCCGTTTAGGATGGCGGTTTGAATTGGCGTTGGTCCGCGATATTTCGGCAAAAGCGAAGGATGAACGCCAATGGTTCCTAAGCGCGGAATTTCTAAAATTTCTTTTGGAATAATTTGGGCATAAGCGGCAACAATAAAAATTTGACAATTGACTTTTGACAATTGACTTTTGACATCGGATAGGTTTTCTGGTTGAAAAATTGCGCTTTGCGCTTTGAGATTAGTGATTAGCTGTTTCACCGGCGGAGGAGTGATAATTTTTTTTCGGCCCACGGGTTTATCGGGATTGCAAACAACGGCTTCAGGAATAAAGCCATTATTGATTAATTTTTCCAAAATAATCGCGGCGAATTGTGGAGTGCCGAAGAAGATATAGCGCATAATAATCAGGGATTAGGAACTAGCAACTAGCAACTAGAAACTAGAAACTAGGAGGGGGTAAATTTTACTAAACCTTGTTTTCTGTTTGCTGTTTACTAGTTACTTTGTATAATTCTTTCGCCTTATCAATAAACAATATTCCATTTAAATGGTCAATTTCATGTTGAAAAACTCTGGCTAATAATCCCCAGGCTTTGATTTTTATTTTTTTGGCGTTTTTATCGTAGCCAACTAAAGTGATTTTTTCTGGCCGTTCCACTAAACCATAAATACCCGGTACGCTTAAACAGCCTTCTTCCATTATTGATTTTTTTTCAGAAAATTTGATGATTTCAGGGTTAAAAATAGCGTAGAATTTATTAGACGCTGATTTATGCTGATTGAGACGCGGATTTATGCTGATATCCGCCGGTATTTCAGCCATGAAAAACTTTAAATCTAACCCTACTTGATTAGCGCTTAAGCCAATGCCGTTATTTTCTATCATTATTTTTTTCATTTCTTTTATTAGTGCGTCAATTTCTTTTTTGGTGTATTGACTAAAATCAAATTCAGCGGTTTTTTGCCGCAAAAATTTTTCTTCTTTTCTATTGTTAATAGTAAAAATTTTCATTTCTTCTTATTTTTTGAATTATTTTTATTATTTTTTAAAATATCAGGATAGGTGGTAGTTAATATTCTCATAAAATATCCGCCTTTATTTTTTATTTTTTTTCTTTCAGAGACATCTTTGGCAATGCGCAAGAGTTCGTCGCCATTATATTTTTTTGCCAATTTAATATAAAGCGATTTATGTTTTTCATCTTCTAATAATTGGGCAATCAAAAGACCGGTTAGTTGATATTTTTTATAGACACGGGATTTTTTAGCCCGGTCTCTTAAAATTTTAAGATAATCTTTTTCTATCATAGAATAGAAGCAGATTAGTTGTCGATGAGTACGCTGATTTCAGCGTATTTCTGCGTACTCATCAGCGTAATTTCTGCTTCTATAAATAACTATCACAAATTCGCCTTTGAGATTATTTTTATCGCTTTCTAATGTTTTGATTATTTCTTCTATATTGCCCCGATAAATGGTTTCAAATTTTTTTGTCAGTTCGCGACAAACCACAAATTTAGTTTTGGGTAATGAGTTTTGAATTTTTAAAAGATTATTTAGCTGACTTAAAGTTTTTAAAATTCGATGGGCTGATTCATAAAAAACAACCGTATATTCTGATTCCAAAATTTTCTTGAAAAATTTTTCTCGGCCCTTTTTTGACGGCGGAAAGCCCATAAAAATAAATTTATCAGCTGGTAGACCAGAAATACTTAAAGCGGTCGTTAACGCTGATGGTCCGGGAATAGAAACAATAGAACAAGCGGGTAGGCGAGTAGTGATAATTTCTATTAATTTGCCGCCGGGATCAGAAATACCAGGCGTGCCAGCGTCGGTTGCTAAAGCCAATTTTTTACCTTGTTTTAATTGATTGAGAATATAATCAATTTTTGAAATTTTACTGTGTTGAAAATAGCTAATTAAAGGCTTGGAAATATTGTAATAATTCAATAATTTTATGGTTTGGCGGGTATCTTCGCAGAGAATTAAATCAACCTCTTTTAAGGTCTCGATTGCCCTAAAAGTGATATCCTTGAGATTACCAATGGGAGTTGCTACAATATAAAGGATTCCCATTTTTTTATTATATATGAAGCGGCTTTTTATCGCAATAAACTTGCCTGAGCAATTGAAAAATTCAATAGCGCAGATAATTACAGATTTAGACGCAGATATGCGCAGACGTAGTGTCAAAGAATCTACTTTTCGCTGGATTCCAAAAGAGCAATGGCATTTAACTATTACTTTTTTAGGCTATCAGCCGGATGAAGCGATTGGATCAATTTTAAAATCCATAAAACAAACTGTTTTTGACTATTCCAATATTCTTAAGAATAATAGAATAGTTTTTGAGAAAATAATTTTGGCTCCACCAGGAAAAACACCAAGAATGATTTGGTTAGACACTACCAAAGAAACTTCAAAAACATTGGGAATAATAAAAAATAAATTAGAAGATGAGCTGGTAAAAAATGGCGTCAGATTTCAAAGAGAGAATCGCGAATATCATGCCCATCTGACACTCGCTCGCTTTCGCTCGCCGCTGATTACCGCGGATATTATCAGCCTAAATCAGCGTAGTAGTCAGCTGGCGTTTTACGCCAAAAGTCTTGATTTAATGGAATCCCATCTTAAGCCTACTGGCGCGGAATATGAAATTTTAGCCAAGGTGGACTTTTTTAAATAAATTTGATAGAATTAATTCAATGCAGAAATTTTTTAGAAATAAATATTTTTTAATTAGCTTCTCGTTTATTGTCGTAATCGGGCTTGTGGGCGGGGCTTTTTATTTTGGATACAAAGAGGGGATGAAAAGACCCCAAACTGTCATTATTCGTGGTGTGGCTAATTTAGAGGAAGGCAAACTGGAGGCAGTTGATTTTTCTCTTTTCTGGGACGCTTGGCGAGTGATTAAAGAAAAAGCTTTGGAGGCGGATAAAGTTAGCAATCAAGACTTGGTTTACGGCGCTATTTCTGGTCTACTAGAAAGCTTAAAAGATCCCAATTCAGTATTTCTTCCGCCCAGCGATGCTAAAAAATTTAATGAAGATATCTCGGGTGAATTTTCTGGTATTGGCGCGGAAATCGGCATCAAAAATGATCAGTTAGTGGTTATTGCTCCGCTTAAAGACACGCCGGCTGAACGGGCCGGATTACGCGCCGGAGATAAAATTTTAAAAATTGATGAAACCAACACTGCTGGCTTAGCAGTTGACGAAGCCGTAAAATTAATTAGAGGAGAAAAGGGGACAACTGTTGTTTTAACAATTTTGAGAAATGGTTGGGATAAACCAAAGGAATTTTCTATTGTCAGAGACGTTATTCAAATTCCGACCATTGACTGGAAAATGCTTGAAGATAATATTGCTTATATCCATTTGTATAATTTTTACGAAAAAGCGCCCTTTCTTTTTTATAAAACAGCGGTGGAAATTATTTTTAAAAATCCTAAAGGTTTAATTTTAGATTTACGAGATAACCCTGGTGGTTATTTGGACGCAGCGGTTAATTTAGGGGGTTGGTTTTTGAAATCAGGAGAAATAGTGGTCAGTGAAGAATTTCGATCGGGCGAGAAAGAAGTTTTTAAGGCCTATGGCAGTGGATTGTTTAAAGATTTACCAGTAGTTGTTTTAATTAACGAAGGTTCGGCTTCGGCTTCAGAAATTTTAGCCGGCGCCTTAAGGGACAATCGAGGCATAAAATTAGTGGGCAAAAAAAGTTTTGGCAAAGGAACCGTTCAAGAGCTTAATACTTTGAAAGATAATTCAGTAATTAAAATTACTGTGGCTCATTGGCGGTTGCCTGGCGGACAATTAATTGAAAAAAATGGTTTAAATCCAGATTATGAGGTGAGTTTAACAGATGAGGATGTTAAGGCGGGCAGAGATCCACAATTAGAGAAAGCAATAGAAGTACTAGAAGCTGAACTACGCTGATAATTACGCTGATTGACGCCAATAATTTTCAGAGCGTTTCAGCGTACTTATCTGCGTTGATTCTGCTTCTACTCAATGTGAAAATAGTTCTCCTTCAGAATATTAAAGGTTTAGGTAATAAATATGATATTAAAAATGTGGCTGATGGTTATGCCCGCAATTTTTTGATTCCCAAAGGTTTGGCAAAAATTGCTATAGAAAAAACCATAAAGGAAATAGAAATTCAAAAAGCCGCTTGGCAAAAACAGGAACAAGAAATAAAAAATAAATTAGAGATATTAGCTAAAGAGTTAGCTAATCGGGAATTTAAGTTCACTCTTAAAACTGGTAAAAAAGGTGAAGTTTATGGTTCGGTGACTAAAGAAGATATCGAAACACGGATTTACTCGAATCTAATGGCAAGCGAATCAGATCAGCGAGTGCTCCGCGAATTTCTCGCGGATCCGCGTGAATCCGCGTTTATTAAAGTAAACCTAGAAAAGCCAATAAAAACACTTGGCGAGCACCAAGTGGAGATTGACTTAAGTAGGGGAGTAAAAACAAAAATAAAAGTAATTATTGAATCGTTACTACCTTAACATAACGTCGTTTTCCGTCAAAACGAACTTTTTTCTTAGAAAGAAACTTAACAATGCCTGTTTTTAAAGCATATAAAGTATCATCGCCTCCTCGCGCCACATTTAAACCAGGCAGATATTTAGTGCCACGTTGACGAACTAAAACTTCACCGGCATTTACTCGCTGCCCTTCCTGTCTTTTAATACCCAATCTTTTAGCTTCAGAATCTCTGCCTAATTTAGTTGAACCACCAGATTTAGTATGAGCCATGTCAATTTTCTCAGCGAGGCAAGTAATTTACTTACGCCGCCGAGCTGTTAGAAAATTGAGCACCCCGCCCTCTAAGCAGAAATAGACAGGCATAGAGGGCGGGGTAGTTTTTCGCTTTTTATTATAGTATAATTTTAATGTAAGCTCAAAACTATGTCAACTTCTTTTGGACAACAAAAACTTGTTTTTGATATTGAAACTATTGGTGTTGATTTTGAATCATTAGATAAAATTTCTCAGGAATATCTTTTACAATACGCGGAAAGCGAAGAAGAGGAGGAAGAAACTAAAGAAAGATTAGGTTTTTATCCGTTAACCGGCGAAGTAGTGGCTATTGGTATATTAAATCCAGATACAAATAGGGGAGCGATATATCTTAGAAATGAGAAAGGAGGAATGAGTAATGAGGATTTAGAAGCAGGAATTAAAATTGAAACCGGCACTGAAAAAGAAATTTTGGAGAAATTTTGGGAAACTATTAAGCCGTATAATTATTTTATATCTTTTAATGGCAGAGTTTTTGATGCACCGTTTTTAATGATTCGTTCGGCAATTTTAGGGGTAAAACCTAGTAAAAATCTTTTAAGTAATCGTTATTTAAATTCGCAAAAATACGACGCAGTGCATGTCGATTTATTAGATCAATTAACTTTTTATGGAATCACCAGAAAAAAATTTAATCTCCATTTTTGGGCTAAGGCGTTTGGGATTAAAAGCCCCAAAGAAGAGGGGATTACCGGCGATGATGTGAGTCGTTTATATAAAGAAGGAAAAATTTTAGAGATCGCTAAATATAATTTAGGTGATTTAAAAGCCACTAAGGAGCTTTATGAAAAATGGAACAATTATCTTAATTTATAATTTTCAATTTTCAATTCTCAATTTTCAATTAATTATTTAATTTTTTAATTTTCAAACTGTTTAAAAATTGGTATTATGGCTTCTTTTAAAGAATGGATAATTGAACATAAAAAAGAAATTATCATATTTTTGCTGATATTTTTGATAAGCTCTTTAAGTTTCGGCTTAGGTTATTTAGTCAATCGCGAATTCAACCACGCGCCGATTATTATTGAAAAGTGCTCGGAGTAAAGAGAGATTTTGTGGTTAAAGATATATCAATATTAATGTAAGATTGCTTCGCTTCGCTCGCAATGACAAGTGGGGCTAATGTAAGATTGCTTCGGCTACGCCTCGCAATGACTATAATATCCGCAATGACAATAATATCAATAAATATCAACTAGTATCTATAAATATCCTATTTGCCTTAACCAATATTCATTTTCCCATTCCCAGAGTTTTTTGGCGCCTAAGAATGCTTTAAAATCATCCTGCCAATAAGGAAATTCTTTCAGTTCAATTTCGCCTTTGAGTTCTGACCATTGATGCTCGCAGTTTTTGGCCTTCTCACTATAAGCGCCATTTATCCACGGTAATTTTATTTTCTCCCGGCCGCCTTTCTCACGAAGAACAGCGCCACATTTTAAACAGGTTCTTACCTGATCAATTCTTAAAATCCAACGGGTTTGAAGATTTTTAAAATCATTTTGAATTGCCGCCATATACGCCGCAGTTTGTAAATTATAGTCGCGATAAATTGCTTGAGATGTTTTAATATCCAAAACTCCAAATTTTCCATCAATTAAAGCGAGCGCATCCAAGGTACCGGCATAACGTTCATCAAAATGAATAACTTGTTTTTCTACAAATTCTGGATCAACTTGAATATTTTTTTCTTCTAAAAATTTCAAAAAAGCATCGATGGCTGGTTTAATTGTAGGTTCAATTATGGGTTTTGCACCAACTAGTATTTTTTCAACCGTCTCATGGATTAAACTCCCTTCACTGGCTGATTGTCTCTTGACCGCTTCGCCCTCATCAAAGTTATTCATCTCTGCATAAAAACGATAAAGCGCTGGCTTGGCTTTAATTTCCACAATTTTTGTTACCCGCGGATACCAAACCCCATTTATTTCATAGCCAGCCAATCCTTTAAAATGTTCGAGGTTAGAATAGTACATAAATTTAACAATTAATATTTATTAATATCCATAAGTATCCACAAGTATCAATAAGTATCAATTTGATATTATTTGATATTATGATATTAATGGATATTTGCTCGCCTTTGGCTCGCGATGCTCATTGTATCAGTTTATCGGTTATTTTGTAAATATCACCAGCGCCCATAATTACTATGATCGCTGATTCACGCTGATGAGTACGCTGATTGACGCTGATATTTTTGATGATTTCTTTTAAAATTTCTGGTAGTTTTGCGGGGTGGGGGAGATATCTTACAATTTTCAATTTACAATTTCCAATTTTCAACTTATTAGAATTTATTCTTTTCTGGATAGCCTCAGCTAATTGGGCTGAGAGAGATTTTGCGACGACATTTTTGGCGTTGCAACAACCTCTGTTTTGCGACAAATTTAAAGAATCTCGACCGCGAACGCGGTAAATAGGTAATAAAACCAAGGCATTTGCCTTATCAAAAGCCTTTATAAAGTCCTTAAAAAGCAAAGATAGTCTTTTAACTTGGTGGGGCTGAAAAACGCAAATAAGGGGTATTTTTGGCCATTTTTGGGCTATTCCAGTCAGGGTGGCTTTAATTTCGGTCGGGTGATGAGCATAGTCATCGTAAACCTGACAATTGACTACTGACTTTTGACTTCTGACTTTAAATGTGCCTTTGTATTCCATTCTTCGCCAGGCGCCGTGATAAGAACCAATGGCGCTAAAAATATCTTTATCTTTAATTTTTAAGGCCTTAGCCAGAGTATAAACTGCTAAAGCATTGGAAAGATTATGTTCGCCCACAATCTTTAGGGACGCGGATAAACGCGGATTAATACGCGGATTAACGCGGATACCATACCAAAATAATTTAAGACTATTTTTTTTGGCGATTTTTTGGATTTTGTTTTTTAAACTGAATAAATTTTTATCATCTTGATTGACCACCAAAATTCCATTCGGTTGAATATTGCTAATAAATTTTAAGAAAGCATTTTTTATGTTTCTTAAATTTTTATAGTAATCAAGATGTTCTCGATCGATATTTGTAATAATAGCGGCAAAAGGGGAATAATTTAAAAAAGAACCTTGATATTCATCGGCTTCCAATACTAAATAATCCCCTTTGCCATTCCGAAAATTGCTGCCCTGTGGCGAGCTTGTCGAACCACCAAATTCTTTTAATTTAGTGCCAATAATGACTGTAGGGTCAAGACCGGCTTTAATTAAAACTAATGATAAAAGAGCTGTGGTTGTACTTTTACCATGAGCGCCACTAACTGCTAGGGTTTTGTATTGTTTATTTAAGTCGGCTAAAGCTTGAGCGTATGATTTAACTGTAATTCTTAATTTTTTGGCTTTTTTGAGTTCCGGGTTATTTGGTGGCACAGCTGCGCTATAAATGACTAGTTCTGTTTTTGGAGAAAGATTTTTTGTTCGGTGACCGATATAAATTCTTATTCCTTGCTTTTTTAATTCTTGAGTAATTGGAGAAGCAATCGCGTCGGAGCCGCTAACTTGCCAGTTATGTGTTAAAAACCAGCGGGCTAAAGCGCTGGTTCCAATACCACCGATGCCGATAAAATGAACTTTGGGTTTAGTCATTTAAAGTAATTAAAGCTCATTTTACGACTGCTTTGCTGTTGTAAAATGAGCACATTCTTTTGTGTCAGCGTTTACTGACGCAAAAGAATTATTTTGTAACGAATCTAAATCTAAAATAGTTAAATATTAATTTTATCCTCTTCCGATAGATTCTATTTTATCAACCCATTTTTTCCTATTTTTTCCTTCTGCCTGTACGTTTTCCGCGTTCGTGGCGTACATCACGACGAAACGTCAACGCAAAACAGCCTTCACCATCAACAAATCCCGCAATATAATCACCAGGTAATTTCTTCATATGGTTAAATTATGTCACTAGTCGCACAATAAAATCAAACAAAAAACTATAAATGCTCAACAATCCACCTAATAACATCAATCAAAAACTCTAAAACTTTGATGATTAAATTCCCTAAACCCTTAAGAAAGCCGGCTAGACCAGAAAGAATATACTGTTCAAACCAACCACTGGCGTAATTCAAAAGATTGACTATTTTTTGAATAATTTCTGGCATGTTTTAAATATTATATCATAAATAATCTAATGGATTAACGGTCACGCCTACCGGAACCAATCCGGCTCCAGGAAAGTATTTAAGATTGATACTGGGCGACCAATATACTCCGAAATGTAAATGGGGACCAGTAGAATAACCGGTATTGCCCGAATATCCTATCACCTCTCCCCTTTTAACTAATTTTCCCTTCTGAACAATGGTCTTTGACAAATGAGCGTAAAGAGTAGCTAAATTGTTGTTGTGTTTTATTAAAATATATTTGCCATACTGCACTCGACCATTATCTCCTACTGCTATTACTTCTCCATCGTCCGCCGCTAAAATTGGTGTGCCGATTGATGCTTGGAAGTCAATGCCGTTATGAAATTGGTTTTTATAAAGCCATTTGGCAGAAGCGGTATAACCATATTCCTGTGTTATATAATGATCAATAATTGGATAAGCCAAAACACCAGAACGCTTAGCCGGCAAAACATCTGGATTAAAATTAATACGTAAACTTTCTTCTAGTCTGTCAATCTCTTGAGCAATTTCTATTTGCTTTTTTTCTAAATCACTAATTATTTTTTGATAAATTTTTTCTTGAGATTTCGTTTGGTCTAAAATATTTTTCTTTTCTTTCTGTAAATCACTTAAAATTGCTTTTCTATTTTTAAGATTACTATTTTCTATCTCAACTAATTGTTTTTTATTAGTAGATTGGTCTAACTTATTAGCCATTTCATTTTTGGCTTTTATTAAATTTTCAATTTCTGCTTTTAAACCTGTATTAAGGTCAGTGAGATTTTGAACCTCAAAAACACTGTCGGCCAAACTTTTGTTTTTCAAAAAAATAAGAAGAAGTGTTTCATTGTCTTTTTCTTGAAATTCTTGAAGAATTTTAGCGATAGCTTCTTTTTTTGAATCGATGTCTTTTTCCGCCTCAGCAATTTCATATTGAAGAGAATTAATTTCTAAATTTAGTTTATCGATAGTAATTTCGCTGTACCGAATGCTTAAGTTAATCTGATTAATATTAGAATTAAGATTTTTAATTTCTCGGTCTAAAGTTCGACCCTGGGCTTGGACTTGCTCAAGGTTTTTTTGATTTTCTTTAATTTTATTGTTTATTTCTTGAAGTTCCCGCGTTTTTTGTTCGATTGCATTTCTTAATTCTTCAGGTGTAGCAGCAAACAATAGTGGAAAAAATAGAAAAGAGAAAAAAATCAAAAATCCAAATAATAAAAATTTCTTAAACATTTTATTCAAGTTTTTCAATAGCAATTTTTAGCCGTCTTAATGTTTCTTCTTTTCCTAAAACTTCCATAATTTCAAAAGGTCCAGGCGAGGCTTCTTTACCTGAAAGAGCTACTCTTAATGGCCAAAGTAACTCTCCCCTACCCCACACTTCAGTCAAGGGCATAATTAATTTTTCTAACGACTCTTTATTAAAATCAGCCTTGAAAAGTTTATCGATTTCTTGAACTAAAAGTTTTAAATTTGCCAAGGTTTTCTCTTTATTATTTTTTAATTCACTAATCTCCTTTTCTGAAAACCTTATTGGTGTTGACCGTGGCCAAATTAAAAGTTCTGGATTATAATCAGGCAAGACAAAAAAGAAGTCAGCCAGTTCTTTAAAATCAGTTAATTTTTTCATCCTTTCTTTTTCTACTTCAACCGCTTTCACTAATAAATCTTTATTTTCTTCTTTCAACCACTCAGTCGGAATGAAGTCTTTAACTTTTTCCGCCAAAAATTCGGCATCAAATTTTTTAATATACTGACTATTAAGCCAATCCAATTTTTCCACATTAAAAATTGCTCCAGATTTTTGCACTCGTTTTAAATCAAATTCATTAATCAGTTCTTCAAGAGATAAAATTTCTTTATCGCTTCTTGGATGCCAACCCAGCAAAGCCAAAAAATTGACCATTGCTTCTGGTAAATAACCTTTCTTTTTATAATCATTCAACGATGTTTCTAAATAACGTTTTGATAATTTAGAACGATCAGGAGCAAGAATTAATGGCAAATGAGCATATTTTATTTCATTAAAGCCAAGCGCTCTTTGAATTAAAATTTGTTTGGGAGTATTGGAGATATGATCTTCTCCTCGGATGACATGAGTGATTTTCATTTCAAAATCGTCAACTGTAGCTGAAAAATTATATAAAGGCGACCTCAGATTTTTAGCGATAACGATATCACCAATGAGCGCTGTATTAAATTTAATTTTCCCGCGAACTAAATCGTTGAATTCTATTTCAGTTTCCGGTACCCAAAAACGAATGACAGCCGATTCGCCATTTTTCAGGCGATTTTCCACTTCACTCTTAGAAAGGTCACGGCACCGGCCACTATATTTAGGTGCTAAACCCTGAGCTAGCATTGCTTGCCTATCTGATTCCAACTGTTCTTTAGTACAAAAACAATAATAAGCCTTATTTTCTTCTAGTAACTGCCTAAGATATTTTTCATAGATATCTAAGCGTTCGCTCTGTCGATACGGCCCATATTCGCCAATATATTTGTTTGAAAATTGAAAATTGGAAATTGGAAATTCCCCGCTTTCAGGCGAGACAGGTCCTTCGTCCCAATCTAAACCCAACCATTTTATTCCTGCCATAATATCTTTTTCAAATTCAGGATTAGAACGTTCAATATCAGTATCCTCAATGCGCAAAATAAATTTGCCATTGTTTTGTCTGGCGAAAAGCCAATTAAAAAGCACGGTTCGGGCTGAACCAACATGAAAAAAACCAGTGGGTGAAGGCGCAAAACGCACCCTCACTGCCTCAGCAGATTTTTTAGGGCTATCGGTCATTAACTCTCATTTTAGCATATTTTAAAGATTTTTTACAGATGCTGAAATTTTTATAGTAAAGCGTGAGACGGCAATTAGCATCATTGCGGGCCGTAAAGCCGTGGTAATCTTGTCATTGCGAAGAGCGAAGCGATGAATCAATCACGTCATTGCGAGGAGCCGTAGGCGACGCGGCAACCTAATTACATTAATGTAAGATTGCTTCGTTTCACTCGCAATGACGCTTCCTTAAATTACTGCGTAGCTACACTATTGTAAGATTGCTTCGGCTACGCCTCGCAATGACTATTACCCACTCTGTCATTGCGAGCGACTGAAAGGAGCGTGGCAATCACGTCGACGAAGCAATCTTAAGAGATTGCTTCACTACGCTCGCAATGACTAGCCTTACTTGTCATCGCGAGGCCGTCTTCTTTTTTTGTCATCGCGAGGCCGTGAGGCCGTGGCGATCTCAAAAGATTGCCTCGCTTCGCTCGCAATGACAAGTGGGGCTAATGTAAGATTGCTTCGCCGACTAAAGCCGGCTCGCAATGACGAGTGGAGGGCTCGCAATGACTACTGCTCACTTTGTCATTGCGAGGAGGGCGTAAGCCCGACGCGGCAATCTCATTTACACTATTGTAAGATTGCTTCGCTTCGCTCGCAATGACATATCAATAAATTATCTTTTGGCTAATTTTAAAATTTCTTCAGCCAAAATCTTAGCGGCTTCAGGTTTAAAGAATTTTTTGGCGGCTTGAGACATCTGAGTTAATTTTTCTGGCTCAGAAAAAATTTTTCTAAGCTGATTCAGAAAGATATTTGGTTTAAGATTTGGTTGTTCAATAACAATGGCTGCTCCGGTTTTAGCATATTCGTAAGCATTAAAAGTTTGATGCTCTCCTACCACACTTTTGGGTAAAGGAATTAAAATTGATGGTTTACCAAAAGCGGCTGCTTCAAAAATTGAGCCGCTGGAAGCTCGACACACTACAAGATCTGCTGCTGAATAAGCATCTTTTAAATCTTTTTCAAAATAAGGAAAGACTTTATAACGGTTTTTTTCTTCTTCGGAACAATTTCTTAAAATAAAATTTAATTCATTTTTAAAATTCTCAAAATTTTTAACACCAGTTTGATGCAAAACCTGAAAATCTTTTATCAATTCCTCGACTATCTCCAGCATAAAATCATTAATTCTTACACTGCCTTGCGAACCGCCAATAACTAAAATCACCGGCTTTTCTGGATTAAACCCAAAAATTTTTTTAGCTGTCCCCTTCTCTAAAATCTCTCCGCTGATTAAAGATCTCCGAATTGGATTGCCGACTAAGACAACTTTTTCGGATAATTTTGCTTTTTCAAGTAAAGTTTTTGCAGTGGATTCGAATGAGACAGCAATTCTATCAGCCCAACGAAGCACTAATCTATTAGCTAAACCAATAATTGAATCAGAATCATGAATAATAATAGGGATACGATAAAATTTGGCTGCTAAAACTACTGGTAAAGAACCAGGTCCGCCTTTAGAAAACAAAACATCAGGCATAAACCAGAAAACCTTCCAAAATGCTTGAATAATACTTAAAGGGAGTAAAATTGGAATCTCTATAAAATTTCTTAAGTCGAAATACCGGCGTAATTTAGCAGAAAAAATCTTTGATACTTTAATGCCATTGCTTTCTAAAAGATTTTGATAGGATGAAGGAGCGCCAAAATAACGTAAATCAAGTTGGACTTGGCCAGCAACAAATGGCAACTCTTCGGCTACTGCGATAATGGGATAAATATGACCACCGGTGCCACCACCAGTGAATAAAATACGAAGCATTTAAAAATTGCAAATCGCAAAGCGCATAGCGCAAAGCGTTATTTAATAATCTAACGATTTGCGATTAGCGATTTGCGCTAAGCCGTATATTTAGAAATATTAACAATAATTCCGCTCATAGTCAAAAAAACCGCCAAAGCAGTGCCGCCATAACTAATAAATGGCAGAGGTACGCCTGTTAATGGTAGAATTCCCGAGATAGCGGCAATATGAATAAAAGTTTGAATGGCGATTATTGAAATAAAACCAAGGGTTGTTAATTTAGCAAATTGATCGCGGGAATTTTTGGCTATCTTAATTCCCCTTATAAAAAGTAAAAGAAAAATTCCAAGTAGAAAAATTGCGCCAATAAAACCTAACTCCTCAGCAATCACGGCAAACATTGAATCACTAATAGGTTCAGGCAGATATTTGAATTTGGTAGTTGATTTACCGAATCCTACGCCCCAAAGACCACCCGAGCCAATAGCGATTTTTGCTTGCTCTAAATGATAGCCCCGCGATTGAGGGTCAACGATTTCAGAACCGTAAAAAAATGTTTTTAAATAAGTTTCTACTCGCGCCAAACGATAAGGAGTAAGAGAAATAACCAAGATTAAAGCCATTAATCCCAGAAATATTGTGCCGAAAACAAAAGATAATCTAGCACCACTGACAAAATAAACCAAAAGACCAGCGGCCATAATAATCACCACCGTCGTTGTGGAAGGCTGCATCAAAATAAGAAAGCCGACTAAACCGCAAATAATTAAAAAGGGCAGATAGCCTGATAAAATATTCGTTTGACGATAAAACCCTTTTTCTTTCTTGGAACCTGTCCTGAGCGAAGTTGAAGGACTTAACCAAGCAGCCAAATAGATAATAAAAGAAATTTTTAGTAATTCAGCCGGCTGAATTGAAAAAACACCTAAGCTGAGCCAACGATTGGCGCCACTATGAGAAAAGCCTAAAGGAGTAAAAACTAAAACCAACAATAATAAGTTAACCAGCAATAAGGGAACGGCTATTTTTTGCCAAAAACGGTAATGAGTAACAAAGGCAAATAAAAATCCGGCTATACCCAAACTTAAGCCATAAAATAACTGATGTTTTAAATAATAATAAGTATCATTAAATTTAATTTTACCCAAATCAGAAGAGGCAGAAGAAAGCATCAGTAAGCCAAAAACTACTAAAATAATAATACAGGAGATAAAAATGTAATCAGGATTGTGACCGAGTTTAGACCTCCTTGACTTAAACATAGCAATTTAATATCCATTGATATCAATTAATATCTATTAGTATCTTGTTGATATTTATAGATACTCATTCGCTTCGCTCATGATATTTATGGATATTTATTGATTTTAGGTTTAGATATTATGTCTTAATATCTTTCCTGCCAAAATATTTTGAAATTTTCCGTCTTTCACCACTCTTTTGCCATTTAAAATTACTTCCCGAATTTCTGCGTCTTTAAAAATCACCAAATCAGCAAAATAGCCGTCTCTAATTAAACCTCTATCTTTTAATCCTAATCTTTGCGCTGGTAAACCAGTAATTTTATAAATTGCTGTTTCTATAGGTAAAATTTTTTCTTTCTCTACTAATTCTAAAAATCTAATGAATGTTTTATAAGAACGTTCAGGTCTAATAACTTTTCGCCAACTAGCCGAACCCTCTTCTGGCTCTTTAAAACAAGCACTATTAGAAGCAACGATTGCCCGATCAAGTGTTAAGAATTTAATCACTTTTTTAAGACTAATATTTTTATAAGACACCACTGCCCGAAAATTGGTTAGTTTCATTAATTCTAACAACCCTTCGCTAACACTAAGATTTCTGTTCTCGCTAAATTGTTTTAATGATTTTCCCACTAAATATTCATTGCCTGGCGCAGCCACAATAATAATTTCTTCTCCTTTTACTCTCGGCAATTCTCTTAAAATTTTTTCTTTTAATCCTGGCGTTTGAATATCTTTAAACATTACTTCTTTGCTTCCTTCTTGCACCCAATGAGGCAAAAAGGTATACACTAACACCGTGCTGGTATCAAAAGGATAAAGATCAAAATAGACATCGGCCTTGTCAGTATTTTTATTAATGAGCTCTATGGCTTCATCATAATCTTTTCCATAACCAATAATGGGCCGAAAATGACTAATTAAAACTTTAGCGCCAGTCTCTTTAGCCAGCTCAATTGTTTCATTAACTGAAGAAAGTAATCCTTTTTTTTCATTACGAAGATGAGTGGTGTAAAGCGCCTTTCTCCGAGTGACAACCTCTACCAAAGATTCAATTTCGCTATAAGAAGTTTGACGGTTTTGGCTATAACCTAAACCAGTGGAAAAACCAAAAGCCCCCTCTTTTAAAGATTTGTCTAAAACTAAACGAAAAACTCTAAGTTCATTTCGCGATAAATCGCGTTTAGTATCGCCAACTAGAGCTTGACGAATAGTCGTATGACCCACCAAAGTGCCAAAATTAACACCGAGTGGCCGCTGATCCATTGTTTCTAAAAATTCTTTAACCGTATGCCAATTAACATTGACTTTGCTGATATCTGCCCATTCGCTAATTGATTCTAAAGAACCATAAAGAAGCGGCGCCAAAGAAGCTCCGCAATGACCACCAATAATCGTGGTGACACCTTGGAGAACAAAATCTTTCTGGCTAGGATTAGAAAAAAGAGTCAAATAATGGTCGGAGTCGGTATTGATGTCAATAAAGCCTGGTGATAGATAAGCGCCAAGACCATCAATAACTTCATCAGCCCGATATTTAGGAAAATTACCAATCGCCGAGATTTTATCGTTTTTTACTAAAACGTCGGCTTTAACCGGAGGCCGGCCACTCCCATCAATAAGCTGAATGTTTTTGATAAGAATAGTACCCACATTTTAATTATAACAGAAAAAGTATCAAGATTTCAAAATATAAAATAATATAAAATATTTCAGCCCCCCCCTTGCCATAAAAGCAGAGGATCGCAGATAACAAGCAGAGGGTCGCAGACAATATCAACGTAAATCAGCGTAATAATCAGCGTGAATCAGCGTTTAGTCAGCGTTAATCAGCTTGCCTGCCCCGTAACGACTGTCATTGCGTCATTGCGAGCCGGCTCTTCTTTTTGTCATTGCGAGCAGGCTCTTCTTTTTTTTGTCATTGCGAGCCGGCTTTAGCCGGCGAAGCAATCTTACGTTAATGTTGTCATTGCGAGGGCTTTAGCCCGAAGCAATCTTACATTGATGTAATTAGATTGCCACGGGGACTACGTCCCCTCGCAATGACATGATTGCCACGTCGGGCTTATGCCCTCCTTGCAATGACAAAATGGGTAGTAGTCATTGCGACCTCCTTTTGTCATTGCGAGGCGCAGCCGAAGCAATCTTACCTTGATGTAAATGAGATCGCCACGGCCTAACGGCCTCGCGATGACAAAAAAAGAAGGCGGCCTCGCGATGACACTGACTGCTGACAATGACTTTCATTACGAGGTAAAGCCGAAACAATCTATGGAAGTTTATTTTTCTTCGGGGCTCTGCTTCGGGATTATCAGCGTTAATCAGCGTTTCATCAGCGTTAATCTGCTTGTTATCAGCGTTAATCAGCGTTTATAGTAAAGATGGAAACAACCTAGTGAAATTGTACAGATTACAATTTACTATTATAGATTACGATCGTATTTTATAATAGTAAAAATAAAAGTTATTTTTCTAAGCTTGTTAAAGGATTGCCTTAATGTAAGGTTGCTTCGCTTCGCTCGCAATGAGATTATTGCTTCGTCTACCTACGGCAGACTCGCAATGACAATTAATCGTCAGCGGTCATCGTTATAGTCATTATCATCGTCGGTAGTCACCTACTCTACTTCTATTTTTACTCGCTTTAAATCATTTGGTATCTTTTTTACCCAGAATGGCCAAAAAGAAACAGTGAATTTTTGAATATTAGGTAGATTAGAAACTAAATTTTTTAATTCCTTTTCGTTTTTATTTAAAACCTGTTGTTTAAAACTTTCAATATTAAGCGGTTCCTCAAAAACACCACGGAAATTAACAGCAAAAGAAATGCGTCCTTGAGAAAAATCAGGCCGGCCCGCTCCATATTCTAATTGGTAACTTTTTATTCTGAAATTATCTCCTAATTCCTTTTGAGCAATATTTTCTAATAAATTTTTTAAGTCCGACTCCTTAAAAGCGATATTTAATGACTCCCCTTCTACAAAAACCGTGAAATTACCTTTTTCGTCGGTCTCTTTATTTACTTCTTCTTTTAAAATGTTAAATTGCCTACTGCCATCAATAACTTTAAATTCATTAGGTATTTGAAGTGAAAGAAAAGAGTCGGCGTAATCCTTTAGGTCTTTTTCCGCTTTTGCTTTAGCTTTATTAATATCTTCATCAGTAGGAAAAGCCTTTTCGCCAATGAAACCACCTTTCATTGGTTCTTTGGATTCAGCATAAAAACCTTGATATTTGGCTGTTCCCTGAAAACCGGGAATAGAAAAGCGGCTGACAGGTCCGATATTATATTGAACTCCAGGCTGATCTGCAATCACTTTTGCTTCGATGCTTGAGGGAATAATTTTTCCCTCAACGATTTTAGCGCCCGGCACTATTATTCTTTCTTCTAATCGGAAAATTTTGCCATCCGGAGTTGAAAAGCGAGTATTGGCAACTAAAATTTGTGGTTCAGAACTATAGGCATTATAGATAATAATTTTTCCTTTGGCTTTTTCTTGAACTGATTTTTTACCAGTGGCAGCGAAGGAGAAATTGAAATTTTTTCTGACTGAGAAAATTTCCGCCGGGATTTGTTTTTGAGAAATATCAATCTGGGTAAGATTTTTATTGGCTGTCACCGAATCAACATAACTCCATTCAATTTTTTTAGTAGTAATTCTAATTTCTGCTTTTGGTAAAAATTCAACTATTAAATAGCCTATACCTATTAGCAATATCAATATTAATCCAATAATAATATAAGTTTTTGTCTTAGCTTTTTTAAAACCAAATCTCTTTTTCGGTTTTTCTTCTTTTTCAAATCGTTTTTCTTCTTTCTTAATAAATGCTTCGGCTTGCCTATCTAATTTTTTTAACTCTTCTTTGATATCTTTTTCAGCGCCTTTCGGGATAAATTTTTTATCTTTCCGAGAAATGTCGAGCATTTTCTTTTTTGCTTTTTTAGAATTGGTAGCCATATTCATTTATATTAAAATACACGGATTTACACGGATATGAACACGGATTAACACGGATATGTCATTGCGAGGCCGGAAGGCCGTAGCGACCTTAAAGAGGGTTCGCAATAACTATACCGTCTATATTTATATTAGTAAAATTCTAATTTAATTTCAACAAGACACGGACTTAAACGGACTGGACACGGACCCAAGCGGATTGTCCGTATTAGTCAGTGTATAGTCCGTGTTAGTCCGTGTTATGTCAGTCTGTAAAGTCTGTGTTAAAGAAGGATGGCCTTAATTCGTCTTACGCCACTTGAAGAAGCTTCTTCTTTAATAATTTTAAAATGACCTAATTCGCCTGTTCTTTTAACATGGGGACCATTGCAAATTTCTCGAGAAAAAACTTCTTCTGGATTTGCTGGGTTGCCTATACTGTAAACTTTTACCTTTTCTCCATATTTGTTTTCAAAAACACCAATCGCCCTCTGTGATTTAGCCTCCTCAAGCGTCATTTCCTGACACACCACTTCTAAATTTTCTTTAATTTTCTCATTGACCATCTCCTCAATCTGCCGGATTTGCTCTGGAGTGAGTTTTTCTGGATGAGAAAAATCAAGCCGCAAACGTTCAGAGGTAATATTACTCCCCTTTTGTACTACGTGGCTGCCTAATACCCGGCGTAAAGATTCCATTAAAAGATGAGTGGCAGTATGAAGTTTGATAGTTTGTTCGTTAATATCAACCAAACCAGACTTAAACATTCCAGCCGAGGCAGTCCGGGAAATTTCTTGATGTTCTCTAAATTTTTTATCAAAATCTTTTTTCAGATTAATATCTTTTCTTTTGGCTAATTCCCAAGAAATCTCTAAAGGCAAACCATATGATTGATATAAATCAAAAGCGAGTTCTCCAGTTAATGCGATGTTGTTCAGATTTAATTCATCAAGTTTTTTAATCCCCTGCCCTATTGATTCTTCAAATTTTTGTTTTTCATTTTCTAAAATCTCCAAAATTGTTTTAGTTTCTTTAACCTCAGGATAAACTTTTCCAAACTTTTCTTTAATAATTTCTACACTCGCGGGAAATAAATCAGCGTGAATGTCGTATTTGATTACATAGGCTAAAATGCGACGGATTAAACGTCGCAAAACATAACCTGCCTCTTTATTAGATGGTCTAACGCCGTCGGCAATTAAAAAAGTTGAAGCGCGGAGATGATCAGCAAGAATCCGAATAACTTTTTTGCTTAAATGAGGACCGAATTCATTTATTAGAGAAGTTAGTGGCTGAAAAATATCAGTTTCAAAAACATCTTCTACGCCTTGAACAACCGCGACAATTCGTTCTAAACCCATACCAGTATCAACACCGGGATTGTCTAATTTTGTTAACGCTGATTCACGCTGACTAGACGCAGATCCGCGTTTATCCGCGTCTAAATCTGCATTTATCCGCGTCATTAGATCCGCGCGAGATCCGCGTTCTATCTCGGATCCGCGCGCGCTCCGCGCCATTAGATCCGCGTGTGCTCCGCGTCCTATCTCAGATCCGCGTGTGTTCCGCGTCTTATAGTACTCATTGAAAACCAAATTCCAAATTTCTACTCCATCAACATAAATTTCAGTAGTCGGTCCGCAAGGACCTTCGTCTCCGGTCGGCCCCCAAAAATTGTCCTCGCGACCAGCCAAGATAATTTTTTCTTCAGGAATACCAATTTCTTTATGCCAAATTTTATAAGAAACTTCATCAAAGGGCACCTCTTCATCGCCTTTAAAAACCGAAACCTTTATTCGCTCTAAAGAAATTCCTAAAATTTCTGTGACAAACTCATAAGCCCAATAAATACTAGAACGTTTAAAATATCCGCTTTTTCCAAAATCATCTGGTTTATCTGAACCTACCGGACCAAAAGAAAAATTGCCGAGCATTTCAAAAAAGGTAAGGTGGGTTTTGTCGCCAATCTCTTCAATGTCACTAGTACGAAAACATTTTTGACAAGAAGCAGTTTTTTGAGAACCAAAATCAGTTAAGGCATTAAGTTCGCCAGTATAATATCGTTTGAATTGTTGCATCCCGGCAGTTGTTAAAAGCACCGATTTATCATCGGGAATTAAAGAAGATGAAGGGACAATTTTATGTCCTCTCTTCTCAAAAAATTCTAAAAAAGATTGGCGAATATCTTCAGATTTCATAGGGTAAGATTGCTTCGCTTCGCTCGCAATGATAATCATTGGAAATTGGAAATTGGAAATTATCTTTAGTATTCCTCTAATGCCTTTGCTTCTTTGTGGGCTCTTATTTTTGCTAATGCTTTGGCTTCTATTTGGCGAATGCGCTCCCGCGTGACACCAAATTTTTTCCCTACTTCTTCAAGGGTGTGGGTAACTCCATCTTCTAGGCCAAAACGCAATTTTAAAATTTCCTGCTCTCGCGGTGTTAAATCAACCAAAATTTCTTTAATTTTATTTCTCAACAATGATTGAGCGGCTAATTGAGCCGGTGTTAAACTTTTTTCATCGCGGATAAATTCCGAAAGAATAGAATCTTCGTCATCCTCCCCAACCGGCGCCTCCAAAGAAAGAACCTCTTGGGAAATCTTTTGAATGTGGCGAATTTTATCCACTGTGGTTCCCATTTCTAAAGCAATTTCCTCAATCAAGGGCTCGCGGCCCAATTCCTGAGCTAATTTTCTTTTTATTTGACTGTATTTTGAAATCGTCTCTACCATATGAACCGGAATTCTGATGGTTCGGGACTGATCAGCCAAGGCTCTGGTAATTGCCTGCCTAATCCACCAAGTAGCATAAGTGGAAAATTTAAATCCTTTACGATAATCAAATTTATCAACTGCTTTTGAAAGTCCAATGTTTCCTTCTTGAATTAAATCCAAAATATTTAAATGGGGGCTGCGATGAATATAACGTTTAGCAATCGAAACCACCAATCGCAAATTTGCCCGAATGAGTTGTTGGCGAGCCTCCTCATCGCCTTTCTCAGCTCTTTTAGCCAACTCTTTTTCTTCTTCAGCGGTTAATAGTGGAGTTTTTCCAATTTCTTTAAGATACATCTGGACGGCGTCTGGCAAGTAAGATTCGTCAATTTCCGTTGCTTTTTGTAATTCTTTTTCACTAATTTCAGATTTATCTCCAACTTCTATTAATTGACTTGTTTCTATAACTTTAACATTGGCTTTTTCTAAACGATCGTAGAGCTCCTCTAAAAAGAGGACGTCATCTTCAATATGAGGAAAACGAGAAAGAATTTCCGTATCAGTGACAAATCCTCGAGGCCGACCAATTCTAATTAATTCCTCAATCAACGATTCGTCGAACTTGAATTTTCTGGAGGCTAACTTTCTTTTTTTGATTTTTTTAATCTTTTTCTGGCGCGGACGACGCTTTATCTGTCTTTTTTTAGATTTTGTTTTTTTGGTTTTACGTTTCTTTAACATTTTAAATTTATTTGGTTCAATTAATTAAACCAAATTTTATAAGATTAAAATTTTTAAGACAACCAAATAAACTTTGTCCAATCAATTGAACAAAGATTGCTTCGGCTGCGCCTCGCAATGACGGTTTCGACGCGTCATCGCGAGGCCGTTTTCTTTTTTGTCATCGCGAGGCCGTTAGGCCGTGGCGATCTTACATTGATGTTACATTTACATCAAAGTAAGATTGCTTCGCCGGCTAATGCCGGCTCGCAATGACAATGCCACACTATTGTAAGATTGCTTCGCTTCGCTCGCAACGACAATGCCATGCTAATGTAAGATTGCTTCGGGCTAAAGCCCTCGCAATGACGGTCATTATCAGCAGTCAAAGATCAGAGGTCTTAACCTCCTGGATTAATTTTGAAACCTCATTAAATTCTTTTAAGACAGAAGTAAGTTTTATTTCATCGCCTATTTCTTCTGCTTCTCTTATTAAACTTCTTAATTCCTGCCTTCTTTCTTTTAAATATTCTATTTTAAGTTGGCGAAGTAATTCTAAAAATTCCTGTTTTATTTTTTCTTCGTCAAGCACAGACGATTCAAATGATGAACGTAACTGAATTACATTTAATAAATTAATCAAACGCTCATCATCTAATTTTATATCTTCTGTCATATTTTTGAAAATCATTAAGTAATCCAATGGTAAATAATTAGCGTATTCATTGATTTGCGCCTGAAAATCTCTTTTGATATTTACTAAACTAATTAATCTTTGACTGATCAACTCCCTCCGAGAGAAAGTGTTAAGCGACGAGTGCTGAGTGTTGAGTTCTCTTTTCTCATTTCTCATTATCCCTTTCTCATTTCTAATTTGATTCATTTCTTCTGCTAAAACTTTTTCCTCGATTTTTGTTCTTAAGGAAAGTTCTTTGAGCCAATAGTGGCGTTCTACAACACTCGCCAAATTTTTAATCTTTGCCAAAACAATTCGGACATTCTTTTTAAATTCAAAAATATTTCCGCGTTTGTCCGTGTTTGGTCCGCGTTTGTCCGTGTTTGGTCCGCGTTTGTCCGTGTTTGGTCCGCGTTTGTCTGCATCTAGTCTGTGTAAGTCCGTGTTTTTGAGGTAACGGTCAAAATAAAATTCCATTATTGGTTTGGCTTTATTTATCTGTTCAGCCAGAGCGCCTGGCGATTTCTGAACCATTTCTGCAGGATCTTTAAAATCTTTCAACATTAGAATTTTGAGGTTAAAATCAGAGGCAGCGGCTAAATCAATTGCTCGTTCAGCCGCATTAAGCCCCGCCTCATCATTGTCAAAACATAAAATCAACTCTTCGCTAACTCGCCGCAGTGTTTTTAAATGATCAAGGGTTAAAGCCGTACCTGAAGTGGCAACCACATTTTTAATTCCATCTTGATAAGCCATCAAAAAATCCATTTGTCCCTCGACTAAAACCGCTGATTTTTGTTCTAAAATATACTTTTTTGTTTTGTGAAAACCATATAAAATTCTTGATTTATTAAATATTGGTGTTTCCGGACTATTAATGTATTTTGCCGCTGATGCAGCAAACGCTGACTCACGCTGATGAGTAAGCTGATTTTCGCTGATATTTAATCCGCGTTTATCCGCGTTGTTATCCGCGTTAATCCGCGTTTGCTCGAAAATTCTACCAGAAAATCCTACTACTTTACCAAAATGATTATATATAGGGAAAATTATTCTTTCTCTAAATCTTTCTACATAATTGCCGCGTTCAGTTTTAAAAACCAAACCCGCTCTTTCTATATCTTTTATATCATATCCTAACTTAACCAAATAAACAATTAACGAGTCCGTGTTAGTCTGTGTTAGGGGCGCGAAGCCCAATTCAAATTCTTCAATCGTATCTTTTTTTAATCCGCGACTTAAAAGATGGTTCAAAACTTCTGGCGACTTTTCTAATTGCTTTTTAAAGAAATCTTTAGCTGACTGATTAATTTCATAAAGAATTCCGAATTGTTTATATTCAGCCGGGCTGATTCTTTTTAATTCCACGCCTGCTCTCTCGGCTAAAATTTTTAAGGCCTCATAAAACTCTAAGTTTTCATATTTCATCAGAAACTTAAAGATATCGCCGCCTTCACCGCAACCAAAACAATGCCACATTTGTCTTTCTGGAGAAACCATAAAAGAAGGCGTTTTTTCTTTATGAAAGGGACAGAGCGCCTTAAAATTTTTACCCGCTGGCTGAAGCGGAATATAGGAACGGATAAAATCTACAATATCCAATCGTTCTTTAATTTCCTGGATGGAAGAGACCATCGTCTATAATTTTAGATTGTTTTCTTTAAATGACAATACCCACTCTCCCAATGACTCAGTGACTTAATGACTTAAAAAAATCTAGTGTAGAAATTTTAAAGTGTTCCTTAATTGCCTCTTTAACTAAGGCAGCATAAATATGATGATTGCCAAAGCGATTAATTTTGATAATAGAAGCTGATCGACGCTGATTGCTACGCTGATTGACGCTGATTTCAATTTCTTGACCGTCTAAAACTTTTCTGACATTTTTAACTTGGAAATCGGCTTCCTCAGAAAAACCATAACTGATTACTCGGCCGCAAAATTCAGCCAATTTTTTTACTCTTTCGTCATCAAAATTCAAAATGGCTAAGCCGTCCCAAGGCAAGGCCTTAATTAATTTTTTATATTCCAAGGCGATTTCATCCAAATTTTCAAAATTCTCGGCATAAATCATCGTAATAGTTGTTAAAATTATAGTTTGCGGTTTAACGATACTCAGTAAATAATTCATATTGTCCGGCCTATCAATCGCCATTTCTAAAACTAGAAATTGTTTTAAGGTTGGCCCTTTATGACAAAAGGCGATTTTAGCGGCTTGATATAAAATTTTTAACCAACTAATAAAAAAATTTGTTTTAATAGGAATTTGAATGGTTTGATTTTTAGTGTCATTTGATATTAATCCTAAAATTGAAAGAGGCAGACCAATTTCGGCGTTAAAATTTTTCTTGTTTGCTCGAACGGGAAAATTTTTTTCTTTTAAAGCATCCGCTACTGCTTCTTTTATCCAGTGCCTACCTGTGGTGCCAGCAATCACTATAATATGCGGTTTTACCCGCCAAAGATAAATCTTGGCAAACCACTTCAGAAAAAATTGAACAATAGTTTTTAGAAAATTCGTTATCATAATATCAATCAATATCTATTAGTATCAATTAGTATCCTGATACTCATAGATATTTGCTTCGCGATATTAATAGATATTTATTATATTGAAAAATATTCTTTTATCCTTTTCATCGCTTCGTTGATATCTTTTTCGCTGCGGCCAAAAGACATTCTGATATGATTTTCGCCAGATGGACCAAAAGCAATACCCGGCACTACTGCCACATGGGCTTTTTCTAATAAATCTATGGCAAACCGCCAAGACACGGACTCGCGCTGACTTGATCCGCGCGCCCTCCGCGTCATTAGATCCGCGCGAGATCCGCGTTCTATATCAGATCCGCGTGCGCTCCGTGTTATTTTGGGGAAAACAAAATAACTTCCTTGAGGTTTTTGGTAAGAAAAGAAGTCAGACAATTCATCAAGATGTTGACAAATTAAATCGCGACGGGCTTGATATTTTTGACGAAATTCCTCTATTTCTTGGTCGGCAAAATCCAAAGCAGCCATCGCCGCATATTGAGAAATTACCGGCGCGCAAGTCACTAACGCATCATGGACCTTTATAATTTCTTTAACATTTTCCTCATCGCTGTGTAAAAATCCAATTCGCCAACCCGTCATCGCATAAGCCTTGGATAAACTGAAAACTCTAATTACTATTTTTCTCAATTCCGGCAGCTGCGCCAAGGAAAAGAACGCTGATTCTCGCTGACCTGTATTACGCTGATCACTCGCAGATCCGCGCGCGCTCTGCGTTTCTTTAATAAGATCCGCGTGAAGATCCGCGTAATTTCGTGTATCATAAACAAAATCCTTATATACCTCGTCGCAAATAATAAAAATTTTTCTTTTCCAAGCTAGTTCCGCAATTTTCAATAAGTCTTCTTTTGGAAAAATTGTGCCGGTCGGATTATTGGGATTACAAATTATAATTGCCGCTGTCCTAGAATTTACTTTTCTCTCTAGACTTTTAAAATCAATTTGCCAGCCCTTCGACTGGCTCAGGGCAAGCCCTCCCTCGATTAAGTTTACAAAAACCGGCTGGCCACCAGCCACTTTCACCGCCTCAGGATAAGAAGTATAGCTGGGCGAAAACAAAATCACTTCATTTTTTTTATTATCAATTATAGAAATTAAACTGGCCGTAATAGCTTCAATAGAGCCAGCCGTCACAATAATTTCTTTTTCAAAATCATAGTACATATTCTCTTCAGCCAATTTTTGTTCAATTGTCTCTCGCAGTTCTGGCAAGCCGTAGGTTAAAGAATATTTAGCCACCACTCCCCTATTGAGCGCTTTAAGAGCGGCTTTTTTAATTATTTCCGGTGTGTCAAAAGAAGGTACGCCTTGAGCTAAAGACACAACATCAGGAATCTTAGAAGCCAAAAGCTCCATCTGCTTGATAGGTGAAAGTTTAATATTTTTAGTACGAGAAAAACTCATTGTTCTTTCCGAAATTATTTAGCAATCTTACATTAGTGTAGCATTGCGAGTGAAGCCTTTAGCCGCGAGGACGAAGTCCGTGGCGGGAAGCAATCTTACAATATAATATAGCCGAAGTCGAAGCAATCTTACAATAGTGCGGCATCGTCATTGCGAGCGAAGCGAAGCAATCTTACAATAGTGTAATGCAATGTCGTCATTGCGAGGGCTTTAGCCCGAAGCAATCTTACAATAGTGTAACACCAATGTAAGATCGCCACGGCCTAACGGCCTCGCGATGACAAAAGACGGGATTGCCACGGGGACTACGTCCCCTCGCAATGACAGAGTAGGTAATGTCATTGCGAGGCGCAGCCGAAGCAATCTTACATTAGCGTGGCATTGTCATTGCGAGCGAAGCGAAGCAATCTTACAATAGTGTAATGCAATGTCGTCATTGCGAGGGCTTTAGCCCGAAGCAATCTTACATTAATGTTGTCATTGCGAGGGCTTTAGCCCGAAGCAATCTTACCTTGATGTAACTTTTAGATTGCTTTCTCGCCTTCAGCTTCGCCTCGCAATGACGGTTAGTAGTTAGTGGTAAGTAGAAAGTAGAAATTTAGTAGTAATTCAATTGAATTGCAAAGTCAAAAACCCAACAACTAATATCAGCCAATATCTATTAGTATCGATAAATATCAATGAGTATCATTTTAGTATTGACACAATAATCAAATCTAATATCATTAAGATATATGGCTACGATTACTATTCCTAAAAAATTAACTAAAGGAGAAGAATTGGTTGTTATTCCCCGCAAGGATTATGAGGAGTTTTTAAGATTACGAAAAGTAATACCTTTAGTAAAATTAACTCCGTCGCAAAAACGAGATTTAGAGCAATCTCGTAAAGAATTTAGCCGTGGCGAATATATTACTTTAAAGCAATTGGAAAATGAATTGGGAATTGCATCTAAGAAAGCGCGTTAAAAAACATTTATTGCGTTTTCCAAAAAAAGATCAGACTTATTTTATCAATGGCTTAAAAAAACTTGCCATAAATCCTTATTCAGGAGATATAGAAAAGATACTGGGTGAGGAGAATGTTTGGCGCCGACGAATCGGCGCTTATCGTGTTTTTTACGAAATAATTTCTCAAGAAAAAGTAATCCGTGTTTTTCGAATTGAACGCCGAACTTCAAAAACTTATTAATTTTCAATACGGGCTTATCGCAGTTGAACCCCGAAGCATTAATTTCAATGACTGATGACGATGACTTTTGACTTTCGGCTACTTACTCATACGAATATTTTACGATCGTTAAATATTCGTATGGATATAATTCTTAATTCTTAATGCTTCCCCATGGGGAAGCATTAAGAATCATATAATCGGCAGTCAGTGGTCAGCGCGGTCAGTAGTCAGTAGTAAGTGGTTATCACTATTTCCCGAGCCTGTCGAAGCATAGGATTTTATAAATTTAAATAGGCCTCTTTCCGGTGCCTAATTCTAAAAATATTTACTTTTTTCTCTTTATCGTTTATTTCGTAAACTATTCGATAATCGCCCACTCTTATTCTATAACAATTTTCTAAACCGCTAATTTTTCTTACATTTAAAGGTCGAGGGTTGGTTTTTAGTTTATTAATTACTAAAATAATCTTTTTCTGAATTGCTTTGGGTATTTTTCTAAAATCTTTCTCAGCATTTCTTTCTATAAAAACTTTATAGGGCATGTTCTTTTAAAAAGGTGGCGAGATCTTTAAAAATTAATTTTTTCTTTTTCATTTTTTTAATTTCAGAAAAATCATAAGCATCCTCTATTTTTTCTAAGAGTTCTTGAAAATCTCTCCATCTTAGAATTACCTCGCTGGGCTTGCCATTTTTCAAAATAATTTTAGGTTTTGTAATGGTTTGGGTAGCCATATACCTTAATGATACTAAATCTGATTATTGTGTCAATACTAAAATGATACTCATTGATATTTATCGATACTAATAGATATTGGCTGATATTAGTTGTTGGGTTTTTGACTTTGCAATTCAATTGAATTACTACTAAATTTCT